>Ga0181527_1002322_pt1 | contig 18150 bp, 11 predicted proteins | sample PEATcosm2014_Bin_30_FD_119762 | JGI IMG/M metagenome (GOLD analysis project Ga0181527, IMG submission 119762) | Peatland microbial communities from MTU Mesocosm Facility, Houghton, MI, USA - PEATcosm2014_Bin06_60_metaG | ecosystem: Environmental > Terrestrial > Soil > Wetlands > Peat | place...
AGAACTCGGCGCGGTAATCGGCCTGGAGGCCGGCGCGCCGGATCAGCCGGATGAGAATTGAGAACGCTCGGAGGAGGTTGCGCGGCGCGGCTTGAAGGAGCGCGTGCCTGGGGCGACGACGGTGGGGGTAGGTCTTTTTGGCCTGCGTGGCGTAACGGCGGTAAAGGGCCTTGGGCTCGTAAGCCTCGGCGATAACCCGCCGCCAGTTGGCCACCACTTGCTCGTAGGGCTGAAGGAATTGGATGTTGGAGTCGCGGTGGTCGTCGCAAACGATCCGCCCTGCCTCCCGCAGGCGCTCGTAGAGAGGGGTTTTGGGCAGCGCGTAGAGGATGTTGACGGTATTGAGAGGCGTCTGGGAGGCGCGGATGAAGTCGGCGATGGCTCGTGGGGTTTGCTCCGTGTCGGTGTCGAAACCGATGATGAGGCCCGCAGCCACCTCGATCCCGTAACCGTTGAGCGTGTCGATGACATCCAGGATTGGCCTTTGGAGGTTGACGGTTTTCTTAATGGCGCGCAGGGCACCGGATTCGGGCGTTTCGACGCCACAAAACACGTTGGTGAAAAAGGCGTCCCTCATCAGCGCCAGAATATCCGGGTACTCCGCCAGGCGCAGAGTCGCCTCACAGGCCAGGCGCACCTGGCCGTCCCATTTATCCTGCCAGGCCACCAAGTGTTTGAGCAATTCCCGCGTGGCCTGGGGGTCGCCGATAAAATTGTCATCCACAAAATAAATCGAGGGCGTGCCGGCGGCGGCCAGGAAATCCAACTCGCGGACGATTTGCGCCGGGTTCTTATGGCGGGGACGCCGCCCATAGAGAGCGGGGATGTCGCAGTAGTCGCAGGCATGGGGGCAACCACTGGAGAACTGCACCGTGCATAGGAGGTAGTTGCGGACATTGATCAGGTGATAGGCGGGCATCGGCCACTCGGTCATCGGCAGGCGTTCCACGGTGCGAAGGATGATCTGTCGCGGGCATCGCTCGGGAGCTTGGTCGATGAGTTCGAACAGACGGCGTGTGGCGTCACCCACTTCCCCGCAGTGGATGATGTCGGCGTCGGGATACCATTCCGGCGCGGAGGAAGCCGACGGGCCGCCCAGCACGACCGGTCGGCCAGCCCCGTGCGCGCGGACGATGACGTTCTGAATTTGTTCCCTCTGGATATGCATGCCAGTGGTGAACACGACGTCGGCCCAGCGCAGGTCGTCCTCGGTGGCGGGCCCGATGTTCTCGTCGATGAACCTGATTTCCCAGCGGGCCGGGGCCAGCGCGGCGATGAGGAGGATGCCCTGCGGAGGCATGAATGCCTTGACCGATCCCATCAGTGGAAAGGCGTAGTTAAACGTGCCAAACGACCAGGCGTACTCAGGGAAGAGGCACAGAATCCGGCGCGTATGCTGGGGCGTGAATTGAAAAGTGGAATCCGGCGGCGTCATTTCACTTGGGTTGTGGCGGAGCTGTTTCATCACTCACTGCCTGCGCCTGTAGATGAGCGAGGATTCAGGTAGCTTGCCAAGGCCATCACAGGAAAAACCTGGGGATAGACTGGATAATCCACGTATAAAATCCCGGGATGACCGGTCCCGACGACCGAGGCATCGCGCCAGGATTCCGACTCGCTCCTGGTTTCCAGAAGGTAATTCACGGCCTTGGAAACAGTATTCTCTTCGTGAAACTTCATTTCACAGAGAAACTCGAGCACCCACCCGGTTTGGGTCGGGGTGCTTGTCCCTCGTCCGTGATGGTCGTCATCGAGGTAAGACAGAGTCGATTCGCCGAAGCCGCCATCGGGATTTTGAAAACTCATCAGCGTCCGGGCAGCCATGCGGAGATAGGGCGATTGAGAGGATTCCCCCGCCCGCAGAAGCCCGGTTCCGGCCTGGGTGGTGCCGTAGAGGGTATTGATGCCCCAACGGCCTTCCCAAAGACCCGTGACGGGATTCTGAGCCCGACGCAAAAAACGGACAGCCCGCCGGACGGATCGGGAGTGTTCCGCGGTCAATCCGTAGGCGCCGAGACCTGCGAGCACATGGCCCGTGTTGTCGGCGGAACTGCCATCAAACAACTCCACCGAATCCGTGAGGTCCTTGGTAAACAGCTTTACCACCCGGCTCCCAATGTTGTCCTGGTCAAAGGCTCCCCAGCCGCCGTCGGAGTTTTGTCGTTGCAAAAGCCAATGGAATCCCTGCTTGCGGGATTCCGCCGCTCCCTTTCTGCGAGTCCATGGCGCCATCTTTTGTAGAAATACCAAGGCCCTGGATGTGTCATCGACGTCCGGGTATTGCTCGAAGTCCCGTCCGTAGGGAAAGCCTCCTTCGGCCGTCTGCGTTTCATAGAGATTGTTGGCGGCAAGAATCAGCGGATCGCTCGTTTCCCCGGCATGGGCCAGCGCTTGCGCCGCCAGGATGGTATCCCAGACGCCGCCGTCCATCAGGCAGCCGAGGTAGTTTCCCTTTCCGTGGTCGAAATACAGTTGATCCGCGAACCCGAGTCCGCGCTTGATCGCTCCCGGAATGGTGGGAAAGCGCATGGGATGCTTCCGGTGAAAATGGTCCAGCGCCGCGATGCTGAACAGGGTTGAGACCGTATATCCACCCCAGCTTCCGTGTGCCCGCTGCTGCCGCAGGATTTTGCTGACCATGAATCCATCATACCAGGCCGAGGGTTCGTTTTCCTTCTCATGCGACTGCCAGGTCTGCCCGGCATAGAGCTCGTTCAAGTCAAGCTCTGGCCCGAAAGTTCCGCGGATCTTGCGCGAGACGCGATTATGACGCAGGTAGGCCATGGGGATCAGGTGGGGGATGACCCATTGGGAGAATTGCCGGTAGTTGAGCGGCAGCGCTTCCAGGAAAAGCAGGTAGGGGATTTCGCTGATCTCCTCCCATCCACGCAATCCGAAAAGTGCCAGGAAGGTCTTGGTGAACTGATTGGTGGCATCGATTCCGCCAGCCGCGAGTATGAATCTTCTGGCGGCATTCATGGCCGATTCCACGTTGGCGACCGAGATGGAAGCTCTGAAGAACTTGAGCGCGGCATAGTTCAGCACGGTCGCATTAATGTCCCCGGAAGGAATTGCCGGGTCCCGGGCCTGCTTCCAAGAACCGTCTGCCAATTGGGTCTCCACAAGGATCGTTGCCAGTCGGTTCAAATTCAACAGGGATGAGAATCCCCGGAAACGGAGCCACTCCAGGAACAGGGCATAGAGGGAAATGTAATGGGACCCCAAGTGGGCGGGAAAGCTCCAGCATCCTTGTCCGTCTTGTTGCTCTAACAGGCCTGCCACCGACTTCTTCAGAATCGGTTGTGCCTTTTGCTTTATTGAACACATAGAGATGCCAGCAGCGCGATGCCCAAGCTTCATCGCCGGAGTCAAGTCCCCTGTTTTGCCGCCTCAAGGTCAAAGTGATGGCGGATGTGAGCCACAATTTGCGGCTCGGTCATTTTGTCGGTCGTTTCCATCGTGACGATGTGAGCGCCGGTTTTCTCCATTTCGAATCGTTTTTTCAGTTCGCCCTTGGCCTCGCCGGGACCAAAGATCAAGACCGCTCCAGCATCACGAAGATAAGCAACGATCTCGTCGTAGTAGCGCACCAAATACCCGGAGTAAGCTCTCTGGCGCGAATCGTCGGCAGGAACTTCCTGGTATTCAAACCGGCCAACAGAAGGCTCGCCGGTGCGCCGAAGCTGCTGTTGCACATTAGATTGGATGCGTTTTGTTTCTTCCCCAGTTTTTGAGAGGACGACGATCAAAGCCTCTCGATGGTCAACCCAAAGACCCGCTTCGGCTTTCAAACTTCCGCCATTATTTTTCCCATTTGTGCTTTTCATTAATAGGAGCTTTCGTGGGCAGCCAGCTCATCGACCCAGTATCCTTGGCGATTGTAATGTTGATGCAGTCCGATCTCATAATCTCGAGTCAACAGCGACTTCTCCGTGTATTCCGGGGCCTGCTTGACGGCTTCGCGGGAAAGATTGACAAAGACCTTCCTCTCGCCCCAACTAACGCTCTCGATCCATTGCGGTGAAACCAGGACTTTTCTTCCGGGCCACCAGTTATGTGTATCGATGATGAGATAACGAATCGCCCAAGTCTCGTCATCGATGATGAAATCCTGCACATGGCCGATTTCGCCGTCCAAGGCCTGGATGTGATGGCCACTCACACCGTAAGTGCTGCGCAGATGGGGATCCCATGCTTTCCCACCTTCGTTAGGTTCCCTCCGTTTTTCACGGTCACGCACAATGCACGGATAAGTTCCCCACCGGTAGGGGCCGCCCCAATACATCGGCCATCCATAATGCCCGTAGTAGGCCTGTTCGAATTGGTGGGAGACGGGCTTGTCGCTGTTCAAGGATGGGCTGTCCTCGATCTGCCGCTTGGTTAAATCGATGGTGATATGTTGCTCTGCCGCAATCACGGCCACCAGAGCATAGGGGGAAATCAGCACCTTCCTGCCCGTGAGCCAGTTTCCCGTGTCTGCGACCAGATAGCGAATGGTCCAGTACCGGTCGTCGAAGTAGAATTCTTTGACCTCCCCAATTTCTCCGTCAAGACTGTCCAATTTGTAACCCGTTAGCGTTCCGGCTTTGCTCAGCATAATAATTCTTTCGTTCGTTGCAGTTCGTTTTTGTTCGCTGTTGGCGTCCGGCTGACAGCGTTTTTGAGAAATCAATTTCACCGCGGTCTGCACGGGTCCCAGCATTCAAAATTTGCGCCGCCGGGGGCGGCTTTGCTATGGGGTATAACCCTGCCTTTTCGATGTTTTTGTTGATTCAACTGCCAGGTCAGGTGGTCTGCTTGAGCGCGTTGCTCTTGGCTGCAATCACGGCCATTAAGTCATTCCAGGATTTCACAAACGATCTGCGCCCTCGTCCTGAAGTTGCGCGGCCAGTGCATTCACATTGATGCCGGCCTTGGCAAACTGAGCCAGCACCCCTTCGCAATTGCCATCGTCCGGCGCCATGATCGAGCCGAGGCCGCCATGATTGGCAAACGCCTTCAACGTTCCCTCGGGCATGGTGTTCATTGTGAACGGAGAGGCGAGCGCTTTGATGTAGAGAATGTCGGAGGCCTTCGGGTCTTTGGTGCCAGTGCTGGCCCACAGCACGCGTTGCGGCCGGCTGCCGGCAATTGGGCGCACGCTGCCAGCGAGGGTTGCTCAATAGGTCAAGGTACGCCTTGTAGATGCGACCGGCAAGGCCATGCCGAGCCGGTTGTTCAACTCCTCTTGAACCTTGCCCAGGATAGCGACGTCCCAACGGCTGATGAATATCGAGGCCACGGAGCCGACCTGGGAATTGAGCCCGGGGGCGATGGTGCTGGCCGTGTCGTGTGCCAACAGCGGCGACACCTCCAGCGACACCCATCCGTCCACACCCCTCGTGCGGTTGTGAACCGCTCGAAACAAATCGGCGGCCCGGGTGAGATCCTCCAGCGCCAGCTCAAAAAAAGGCTCTCCCCGGATTTTCCCTTCACCAGATCCTCACCGACCGCAGCGTCGTAAGCAGCGCTGTTCTTGATGGCGTGATCGAAGATTGTTGGGTTCGAGGTCAGCCCGGTCACCGACAGTTCGTCCATGTAGCGATTGAGCGTGCCACTGTTCAGCAGGTCGCGCGTGATGTCGTCGAGCCAGAGACTCTGGCCCAGGTTGTGCAGCAGTTGGGTAGCCTTCATAATGAACGGCTCATTTGATTCAATATTTGGAACTAGTCGTGGCACCCGAAGGTGGTATTCCAGCGACTTCAGGTTGCGGCCCTTTTGGAGCGCCTCCGGGGCCAACGATGGCGGTCGCAAAATTTAGCCGCCGTGAGCTGGCCTGGACCGGAGCGCGGCAGGAGATTGCCTCGCGTTGCGACAAGAGATTTACCTCGCGACTGTGCTGGGCGGCCTGGTTGCAAAGGGCGTTGTTCAAACCGCCCGCGCTCGGGCCTGATGTGCCTGACCGCGCGTTCCAAATGGTTTTGGCGCGGGATATTCGAGCGGACGCGGTGACGGTGACATGGGCGTTCGACAGGATGAACCATTACTAACCAAGCGTTTGAACTGCCCAATTGGAGAGGGGATAACACCCCATATCCTTTTGCCGGGCACAAGGGCACCTTTATAGGGGGACAATGTCGTCACCGCGGCATCGTCTTTTCGGCCGGCTTAATTAAGCGCCCGGCGCCGGAATTGGGCATTATATGGGCTATCCCAGGGCCGACGGGCCAGACTGCAATGGCCAAACAGGATGAATTCCTGCGGTGAAGTTGGTTGCAGGCATCGAGAACAAAAGCAAGAAGGACATGCAGACTTTGCCATTGCGCTTTCAAGGCCGGCAGGCCGGCTATGCGCGCTTGCGTGCAAGCGCGAGCGAGCCGCCGTTGCGGGCCGAGTTGTTCAGTGTCGAACAATTGGCGCGCCATGCAAAGGCGCTGGCGGCCCATCACCAAATCGTCACCCGGCAGGGTTCCAATCGTCTGCTGGCACGGTTGGACCAAAACGAGGACATCCTGAGGGCTTTCAATCGCGCGAGCCTGGCCGTCAATCCAAGCCGGCGCATCACTCCCGCCGCGGAGTGGTTTCTGGATAACTTCTACCTGATCGAGGAGCAGATTCAAATGGCCCGGCGGCACCTGCCCCGTGGCTACAGTCGGGAGTTGCCTCGGCTCTTGAATGGCCCTTCGGCCGGACTTCCGCGCGTTTACGACATCGTGCTTGAATTGATCTCGCACGTGGATGCTCAAATTGATGCCGAACCTCTGAGTGCCTTCGTCGCCTCTTACCAAACAGCAAGTTCCTTGAAACTGGGCGAGTTGTGGGCCATTCCGATCATGTTGCGCCTTGGGTTGATTGAAAATCTCCAGCGCATCACCAGCCGGCTGACCATTGCACGGAAGGATCGCGATCTGGCGGACTTATGGGTGGAACGATTGCAGGACATGGCGGAGAAAGCCCCGTCGCAACTGGTGGTGGTGGTGGCGGACATGGCGAAATCCGATGTTCCCCTCTCCAGTTCGTTTGTGGCGGAATTCTGTCAGCGTTTGTCCCTCCACACGCCGGTCTTGCATCTCGCGCGCAGTTGGCTTGAACAGAAGCTGGTTGAACAAGGATTGTCCATTGAGCAACTCGTCCAACTGGAGAGCCAAAATCAGGCGGCCGACCAGGTTTCCGTCAGCCACAGCATTGCCAGTCTTCGTTCGTTGAGCGCCATGGACTGGAAGGAGTTTGTGGAGAAGCTGAGTCTGGTCGAGGAAACTCTGCGCTTAGACCCGGCCGGTGTCTATGCCAAGATGGATTTTTCGACCCGTGATCGCTATCGGCACTCGGTCGAGTTCCTTGCCCGGCACAGCCGACTCTCGGAAGAGGATGTCGCGCGGCGCGCCATCCAACTGGCCGAAGACAGCGCCCGGCAAAAAGGGAGCGAAGACCGGACCGCCCACGTGGGCTTCTACTTGATAGACAAAGGCCAACCGGTGCTTGGTCGCATGACGAAGGTGCGGTGGCCCTGGCGAACCATCATCGAACGAAGCATCCACCGTTATCCGCTGACGTTTTATGCGGGCGGTATTGGAACGCTCACTTTGCTTGCCACGCTCGGGCTGATGCAGCAAACCCGGCTGCTCGAAGCGCCAGCATGGAAACCCGCTATCTTCATACCTGTTTTTCTCCTTTGTGCCAGCCAACTGGCCGTGGCGCTGATGAACTGGCTGTCCACGCTGCTGGTCAAACCCAGCCTGCTGCCGCGCCTGGATTTTTCCGCTGGCATTGCTTCGGATTGCGGCACGATGGTGGCCGTACCCACGATGCTTACGAGCCTGGCAGGGGTTGATCGTCTGATCGAGACATTGGAGATTCATCATCTGGCGAATCGGGACCAGCGCCTTTACTTCGCTCTGCTGACGGATTTCCGCGACGCACCGGAGGAGGTTCTGCCTGGAGATCAAGCGCTTCTTCAACGGGCGCGAGCCGGAGTCGAGATGCTGAACCAGAAGTATCCTTCCGGGAATTCCACCCTGTTTTTCTTGTTTCATCGGCCGCGCCGTTGGAATGCCGGAGAAGGCTTGTGGATGGGATACGAGCGCAAGCGTGGGAAGCTCATGGAATTCAACGCCCTCCTCCGCGGCGGTTCCCGCGCGTGCTTCTCCGAGATCGTGGGGGAAACGGCCATCCTGCCCTCCATCAAATATGTCATTACTCTTGACACGGACACCCAATTGCCGCGCGAGGCCGCCCGGCAGCTTGTCGGCACAATGGCCCATCCGTTGAACCGTCCGGTGTTCGACGCCACGCGCGGGATCGTCGCCGAAGGTTACAGCATACTGCAACCGCGCGTCGGGGTGAGTCTGCCCGGGGCGCGGAGATCGTGGTTTGTCCGGCTTTTTGCCGGCGACGCGGGCATTGATCCCTATACGCGGGAAGTGTCGGACGTGTATCAGGATCTATTCCAGGAAGGCTCGTTTATTGGCAAGGGGATTTACGATGTGGACGCCTTCCAGCGAGCCATAAACGGGCGCTTTCCGGAGAATACCGTTCTGAGTCATGACTTGTTGGAAGCGTGCCATGCCCGCTCCGCCCTGGTGAGCGACGTGGAACTCTACGAAGAATATCCTTCCCGCTACAACGTGGACATTGACCGGCGTCACCGCTGGATTCGCGGCGACTGGCAAATTACGCATTGGCTCCTGCCGCGAGTGCCCGGTTCGGACGCCCGGCGCATTGCCAATCCGCTTTCCGTTCTGTCCCAGTGGAAGATTCTCGACAACCTCAGGCGCAGTCTGGTCCCCGTTGGTCTGTTGTTTCTCATGCTGGGCGGTTGGCTGCTCCTGCCCGAACTTGAAGGGTTGGGATCGCTGTTGGTTCTTGGGATTATCACCCTCCCAGGATCGTTGTCGGCGTTGGTGGATGTGTTTCGCAAGCCGGTTGATTTGCCGTGGGCGATGCATCTGCGGGCTGTGGGCGGGTCTTATGGCAGACAGCTCGGACAGATCGTTCTTACGCTGGCTTTTCTACCCTACGACGCTTTCATCAGCCTGGACGCCATCGGAAGGACGCTGCTCCGCTTGCTATTAACGCACAAACGACTCCTTGAATGGCGGACCTCGATAGATTCCGAACGGACAAAGCGCGCCGACCTCACCGGCTTCTATGCCACGATGTGGATCGCGCCGGCGACCGCGCTGGCGACCGGACTTTTCCTGGCAGCCGTGCAGCCGGCCCAACTGTCTTTGGCCCTGCCGATCCTTGGGTTCTGGCTCGGCGCTCCCTGGATCGCCTGGTGGATCAGCCAGCCGATTGAATCCGCGGCGCCGACTCTGACGGCCGAGCAATTGGCCTTTCTGAAACGCACCGCCCGCAAGACCTGGCATTATTTCGAAACGCTGGTGACCGCTCAGGAGAACTGGCTGCCGCCGGACAATTTTCAGGAAGTGCCCGTCCCAACGATCGCTTCGCGGACTTCGCCCACGAATATGGGCCTGGCGCTGCTGGCCAATCTGGCCGCGTGGGATTTGGGGCATCTTTCGACAGGCGGCTTGATGCGACGCACCCAAGACACTCTCGCCACCATGCAACGACTCGAGCGGTATCGCGGGCACTTCTACAATTGGTACGAAACCCACACCCTCCAACCGCTTCGCCCGCTTTATATCTCTAGCGTGGACAGCGGTAATCTGGCGGGCCATTTACTGACCCTCGGCGCCGGGTTAAGGGAACAGGCCGAAGAGAAGATTTTCAGGCCCGAGATTTTTGCGGGTCTGCGCGACACGGTGGGGATTCTCAGGGATTTGGCCCGCGAAAAAGCCGCGCTCACCAAACTCGATGAAGCATTGAAACACTCGCCTCCCGATCTCCGCGCGGCGAAGACCTTGCTAGAGGAGGCGACGGGCCAGGCCGCTGACATTGCTGCCTCGCTGGCGGGCGAAACAGAAGAACTCAAAGAGTGGTCCCTGGCTCTGAAGCGCACTTGCGAGGCGCACTTGGCGGACATTCTTTTCCTTGCGCCGTGGCTGGCACTGCAATCCTTGGCTAGCGGCGGCCGGCCTGCGGCGGTGGCGTCGGCGGCTGCAAAACTTGAGGAGAAAATCGCCCTGCTTGATCAAGCGCCAAGCTTGCGAGAGATCCCGAGATATGAACTGACGCTCTGTCCATTGATTGAAGCGGCCTTGCAAGACTTCCCGACCGAACCCGCCGCTTCACGGCAGGAAGAGCAAATGCAACTTGCCGAACTCTCGCGCTGCCTGCGAGAAGGCAGCGCCCATGCCCGCCAACGGCTGTTGGCATTGGAATCCTTGGCCGCGCAATGCGACGCACTGGCTTCGATGGATTTTACTTTTCTGTTCGACCCGGCGAGGGATTTATTCTCCATCGGCTTCAACGTTACCGAACGCCGCTGCGACACCAGCTTCTATGATCTGCTGGCCTCCGAAGCGCGTTTATGCAGCTACGTCGCTATCGCTTTAGGGCAAGTTCCGCAGGACCACTGGTTCTCCATGGGCCGCCTGCTCGTCGCGGTGCGAGGCGGACCGATCCTGATTTCGTGGAGCGGTTCGATGTTCGAGTATCTGATGCCGCTGGTGGTCATGCCCAACTATGAGAACACGTTGCTCGACCGCACCTGCAAAGCGGCGGTGCAGCAACAAATCGAGTACGGACATTTGCGCGGCGTGCCCTGGGGCGTTTCCGAATCGGGCTACAACCGGACCGATGTCCAATTGAACTACCAATATCGCGCCTTCGGCGTGCCGGGTCTGGGCTTGAAAAGAGGGTTGGCCGAAGACTTGGTCATCACTCCTTACGCCACGGCCCTGGCCCTGATGATCGCGCCGCGGCCAGCGTGTGAAAACCTGCAACGCATGGCGGACGAAGGCCGCGAAGGCGCTTACGGTTTCTACGAAGCGGTGGATTACACGCCGTCGCGATTGCCGCCGGACGAAACGAGCGCCACGATCCGCTCCTTCATGGCGCACCACCAGGGGATGAGCTTGCTGGCTCTGGTGAATGTGTTGCAGGACTACCCCATGCAACGCCGGTTTATGGCCTGTCCGTTGCTCAGGGCGGCGGATTTGCTCTTGCAGGAGCGTGTGCCCAAGGCCTCCGCCAGTGTGCGCACGGAAGATTTGGAATTTGCGGAATCGCGGACGCAGGCCGGAAGCGGCGAGGCCGTCATGCGCGTTTTCACCAATCCGACGCTGCCGGCGCCGGAGGTTCACCTTTTGTCCAACGGCCGCTATCATGTTGTCATCAGCAGCGCCGGCGGCGGCTACAGTCGGTGGCGCGATCTGGCGGTCACCCGATGGCGCGAGGACGCCACGCGCGATTGTTGGGGCACGTTTGTTTATCTGCGCGATCTGGCGACGGGAGAATTCTGGTCCACCGCCTATCAACCCGCCTTGCGAACCATCAAAGGCTACGAAGCCATCTTCTCGCAGTCACGCGCGGAGTTTCGGCAGCGTCAGGCCGACCTGGAAATCCACACCGAGATCAGCGTGTCGCCGGAAGACGACGTGGAGTTGCGGCGCATCACGATTACCAATCGTTCGCGCGCAAGGCGAGTCATTGAATTGACCAGTTACGCCGAGGTGGTGCTGGCCACGCCGGACGCGGACGCGGCGCATCCGGCTTTCAGCAATCTCTTTGTGCAAACTGAGTTTGCGCCAGAAACTTCCTCCATTCTCTGCACCCGCCGCGCGCGTTCCCAGGAAGAAAAACCGCCATGGTTGCTGCATCTGATGGTGAGCCAAGGTGGTGAACCGGGGGAGATTTCCTGCGAAACGGATCGCTTCAGATTTGTCGGGCGCGGCGGGAGCTTGGCCAACCCGGCCGCCATGCGGAGCGAGTCGCCTTTGTCCAACACCGTCGGTTCCGTACTGGATCCCATCATTTCGCTGCAGCGGACGGTCACTTTGGCGCCCGATGAAACCGCCATCGTTGTTCTTGTTCTTGGCGTGACCGAAAGCCGGGACGCCGCGCTGGCGCACGTGGAAAAATATCAAAGCTCCCGCATGGCCGACCGCGCCTTTGACCTGGCCTGGACCCATGGCCAGGTGACTTTGCGCCAACTCAACGCCACGGAGGCCGATGCGCAACTCTATGGCCGTTTGGCCGGCGCGTTGATTTATGCCGACCCCGCCCGCCGAGCCAACCCCGGCGTACTGCTCAACAACCGGCGAGGTCAAAGCGGTCTCTGGAGCTACGGCATTTCCGGCGACGCGCCGATCATCCTGCTTCGCATCAGTGACACGGAGAAAATCGAAATCGTGCGGCAGTTGATCCAGGCGCACTCCTATTGGCGCATGAAGGGGCTGATGGTGGATCTGGTCATCTTGAACGAGGACGTTTCGGTTTACCGCCAGTCCTTGCAAGATCAAATCACCAGTCTGATCTCCTCCGGCATTGAAGCGCAGATGCTGGACAAGCCGGGCGGCATCTTCGTCCGGCGACTCGAACAGATTCCCAACGATGACCTCGTGCTGCTGCAAGCCGCGGCACGAGTTGTTCTGGATGATGAAAAGGGAACTTTGACCCAGCAAATGGAACATCGAAGTGTCTTGGAACCCTTGGTGCCAGGCTTGACGCCCACCCGCTTCAGGTCCGAGGATCTGCCCACGCCACTCCCGCCACGCGAGTTGATTTTTCCGAACGGCCTGGGCGGCTTTACCCGCGACGGCCACGAATATGTCATCACACTTCAGCCCGGCCAGATGACGCCGGCGCCGTGGGTCAATGTGCTGGCCAATCCCAGTTTCGGGACGATTGTTTCCGAGAGCGGCGCGGCTTACACCTGGGTCGAAAACTCCCATGAATTTCGACTGACGCCCTGGAGCGATGATCCAGTCCAGGACACCACCGGGGAGGCTTTCTATATTCGCGATGAGCAGACCGGACAATTCTGGTCTCCCACGCCGTTGCCCGCGCGGGGGACGACGCCCCATGTCATTCGACATGGCTTTGGCTACACCGTGTTCGAGCACACCGAAAACGGCATCGCTTCGGAGTTGTGGGTTTATGTGGCCATGGACGCCCCGGTGAAATTCACGGTCTTGAAAATACGCAATGTCTCGGGGCGTCCACGCCGCTTGTCGGTCACCGGTTACTGGGAATGGGTGTTGGGCGACTTGAGGCAGAAAAGTCTGCTGCACGTGCAAACCGAAGTGGACCTCAAGACCGGCGCCTTATTGGCACGCAATTACTACAACACCGAATTTCCCGGTCGCCTGGTGTTCCTTGACGTAAACGATCCTGCGCGCACGTTCACCGGAGATCGCAAGGAGTTCATTGGCCGAAACGGAAGTTTGTCGCAGCCGGCGGCGCTCAAACGCACGCGCCTTTCCGGCAAAGTCGGCGCGGGGCTTGATCCGTGCGGCGCGGTGCAAGTCGCTTTCAATTTGGCGGACGGCCAGGAGCGGGAAACGAGTTTTCGTTTCGGAGTGGGCCGCAATGCGGCTGAGGTGCAGAATCTGATCCGGCGCTTTCGCAGGGCAGACGCCAACCGCGTGGCGTTCGACGGTGTTTGCGAGTATTGGAATCGAACCCTCGGCGCGGTCAATGTCGATGCACCCGATCCCGCCGTGAATGTGATGGCGAACGGCTGGCTGCTGTACCAGACATTGAGTTGCCGTCTCTGGGGCCGGACCGGGTTTTATCAATCCGGCGGCGCCTACGGATTCCGTGACCAGTTGCAGGACGTCATGGCGCTGGTGCATGCCGAACCGGCGCTGACCCGCGAGCATCTGCTTCGCGCAGCCGCGCGCCAATTCCGCGAAGGCGACGTGCAGCATTGGTGGCATCCCCCATCCGGGCGCGGCGTGCGGACGCATATTTCCGATGATTTCCTCTGGTTGCCTTACGTGACCTGTCGTTACGTTGCGTGTATTGCGGACACCGGGGTGCTCGACGAAAAGATTCCCTTCCTTGAAGCCCGCCCGGTCAAACCGGAGGAAGAATCCTACTATGATCTGCCAAATCGCTCCGAAGAATCGGCCACGCTTTATCAACATTGCGTGCGCGCCATCGAGCGCGGACTAAAATTCGGCGAACACGGTTTGCCGCGGATGGGGTGTGGTGACTGGAATGATGGCATGAATCGCGTGGGAAACCAGGGACGCGGTGAAAGCGTGTGGCTGGCCTTCTTTCTTTACGACGTGCTGACCCAGTTTGCCCCGCTGGCCCGCGCGCACCGCGATCCCGCCTTTGCCGAACGCTGCCTCGCCGAGGCACGGCAATTGCAGCAAAACATCGAGCAACACGCCTGGGACGGCCAATGGTATCGCCGGGCCTACTTCGACAGCGGCGAACCGCTCGGTTCCCAGACCAATCCGGAATGCCAGATTGATTCCTTGCCACAAAGTTGGTCGGTCATCAGCGGCGCCGGCGATCCTGAGCGTTCCAGGCTGGCGTTGGAGTCCGTCGATCAGCGCCTGGTGCGCCGCGACGCCGGACTGATTCAATTATTTGATCCGCCCTTCGACAAATCAGCGCTCAATCCCGGTTACATCAAAGGCTATATTCCTGGCGTCCGCGAGAATGGCGGCCAATACACCCATGGCGCAATTTGGACCGCGATGGCCTTTGCTCTCATGGGAGAAAACGAACGCGCGTGGGACCTTTTCGCGCTGCTTAATCCCATCCATCACGGAAGCACGCCCCAACAAATCGCCACCTACAAAGTGGAGCCTTATGTCATCGCCGCCGACGTCTATGCGGTGGCGCCGCACGTGGGCCGGGGCGGATGGACCTGGTACACTGGATCTGCCGGCTGGATGTATCGGCTGCTCATCGAAACGCTGCTGGGCGTCAACCTCGCGGGCGATCAACTGCGGCTGACACCCCGGCTTCCGAAAGGCTGGACCTCCTGCAAAGTTCACTACCGCTACCGGCAGACCGTATATCACATCAGCATCACCCGGCTCGTTGCTGATTCGGCCGACGCGGACCAACTCTTTCTCGACGGCAAAGAACTTGCCGCGCAAACAGTCCCCTTGGTGGACGACCGCCGCGAGCACTCCGTGGAATTTAAGGTCTGGAATCCGGTGGGCGCCCCTGAAAATCGGAGCGTCTTGGCACTTGCGTAGGGTCATCACCCAACATGCTGTGGGACCTTGTGCAGGCTGACGGTGTCGCCGTCCTCACGTTTCAATTCGCGGAGAACAATGGCGGAGAGCACGGTCAATCCACCACGACGAGGAACACTTGGTGGATGGCGTGAAGCATTTCTGGCGCACTGGTGTGAAAACGGTCAGGAATGAAGGACGCCTGGCCATCGATGCCCTCGCCACTCCGAAACTGATCATCATGACGCCCAGGACTTAATGCTCTTGGACCGGGATATGCCTTAACCACGGCGCGAAGTATTTGGAGAAAACCTCATCGCACTGCCGTGCAAGGGCGAAATCTTTTTCGGTGATCCCTCCTTCGTCACGTGTGGTAAGGGTCAATGTCGCCGCGCTAAAGCGAATATCAATATCCGGATGGTGATTGCATTTTTGAGCTTTCCTGGCGATTCGGTTGACAAAAGTGATGCTTTTCAAGAATCCCTCAAACTGAAATGTGCGAACAATCGTTTCAGCGCGTTTCGACCAGTTCGGGACGGCTTTCAAGTGAACACCAATTTGTTTGGTAGTTAAGACTGGCATGATTTTGACGAGGCAGGTTTTATGGCAGGAGGCACGTTGATGTCCAGCGTTGCGCTCAAATCAACTTCATGTTCCTGCTCCTGCACGATGATCGAGCGCAATGTTTAACTTAACCCAAATTTCCCCATCGCCTCGACCACCTGGAACCGGCATAGGTTCTTGATGGTTTTGTGCGCGCGTTTAATGGCCTTATCTACCGCGTCCTCGATGGATGCGGTCGAGGTTCCGGTGAGCTCAATGAGTTTGTGGACGTGGTCTTTCATGTCCGCCTATTCATAGCAGCAGGACGAGGCTTCCTTGAAAGCCTTTTCGACCGCTTCACGGGTTTCGCCGGTGCGCTTCTGAATGCGGCCCAACAACTCGTCGTGCTTGCCTTCGGCGAATTGGAGATCGTCATCCGTGAGCTTGGCCCACTTCTGTTTCAGCTTGCCCTTAGTGATGTTCCAGTCGCCTTTGCTTTCGAGTGTGTTCATAATAATTCTTTTGTTTTTCGTTCTTGCTTGACGCCAACGTGACGGCAAAAGCGTGCCTGTCGTCGGCCAATCAGAAAAAATTACGACAGAGGATCGTCCTTTCCTATGGGGTATAACCCGACTATGCATCGTTGGAGGCGCTCCCCCAGGAGTTGAGTCAGCGGTCCCAAACGCAATGACCGGTGACTCGGCGTGGTTGCGTTGACAGCGACTCAAGGTTTGGCCCGAACGGACTCGATCAGCAAGTCTTCCGTTGCCGCCACGCGCGGGCCTTGCCGGCGGGAATCCGCGCCCAGACGGTGGTGTTTCTGCCGGGTGCGGATTCCACCGAGAAGTTGCCGCCGGCCATCGCTGTGTCGCAGGTCACGTCGAATGATTGAGATCTGCGATGCTCAGGGTAAGAGCCTGATGTTGGCGCCAGCCACGAATAGTATGACCAGTTCCCCAATGGAGGTGTTCTCCTGCGACTTGAACCGGGATAATTTGCCCGATTTTATTGTCAACGTCTGGTCGGGCGGAACGGGCTTGGCCACAGTGGGCACGGAAGTGACTTTGCTTCTGTCCTCCAAGGCAGGCTATCGCGCCGCCTCGATTTACCTGTACTCCTTCGGCGAGGAGGACTTGGTTCAATTTAAGGCCGGAGGGCCAGTCTATTTTATTCTCGACGATCTAATCAGCAGCAACGACGAAAAAACGCGCGATGGGCGCGAGCACAACTTCTGGGTCTATGAGCTTTATCGCATCGACGGGACCATCCACGTCCACCAGCAGGACCGTCCCCTCTGGCAGCCGCCGGAGCAGAACAGGCTGGCGGCGTGGCTGAGGTTCGGGAATCGAAAAAAGGCATTGCTCCAACAGTTGGGCCGGGAAGCGGCCCCGCCCGTGCGCTTGGGATGGAGCGTGCATAGGAGGGTGGAAGTCCCTCTCTGGCGGAGCTTACCGCCAGTAACGGAAAGTAACTGCGCCGTGGCGACACGGGGTGGAGAGCAACTGGAAGTGAATGGATAGTCCGTAGAACTGACGGGTTTATGGTGAACCCGCGATACGAACTCGATTCGGCTTTATGCGACTGACGAGACAGCGAGCAATGAGCGAAGTCCGAAGAACCGCCGATAGCGCCACAACGCGAGTCGGAGGCCAAGCCTGGCCGGAGCAAAGAGCATGGCCGGAACAGGGGCGCATGGGGTGGTTGGAGACGGAATGTCCAGAAGTGCATGTTCAGCAACCAAGGAGACCTGCCGGGGACGCTGACGCGGGGTTCCCGCGCCCAGGCAGGAGTCAGAGTGTCCATAGTAGCAAGGAAGCGAGTAATGATCGTGGAGCCAAGGGACATAGGAAGTTGGTGGGAGCGATGACGGTGAAAGGCCATACTGCAATCCAGCATAGTGCCCAAAAGGCTGTGCGTGCTGGAGCCGCGAAGGCTGCCGGAAACCGGGTTGCTCTCAGAGGGGCCGCGGAAACGCGAATGCCGCGCCAGCGGCATGGCCCGGATGGCGCAGTCAAGCGTCTGCCATGTCTGGGTCAGCCCATTTCGTTCGGACCAGCAACCGGAAAGCCGGATGCCCGAAACGGGCCTGTCCGGTTTGGAGGGAGGGGCGAGGTTCAAACCCTCGTCCCTACCCCTATCGCTGGTGAAAGCGCGACGAAGAACTGGACCTTCGGAAACCAGGCATCCAGCAGCTTGAAGAACTGCGGTTGTCGGCCGGCTTCGCACCAGACATCCGGCCGGTCCAGAAGGACCACGCCTGGCTGCTGGAGCGGGTCGGGATCGTCCAGGCGTGTGGAGGCGTCGAAAATGTGGCGGCCCATGTCCAGGGCCACGATCGCGGGCCGGCGCAACGACGCGCGCGTGGCCTGCCAGCGGGCCTCGAACGCGCACTCCCTGCCCAGGCTGCCGCCCACATCCCAACCAAGCCAATCGCTCAAGTCCACGCTCAACCTGGCCAGGAGTGCGCGGGCGCGCCCAGCCCGATATTGAGACTTGTGGCGCAATCGCTCCAGGAACGCCACCGGATCGGTGACCTGTGCCTCCGAGTCGAACAAACCCGCGCATCGCTTCAGTCGCT
>Ga0181527_1002324_pt1 | contig 18138 bp, 13 predicted proteins | sample PEATcosm2014_Bin_30_FD_119762 | JGI IMG/M metagenome (GOLD analysis project Ga0181527, IMG submission 119762) | Peatland microbial communities from MTU Mesocosm Facility, Houghton, MI, USA - PEATcosm2014_Bin06_60_metaG | ecosystem: Environmental > Terrestrial > Soil > Wetlands > Peat | place...
AGTTGGTACCGGGAGTACCCAGTCAGACCAATCCCGATGAGTGGTTGCTGCTCGAATGGCGCCCAGGCCCAATAGATTCGCCACGGCAAATTGGACAAATGTAGTGATCCAAACGACGCCGCCTGTCGTCAAGTGCCGGTCGAGTATCTTCCTCCCTAGCCAGACAACAGGAAATACCAATAACACCCCTCCCAGAATGATCGCCAGATTCATAACATTTGAAAGGGGTGTATCGAATGCCCGCCACCAAAGATACAAGGTGAAAGCAAGAAGGGCAATTTTGGAAAACAACTCAAAGGCGTTTTTCATGGCAATCACCGTGATTTTTTACTCTCACCGAAGATGGTCGGATTGAGAGAAAGACAAATAATTAAAGCCAGAAGCCGACAACTCCTCACGCAATCCCCAGCACCCGGTTCAAAAAGCCCACAATGTACTTCCAGACCAGGTAATAGCCGGCCAGCGCGGCCAGGAAACAGGGGACGATCAGCGCGTAGGGAATCTCGCAGGCCTGGAACCAGATTGCTCCAAGTGCTCCTAGCTTCAGCACGCCCAGGCATATGGCGGCTGTTGCTCCCAGAGGCATCAGAACCAGCGGCAGCGCCGCTCCATGCAAGCCAATGGGCAGATGCGGACACCTAGGCTCATGTTTGCATGCGTGTGACTTGTACCAGAGCATATTCCACAGTCCCCACAGCAGGGGCACGATAGCCATGGGAAAGATGATCGCTTGTTCGATGGGAACCGGAACCTTCAGCACGATCCGCACCACGATAAACGCGGTCAGAAAAATCGGCAGGATGAGAGTAGGCACGAAGATACCGGCCAGAAATGCGCGAAGATACGGATGAGTATTCATCGGATTCTCCTTTCGTGCGGGCAAAATGCTCCGCGGGTTAGAGGTAGTAGAGAAATACGGGGATGGAAGCTGGAAAGAGGACGGCAACCCCCACCAGGCCAGCCAGCAATGCCCCATCGAAAACAGTCCAGCCGGAGAAGGCCGGCGCGGCTGACTCGACATCCAGCCGGCGCAGCATGGCAGGCCACAGATCGCGCTCCGGTCCGGCGTCGCCATCGACCGGCGGCAGCGACTGTCGCAAGAGATTCTTCATTCCGTCCTCGTCGTGTGCATTCATGGTGTGATTCCCTGCCTTTCCAGGTCTTTTCTGAGCAAGCGAAGCGCGCGGAAGACGCGCAGTTTGACGGCCGCGACCGAGATACCCAGCGCCGCGGCCACTTCTTTTTGCGGCAACTCCTCGATCACCGACAGCGTGGCCGCAATGCGCAGCTTTGGCGGCAGCCGCCCAAAGGCCAGCGCGGTCTTTGAGCGTATCTCCGCCGTTATAGCCGGATCGGCCTCAGACGGAGCCTGCAATTCGGCGCAGAATTCCATCGACAACGCACTCTCCGCCCGTTGCGCGCGCAGCCAATCCAGTGCCGCATGGGTGGCGATGCGCCGTGCCCAGCCCTCGAAGCCCCGCGCCGGATCAAAGCGTGCATGGGCCTGATGGATGCGCCAGAAGCTCTCGATGGTCAGCTCCTCGGCTGCCGCCGAATTGCGAACGATGCGCAGAATCCAGCCGTAAACGGCGCGCTGATGCTGGTGAAAGAGCGACTCAAAAGCGGACTCGAAGGTCTCCGGGCTGCCCAGCCGGAAATCGTCCAGGATGCCGTTCGCGCCATTCCGCATCCGCCCTTCCCCCTTCTATCTACTCTTACGCCCCACACATAGAAAAGGTTACATTCATTCGGTGGAAGGATCGTTGCTGGCAGGATGACTGTGAAAATCTACGGGAACAATACGGAATTAATAAGAATAAATATCCCGGCTTCGGCGCAAATGCTGGAGATGCGCCGATGGCCGGGATCGCGTATATAGGGTCAAATAGCGGATGTGCCGCTCGTCAGACCTGCATCACTTCCGCTTCTTTCTTGTGCGAAAGCTCTTCCATGCGGCGGATCTCCTCATCCGTCATCTTCTGGACCTCTTCGAGCGCGCGCTTCTCTTCGTCCTCGCTGATCTTTTTTTCTTTGGCGAGTTTTTTCAGGGCGTCGTTGCCGTCGCGGCGCACGTTGCGGACCGCTGTGCGATGCTCTTCGAGCACCTTGTTCAGGTGCTTGCAGACATCGCGCCGCCGCTCCTCGGTCATGGGCGGAACGGGCACGCGCAGCAGCTTGCCATCGGAGATGGGGTTGAAGCCCAAATCGGCCGAGCGCACGGCCTTTTCAACCTCCTTGAGTACCGTTGGGTCCCAGGGGGCGATCAGGATCATCTGCGCCTCGGGTGAAGAGACCTGCGCTAACTGACTGATAGGAGTGGGCGTACCGTAGTAGTCCACCTTGACCTGGTCGAGCATATGCACGCTGGCCCGGCCAGTGCGCGTGGAGGCCAGATTGGCCTGGAAGGTGGCCACAGCGCCGTCCATGCGGCGGCGGAGATCGGCGTTGAGTTCCTTGAGAGCCGGAATACCGGCCATGAATGAAGTTGCCATGGGGTTCGTCCTCGTGGTGCAGGTTACCAACGAACATTCTACTAAATTGCGGTGCGGTTTAGGTCACTATTGTGGTGCGTTAAGGCCACTGGTTTGCGCGAACTGTGAAGCTCTCGGCAACCGGTTTACTCCCAAAATGAGCAGCTGCAGGTTACAGGTTTCGGGCAATTAGGAAACCACGAACCCCGGCGCGCAAGCGCCGTCTGCAGCGCCGCAGGTGGTTATCCCAGCAACTCCCCGACAATCCCCGCCGCCGCCTGGAGAGCCGCGTCGATCTGCGTTTGGTCTTTGCCGCCGGCTTCGGCGATCTCCGGCTTGCCGCCGCCCGATCCGCCAACCAGCTTGGCGATCGCGCCAACCAGCTTCCCGGCCTGGATGCGCTTGATAAGCCCCGGCGTGACTCCGGCGATCAGGGCGACTTTGCCCTCCGGTTGCGCCGAAGCCAGTACGACCACGCCCTCGCCCAGCTTCTGCTTGAGGTTATCGACGAGCGTGCGAAGCTGGCCGCGCTCCAGCGAGTCGGCGCGCAGCGTTACCAGGCGCACGCCCTTGACGTCGACGGCGCGGCTCACGGCCTCGTCCAGCGCCCCTGCGGCGGACTTCATGCGTGCCTCTTCCAGTTCGCGGCGCAGGCGCTTGAGTTCGTCTTCCTGCGCGGCGAGCTTGGCGCGGAAGGCCTCTGAAGCGCTGGTGCCCTCAGGGGCTGGAGCAATCTGCGCGACGATTTGCGCGACGTCATAGTCCTGGCGGAAGGCGGCCAGAGAGCCGAAGCCGCTGATCGCCTCCAGGCGGCGTACGCCGGAGGAGACCGAGCCTTCGCTGACAATTTTGATCAGGCCGATCTCGCCGGTAGCGCGGGTGTGCGTGCCGCCGCAAAGCTCGGTCGAAAAACCGTCGGAGAGCTTGACCACCCGCACCTTGTCGCCGTACTTTTCGCCGAAGAGCGCCATCGCATGGTACTCGCTGACGGCCACGTCGATGGGCACGTCCTCGATGGTGACGACCTCGGCGTTGGCCAGCACCTCGCGGTTGACGATGGACTCGATCTCCTCCAGTTCCTCATCGGCCACCTGGGCGAAGTGAGAAAAATCGAAGCGCAGCCGATCCGGATGGACCGATGAGCCAGCCTGCTTCACGTGCGTGCCGAGTACCTGTCGCAACGCCGCGTGGAGGAGGTGGGTTCCGGTGTGGTTGCGGCGGATCGCGTTGCGGCGGTCGGCATCCACGACGGTTCGGACATGATCGCCGACGGCGAGATTCTCCTTGAGCAGAGCCTTGTGCGCGCGGACGCCCTGCACAGGCAGCACGCAGCCCTGAATCTCGGCGACGGTGGTATTCCCATCCGGCGAGGTGAACCAGCCGGTATCGCCGGTCTGCCCGCCTGAGTCGCCGTAGAAGCTGGTCTGATCGAGCACAACCTCTACCAGATCGCCTGCATTTGCAGCGGGAACGCCTACGCCGTCTTTCACAATCGCCAGAACTTCTGCGCCGGGGGCGGTGAGCTGTTTGTAGCCGAGGAAGTCGGTCTTGGGCAATTCGCGATAGGCGGGGCTGGCGGATTTCTGGCTGCCACCCTTCCACGAAGCACGCGCGCGAGCCTGCTCCTCGGCGCGGGCAGCTTCGAAACCGGCTTCATCGAACTTAACCCCGGCATCGCGGGCGGCGTCGACCATGAAATCCAGCGGCAGGCCAAAAGTCTCGTAGAGGTGGAAGGATTCATATCCGAGCAATTTAGGCTTTATTGGCACTGTCTTTTCATGCTCGTTAACCTGCTCTACTTCCCATGGCAAAATGGCAGAGATTGTTTCTTCTGCAATTTCCAAATTTTTTGCATATCTTGCTCTCTCCAAAGCAGATCGAAGTTCAGCACTTTGTCGAATCAAACTCTGATACTTAGATTCAAACTTTGCGAAAGCAATTGCAAATTCTATCGTTTCCTGAAGCTCTACACTTCCGATCTTCAGCACACGGTCAAACTGTTTCTCCTCCGCTTCAACCACCTTGGCCACGCGCGGAGCAGAGTTAATCAACTCCGGATAAGCCCCATGCATCAAATCCCGCACGGCATAAACCATTTGATAAAGAAATGGCTGTTCCTGTCCCAGTAGCCGCCCATGCCGAATCCCGCGCCGCAAAATCTTGCGCAGCACGTAGCCGCGACCTTCATTTGAAGGCAGCACGCCGTCATTGATCAGGAAGGTAGCCGCGCGGGCGTGGTCGGCGATGATGCGCAGGCTCGCATTGCCTACGAACTTCGTCAGCTTCGCTTCGATAGCCGGTTTCGCCATCGCTGACTCCGCTGCCGCCAGCTCCGCTAACTCCGATAACTCCGCCAGGCTGGTGACTCCGGTCAACTCGGCAGCCGTCACAATCAACGGCGTGAACAGGTCGGTTGCGAAGTTACTGACCTTCCCTTGCAGCACAGTGGCCAGACGCTCTAACCCCGCGCCGGTGTCGATGGAGGGCTTGGGAAGCGGGGTCAGGGTGTAGATTGTGGCTTTGGTGGCGGGGTCCACTACTGCGCTCCGGTCAAACTGCATGAAGACCAGGTTCCAGATTTCTACGTAGCGGGCTTCGTCCTGGCCGAAGGGAAGGTCAACTCCGGGCGTCTCGGCGGCCTCGATGCCCATGTCATAGAAAATCTCCGAGCAGGGGCCGCAGGGGCCGGTCTCGCCCATCTGCCAGAAGTTGTCCTTGAGGCCGTACTCCTTGATGCGCTCCTTGGCGACGCCGGCGTCGATCCAGTGCTGCTCCGCTTCGTCATCGCGCGGGACGCCATTCGCAAGGTCGCCTTCGAAGATCGTCACGTAAAGGCGTTCCTTGGGAATGTTGAACCACTCCGGGCTAGTCACCAGCTCCCAGGCGTAGGCAATGGCCTCGCGCTTGAAGTAATCACCGAAGCTGAAATTCCCCAGCATCTCGAAGAAGGTGTGGTGGCGGCGCGTGAAGCCGACGTTCTCCAGATCGTTGTGCTTGCCGCCTGCGCGGACGCACTTTTGAGATGTAGTGGCGCGGGAGTAGTCGCGCCTGTCGGCTCCTAGAAAAACGTCCTTGAACTGGTTCATCCCGGCGTTGGTGAACAGGAGCGTCGGGTCGTTGACGGGCGCCAGCGAGGAAGAATGCACGCGGCGGTGGCCCTTCGACTCAAAAAAGCGCAGAAACGCTTCGCGGATTTCGTTTCCAGAGCGAATTTCCATAGCGTTATCAGTGTATCCAATGCGGCCCACGCCCCACACGTGGGAGAATGGAGAGTAGACCGATATGACCAACGAGATCAACGAAGAAACCCTGCCCACCCCCGAAGCCACGCCAGAGCCGGCCGCCCAGGCCGTCGAAGAAGCCGCGCCTGAGCCAGTAGTTGAGCCGGTTGCGGAGCCTGTAGTTGAGCCGGTCCCAGAGAGCGCCCCTGAGCCCGTCGCCGCCCCAATCGCCGAGCCGGCCCCAGAGCCCGCAGCCGAGCCTATTGAAGAGCCTCAGGAGTCCTTCGCCGACCAGCTCCGCGACTTCGAGCGCAGCCACTCGCACCGGGGCGATCCCGGCCAGCGCCAGCTCAAGGGCGTCGTCGTCTCGCTCACCCCTGAGCAGGTCTTCCTCGACATTGGCTACAAGACCGAAGGCGTACTGCCTCGCTCGGCCTTCGACAACAACGCCGACGCCGTCAAGCCCGGCGACAGCTTCCCGGTCTCGGTTACCGGACGCAACGAGGAACACTACTACGAGCTTTCGCGCTTCAAGGTGTCGCAGCCCCGCGACTGGTCGGCTCTGGAAACTGCTTTCGCCGAGAAGCTGGCCGTTGTCGGCACCGTCACCGAAGTCATCAAGGGCGGGGTTTCCGTCGATGTCGGCGTGCGCGCCTTCATGCCCGCCTCGCGCAGCGGAACCAAGGACGCGATAGAGCTGGAAAAGCTGGTGGGAACGCAGATTACCTGCCGCATCACCAAGCTCGATGTCACCGACGAAAATATCGTCGTCGACCGCCGCGTGGTTCTTGAAGAGCAGGCGCGCGGCCTCACCGAAATCCGGCGCGGCGCAATGAAGGAGGGCGACACGGTCACGGGCACGGTCCGCAGCATCATGCCCTACGGCGCGTTCATCGACCTGGGCGGCATCGACGGCCTGCTGCACGTCAGCGACATCTCCCACATCCGCGTCACCAAGACCGAAGACGTGCTCTCCATCGGCCAGGAACTCCAGCTCAAAATCCTCAAAATCGATCCGGAGACTAAGAAAATCTCTCTCGGCCTCAAGCAGCTTCAACCCGAGCCATGGCAAACCATGAGCCTCGTCGCCGGGCAGCGCATCACCGGCACGGTCACACGACTGGCCGACTTCGGGGCCTTCGTCGAGATTGAACCCGGCATTGAGGGCCTCATCCACATCTCGGAGATGTCTTACGGCAAGAAGCTGCGCCACCCCAGCGACATGCTCAAGCTGGGCGACCGCGTCGACGCTGTCATCCTCGGCATCAAGCCCGAGGAGCGCCGCATCTCCCTCGGCCTCAAGCAGACGCTCACCGACCCCTGGACCGAAGTGCAGCGCAACTTCCCTGTCGGCTCGCAGATTGAAGGCCCTATCACCAAGCTGATGAACTTCGGCGCCTTTGTGCAGTTGGCCGACGGCGTCGAGGGGCTGGTCCACATCAGCGAAATCACCGCCGAGCGCCGCCTCAACCACCCCTCGGACGTGCTGCGTGCCGGGCAGATCGTCAAGGCGCAGGTCCTGGCCATCGACCCGGAAAAGCGCCAGATCAAGCTCAGCATGAAGGTCTTCGTCCCCACTGAGATCGACGAATACATCGCCGAGCACAAGGTTGGCGACTCCGTCTCCGGCCGCGTCATCGGGCAGTCTCCAAGCCTGATCCACGTTGAGCTGGGCGACGGCATCCGCGCCATTTGTCACGTTGGCCCCAGCAGTGCGGACGGTACGGGCGGAACGCCTTCGGTTCCTGCCGAAGCGGCGGCCGCATCCTCGAAGCCGAAGTCGAAATCCAAGGCCAAAGCGGAGGTCAAGCCTGATATGTCGAGCCTTTCGTCGATGCTGAAAGCCCGCTGGCAAGGCAACGCCCCCGCCGCCTCGGCGAAGCCCGAAGCTCTGAGCGAAGGCCAGATCCGCAGCTTCAAAATCACCAAGCTGGAGCCCGAAGCCAAAAAGATTGAGGTGGAGCTGGCGTAGAGCGTTTACTCTGCACTCCGCCAACTAAATTGGCCTCAGTTCACGCACTCCACCCTTTCGCCCGCTCGACGGCTCTCTGCCAGCGTCCGCGGCGCTCGGCTCGCTCGACGGTATCCATCCGCGGTTCAAAGCGCATGTCGCCCTGCCGTTTGGCGCGCAAGGCTTCCGGGTTGGCCCAGAAGCCTGCCGCCAGGCCGGCCAGATAGGCAGCGCCCAGCGCGGTCGTCTCCGTCACCAGTGGACGCACCACAGGCACGCCCAGCATATCGGCCTGGAACTGCATTAAGAGGTTGTTGACCGCCGCGCCGCCGTCGACCCTCAGGGCAGCCAGCGGCGTCGTCTCGCTCTGCACCGCCTCCAGCACGTCGGCCACTTGGAAGGCGATGCTTTCCAGAGCCGCGCGGGCGATGTGTCCCGGCGAAGTGCCGCGGCGCAGGCCGATCAGCATTCCGCTGGCGTGCGGGTCCCAGTGCGGCGCGCCCAGGCCGACAAAGGCCGGCACAAAGACCACTCCGCCGGAGTCGGGCACGCTAGCCGCGAGCGCCTCCACCTCGGTCGAGGAGCCGATAAGCTTGAGGTTGTCGCGCAGCCATTGCACCACCGCGCCGCCGATGAAGATGCTGCCCTCCAGCGCATACTCCAGGCGATGCTCGGCGCTGGCCGCGAGCGTGGTAATCAGCCGGTGCTTCGAGCGCACGAAGCCCGTGCCGTTACCGTCCACTCCGGTTCCGATGTTCTGCAAGAGAAAGCAGCCGGTGCCGTAGGTGTTTTTGGCCTCGCCCGCGTGCCAGCACAACTGCCCGAAAAGAGCTGCCTGCTGATCGCCGGCGATGCCCGCAATGGTCACGCCGCCCAAGCCAAGGGTCGTGGTCACCTCGCCGACGCGCTCGCTCGACCAGACCACCTCTGGCAGTAGGCTGGCGGGTATGTTGAAGATGCGCAGCAACTCCGCGTCCCACTCACCCTTGACGATATTGAAGAGCAGCGTTCTGGATGCATTCGTCACGTCGGTCACGTGACGCTGCCCACGGGTCAGGTGCCAGATCAGCCAACTGTCCACAGTTCCGAAGGCCAGCTCGCCGCGCTCGGCCCGCGCCCGCGCCCCAGGGACATTGTCCAGAATCCAGGCGATCTTGGTCGCGGAAAAGTACGGGTCCAGCACCAGCCCCGTCTTGGCAGAAACAGCGTCCTCGACGCCGCTTTCGACCAGCGCCTCACACTGCGAGGCTGTGCGGCGATCCTGCCAGACGATGGCCGGATGAATCGCCTTGCCGGTCGCGCGCTCCCAGACGATCACCGTCTCACGTTGATTGGTGATGCCGATGGCTGCTACGTCTTTGGGCAGCGCGCCGGCTCGTCCCAGCGCCTCCACCGCACAGGCGAGCTGGCTGGTCAGGATTTCCGTGGGGTCGTGCTCCACCCATCCGGCCTGCGGGTAAAACTGCTCGAACTCATGCTGCGCCGTGGCGGCAATCGCGCCCGCCTCGTCAAAGAGAATCGCACGAGAGCTGGTGGTGCCCTGGTCGAGTGCAAGGATGTATGCCATTGTGTCGAATCCGCCTTCGAAGCTCAGTCAATCACGGCTGGCTACGATAGGGCAAGCGGCCAGAGTCGATAGCGGTAGCCGGTTTTCGAATCAACAGCTATTTGCTTATTGAGGTAAATCCAAGTAACGGGCTGTCGGCGAGCAGCCGCGCGCGATGGCTTCGCGGAGCACCTTGCGCATGGCGCCGATCGCCTCTGAAATCTCGCCGCCGCGGGAGACAGGGCCATGGCCGCTGACGATGAAATCGGGCTTGAGCCGTTCGATCCGATCGAGCGATTCGAGCCACCGCTGCCAGTCTGCGCTGCTGCCCGCGTCCAGATTCGGAAGATATTCGCGCACCACGCAATCGCCCGTGAATAACACGCCATCCTCCGGAACCCACACCGAGAGATTCGTCTGCGTATGTCCGGGAGTCAGCAGGATCTCGGCCTTCAGGCCTCCCAGATCGAAGGTGGTCTCGTAGTGAATCGGGCAGTTCGGATTGGTTAGGTGGGTCCGATAAAAAAAAGCCTGCGCCTCGTGGCGAGCGCGGCGCGCGGGGTCCGGAATCGCATCGTTGAACTCGGCCATCTCCGCTTGAAATTCATCGGGCGTGCGCGCGATCCCGGCATGGCCCCACACGTCAATCCCCAATTTGCGAAAGTAACCGTTGCCGCCGATGTGATCGAAATGCTTCTCGGTATTGATGACCCGCAACTCGTTACCGGGCCGCGCGGCGCAAGCATAGCCGTGAATGGTTTGCGCGGCCATGGTGTTTCCGCCTGTGTCCACCACCAGGGTCATCTCGTCGCCTACTATAAATCCCGCATTGACGCACCAGGGCAACGAGTATCCCAGTCCGGTAACCGCATAGCAATGCTCGGTGAGGTGCATACGGATAGATTATCGCGCCCTGCCGCAATCGCAGGAATTTTCCGGCGAATTCATTGCTTTGTTTTGATATTGCAAAAGAATGAATATTGCCGCGCCCGTTCACTGATAGGGTATGCAGATCGTGTCAGGGTCGCATTCCAAGCGGAGTTAGTGTATTCTATAGATGATGCCCCGCGAGTTGGCGGCGAATCCAGCGAACCCCCCACGAAGGAGACCGAAGATGGCAGATACCGTGAAGAAAACTAAGGCTACAGCGAAACCGCGCAAAACCGCAACAAAAAAAGAGAACGTAGCTCAGCCTCCCAAGCTGGCCATGCCCTCGCGCGCTGAAATCGAAGTGCTTGCGCAGAAGTACTGGGCGCAGCGCGGCTACACCGATGGATACGCGGAGCAGGATTGGCTGCGCGCCGAGCAGGAACTGCTTCAGAAGGCTTCCTAAAACAGACAATCAATCCGGAATTATTCTCTCACTCACTTTGCTGTGATAACAGGGTCAGTGTGAGTTATAGGAAGACGACTGCCTCACATCCTGTGCCGTATGCGGGATGCGAGGCCTGCCGCCCAAAGATAGATTTCAACTCGCCGGAGCCAGCTTGCTGCCGCGGCTTCATCAGGATGCAGAAGGCTTGTGCCTCGGTTGAAGTTTCGGGACGGTCGAAGCTGGTGGTCTCCCAGATCTCAATAACGAGACCTGTGAGACCACGACCCAATGCGAGCGATTAACGAGCACTGCCCCACCGCAGGTGGTCAGCTATTGGCCCGTTGCGCCACCACCATGGAATCAAGAATCTGCTGCGAGACTTCCTTCACAGACCCCGGCGAATGAGACAAAAACAGCGTGTTGGTCTTGTCGTTTTCGCCGATGGACTTCAGCGTGTCGAAGTATTGCGTGACCATTACCAACTGCATCACATCCTTCGACGAGGCTCCATCCACCACCTTCTGGAACTGCTCAATGGAGACCTGCAAGCCTTCGATGATCGCCTTGCGCTGATTGGCGATGCCCTGACCTTGCAGCGCCTTGCTCTCGGCTTCTGCCTCGGCCTTCTTGACGACGAGAATCTTCTCCGCCTCGCCGCGGGCGTTGGCGGCCACCTGCTCGCGCTGAGCGGCGTTGATGTCGTTCATCGCCGACTTCACCTTCTGGTCGGGAACAATGTCGGTGACCAGCACATTAACAATTTCGAAGCCGAAGGTGGCCATGTCGGCGTCCAGCTCCTGCTTGACGGCTGCTGCGATCGACGACTGCGAGGCGAAGACCTCATCCAGCGTCATGCCGGGCACGTGGCCGAGAATCACCTGTTCGACGTAGCTTTTGATCTGCGCCGTCGGGTCGGAGAGCTTGTAGAAAGCGTCGTAGACCTTCTCCGGGCGCACACGATTCTGCACCGAGATGGGAATGGTGACGAAGACGTTGTCCTTGGTCTTGGTCTCCATGGTCAGTGAAATCTGGCTGACGCGCAGACTGACAACGCCGGCCACCGCGTCGAAGAACGGCAACTTCCAGTTCAAGCCTGGAGTGGCAATTCGCTTGAACTCGCCGAAGTGCGTGATGACGGCCACCTCCGCCGTGTTGACGGTGAAAAAGCTGCTGAGGAAAATGATGAGAACGATGAGAGCCACGGCTCCCACAGGAATCAGAAACATCGGGTCCATTCAAAGCCTCCGCTGCCTCATTTTGAGACAACGGAGAATTATACAGGCGCAGGAGTGAGGCTCGTCAGGCAAGCAGATTTAAAAGGGTGCCTCTTCAGCCATACCGTTGGATTTATCGCTGCAAAATCTTCCCGACGAAAACTCCAAACGGCCCCAGTTGAATTGCCTTGAGCGAGTCGGGATCGGCCGCGCCGGGAGTCTTCAGCAGTGTCTTGAGCTTGCCGTTGAAGCCGGGAACGCTCAAGCTGACCGTCTGCGGCTGGGCGGTGAAGTTGACCGAAACCACCAACGGCGGGCCGCCCGGAGCCTGGCGCATCCAGCTCAGGACTTTGGTGTTCTTTGTATCCAGCATGGTGTTGCGGCCATGTTCAAAGGCAGGGATAGTCTTCTTGAGGCGGATGACATTCTCGTACCAAGCCAGCAGCGAGTTGGGATCGCGGCTCTCGGCGGCGACGTTGATCGCAGAGGCGCTGGGTGGCACTGGCAGCCAGGGCTTGGCCTTGGAGAAGCCGGCGTTCACGCTCGCGTCCCACTGCATCGGCGTACGCTCGCCGTCGCGGCCCTTCGCGCGTGGCCAGCCGGTGATGCCGATGGGGTCCTTCACATCCTCCTTGCGCGTGGGCGGCGTAGTCATCATGCCGATCTCGTCGCCGTAATAGAACTGCGCTGCTCCCCGGCTCAGGAATAAGACCGTAGCCAGCGCGCGCTGAATATCCAGGTCGTGGACGCCGTCACCATAGCGGGCCTGCACGCGCGGATTGTCGTGGTTATCAAAGAGTAGCAGCGGTGTGTTACCGCCGATCCCGGTTTCCACGTCATTCAGTTTGGCGCGGAAGGCGGCTACATCTAACTTATTAATGAAGGCCACCTGCATATCCATCGGCAGATGAAACTCCGGCTTGCCGGCTGGGCCATACATCTTGGCTAACTCGGCGACATTAGGCAGGTACGTCTCGCCGATCAGCACGCGCGTGCCGGGAAAGGCTGCCGAACTGAAGGTGTCCGCATGAGCGCGCATCTCCTGCATCACGATATGCACGCCGGGCAAGTTGTCTGTCTTCGAGTCGTTTAGCACCGGGTCGCCGTAGGCGTTGATCAGCGGCTTGCTGTCCTTATCCTTGAGAATCTCCTCGTCGGCCAGGCTGGGGTCTTCATAGAGCGCGGTGACCGCGTCGAAGCGGAAGCCGGCCACTCCGCGCTTCAGCCAGAAGCTGATGATCTCCTTGAAGGCGTCGTGAACCTTGGGGTTATTCCAGTTCAGATCCGGCTGCTGAATGTAGAACCTGTGATAGTAGTACTGCCGCGTGGCTGCGTCCCACTGCCAGGCCGAGTGGCCGAAGAGCGACTCCCAGTTGTTCGGCGGCGCGCCTTTGCCGGTCGCCGTTTCTCCCTTGCCATCGCGCCACACATACCAGTCGCGGTAGAGATTCGCGCGCGAGGAGCGCGATTGAAGGAACCAGTCATGCTTGTCCGAGGTGTGATTCATCACCATATCCATCAGAATGCGAATATGGCGCTTGCCGGCCTCGGCCACCAGGCGGTCGAAGTCGGCCAGAGTGCCGTATTGGGGGTCAATATTCTTGTAGTCCGAGATGTCATAGCCGAAGTCCACCTGCGGCGAGGGATAGCAGGGGGTGAGCCAGATGGCGTCAATGCCCAGCTTCTTCAGGTAGTCCAGCCGCGCGGTAATGCCGTTCAGGTCGCCGATGCCGTCGCCGTTCGAGTCCTGAAAGCTGCGCGGGTAGATCTCGTAGATGACGGCGTTCTTCCACCAGTCGCGCTCGTTGGCGGAGGGAGAGTTGGCGTGATGCCGTGCGGGAGGTACGGGGGCTGGCTGCGCGCCCGCGGTGAGCGTTGCGGCCCCCAGATACAAAACCAGGGCGGCACATAGGATGACTTTTGTCCTGCGCATAGCGGTCTCCTTGGAGCGCCTCCGCTGCCCGCGGATAGGGCAACGGATTTCATCAGCAACGCCCGATTATAGCGGAGCGCGAGGCCGGTCGAAAGCAGATTCCGGCAGGAAGCCTGCTAACAGGAGCCGTAGGATCGAGCGAAACCGCTATACAAGGTCAGATTTTTCTGTTCGGATTTGAACCGAAATAATTCAAAGTGGGGTAGCTGCCTCAGTACGGTGACCACTCCAGGCAGTGGTTTCTCATTTTTTCTCGGCCGTCCATGCGGATGTTCACATCCCAGCGTGACCGCCCCTTCAGACTCAGCTTGTATTGGACAAGAGTATGGGTTGGCCAGGGGGAGCGATTCCGGGTATAATGAAGATTCGGCAAGCCGAGGGGCAGTGTGTCTATTTTTTACCCCGATGGCCGCCCCGTTGGACAGGCACGGATGAAGCGCATTTCTTTGCGGCTCAGATCGGATTGTCCCGGCGGCGCGAAAGATCAAAGTCTGGAGCAACGTCATGGCACAGGTATGCGACATCTGCGGGAAAGGTCCGCAGTTCGGCAACAACATCTCTCACGCCCACAACATCACACGGCGCCGCTGGAGCGTCAATCTGCAGGCAGTGAAGGCGCTGGTCAACGGCCAGGCCAAGCGGATCAGGGTGTGCACCGGCTGCATCAAGGACGGCAAGATCGCCAAGGCATAAGAGCGGCGGGCCGGAGTCCGGCCCAGGCCGGGCGCGGAGCCGAAAATCAGGCACACATTTAAGGATTGACACGAACCCCGTCCAGCCCGGACGGGGTTTTGTTGTGCCTTTTGCCTAAAATGAGAATGATTTAATCGCTTTTTCCGGAGCCGGAATCCTCCACCTCGGCGGGCAGATCCAGCGCCACCAGGGCGAAGCGGGTCTTGCCGCCGTTGGTATTCTCAAAGCCCAGAATGTGCTGGTGGCGCTTGGAGCCGGCCTTCAGCTCCAGGCTTTCCTTTGTGACGCCATAATCGCCGTTATCGATCTTAACTTTAGCGTGGTTGTCGTCGTTGCAGGTCAGCCCTTCGTGAGTAGCCGCCGGAGCGCCAACTGGAGAGTGATCCTTGCAGGTAATCACGTCGCCGTAGCGGCCCAGCGCCTTCTTGTAAAACGCGGTTACCTTCTCCTCGGAATCGGGCGTCTCGTAGGAGACAGCACGCACCCGCAACTGCCACTCGCCAAAGCCCAGATGTACGTCGGCCGACTTGTGGTTATCCTTGTCCTTGACAGGCGCCGCGCCCGGATAGACCGGCAATCCCAGGTCCGCCGCCGTGGTCTGATCGGTATTCACATGGACGCCACCAAAAGGTGTATCTATTTGGACGTTCTTTTCTTTGCCGCTGGCGTCCTTTTCCGTATGAATCATGCATCCCGCCAGACCGGCTGCCAACGCCAGGCCCGCAACCAAAGCTGCCGCTTCCCGCATCCCGTTCCTCACCATGGCAATCGCCCTCTAGCCCCGTTATACGCCTGAATCGTGAGAAAGGTTCCAGGAATCGCTCCGCATTCTATTACGGCTTTGGCCCGGCGTTGGGATAGTCGACGCGGATGGTCAGAATCTCGTAGGGGTGAATCGGCGCTTTCACTACATCGCCGGTCACGGGCAGCGGCTTGCTTTCAGGCGTCTCCATCAGGTTGGTCACGGTGGCCCCGGTCGCTCCCGGTGGCACGTGGAACTCGGCGATGGTTTCCTTGCCTGCCCATTCATAGACGCGGAAAATGAGGCCGTTCGCGTCTTCGGCCTTCTTGACGGCGGTCAGCACCACATTCTCCGGCGAGACCGAAGCAAAGGAATGCGACGGGGGCAGCGCGCCGGGATGGGCCGTGGTGACGACGGCGGTGAGCGGGTAGTTGTACTCGTAGCCGTGGCGCACGGTCAGCGCATCCTTCCACGTTCCGGCGTGGGGATAGAGCGCGTAATGGAAGTGGTGATGGCCCATGTCGGCCTCGGCGTCGGGCCACTTGGGCGAGCGCAGCAGCGTCAGCCGCAGCACATTGCCCACAGCGTCGTAGCCGTACTTGTTCTGGTTGAGGATGCTTAGGCCGTGGACCTTGCCGTCGGGGCCTGTGCCGGAGAGATCGGCCCAGCGCAGCGCCGTCACTTCAAACTGCGCCTTCTCCCAGGAGTTGTTGCGCGTGGTGGGCCGGTCGATGGCGCCATAAGGAATCTCATAAGTCGCAAACGGCCCCGAAGCCGCCAGCGGGAAGGCCGCCTTCAGCAAAACATGACTTTCGTGCCAGTCGATTTCATTGTCGATGTCGATTTGGTCGGAACCCTCTTTCAGACGGATCGTTTGCACAAAAGTCGAGTTTTGCCAGTGGCGGGTGATGCGGATGGCCGGATGTGCCGCACCCTGGCCAACCAGTTCCACCAAGTCGGCCTTTTCAATAATGCTGGGAGCAGTGTCGAGCGTGCCCGGATCGATGTTCCAGGCGTCATAGTCCTTCGGCGTGTCCTTGAAGAACTGAAGTTGGTTTCCGCAAGCACCCGGAGCGATAGCTTCAAAACCAGAGTGGCTGTCGTACAGACTGTTGATGCAGCCACTTGTCTCATCGACGGCGACTTGCAGCGACTTATTCGCTAGAGTCAAAGTGCGATCGACCCGTTTGACCCACGAATCCAAATAATCGAAAGAATCGACTGCCCTTTCCTGCTCGATTTGAATAACTTTATAGCCGAAGGCAGGCACATCTGGCACGTTGAAAGTAAGTTCAGTAACGCCGCTCTTCTTGTCGACAGGTGCTGCCGTGAGTATATGGATCACCTTTCCGGTAGTTCCATCTAGAACCTTCACGTCTGGAACTGTCCCGCTCTTGAACTGAACCTTCACCGACAGGTCGCCTGATCTGTTCCATCCGAGCGGATTGAAGACAATGATTGGGATGGGTCTGAGGTCCTTAGGCAGCGTGTCTATGCTCTCTGCGACTTTCTCGGTTGAGTCGAAAGAAATCTCATTCGTAGACCAGCGCACCACATCGTAGTCCTTCTGCGCGTCCTTGTAGATCACGCCGATGCCGGAGCCTGCGGCGGTGTCATGGAATTGGTTGAAGAGCACCTTCTTCCAATCTTCCGTTAAATCCGAGGAAGGGTACGCCCGTCCGGCAAGGACCCATGCCAGCGAGGCCCACTTTTCCGCATCGAGCATCCGCTCCTCGGCCTCGCGCATATTCTTTTTGTGGTTGGCCTGCGTGGTCATCACGCCGCGATGGTACTCGAAGTACAGCTCGCTCTTCCACGTCGGTATATTCACCATGCCCGCAACCGGCGGCGGTGGCGTGTAACCTTTGGCAATCGATGCATAATCCCAGACCGGGCTGTTGGGCGCGATCTGCTTTTCCAGTGCGGTGAAGTAGGGCAGCGCCGTTCCGAATTCGATCTTCGGCGTCACGTATGGGGGAAGCGAAGGGTAAGCCCAGTGCCTGCCCTCGTCAAGAATCGCGCGCGTGGGTCCGCCGCCGTGGTCGCCGATGCCGTAAAGGTCCATCATGCTGCTCAGGCCCGGCGTTTGCGCGCGGGCAATCGAAAAATCGCGGGCCAGACGCACCGGATTCAGGTTGTCGTTGGCGTAGTCGTGCGGGAAGTAAGTGAGCACCTTCGACCCATCCGGCGATTGCCACCAGAAAAACTTGAAGGGCAATTGATTGGTGTCGTTCCAGGCCATCTTCTGCGTTACAAAATAATCCACGCCGCTCTTCTTGTAGATTTGCGGCAACTGCCAGGTGTAACCGAAGGAATCCGGGTTCCAGCCGACCTTTACGTCCACGCCGTAGGCCTGCTTGTACCAGCGCTTGCCGACCAGCAACTGGCGAACGAGGGATTCGCCGTCGGGCATATTCAGGTCCGGCTCGACCCACATTCCGCCGACGATCTCCCAGCGGCCTTCCTTGATGCGCTGGGCGATCTCGGCGTTCATCTCGGGATACTTTTGCGCCAGCCACTCGTTGTAGGCCGCGGCCGACTGCGTGTAGGTGTATTCGGGGTACTCGTACATCAACTGTAGCGCCGTCTCGAAGGTCCGCTTGACCACATCCACCGTCTCGGTCCACGGCCACAGCCAGGCCGCGTCGATGTGCGAGTTGCCGGTCAGGCGATAGGTGACTGGCTGCAAGAACCCGCTGAGACAAGATAGTTTATCGTGCGCGGATTTCAGACTGGCATCGAACTTTGCCTGATCGTGTGCATCGAGTGCCGTCAGATCGACCGCATCAATTGCATTCACCAGCATACCCATCTGTAATGCATTTCCCGGCGCCAGCGCGGGAACCAGCAGCGAGGCGGACAAAAACTCCTCGCGCAGGTCTTCGGGGTTGGGACGGCCCTCGGGGAAGTCGATCTTCAGCGACGCGCCCTGAAAGGTCTTCAGGTCCACTGTGTGCAGCAGCTTGACGGCTACCGTCACCTTGTCGCTGGGCTTGGCGCTGTCGAAGAGGACAACGGGTTCGAGATCGTCGCCCATCGCCACGCGGCGGCC
>Ga0181527_1002332_pt1 | contig 18092 bp, 10 predicted proteins | sample PEATcosm2014_Bin_30_FD_119762 | JGI IMG/M metagenome (GOLD analysis project Ga0181527, IMG submission 119762) | Peatland microbial communities from MTU Mesocosm Facility, Houghton, MI, USA - PEATcosm2014_Bin06_60_metaG | ecosystem: Environmental > Terrestrial > Soil > Wetlands > Peat | place...
CCCATCGACGATGTCGCCCTGATCGTGAAAAACCTGCCCGTGATATTCTGGAACGCCAAGTACCTGCGGCCTTTTGAAAAGGAAATCGAGAACACGTCGATTTTTACTACGTCAACACGGCCCGTGATGTTTTTCCTGCGGTATGGCTTGTACCGGGACCTCGGGGAAAAAGGAGTGCTCGGGAAGAACGGATGGTTTTTTTACAAACAGGATGTCGATTACCTGATCAGGCCGTATGTGCTCGACAAACGCGCCCTCAAGGTCGATCCGAATGACCAGGTGGTGTCGGACAACCCTATTCGGGCCGCCGTGACCTTTAAGAAACAGCTCGCCGAATTCGGGGTCGACCTCCTCATGGTGATTGTCCCGGGGAAGCCCAGCATCTATCCCGACATGCTGGCGGGGAGCGCGAATCCCGACCTTGTCACGCGGGCCGGAAACTCCTTCAAGGCGATCAACGATCTGCGCGCCGCGGGCGTGGACGCGGTGGACCTGTTCACCCCGTTCCTCGCGGAACGTAAAATCGATTCCATTGCGGGCGATTCGATGTACCTTTCGAAGGACACGCACTGGCGCGCTCGGGGCGTGCGCACGGCCGCCCATGTGGTCGCCGAGCGAATCAAGCGGTATCCGTGGTACCGTGCCGGGACAACGGAGTATGCGATTGATTCCACGTCCATCGACCGCATCGGTGACGTGGGGGTCATGACCACACTGACCAACCTTAGGATCCACGAACTGGGCATGAATTTCCCCATCGAAAAAACGAAATGCTACCAAGTGTACCAGGTGGAACGGGACGAAAAGGGAACCGAAACGGGGCGTCACCTTTACAAAGACGACCCGAAAAACGCCCAGGTGGTGCTTCTTGGCGACAGCTTTTCGCGCATCTACCAGTCGGACGAACCGCGCTCGGCCGGCTGGATCTCGCATATCGCGTATGAACTTGGGCAGCCCATAGCCTCCATTGTGAGCGACGGCGGTGCCTCAACGCTCGTACGCGAATCGCTCGCCCGCAGACCGGGACTCTTAAAAGGAAAAAGACTTGTGGTATGGGAAGTTGTCGAACGAGACTTCCGGTATGGAAACGAAGGCTGGAGAGACGTGCCTCTCACCCTAGCTTCAAAACAGTAAGAAAGGCCCCTGCTGATGATGCAACACCTAAGGACATTTGCGTTTATCGCCGCCGCTCCCGTTCTGTTCGGTTCGGTTTCCGCCGCACCGTTTGAAACCGTCAACAAGAATTACAACCGCGTGACGTCGAGGGTGATGATCCGCACAATCGCCGCACCCACGCTGGCCAACCTCGACTACGCCGCATACTTCGCAAACCCGATCCGGTTTGACCACCAGGCCGTGTCGCCGAAGAAGCCGCCAAAGAAAATCGGCCTTGCCGACCTCACGTTCGGCGGAGCGCTCGTTTCGCCCTGCGTTTCTCTTTCGCAAACACCGCTGTCGGCCGCCGAAAAGGACATGCCGTATGCGTGGGACCCGCTCCAAAACAGGCTGTGGGAAATCACCAAGTCCGACGGATTCTCCAAGATCGGCGCAAAGATAAACGGTGAGAAATGGGCCGATCCGTCGGTATTCATGGCATACCAGGAAATCGCCGCCGCGTATCTTCACGGCATGGGAGACAGTGCCCAGCTATGGGTGCGGATCGAATTCAAACCATGGGTGAAATTTCTCGACCCGTCGATTCCCGACGAGGCGAAAGACGGGTTCCGCGAAATCTACGGCCGGCTCAACACAGACGCCCTCGACAACCCGCTCAGGCAAAAGGCCTTCGATTGGATACGAAACGACTATGCGACGACGCTTTTGACAAAAGACCAAGTCATCGACTGGGCCAACCTCCTCGCCTCCTACTGGTATCCGAAACTCAATACGGATGTGGTTGACATGACCGGACAAACCCAATGGCCCACACCTGACGCGGACAAGGGTGCAATCAAGGAACTCAAGGGATTCGTTGTAAAGAACCCGCTCGTTGTTATCCGCGGCAATCCGTACGGGACCATTCTGTACAACGTGTTTCTTGTTGATTTCAAGGAAGAGAAGCCGAAACCCGCGTCCCAAGCGGCCGTCGAGCATGCTGCATCGGGCCCATTTGCGTTTGACGCATCGGTGTCCGATAATTTCAAAGAGAACAACGCGCGGTTCCAAACCGAGATCAAGACATTCGGCGACTACGCGGTCTGGGCCAAGAAGGACGAACTCTTCCGCCTTGCGGCGGCCTCTTTTGTCAAAACCCTGCCGGAAAAGCAAATGGGTTTCAAGGGAAAAGAAGGATGGCTGTTCTTCCGCGGCGAAATCTCCTACATGAATTGCGGCGACATGGCGCTCCAGGCCCCGGACAAGAACCCCATCCCCCATCTCGTTGAATTCTGCAAGTTCCTCAAGAGCAAAAACATTTCGCTCATCTTTGTTCCGGTTCCGAACAAGTCGGACGTGTACTTCGACAAACTGCCCGTCGACAATCAGCCCAAGGACGCATACGGGATAATCAACCCCTATGGCAGAAAGATACTGCATGATCTTCAGGACGCGGGCATCGAAGTGATCGATCTCCTTCCCGCGTTTCTCGCCGCAAAAAAGGAAGACGCGAAGAACAAGGAAGCGGTGTATCAGCGACAGGACACTCACTGGACCGACCGCGGGCTTGAACTGGCGGCGCAGCTCATTGCGGACCGCATCAAACACTATGTCTGGTATGCAGACCTTGCAAAGTCGTCCGTCAAATACTCGGAAAAGGACACCAGCTTCATGCGCCAGGGCGATCTTGTTGACAAGCTTGCAGAAGCGGACAAGACATCTTTCCCGGCCGTTGAAATCGCGGCGAAACAGGTGCACAATCCGGACGGCACCCTGTATAAGGGCGCCAACCCGGATTCGCCCATCATGCTGATCGGCGACAGCTTCACCGGCGTGTTCGAGCTTGTCGATTGCAAAGCGGCCGGCGTAGGCGCGCACGTTTCGGCCCTCACCGGCATCCCGCTCGACATCGTGACGAGCTGGGGCGGCGGTCCGCTCGTGCGCGACAAGTTCTACCGGGCGCGCAAAAACAACCTCGACAGAAAACGCGTGGTTATTTACATGATGGTAGCAAGGGATTTGTTCAATTACAGCCAGTTGTGGCAGCCTATGGAAACCAAATAAGGCAGGATGTTCGAAGATGGCATCAAACGGTTGACAGCTGGAGATTACGGGCCGAGGAATTGCGTGTTCTTCAACGGTCGGCTTTAGACGGGTAACCCTTAACCGCGGAGGAGAGGCTTTATGAACAAACGAGTGCTTTGGATTGTCGGATGTGCCATCATTTCTCTTACTTTTCTTTTACGGGCCCAGGAGGCCCCGACCGGGGCTCCCGTAACCCCGACCAAAGACGAGCAGAAGGCGCTTGACGGGCTTAAGGGAAAGATAAACGGCAAAATCGTGTGGTCAACGTCGCGCGTCCATTCGAAGCACGATATCTGGATCATGAACGCAGACGGCACGGACCTGAAACCGGTCACCAATACTCCGGACAACGTTGACTGGTTTCCCCGTTTCTCCCCTGACGGCGCAACCATTCTCTTCTGCCGCAGCAAATCGGGGTGGGTAGCGGAGAACGACGCGGAGATAAATGACAAATGGGACCTGTGGACGGTGAAGCCCGACGGCACCGGTGAAAAGAAGGTCGCGGAAAGCGCCGTATGGGGAACCTGGCGGCCGACCGGCGATTCCATCGTGTTTGCCCGCGCGTCAAAGGTGTTTGTCAAGTGCCTGGCAACCAGTGAGGAAAAGGAAATATTCGATGCAGAGAAGCAATTCAAGAAAAGCACGTGGGCGCAGCAACCCGAGATGTCGCCCAATGGCAGGTTCCTTGCCATAACGCTTCGCGGCACGACGCGTCAAACCGGCATCTGGAACTTTGAAAAGAAGGAGTGGTACACCACAGGCGCGGGCTGCGAGATTTCCTGGTTCCCGAACAACAAGTCGGTCGTGCGCATGAACGAGGGCCAGGGCAACGGCAGCACGGAGGAACTCAAGATCGATCTTGACGACAACGGAAAACCTCTTGCCGTTCCCGGCGGCCTGTCGATCGACAAGAAATTCAGGTTCATGGACCTGCCGGGCCGGCGCTCGCATGAGTATTTCCCGCAGATTAGCGCTGACGGCCAGTGGATGGTCTGGTGCGCAACCATTTACGGCCAGGAACACGATATTTACGACTACGAAGTGTATGTGTGGAAGATTGGAACGCCGCAGAACAATGCGGTGCGCCTCACCTTCCATACGGCAAACGACAGGTGGCCGGACATTTACATCGCGAAATAACGTTTGTCCTTACGATTGATTTTGTAGGGGTTCGCCGTGGCGAACCCTATTTTTATTTCCAACAATATGAAAGAATCCCCTCTTAAAGAACCATCGGTCTGGTGCTTTACCACGTATTTCGCCGAAGGCCTCCCTTACGGAATCATCCGGCTCATGTCGTCCGTTTTCTTCACCGACATCGGCATGAAGGAACGATATATTGGCTACCTCAATTTCTTGGGGATTCCATGGAACCTCAAGTTCCTCTGGGCTCCGTTTGTCGACATCCTGGGAAAAAAACGCACCTGGATGATCGTCTTGCAAGCACTCATTTCGTTGTTCACGGCAATGATAGCAATCACCAATTTCTTTCAGCCGGCGGGTTCCGGCGGATACATGACGTTCATCGTGATTTCTTTTGTGATTCTGGCATTCCTTTCCGCGACCAATGACATTTCAATCGACGGTTTTTACATGGAGGGTCTCACCGATCCGGCGCAACAGGCGGCCTATACCGGCTACCGGGTGTTCGCCTACCGGCTTGCCCTGATACTGGCCAGAAGCGGGCTCGTGGCTGTAGCTGCCGGATTCGCTGCTTCAAAAATGTGCGCAGGCGATAACTATGCGCCGTGGGGCTGGGCATTTGGCTGCGCATCGCTTATGATGCTTGCATGCACCCTGTTTCACCTATGGAAATTGCCCCAGTTCGAATCAAAGAAACCGTATATCAGGATCAACCTGCTTACCGTTGTTGAACAGTTCTATAGGGCCTTCCTTACCTACAGCAGGCAGGACAGATTCATTCTGGTGATCATCTTTATTATCTTTTACAAGGTGGGAGACGAAATACTCTTTTCCATGGGAACACCTTTTCTTATGCGCGAACTCGGTGTTACCAAGGGGCAGCTCTCCTGGCTTTCCGGTCTCCTCGGTGCTTTTGGCGCGATTGCCGGAACCTCCATCGGCGGCATCTGGATCAAGAAGGCAGGGCTCAAGAAATCGATCTGGCCTCTTACGATCCTCATGAATTTCAACATATGGGCCTATATATGGCTGGCCTATCAAAAGCCTTCTGCGTCCACTGTTTCGGGACTGGCAGTCATCGCCGCAGTGCATTGTTATGAACAGATTGCAGGCGGTCTGGGCAACGCGGTGCTTATCGTTTTCATTCTGCGCACATGCAAACCTGAATTCAAGGCATCACACTATGCGATCGGCTCAGCCATCATGTCTCTTTTTTCAACGTTTTTCGGCGGGTTCGGAGGCGTTATCGTGGAACATATGGGCTACCTGAACATGTTCATCGTTTCGTTCTGCGCTTCGCTCCCCTCGATGATGCTTCTGTTCTGGGTGCCGATCAAGAAGGTTTAGCAGGTGACATCGGCCGCGTTCGCGAAATCATTCCCCGGGTTTCTTTGCTCCGGATTCGACCTTTATCTCGCTCGTTTCGCCGGACTTTATATAAATTGACTTTTCGTAAGGCTTGTATCCGGGACGCTTGAACACAACGGTGTGCTGTCCCTCGCGGAGGGCAATGGGCGCCGTGATGGGCGTGTTTCCCTTGAATTCTCCGTCAACGTACATCTCGGATGCTACGTCGGAATATATCACAAGCTCGCCGGATTTCCGTTCCCCCGGCATAAGGTTGAGCATCACAAAATGCGTGTCGTTGCCGGCCACCGTAATGGTGTCGGTAACGGACGCAAACCCCTCGGCAGAAGCGATGACCTGATGCACGCCCGTCCCAAACCATTTGCCGTCGCTTCTCTGGTCGAGCGTCATGGTTTCCCCATTGTCTATTTTCACCTCTGCGTAAACCGGATTCACCAGCACCCGAACAAGACCTCGGGGTTGCGCAGCCGTCTCCACCCTTGGCCCCGTGCTATCCTTTGCAGGAAGCGCGCGGACCCGCACGCCGGAATCCAAAGACGTGCGGGGACTGGGCTGGGCGTTACTGTTGTTCGCCAAAGGGACGTTGCCCGCCTGCATGCGCGCCCGCATTTTGTCCGCTCCAGTATCCGGGTCCCGAACAGCATCGTGCACCGCAGGCGCCGGCGATACGCGTGCGTCAAAATTTGCGCGGATAGCGCCGGCAACGCGGCCCATCGCGGGCGCGATGATCCGTTCGAACGCCGTGTCCACGGGTCCGGGTTGCCATAAGTAAATAGCTGCCAGGCCTGCAGCCACCACGGTCGTGCATGCCGCCACGCTCCAGGCAACAAATCGCCGCTTTTTACCCCCCCTTCTCCTTGCGCGAACCTCGGTCATCACGTATTCCCCAACCTTTGCGGTCCGCGTGGTCAGCGTGTCGGCAAAATGCTCTTCCAACGACCGAATCAGCTGGGCAAGCTCCCCGCTTTTCGGATCGCGCTTTCGGGCTTCCCTATAGTGTGCAAGCGCCGTAGCATGTTTCTCGGCCCTGGAGAATTCGTCCCCCTTGCTCCGGTGATACCGGACAAGGAGCGATTGCAGCTCATCCATTGCCGCGCCCTTGTCGGAGAGGTATTTCTTTATCATGTCAATCGGATCGCGGACACCGAGTTCGAAAAAATAGTCCTGCAGCGCCTGGATCAGCGGCATGAAGGCGGGAAGCCGCTTGGTATGGTCCTTTTCCAGACAGGCGTGAAGTTGCTCGGCAAGAAAGTGCGGCAGCGTCTTGTCGAGTTCTTCCGCGGGTTTTTCCTTGTCCTGGACGATGGTGATAAGCGTGGAGGGAACATTCTCTCCTGTAAATGGGAACTCGCCCGTAACCAGCCGGTAGAGCAGGACGCCGGCGGCCCAGATATCCATACAGGCGTCTTTGGTTTCTTCGCCATTTACAAGCTCGGGCGACATGTACACCGGCGTTCCGACAATCGCCCCTGTGGACGTCAACTGGGCCGATCGCGCGCCCGCATACGCGAGGCCGAAATCCACAACCTTCACGGCGCCGTTGCGCGCCACAAGGATATTGGCCGCCTTTACATCGCGGTGAACAACGGCGTGCTCGTGCGCATATGCCAGGCCTTTCAGCGCCTGCTGCAGTATCATCATCCCGATTTCCCTGGGAAAGTCCTCCTGTTTCAGCAGCTGATCGAGGTCCAATCCGTCAACAAACTCCATGGCGATGTAGAACGATCCCCTCTCTTCACCAAAATCGTAGATTCTGATGATATTGTCGTGGGAGAGGGATGCGCCCGCCTGCGCTTCGTTTTCGAACCGCTTGATTTCGTTCTTCGTGGTAACGAGGCCGGCGGCCATTTCCTTGATGACAACTTTGCGGTTGAGTGAGATCTGGGTGGCAAGGTAAATCCTGCTCATACCGCCCTTGGCGAGCTCCTTGATGTCGGAATAGTCTTTGAGCGTAAACGGCATAAGTCAGGCTGTCCCGCACTTTCAATTCTTTGGGAGCGGTCCGTGGGACGTCCGGCGCGCTCTGTGATTATACTCTACGCGTCTCAATGTGTCAAACAACCAAAACCGCGCCATGCCACACATACCGCAACCCGGAGTCTTGGGACGTCTACTTTGTGAAGAGTACACCGCATTTGCGCAGGCTCTGCATGAAGTTGCCCCACGACCGGAAGGAACGCACCAGCATCATCAGGAGATACTCGGGCCTCCGGTAATACCTGCGGTAGAACGCGGACAGGTAACGGTTAATGAGATCGTTTGACAGATGAGGCAGCTCCACCGCCGAATGGTGCACGCTGTCGTGCTTGTCCCATTCTTCCGTCACCAGACAATTATTGTCCTTGAGCAACTTGTAATAATCGGTGCCGGGCAAGGGCGTTGGCGCGGACACCTGCGTAAATTCCGCGTTCAGCTCGAACGCGAACCTCACGGATTCTTCCATAGTTTCTTTGGTGTCCCAATAGAACCCGAGCATGATGCAATTGAGCACGTCGATGCCGTGTTGCTTGGCGATGGCCACGCCGCGCCGGATCTCGTCTTTGGTGGTCTTCTTGCGCATGTGAGCAAGCACTTCCTCGTTGCCAGATTCCACGCCGTACAGGACCATGCGGCAACCCGACTTCTTGAGCCAGTAGGCCATTTCGTCCGTCATGAGCTGGGCCCGGGCTTGCACCGAATACAGCACCGGTACGCGGCGTTCCACCATGAGTTTGCAAATGTCAATGACCCGCCGGCTATCGATGTTGAACGTGTCGTCGTCGATGCGGATTTCCCTGACGCCCAATTCTCGGACAAGGTATTCAATTTCGCGCACCACGCGGCCAGGCGACATCGCCCGGTATGCGTGCCCGTAAATGGTCTGGGGGTAGGAGCAGAAAATGCAGTTGAACGGGCAGCCGCGGGAGGTAATCATGGTGGCGGCCGGAAACGCAACGAACACGCTTTCATAAAATTTGCTCAGGTCGAGAAGGTCGTATGCCGGAATAGGTAGCCCGTCCATATCCGCTATGGGCTCGGCATCCTCATTCACGTGCACAGCGCCGGACCTGTCTTTCCAGGTGAGTCCCCTGACTCCGGCAAGGTCCTTGCCGGTACCAAGCGCATCGAGAAGCCGGCCGACGGAATAGTCCCACTCTTTGCGTAGGATATAATCGGCGCAGGCGCGTTTTATTTCGTTTTGGTGAAGTGCGGTGGCAAACGGCCCGACCCAGACCACGGCCGCGGCAGCGTCCTTGGCGTGCCGGCTTATGTCCCACGCCACCGGCGCATTGATGTGCTCCACCATGATGACGACCATGTCGGGCCGTCTCTTTGTAATTTCTTGTTTTGTCGCAGTGAGGTCGAGCCGCTGCGTGGGGCAGTGGAGATATTCAACAGCATGACCGGCATTTCTAAGTACGGCCGCGCAGGATAAATTCTGGTAACTGTAAACCTGCTCACCCGTTTCGTTGAGGCACGGGTGGCGCCTGCCGGCCTTGGACACCCTGGATCCCGCTGTCCAGCCGAGCGTCGGCGGCGGCTCAACAAAAAGAACTTTGGCCATCAAGGGACCCTTTGTTCACCTTCACGATAGATCGATTTTGACACCGGCCGCATGCAAATTCCAGTCGGATTACGGAACGACGATCCACACCCGGCCTCGTCTCATTTTCCAGTGCCCCGGGATCCATTCGTACCTGTGCATCCACGGCCTCCACTTGTAGTGGCCCGGAACCCATACGGCCGCATCGCTTGGCCGTGGAGGCACCACCACCACCGGAGGAGGCGGAGGTGGAACAGTGGCAACGCAGTTTGCAAAAACAAGCGCGGCGGCTATGACAAGCCCTGCACGTACCGTGCGCATACGCAAACACCCTCCCGTTCCGATGTTTCCCGGCAGTTTTCCCGAACCAAAATACATCGTCCCTGAGGCTTTTTCAATCGGTTGGACGCGCGTGACGGACGTTAAATCACGGCAAGCGAAGCAGTTTTGGCAATCTGCAAGTACGCCTCCGCATGTCGCGCCCGAAAACCTGGAGGCAAAAAAATCACGCGCTTGGAGACGGGTTCTTCCTTGCACGCGATTTTGCCCGCCAATGCTCCCATGCATAGTAGAATGTGGGGGTCACTATCAGCACAAGAAGGGTGTTAAAGAGCAGACCCCAGAAGATAGCCCACGCCATTGGCGCCCACCATTGGGTGGTTTCGGAGCGTGTCACGACTCCAAGGTGGATAAAATCGAGCCCAACGCCGGTTGCGATCGGCAACAGCCCGATCATGGCCGTGATTGCCGTGAGAAGCACGGGGCGCAAACGCGTGGCCCCTCCTTCGATAACCGCCTCTCGGAGCGGGCGGCCGCTCTTCCTGAGCCTATTCATGAAGTCGATAAGCACGATGCCGTTTTTCGCAACTACGCCCGCAAGTGCGATGATCCCCACGCCGCTCATGAGGATGGCGAACGTCACGTCGCGCAGATCCGCCCTGCCTCCGGTCACTAGATTGACAACCGCGCTAATTTTGTTGGTGATCAGGAGTCCCCAGAAAACGCCGCCCAGAGAGAGCAATATTCCGAAAAGGATCAGAAATGGCTGGAACAGCGAATTGAACTGGAACACCATGGTGAGAAACACAAGACCCATTGCCACGAAAAATGCTTTGACAAGAAAGGCCTGCGATTCCGCCTGCATGCGGTTGCCGCTTCCCGGCCGGATGGTGTACCCGAGCGGCGGCCTCACTTTTCTGACCGCTGCCATTGCCAGTCCTTTGGGTCCCTGCTCGTCTTTCTGGCCGGGCGCAAGTTCCGCCGTGACCAGCACCGTGCGTTTGCCGTCAACGTGCTTGATGGACAAAATATTGGCACCCTGGGTGATGGTGGCCACGCTCGTCAGCGGCGCCTCTTTGTTGTCCTTGGAAATGACGATCTCATTAAGGCCGTTGAGGTCTTCCCGGATGTCCGGTGCGAGCCGCACCATGATCTTGTATTCGTCCTTGCCCACCCGGTACTTCCCCGCTTCGTTTCCGTAAATGGCGCCGCGCACGGCCGAGGCGACGTCGAGTGTGGAGAATCCAAGCAGTTTGGCCTGTTCCCGGTCGACGTTCACGCGTATCTCCGGCCGCGCCGGGTCGTAATCGGTTATGACGTTTGTCAAACCGGGAACCTCTCGTACCAGATTCCGCAAAGTGTCGGCGAGCTGGCTCAGTTGATTATAATCGTCGCCGCTCACCTCAAGTTCCACGGGTTTCCCGGTCGGCGGGCCCATTGCCTGTTTGATGACCTGCAGTTTCCAGCCGGGCACGAGCTGGGGAAGCGTGTCTTCCAGCCACGTCATGGTTTTGTACGACGACACTATCCGTTCCTCAAAATCCTTGAACACGATGTCGATGTACCCCTTGTTGCTTTCGACTTGGCTGCTCGTCATCCGGGATGATTTGCCAGAGCCGACGATCGTGCTGACAGTCTTGACGGAAGCGAAGCTGCCGGGCATGGTCATGGCGATGCGCTCGGGAGTCCTGATGACGGAGTCGGTGATCGCAATGTCCTGCGATATGGGACCTTCGATCTGGACCGACGCGACATCCGGCTCGATCACCGGGAAAAACACCACGCCGGGTCCAAATTTCCCGTACATGAAAATTCCTGAAATCACGAACATGAGACATAAGATCGCAAGCAACCACGGGTGGTTAAGGACGCGGTGCAAAAGGTTCCGGTATAGGTCCTTGAACCGCTCGAACCCGGTTTTTTCACCGCCTTCCAACCTGTGTGCATCCCGGTTGGTCATGGTGAGAGAAGCGAACACCGGGTTAAAAACAAACGCGACAAATAGGGAGCCGGACAGGGTGATACTGACGGTGATCGGCAGATATTTCATGAATTCGCCCATGATGCCCGGCATGAACAGCACCGGCGCGAATGCCGCCACTGTGGTGAGCGTGGCCGTGAACACCGGCACCATTACTTCTCTGGTGCCGTCGAGCGCGGCCTGAAAACGGCTTTTTCCCATGCCCAGGTGCCGATAGATGTTTTCCACCACCACGATGCCGTCGTCAACCAGCATGCCCAAGACCATGACAAGCGAGAACAATACGACCATGTTGAGCGTGACGCCCATGTAGCTCAGGGCAATGAAACCCATTGCCATGGAAAACGGGATGGCCGTGGAGATGAAGAGCGAATTGCGCACGCCAAGGAAAAAACTGAGCACCAGCAGCACGAGAATGATGCCCATGAGCAGATGGTTCTGCAGTTCGTCCACCATCTGGCGAATGTCCTTCGACATGTCGTAGGTGATTTCGTAATGGGTTCCGGCCGGCCAGTGCGTCTTGTCTTCGTCAAGGATGGCTTTCGCCTCGTCCACGATCCGCACGATGTCCTCGCCCGTTCTCTTCGCTACAGTCAAGGTGAGCGATGGCTTGCCGTTTGTACGCGAGATGGACTGCCGGTCTCGTGTGTAGGTGAACGCGACATGCGCCACGTCTTTGACCCGGATCATCTTGTTGTTCACCGAGCGCACAATCAGGTCATTAAACTGCGAGGGGTCGGTGAGTTCGCCTGTGACCCGTATGGAAAAGCGGAACCCGGACGCGATCATGGTGCCACCCGGCACGTTCACGTGTTGAGTGGAAATAGCCTTGGAAATGTCCGATAAAGTCAATCCGTACTGCTCCAGAAGCGCCGGATCGACGTCGACGGCGATTTCCTTGTCCCGCTTGCCTTGGACCTTGGCCTCCAAAACGCCGGGGATCCTCGCCATGCGGTCCTTGAGGTTGTCGGCGAGCGATTCGAGGCGTTCCAGATCGTAGTCGGAATACAGCGCGATGTTGACGACCGGGATCGAACTGATATTCAATTCCTGGGTAATGGGTTCTTCGGCGTCGATGGGCAGATCTCCTTTGGCCTGATCGACCTTGTCCTTGACGCGTCGTAACGCATCCTCCACCTTGACCGTGGGCTCGAATTCCAGGAAGATATTGGAAAAGCCTTCGTTGCTCGAGCTCGTCATCTCCTTGACCCCGTCGACCCCGTCGAGTTTGTCTTCAATTTTCTGTGTGATGAGGTTTTCCACCTCGGGCGGGTTTGCGCCGGCGTACACGGTGGTCACGTAAATATACGGAATCTTGATTTCGGGGAAAGACTCCCGGCGCATGCCTGTGAAGCTCATCAGACCGGTGATGAAAAGGAGCATGGCCAGAACGATCACCGACACCGGGTTCTTCAAAGCAAATTTGGTCATTGAATTCTCTCCTTAACCGAGCGCATTCCATTAGTAGTTGATTGCATTACTACCTCTCTCCCTGTGGGCAACCCGTGTGACCCTTGGGAATCCCTGACGAGGGAGAAGTACCCAACGGGGTAAGAGGGACGGCCACGGCAGGGGTGAGGCGGCACTTATTTCGTTCGACCTCAGTCCCCGGCTCCCTCCCCCGCAAGGAGAGGGGGAATCATTCGCCTGTTGTCGACAAAAAATTGGACTTAGAACGAAACCTTTGTCCCGTCGCTCACCTGAAAGGCGCCGGTCACTACGAGCTTGTCGCCGTCATGAAGGCCGTCCTTTATAAGCGAGCTGTCCTCGTTGGTCGCTCCGATCAAAATCTTCCGCTGACGGGCCACGCCGTTTTCGACGACCATAGCGCAAATTCCGTTTTGCAAACGAACCAGCGCGGCTGATGGAACCACAATGGCGTGTGCATACCGGTGCCGCAAAATGCTCGCGCGGCCCACCATGCCCGGTTTGAGCATTCGGTCGCGGTTGGTCAACTCGATGCGCGCCGTTACGGTCCGCGACTTCGTGTCCACGGCGCGGTCCAGGCTCATAAGCCTGCCTTCAAACGAGAGCTCGGGATGTTGGAGCAGCCGGAATTCGGCCTTCATTCCCTCTTCGTACCCGAACGCTTCGGCTTCTGGTATCGCGATGTCCGCTTCGAGCCGGTCGACGCGCGACACACGCACGGTGGGCACGCCCGGCGCAACCGTTTGGAATTTTTCGATGTTCCGGCTCACCAGGATACCGTCGAAAGGCGCCTGGCACTGGCAGTCCTCGTATGCGCGCCGGGCAGTTGCAAGCAGCATGCGGCCGTTCTGGAATGCAAGGTTCGCCCCGTCGAGCGCCGCGCGGCCGACAGAACCGTTTTCAACGTTGGCCTTAGCCCGTTCGAGATCGCCTTTGGCCACTTCCACCTGGGCTTTGGCCGCCTCCAGCGCCGCGCCGTACTTGTCGCCGTCAATGTCGCACAACGCGTCGCCGGTCTTAAAGCGCGTGCCCACAGGCTTGAGGGAATTGACACGTCCGCCCTGGGCAGGGGAAATGAGGCTTGCGTCTTCGATGCCGCGCAGGTCTGCGGAGTAGCTGCCCCAGTCGTCAAAGGCGCTTTCATTGACTTCGGCAACCACAACCTTGACTGCAGCGGAATCGGCGGGCTGTTTCCCCGCGGCACCCGGGGTCTTCTTGGTTTCGGACCCGCACTTGGCGCCCACCAGCAGAAACATGAGAAAGAAACTAACGGTAAGAACGATGTACGATTTGCTTTGGGGCGATTTCATTGTTCCTCCTTATCGGGTTTTCGTTTGTCGTTGACCGGAACGATGTCGTTTCCCAGGGCCACCAAAAGCGCGGCCCTGCTTCTCATTTGGTTGAACCGTGCCTGGATTAATCCGACCTCGGCCTGCTGCAGGCTCTCGTCGGCGAACTTCAGGTCGGAAAACGTACCGCTGCCGGCTTTGAAATTGTCGCTGGTCAGGTTATAGCTCTCAACCGCGGACTCGTACGCTTCCTTGGAAGACTCGTACATGCTATCGTAGACTGTGCAGTCCCTGATGTCGGACCGCATTTCGATTTCAATGGCCTTTGAAAGCGTCTCATACGCTATTTCGAGTTTATGGGCGTCCGAAAGATACTCGCGCGCTTTTGCACTGTTGGAAAATCCGTCAAACAGGGTCCATTGCGCGCCGACCCCCAGTGTCCAGTTTGCGGCGCCGTTGTTTGAAAACAGAGGGTTGCCCGCATACTTGGACCATCCGGCAGACCCGGTTGCCGCTATTGACGGAAGGTACATCGCCTTAAAGATTTTGGCGCCGCCCTCAGTGGCCTCCGCGAACAACTTGAGCGACTTGAGTTCCGGGCGGCCTTCCAGCGCCACTCCGATTGCTTTCGCAGGGTCAGGGACCACCGTGGCCATGAGGCCCGGAAGTTCCATGGACGTATCGAGCGGAGCCAGGTCGGTAAGCGGCCGTCCCATAAAAGAGTTCAGAAACATCCGGCTTTGCTGGGCATCACGGTTTGCCTTCAGCAAATTCGCGCTTTCCTTTGTAAAATCAGATCTTGCGGACAACACCGTAGCCCTGATTCCGGACCCCAGTTGGAAATTTCTATTGGTAAATTCATATAATTCTTTTTTACGGGCAACAGTACGTTCATGAATTCCATTGAGTTTTTCCGCGTAGACGGTGGTAAAGAACATATCGAGCGCCGTGAGCTGCAGGGTTTGCATATTTCTCGCATATGTCAAATGAGCGGATTTGCTGAATTCCTGCGCAACCTTTATTGCAGTCCCGATCTTTCCGAAAGTGAATATCGGCTGCGAAAACGAAATTCCTGCGCTGTAAATCGTCGCCGACTGCGGATTGCCAAGAGAGGAGAATTGCATCAACTCGCTCTCTATATACGCGAGCGTACCGGAGTCTCCCGGAGTGAACGTGGATGCCTCTTTGGCCAGAGATCGGGACGACGAGCTCGACCCGCCCCCGCTTCCACTGAAAAGAGAGCCGTAACTTTGCGCGCCATACCCGGTTGCCGAAATCACGGGCAGCGCGTTCGACCAATTTTCCCTCACCATCTGATCGGCCCTTATCACCGACTCCTTCATCATCTTCACCGAATCGCTATTAGCGCACACTTCGCGTATCACCTGTTCCAACCCGATTGTTTGCGAATGCGCCATAGGTGAAGCCGCAATCGTCGTTGCCATCGCGAGCGCCAAGACCCTCATCGTACGTTGCATGATCACTCTCCATCAGCGTGACAGGATTCGAATTATCCTTTTGTCTATTTTTGCAAAGCCTATCTCAAGGCCGGCATCACTTCATCGGAGTGGTAAACCCAAGCCCTTTTGTCAAAAACTCCATGATGTCCCTGACATGGACTTCGATGTCGCCGATCTTTCCGGCGTTTTTGCAATCGAACATGACCCCGCGAACCAGCGACGTTACGAAGCGGGACAGAGTCTTATCGTCAAGCGGGGTAATAATTTCCCCGCGTTTGCGTCCCACAGAAAATACCGACACGGACAATTCCGTCACCTCATTGCTGTATTGTTTGAACCGGGACATCAATTGCTGGTGCCGCTGCTGAAATTTTTCCATGCTGCCGGGCGCCATGGTTTTTAGGTCGGTCATGCTCATGGAAAACGAAAAGTTTTCGCTGTAAATTCTCAAAATGGAGTGAAGCATAATGAGGATGTTTTCTCTTATGTGGCGGTCTTCCTTGATTTCGATCCTGAGCACGTCGATTATCTTCTCGTGCATTCGAATAAGAATATGGAGAAAGATTTCTTCTTTGTCCTCGTAGTAGTTATATAATGAAGCCTTTGAAAATCCGGCAGTTGCAGCAATGTCATCAAGTCTTGACTCATGATAACCTTTTTCCGCGAACACCTTGAGTGCGGCATCGAGGATAAGGTTACTCTTTGCATCGTGGACTATCTGGTCCTTTGCTTCTCTCGGATTGAGTTCCATTTTGACTCCTAAGTCAGATAAATGACCGAGGAATAAATATAACGAATTTTAGGTCAAGTGTCAATACTATTTCGTCAGATCACGCCTGGATATTGCCGTTCCGATGAGCGAAGGGCCGCGATTAAGCTTTGTTAAAGACGAAGTAATGGACACTTTGTTGCAGGGAAAAATCACCGCCGGAATGCTTTTGCGGGAAGATTCATGACCAAGACCACAAAGTGAAGATGGGACAGCTGGCCCCAAGTTTGCGGACTAAGTTTTAATTGGCCAAGACAATCGTATTAGAAACCCTGTCTGGCCAGTTGAAATCGGAACGACAGAAAAAGAGGGAGGTAGTACAATGCCAAATCGTATTTTCTTGGGCAAGGTTCCATTCCTATTAAACATAACCAACTCGTTTGCAAACTGTTGCAGCAATATGCTTGACAACCTCTCTAAGGGATTCCCCTGTGTAAGCGGGTTTATTTGCGCCATGGTTTCTCTAACCACAATGATCCCGGCTTCAGAAGTGCCGGAAAAACGGGGAATTGTCATTTCCGATGGCACGTCGGATTCTCTTGTCATAATTGCAGGCGAGCCGTCGCATCCGGCACTTAATGCACCGCGGTCCGGGCTGTTCAATGAATGCGCATTCTGTGAAGCAAGCAGGGCCGAATGGCACAACGACTTCAATATGCTCAAACATATGGCCTACGAATGCGGGTTCGATTATCTGTTGATGCGTTTCGACCGGACCTACCGATTTCGCCACGCAACCGTTGCAGCAGCCTACTTTTTCTCGGCTACGCCGCAAGTGCTTCGGTTTGATTCCTCAATCGTCAGTTACACCACGGCAAGGGGAACCAGAAGGCTTTTTTTCCCCTGCAGTGCATGCAGTACGGTCCAGATGGTTTCAGCCGCCGCGCTCATCGACACCTCATTTGAGGCTAAGCTCCTCATAATTGACAAAGCAGAGCAGTTCTCGAGGAGTTTCTCCTCTGCCATGCTTTCCAGGAACCAAAGCGGTGGACTCCGTATAGCCTTTTCATTTGGATTTACTGGCATGTCCTTTATTCTGGACGAGCGCACAGGCATCAGTTCTCTCAGCCTCCCGTCAAACCTGCACGGCGTGGACACGGGGAACGTGGCCTGCAAGCTCGCCTGGTACTTCAATCCAACCCGCATCGCCTCGGGCTCCGCCGATCTCGGTTTGGGGCCGTCCATAAAGAATGTATCCATTTCCTACACAGAAACGCAGCAAGTGAGCGTAAGTTTCACCGCCACAAGTGACGTCGGGCTGAGGGAAACGCGATTCAGCTCGGACGCCTATCACGAGAGCATTTACTTCAAAGGCTCCAAGCGCGAAGGGGTCACCAAGGCCCTGCAGATAGATTCTTCCCACTACCGGCTGGCAATAACGGTGTACGACCTGCACGGCAATGCTGCGACATCGTACTACCCCATTTTCGAGGCGAAACGCGAAGCAGGAAGAGAACAGGAGGCGTACAGAAAACGCCTGACCGAGGAACACATTTGGGCGCAAAAAAGTACGTTGAACGGGGCGCTCTACACGCTCGGCCAGTTTGACGGAAATATTGGGCAGTGGTTCAAAGCTATCGCCGATGCATCCGTGGCGCAAGACGTGAGGCAGGATTCCTTGTGCGACGCGCGAATGAAGCGGGCAGTGAGGCACGACACCACGCACGCGGAA
>Ga0181527_1002334_pt1 | contig 18068 bp, 15 predicted proteins | sample PEATcosm2014_Bin_30_FD_119762 | JGI IMG/M metagenome (GOLD analysis project Ga0181527, IMG submission 119762) | Peatland microbial communities from MTU Mesocosm Facility, Houghton, MI, USA - PEATcosm2014_Bin06_60_metaG | ecosystem: Environmental > Terrestrial > Soil > Wetlands > Peat | place...
GATCGCCGATTCGCTGCTGACCCTGCTCCGCCTGCGGACGCCGATCATCTCCTGCGTGCTCTCGGAGGGCGGCTCGGGGGGCGCGCTGGCCCTGGGCATCGCCGACTCGGTGCTGGCCCTGGAGAACGCCATCTTCTGCGTCGCCCCGCCGGAGACGGTCGCCGCCATCCTCTACCGCGACGCCGCCCAGAAGGGGAGGGCCGCGGCCGCCCAGCGGCCGTGGGTGGGCACCGCCTACCAGCTCGGGCTGATCGACGAGCTGGTCCCCGAGCCGGCTCCCGGCGCCCACGCCCATCCGCAGGTGATGGCCGGGGCCCTGCGCGGCGCGCTGCTCCGCCATCTCGCGGCCCTCCGCCCGATCCCTCTGGACGAGCTGCTCCAGCGCCGTGCGGACCGCTACCGGCACGCCGGGGACTGAGCCAGGTCCCGGCCGACCCCGCTCCCGCCGCGGCGGCCCTCCCGCCCCGTAGGATCGCCGGCGTGACCGCATCCGACGGCGCCGCCGGCGCACCCACGGCGCTCCCCGACGCCACGGGCCACGTCATCTGGGACTGGAACGGCACCCTCCTCGACGACGCCCGGGTGGTGATCGCGGCGACCACGGCCGCCTTCGCCCAGGCCGGGATCGTGGCGGCGGTCAGCGAGGAGAGCTACCGGCTCAACTTCACCCGCCCGATCCGGCTCTTCTACGAGCGGCTGCTGGGACGGCCGGTCGACCCCGAGGAATGGGTGCGGCTCGACCACGCCTTCCACGAGGAGTACCACCGGCAGTCCGACCGGTGCCGGCTCAGCGCCGGCGCGGTGGAGGCCCTCGAGCTGGTGAGGAGCCGGGGCTGGACCCAGTCGCTCTGCTCCATGCTGCCGGAGCGGTACCTGCTCCCGGCGGTGGAGGCGCACGGAATCGGTGGCTACTTCGTCCGCGTGGACGGGCTCACCGGGGGCGAGCGGGGTGGTACCAAGATGCGCCACCTGGTCGCCCACGTCGCGGCGCTGGGCACCACGCCGGCGCGCGCCGTGATGATCGGCGACACCGTCGACGACGCCGTCGCCGCGGCCGGCGCCGGCCTCGACTGTGTGCTCCTCGACGGTGGCGGGGGGCTGCACACGTCGGAGGCGCTGGCCGAGGCCGGCGTGCCCGTGGTCGCGACCCTGGCGGAGGCGATGGGGCTGCTCCTGCCACCGGTTGCGCCCGCCCCCTGAGGGACGCTCGGCGGCCGGCCGAGGCCGAGGTCACGGTTTCGGGGGCTGCTGCTAGATTGGGCCCCGTGGAGAAGGGAGACCTGGTCGCGGACTTCGAGCTGGCGGACGAGACCGGCACGCCGCGCCGCCTCTCCCAGCTTCTCGCCAAGGGGCCGGTCGTCCTCTTCTTCTACCCCGCGGCGATGAGCGCGGGCTGCACCAGGGAGAGCTGCCACTTCCGGGACCTGGCCGGCGATTTCGCGGCCGCGGGCGCGCAGCCGGTGGGGATCAGCCGCGACACGGTGGCCAAGCAGCGCGAGTTCTCCGACCGCCACTCGCTGGGCTACCCCCTCCTCTCCGACCCGGCCGGCACCGTCGCCGAGCAGTTCGGGGTGAAGCGCCGCTTCGGACCGATCCCGGTCAAACGCTGGACGTTCGTGATCGGGACGGACGGGCGGCTGCTCGGGGTGATCAGGGGGGAGACCCAGATGAACGTCCACGCCGACCGCGCCCTGGAGGTGCTCACCCAGCCATGAGGATCGGGATCATCGGCGCCGGCAACATCGGCGGCACGCTCACCCGGAGGTTCGCCGCGCTCGGTCACGAGGTCGTGGTCGCCAACTCGCGCGGTCCCCAGACCCTCGAGGACCTGGCAGAGGAGACGGGCGCGACAGCCGCGGATGCCTCGGTCGCCGCCGCGGGCGCCGAGGTGGTGATCGTGACCATCCCGGAGCGGGCGATCCCCGACCTGCCGGCGGGCATCCTCGACGGTGCCGCGCCGGGGGCGGTGATCGTCGACACCGGCAACTACTACCCGCAGCGCGACGGGCGCATCGCCGAGATCGAGGCGGGGGTGACCGAGAGCCGGTGGGTGAGCAGCCGGCTGGGCCGACCGGTGGTCAAGGCCTTCAACAACATCCGCGCCCAGCACCTGCTGGAGCTGGGCCGGCCAGCCGGCACGCCGGGGCGGATCGCCCTCCCGGTCGCCGGCGATGAGCCGGAGGCGAAGGCGATCGTGATGCGCCTGGTGGACGAGCTAGGATTCGATCCGGTCGACGCCGGCGGCATCGACTCGTCCTGGCGCCAGCAGCCGGGGACCCCGGTCTACACGACCGACCTCGACGCCGATGGCGTGCGCGAGGCGCTGCGTCGCGCCACTCCGGAGCGGCTCCCCGACTTCCGGGCCTGAGGGGCTCAGTCCGAGGTCTGGTCCGCGGCTCCCCGGCGGGCCCGCGGCCGGCACCACCTCAGGATCGATCCGCCCCCGGCGCTCCGTCGCCGGCGGTCACGGTCCTCAGCTCGCCGAGCGACGCGCGGATGAGCTGGGGCAGGGATGGCTCACCGGCGTCATTCACCCAGCGTCCGAAGGCGATCCTGAAAACGGCGATCCCCGCCTCGGCGGTGAGGCTCGCGGCCGGTTCCCGGACGCCCCGCCGGCGCAACGTCTCGGCGAGCGCCGCGGACCATGAGGCGAGCTTGATCAGCTCGCGTTCGCGCAGCTCCGCATTCGCGACGATGACGGCCTGGCGCCTGCGGGCGTAGTCGCGCCGCTCCTGGAGCGGGGCGGTCGCTGTCTCGAGAGCCGCAACCACCGCGTCGATCGGTGCGGCGGCCTGGGGGGCGCTGGCCAGGGTGCTCACCAGGAGATCGCGCAGCGCGTCGGTGCCCGCGAACAGCACCTCGCGCTTGTCGGCGAAGTGGCGGAAGAAGGTCCTCTCCGTGAGCCCCGCCCGCCCGGCGATCTCCGCCACCGTGGTCTGCTCGAAGCCGCGCTCGCTGAACAGCTCCAGCGCCGCCTGCATGACCCGGCCGCGCGCATCCGGCTCCCAACGACCCATGCTCAGATCCTACGTCATGACAGGGACTGACATCCTGTGGTAGAGTGATGTCAGTAACTGACATCAACCGCCTCTCGGCTCGAGGGCGGCGACCAACCGGAGGTCTTCTCATGCGTGTGTTCGTCACCGGCGCGTCCGGCTGGATCGGCTCCGCCGTCGTCCCCGAGCTGATCGGCGCAGGTCATCAGGTGGTCGGGCTCGCCCGCTCCGATGCCTCGGCCGCCACCCTCACCGCCGCCGGTGCGGAGGTGCAGCGCGGCACCATCGACGAGCTCGACATCCTGAGGGAAGCCGCCGCGGCGTCGGACGGCGTGATCCACCTCGCGTTCAAGCACGACATCGCCTTCTCGGGGGGCTTTCAGGCCGCCGCCGACGCGGATCGCCGCGCCGTCGAGACATTCGGGGAGGTGCTCGCGGGATCTGATCGACCGTTCGTCCTCGCCTCGGGGATCCTCGGGCTCGCGCCGGGGCGGGTGGGGACCGAGCGGGACGGGCACGATGCATCCGAGATCGCCGCTCTGCCCAGCGGTCCGCGGACCCGCTCTGCGACCGCCGAGCTGGTGCTCTCCCTCGCCGAGCGTGGGGTCCGCTCCTCCATCGTGCGGCTCGCTCCGACCAACCATGGCGAAGGGGATCACGGCTTCACCGCGTCGCTGGTCGGGATCGCGCGCGAGAAGGGCGTCTCCGGCTACATCGGCGAGGGCTCCAACCGCTGGACCGCCGTGCACCGCCTCGATTCCGCGCACCTCTTCCGCCTGGCCGTCGAGAGCGCCCCGGCGGGATCGACGCTGCACGCGGTCGCCGACGAGGGCGTGCCGATCCGCGACATCGCCGCGGTGATCGGGCGGCATCTGAGCATCCCAGTGGTCTCCATCGCTCCGGAGGACGCGGGCCAGCACTTCACCTGGATGGCCGGCTTCCTCGCGCTCGACAGCCCGGCCTCCAGCACGCTCACCCGTGAGCTGCTGGGGTGGCAGCCGGCGCAGTGCGGGCTCATCGAGGACCTCGACCAGGGCCACTACTTCGAGCATCCAGCGGCCGACCGTGGTGACCGGCGCGGCCGCGCTTGATCGGGCCTGAGGGCGCTCCCGGACCGGCAGCGTGGGGGGAGCCCGCCTACCCGCCGCCCGCGGTCCCGACGGCGATCCCGTTGCCAAGGGTGGCGACGTACGCGGTGCCATCGCCACCCACCGCCAGTGCGGTGGCGTTGCCGGCGACGGTCGCGTAGTACGGATCGTCGACCTCGGTGACCTCGGGGCAGGTGACGGCGCAGCCGGTGACCTGCACCTGCCAGAAGGCCGGCTGGACACCGCCGGCGGCCATGTCGACGCCGTCGCCGTCCGCACCGGCGAAGGCGGCCAGCGGTCCACCGGCGTCGCCGGTGCCGCTGCTGGGTATCAGCCACACGGGCGTGCAATCACCGGAGCAGCCGCTGGTGTCGATCATCCCGAGCCCGTTGGAATCCGCCACCCACACCTGGGTCGGGGTGACGGGGTCGCCGGCCACCCAGCCCCGTCCGGCGCTCGCGCTGGTGTTGGCGTACAGCTCCACCCACGGCGAGAAGACGCCGGCGGCAACGGTCGACATCCAGACCGCGTGGGTGCCCTCGTCGTACATGTAGAGGGCGCTGCCGTCGTCGGCCCAGGACAGGCTGACGCCGTGGACGTCGGTGGGCGACACCGTCGGTCCCCCGCCGCCGGGCGGGGACGGGATCAGCGTCCAGGAGCCGGCGGTGCCGGAGCCGCTGAACGCGTAGACACCGGTGCCCTGGAAGGCCGCGACCATGAGGTAGTCGCCCGGCCCGGTGGCCGCGGTCGCGAGCGCGATGGGCCGGGCGGTGACCCCCGCCGGGAGGGGCAACGACGTCCAGCCGCCACCGCTCGCCCACCCCGCGGAGTACCAGATCGACCCGAGGGAATCGGTCTGCCGAGCGCCCCCGGCGATGATCAGCGCGGAGGGTGAGACGCTCGGGTCCCAGGCCACACCGAGGCCCGTATAGCTGACCGACGCGAGCAGAGGCGGATCGACCAGCTCGTCGACGCTCGCGAAGCCGTCGGTCGACGCCAGCACCCCCCAGTCGGCGTCCGCGACCGCGACGTTGGAGCTGTCGGCGGGGTCGACGGCGACCGCCAGGTCGAAGGTCGAGGCCAGTCCCATGACCGCGGGGCTCCACGCCGGGGAGCTCTGCGGTTCGTACGACCAGACACCCGACCGGCCTCCCACGAGGAGAGGGTCGAGCCCACCGCTCTCGCCGAGCGTCACGATGCTGGACCCGGCGAAGACGTCGGCGGTGCTCCCGTCGCAGATGGCGAGCGTCGACGACGGGCAGCCCCCGATCATGGCGGAGGGCCCGAGATTCGAGCCGGCCGAGCCGGCGTCGGTGGCCTCCCACCACTCCGTGGAGGTGCCCTCGATGGTGGTGGAGACGCTCCCCGGGGGAACCAGCGGGGTGATGGTGGTCCCGCGCCCGGTGACCACCAGCTGCTCGACGTCGGACGCGCCCTTACCGGCGTAGGTGGCCGCGTAGAGCACGTCGACCGGCGACGGCCCGGCCGACGTCTCGTAGCCGGTCAGGGTGTACCAGTGTGGCGACGCGTCCAGCGTTGCCCACGACCCCTTGCTCCAGTAGCCGATGCCGTCGGCGCCGGCGGCGTAGACGCGGCTGCCCAGGTGGACGAGCTCCTGCACACCGGTCGAGATCCCTCTCTTTGCGCTGAGCGATTTGGTCTTCGCGTGCGCGCTCAGGCCGGTGACCTCGTACACGCCCTTGCTCGCGCCCGTCCTGCTGATCACGGAGACGAAGGCGTCGCCGCTACCGTCGAGGGCCATCGAGTTGAGGTACGAGGTGCAGAGGGCCACGCACTGCCAGCCCGCGGCTGGAGTGGCCGATTCGAGCGGCCAGCGCTGCAGGCCGCGACCGAAGGAGGCCGCGTAGAGGTAGGTGCCGTCACTGGCCAGGAGGTCGCCGGTTGCGCGCGGCTGGCCCTGCTGGCCGGGGAGGTTGTTGCCGTCGAACGTGGGTGGGGTCCCCGATCCGGCATGACCGTCGTACGACCAGGTGACGCCGTCGTCGGTCGACGTGGCGATGCCGCCGCTGGAGCCCGAGCCCACCGCCGCATACCAGGTGCCTCCCTGGTCGAGCAGAGCGGCGACGCTGTACGCCGCCGCGGGCAGGCCCTGGTCCTGCGGCGTCCAGGTCGCCCCGCCGTCGACGGAGCGGAAGAAGCCCTGGGTGTCGCCGCCGGCGATGAGGGTCCCGGTCGGTGATTGCGCCAGGACGCTGATGAACCCGCCGCCGGTCACGCCGGAGTTGGCGAAGGTGAGGCCCGGTGGCCCCGCGGCCACCGTGCCCGGCGTTGCGGCGGCGAATCCGAGCACGGCGCCCGTCAGCGAGAGGGCGAGCAGGTGCGGTGGCCACCGGCGGCCGGGCCGCGATCCCCTCAACGTCTCCCCTCCTCGCCCCTCTCGACCCCTGGGAGAATCTAATCACGCGGCGTGTCCTGGGCGGCGCCGGGTTGACCGGGACGCCCCCCCCTGGTAGGGTCAGTCGCGAACTGACGTTCGCAACGGTCCCGCACGAGATGACGTACCGGCTCCTCCACATCGCCGACCTCCACCTCGATCGCCCCTTCGCCCTGATGGGCTGCCACGGGGAGCTGGCCCGGCGCCGCCGTCAAGGGCTCCGAGAGGCGCTCCGCCGGGCCGGCGAGATCGCCCAGGTGCGGGGATGCGGGGCGGTGACCGTCGGCGGCGACCTCTTCGAGCACGAGCGAGCGGGCGCCGACACCGCGCAGTTCCTGGTCGAGACCTTCGCTTCCTGGGAGCCGATGCGGGTGCTGCTCGCCCCCGGCAACCACGATCCCCTGGTGCCCGGGAGCATCTACCTGCGGACCCGGTGGCCGGACAACGTCCACGTATTCCGCGGTCCCCGGCTGGAGCCCCTGGAGCTGACCGAGGGCCTGACCGTCTGGGGTCTCGGGCACCAGGAGCCGGCCTGGACCGGCAACCCCCTGGAGGGCGGGCTTGCGGCACCAGGCGGGGGCCGTCGACATCGGGCCGGGGACGGCGTCCACCTGGCGCTCTTCCACGGGGCGGAGACCGGCAGCCGCCCGGCGGGCAAGGGCGTCCATGGTCCTTTCGCCGCCGCCGAGATCCGGGAGCGGGGCTACGCCGTGGCGCTCTGCGGCCATTACCACGGCCGCCGGATCGACCCCGAGAGCGGGCTCGTCTACCCGGGCAGCCCCGAGCCGCTCGCCTTCGACGAGAGCGGGCCCCGCGGGCCGGTGCTGGTGGAGATCGGCAACCGCGGCGAGGTGAAGTGCACCGGGATCGACACCAATCGCTGGCACGCGGGCATCGTGGAGTGCCGTCTCGACGGCGTGAGCAGCCTCACCGCGACCGTCGATCGGGTCAGCGCCGAGGTGCTGACGGCGACCGCGGGCCTCCCTCTGGAGCGGACCACGCTCCGTGTCGACCTGGTGGGAGCGGTGCCACCCAGCCTGGGGGTCGACCTCTTCGACTGCGAGAGCGCCGTCCGCGAGGCCACCGGCGTCGCCGCGCTGAAGATCCGGGACCTGACCGCGCCCGCCACCGACCTCGAGGCGCTCGCCGAGGAGGGGACGACCCGGGGCGCCTTCGTGCGGATCGCAGTCGCGGCACTGGCGGCGACCGGGAGTGCCGAGGAGAAGGCGGTGGTCGGTGACGCCCTGCGCTACGGGCTGGAGGCCTTCGCCGGCAGCGAGGTCGGGCTCCGATGAGGCTGGAGCGGCTGGAGGTCACCGGTTTCGGCCGGCTGCACCAGCGGCGCTTCGACTTCGGAGAGCGGATCACAGTGGTGCTGGGGCCCAACGAGTCGGGCAAGTCGACACTGCATCGCGCCATCCGGGCCGCCCTCTACGGCCTCGACGCCGGAGGCCCGGGACGGCCGCGCGAGCGCAGCGACTGGGCGCGCTGGCTCCCCTGGGCGCCGGGCCGCTTCGGCCTGACCCTCACCTACCGCCTGGACGGAGGGCGCCGCCTCCGCGTGGCCCAGAGCTTCGACCACGACCGGGTGCAGGCTCAGGTTCATGAGCTGGGCGGGGCCGATGTCACCCAGCAGTTCCGGATGGGCCGGACCGTCTGCCCCGGCCGCTTCCACCTGGGGATCGACGAAGCGGTCTTCTGCGCCGCGGCCTGGCTCGGCGAGGAGGGTCTCCACCTCTCGGCGGCCGAGGCGGCGCCACAGCAGGCCGGACGCCTCCGCGAAGCGCTCGAGAGGCTGGTCGACGCCGGTGCCGAGGGGACCACCGCGGCCGAGGCGCTGAAGCGGCTGGGGGACGCCCTCCAGCGGGTGGGGTCGGAGCGGCGCTCCGGAAGCCCCCTGGGGGTTGCCGTCGCCCAGACCCGCCGTCTCGACGCTGAGATCGCCGCGGCTCAGCTCCGCCTCGCGTCCTTCGCTGGCGAGGAGGAGCGGCTGCGGGGGTTCGAGACGGAGGCGGGGCGCTGCGCCGACGAGGCCGTGGCGGCCCAGCACGCCTGGATCCGGGCGCGGATCGCCCGCCTCGGTGCCCAGGAGACCGAGATGAGGCTGGCCGGCGATGAGGCCTCCTCGCTCGCCGCGGCGCTCGAGGCCGAGGCGCGCTACGCCGGCTTCCCGTTGGAGCAGGAGGCCGCGGTCATCGCCCTCGGGGGCGAGCTGCATCAGGTGTCGCGGGCCGCCGACGAGGCCCAGGCCCACTGGGCCGCGGCTGCGGAGCCCGTCGACGCCGTCCGGCGCCGGCGCGCCGAGATCACCGCCGGTCTCCGCGCGATGCCGGAGGCGCCCCCGGTCACCCTGGAGGCGATCGAGGAGGCGGACCGTCTCCGCCGGCGCGTCGAGGTCGTGGCCGCGATCGCCCGCCGCGATTCCGAGCTCGCGATCACCTCCCGGGACGAGGCGCTGCGCCGCGAGATCGCGGTGACCGGCCTTGGGTCGGTCGATCCCGACGAGCTCGAGGCGGTGGCCCGCCTGGTGGACGCCGCGCGGGCGGGGACGGCGCGTGCCCGGGTGGCCCTCGCGCTGCTGGCCGCGCTCACCCTGGCGGGAGCAGCCGTGGCCGCCGGCCTCGCGGCCGCCGGCGACCGGCTGGCGGCGGTGTTGGTGGCGATCTCCGCCCTCGTGGCGGTGGCCGGACTTGCCGCCGCCGCCGGGCTCGCGCAGCGCACCGGGAGCGCTGCGAGACGCGATCTCGGGGAGCGGCTCCCGGGCCTCGACCTGAGCCCGGCTGGGCTCGAGAGGCTGGGGTCTCGCCTTCCGGCCGCGCGCAGCCTCCACCATGAGCGGCGGCAGCAGGCGGCCCTCGCCGAGGTCCACAGGGCGGATCAGACCCGTGCCCGCGCCGAGCTCGAGGCGCTCGTCGACCGCTGCCTCGGCCTGGCTCGCGAGACCGGGGTGGTGGCTCCGGCGCGCCCGCCGGCCGGGTCCCGCAGCGAGGCGCTGCTGGAGGCTGCGGGTGCGGCGCTCGCGGCGGTCGACGACGCGGCCCGGCTGGCGAAGCGGCGCCGCGAGCTCGAGGCGGAGGACGCCGGCCTGGCCGAGCGGGAGACCCAGCTCGCCTCGTTCGGGGAGGAGGCCACCCGGACCCGCGCCGCCGCCGGGGCGGTCGAGGCGACGATCCGAAAGGTCACCACCTCGGCGGGTGTCGATCCCGGGCTGCCGCCCTTGGCAGCGGTGGCCGCCTTCCGGGACGCCTGCGCCCACCGGCGCGAGCACGACCGCCTCGCCGCCGCGCTGGCCGAGGTCCGCCGGCGCCAGCGCGTCGGCGGTGCCGACCTCGAGACGATCGCCCGCCAGCGGTCCGAGCTGACCGCCGAGCTGCGCCGCCGGGGCGGCTCTCCGGAGGGCACCGCGGAGGACGTCCCGGTCGACGCCGGCGGCCTCGACGAGCTGGAGCGGGCCGCGGCGTCGGCGCAGGAGCGGGCCGCCATCGCCTCCACCGCCGCCCGGACCCTCGAGGCGCGCATCGAGGGGCTCACCGGCAGCCTCCCCTCCCTGCCCGACCTCGAGGACGAGCGGCTGACGGTCACGGCCGCCCGCGACCGTGCCCTCCGCCAGCAGGAGGCGCTCCAGCGTGCCATGGCCATGATCGACGCCGCCGGCCGGGACGTCCACGAGCGTCTCGCGCCGCGCCTGGCGGCGTCGGTCTCGAACCGGCTCGCCCTGCTCACCGGCGATCGCTATGCGGACGTGAACGTCGACGTGGAGCACTTCGCGGTCGCGCTCGCGTCCAGCGATCGCGACCAGCTGGTCGGTCTCGACCTCGTCTCCCACGGCACCCGCGACCAGGTGGCGCTGCTGCTCCGGCTGGCCCTCTGCGAGGTGCTCGGGGACGCGGGTGAGTCGATGCCCCTGCTGCTCGACGAGCCGCTCGCCTCCGCCGACCCGGCGCGCCGCCGCGGACTCCTCGAGTTCTTGTCGCAGTTGTCTGTAACCAACCAGATGGTGGTCACCACCACGGATCCGGGGATCGCCGCCACCCTGGTGGGACTGGGCGACCCAGAGTCGACCGCGATCATCGACCTGGGCACGACGGGCGCCGTGGCCGAGCCGGCGCCGGCCGAGCCCTCGTTAAGACCTGGATCGGTGGGGTAGCGCGAAGCAGACCGCCCGCCGGGCGAGATCAGCCCCAGCGGCCGACGAGCACCGCAGGGAGTGCACCCGGAGGGTGCATGACCGAAGGAGCGCAGAAGGCAACACCGGGATGATCCGGTTGGTGGGATGAGATGCGAGTGGCTGCTCCACCGATCCAGGTCAGAGCGCCGCAGCCACCCGGACGAGGCCCTCGAGGTCGCTGACCGGCGCGGTGATCAGCGGCACCTGGATGGTGGGCACGTCGACGAAACGTGCGAGCCGGGTCAGCTGGCGCGCATCCCGCTGGGCGAGCTCTGAGAGCAGCCGATGGGACCGGCCCAGGGACGCGGCCGCCACCGGGTCCACCGCGACGTCCAGCACTCGGCCGAGCGCCTGGGCACCGCGATGGTCGGCAAGCACCTCGGCGGCACGGATCGCGGCTTCGTCGGTGAGGAAGCCCGGCAGCACCCGGTTGACCACCACCGCCCGGAGCGGCATGGAGAGCTCCTCGAGCTTGGCGACGAAGTGCTCGGCCTCGGCGAACGCCGCTGGCTCCAGGGTGGTGACCACGACGAAACCGACGCGAGAGCTGCGCAGGAGCCGGCTGACCGCACGGGCTCGCTGCTGCACGCCCCCATACAGGGTCTGGAGGTCGGCGACGAAGTCGCCCAGCTCGCCGAGCAGCTCGCTGCCCAGCAGCCGGTCGGCGATGTGCAGGAGTGGGGCGGCGGCGAGGTTCATGGCGTGGAAGCCGAGCCGCGACGGACGTGCAAGCCAGGAGAGGAGCCGCGCACCCACGAAGTCGGAGATCCGCTCGGGTGCCTCCAGGAAGTCCAGGGCGGAGCGCGACGGGGGGGTGTCGACCACCAGGCAGTCATACTCGCTCTCCTCGTGAAGCTCGTAGAGCGCCTCCATCGCCGCGTACTCATGACTGCCGACGAAGGCGTCGCTGATGCCCTGGTAGAAGCGGTTGTTCAGGATCCGCCGCGCCACCTGGCGGTTGGGAGAGTGGCGCTCCACCATCCGGTCCCACACCGACTTCTGGTCGAGCATGGCCGCGACCAGCTCGCCGCGCAGGGGAAGGCCCGCTTCACGGAGCCGGGCGGCGGGAACCGTGACCGGGTCGGCGCCGATCCCGCTCATGCCCAGGGCGGTGGCGAGGCGCCGGGCCGGGTCGATGGTGAGCACCATCACCCGCCGGTCGCTGGTGGCGGCGATGGCGGCCGCCAGGGCGGCACTGAGGGTCGTCTTCCCCACCCCACCGCTGCCGCAGCAGACGACCACCTCGAGGCCACCGACCAGTGCCGCCAGCCCGGGGGTGTCGGGCCCGGCGAGTGGCCGGCTCATCCCTCCCCCTCCATGGACGCCGCCACAGCCCGGGTGGTCGCCAGCCCGGGGCGGGCCGCAACCAGGGGCACCGCCACCACCGGCACCGACATGCGGGCGGCGAGGCGGCGCGCGAAGGGTTGCCCGCTCCGGTTCAGGGCATCGGCGAGCCGCACCCCGGCGACGAGGCCCTCCACCCCGTCACCGAGAACCTGGGCCGCAGCCTGAGCGTGCGCCGCATCGGCCAGCAGCTCGACCAGTCGACGCTGCCGCGGTGACGACACCGAGGCCAGGGTGCGGTTGAGGAAGCAGGGTCCCAGGCCGATCTCGGTGTGCTCCACCACCTCGTCGTGAAGCTCGAGCGCCTCCGCGACCGGCATCTCCTCGGCAAGAGCGGTGATGCAGAGGGCGGTCTTGCGATGGTTGGTGACCATCGCGTCGACGAAATCGAGCTGCGAGCCGAGCATGCCGCCCCGCACCAGGCGCCTCATCGATCGCGCCGCGGTGAGCTGGGGGAGGATCTCACCACTCGAGGTGGCGTCGACCACGATCAGGTCCCAGACCGGCCTCCGGTCGGTCTCGCGGCGGCGCTCCTCGTGGGCGATCTTGCCCACCATGAGCATGTCCCGCGGACCGGGGACCCCCGTCGCCACGAAGTCGAAGACACCGGCCAGCGGGGTGAGGCGGGTGAAGCGGGGGATCTTGAAGAAGATCGCCAGGTACTCCTGGAAGGAGTCCTCGGGATGGAGAGCGATCACCGAGAGGTTGCGCTGCACGACCACGGGTCGGAAGCCCACCGGCGGATGCCCCAGCGCCTCCGCCAGGTCACCCTTGGCGTCGACCTCGACGGCGAGCACCCGGATGCCGCGGCGGGCCGCGATCAGCGCCAGCGCCGCGGCGATGGTGGTCTTGCCGGTCCCGCCCTTGCCGGCGACGAAGATGACCCGCTTGCGGAGGAGGTCGTCGAGGCGGGTGCGTCCACCCGCGCGCTGGGGGGGCGTCGGGGCGTCTCAGGCCGGGTCCGCGCCGCCCCGGACCGCGGCCAGCACCTCGCCCGCATGCCCCTCCGGCTTGACCGTCCGCCACTCGCGGGCAACGCGGCCGTCGGGACCGATCAGGAACGTGGAGCGATCGACGCCCATGTAGCTGCGCCCGTACCTCGACTTGGTGACCCAGAGCTGGAAGAAGTCGATGAGCCGGCGATCCGGATCGCTGACCAGCGGAATGCCCAGCTCACACTTGGCGGCGAAGGCGTCGTGGCTCTCGCCGGAGTCCGGCGAGACGCCGTACACGGCCACCCCGGCGCGCTCGAACTCCGGCAGCAGCCGGGTGAACTCCTGTCCCTCCAGGGTGCAGCCCGGCGTGTCGTCCTTCGGGTAGAAGTAGAGCACGGTCCGGCGGCCGAGGAGGTCGGAGTTGCGGAGACGTCCGCCTCCACCGGTGGCCAGGTCGAACTCAGGCAGCTCGGTCGTCGTCTCACCCATCGCACATTCCCCCAGGTCCACGGGCCCGCGGCACCGAGTCTACGAGCCCGCTGACCTCGCCCGGCCGCTGGGGGGCGTCGGCGTCAGTTGAGGAAGGAGCGGAGTCTGCCCGCCACCTCGTTCACGTGGCCCCGATCCGGGGCGTCGGCGGCCGCGGTGGCGAGGTAGTCGCTGAGGTCGCGCAGGGCACCCTGCGGCCGGCCCATCTGCCAGAGCAGGAGCCCCCGGTCGCGCCGCTCCGCGGGCTCGTCGGGCAGGAGGTCGACGCAGCGGTCAGCGGCGAGCAGTGCCAGCGGCCAGTTCTCCAGGCTGGCGTAGCAGCCCCGAAGGTTCCGTGACATCCGGGCCAGGATCCGGCGCGGCGAGGCCGGCTCCAGCCACCGGGGCTCGACCCGCTCGGGCTCGTGGCCGAGGTGGCGTCCGGCCGTCCGGAGGAGCGCCTCGTCGCCGAGCGGTTCGCCGGAGCAGGCGTCGACGACCAGGCCGTCGATCCGCACCGCGAAATGGCCGGGAAGGGCGATGCCCTCCACCTGGATCCCCGCGCGCCGTCCCACCCCCATCCAGATCGCGCCGCAGGCGATCGGCGTTCCGGCCCCCCGCTCCAGCACCGAGTTGAGGTAATGGGTTCGCGGGTCGCCGCCACCGGCGCCGTGGAGGTTCAGCCGAGTGCGGAGCACGGCCGCCAGGGCCGCCGAGGGCCGATGACGCGCCCCGCCGTCGAGCTCGGCGGCCAGATCGTCGAGCAGCTTCAGCCAGGGTTCCGGCTGGACACCGGGCGAGTCCTCGACGGCCATCCACAGCGCCGCCTCGGCGACGTCGGAGGCGGGGTCGTCGGCGGCGGCGAGGAGCAGGCTGCGCGGGTCGGCGGGCGCCATCGCCCGGTATGATGCCCGGCCGGGCACCCGGGACCGCCGGGAGCGGCGCCTAGAGCGAATACACTGGGACACGGATGCTGCTCGATGAGATCACTTCGCCCGACGACCTGCGGGACCTCGGCCCCCAGGATCTGAGCCGCCTCTGCGGCGAGATCCGCGAGTTCCTGGTGGCGGCGGTCTCGCGGACCGGCGGTCACCTCGGGCCCAATCTGGGGGTGGTCGAGCTCACCGTCGCCGTCCACCGGGTCTTCCATTCGCCGCGCGACGCGCTGGTCTTCGACACCGGCCACCAGGCCTACGTCCACAAGATGCTGACCGGGCGCCTGGCCGGCTTCGATCGGCTGCGCCAGCGCGGCGGGCTCTCCGGCTACCCCAACCGGGCCGAGTCGGAGCACGACATCGTCGAGAACTCCCACGCCTCCACCGGGCTCAGCTACGCCCTGGCCCTGGCCACGGCCCGGCAGCTGACCGGCGAGCCCGGCAAGGTGGTCTGCGTGGTCGGCGACGGGTCCCTCACCGGCGGCATGGCCTATGAGGCGCTCAACAACATCGGTCACCTCCGGCCCGACCTGATCATCATCCTCAACGACAACGGGCGCTCCTACGCCCCCACCATCGGGGGCATCGCCGAGAACCTGGGGCAGCTCCGCCTCTCGCCGACCTACGAGGCCGCCAAGGACGCCACCGGCCGGACCCTGCGTCACCTTCCCCTGGTCGGCGACTCCGCGTACCAGGCCGCCAAGCGGGTCAAGGAATCGCTGAAGCAGCTGGTCTCCACCACCTCGATCTTCGAGACCCTCGGTCTCAAGTACGGTGGGCCGATCGACGGACACGACATCCCCGCCCTGGAGCGCGCGCTCCGGGATGCCGCGGCGTACCGGGGCCCGGTGGTCATCCACGTGGTGACCAACAAGGGCAACGGCTACGCCCCGGCGGTGCAGGACGAGATCGACAAGTACCACGGCGTCTCCAGCTTCAACCCCGAGGACGGCAGCTTCACCAGCAAGGCGGTCTCCTGGACCGACCTCTTCGGCGAGGCCCTGCTCGAGGCGGCCGACCAGGACTCGCGGATCGTCGCCATCACCGCGGCGATGGCCTCGTCGACGGGCCTGCTCGAGTTCGCGGAGCGGTACCCGGACCGCTTCTTCGACGTCGGAATCGCCGAGCAGCACGCGGTCACCTTCGCCAGCGGGCTGGCCATGAAGGGGCTCCGCCCGGTGGTCTGCATCTACTCGTCGTTCCTGCAACGCGCCTTCGACCAGATCGCCTGCGACGCCTGCCTGCATCGCCTCCCGGTGACCTTCGTCATCGACCGGGCCGGGATCACCGGCGAGGACGGGCCGTCGCACCACGGCATGCTCGACCTCGCCTACCTGCGCTGCATCCCCAACCTGGTGGTGAGCGCGCCGAGCAGCCCCGACGAGATGCGCCGGATGCTGGCCACCGCGCTGGCCCATGACGGGCCGTTCGCCCTCCGCTACCCGCGCGGGTCCGCGCCGGCAACGGCGACCGCGCCGCTCGAGCCGCTCGCCATCGGCCGGTCGATCACCCGCCGTGAGGGCGACGACATCGCCATCATCGCGGTGGGGAAGATGGTCCGGGTGGCTCTCGAGGCCGCGGGCCAGCTCGAGGCGGACGGGATCAGCTCCACGGTGGTCGACGCCCGCTTCGTCAAGCCGGTCGACCCCCACCTGGCCGACATCGCCGCGGCTCACCAGGCGGTCCTGACGGTCGAGGACGGCACCCGGGTCGGCGCCTTCGGGAGCGCCGTCGCCGAGCTGCTCGGGGACACCGGGGTGGCGGTGCCGGTGCGCCGGCTCGGGATCCCCGACCGCTTCATCGCGCACGGCGCCCAGGCCCTCCTGCTGAGCGAGCTGGGGCTGGACGCGGATGGTGTCGCGCGGTCGGCGCGCGAGCTGCTGGCCACCGCGCGGCGCGACGCCGTCCTCACCTGAGCGCGGTGCACCGAGGCCCCGCGATGGGCACCGTCCTCGTCACCGTCGCCGGACCGGGGGGGCAGGCTGACCTCGCGGTCCGGGACGACGCCCCGGTCGCCGCGATCGTCCCCGCCCTGGTCCGGCACTGCGAGCCGGAGCCGCGAGCCTGGAGCCGCTGGGCGCTCGGGCTCCCCGGCGGCGAGCCGTTCCCACCCCGGCAGACCCTCGGCGCTCTGGGTGTCGTCGACGGTGCCGAGCTGGAGCTGCGTGACATGACCGGAGCGGAGGCCGGCGCGGGGCCATCCGGCCAGGAGGCGCACCAGGACCTGCGGCGACGGCGCATCGTCAACCTCGCCGAGAGGCTGGTCGAGGACATGGCGCGCATCCGCGCCGGGCGAAACCCCCTCCTCGAGTACGCGACTCCGGAGGCTCGCCGGCAGCTGCGGGCGCTGGCGCCGGGGCGTCTCGACCCCGCGACCGCAAGGGATCCCTCCGAGCTCACCCTCGCGGTGAGCTGGCATGGTGACCCCCGAGCGCCCGTGGAAGCCGACGCCACCTTCACCGAAACCGGCGGCACCGGTCCTGAACCAGGGGCGGCCGGGTGGCCCGGACGGTCCTCCACGGCGCCACCGGCCCGGCGGGTCGCCATCCGGATGACCGTCGACGCCCAGTGCCGCCACGTCCTGGACGTCAGCGTCGCGGCCCCGTCACCGGTCTGAGCGGGACGCGCGCCCCCGATCAGGTGATCTGGACCGGAGCGCTCTCCGCGATCTCGACCCGTTCCAGGCCGGCATCGCCCAGCACCTGGACCCCGCACGGGTAGGTCCCCTGCGCCCCCGCGGACGTCAGCACCTGAGCATTGAACTTGAGGATCAGCTCACCGGGGGTGGCACCACTCTGCGGGGGGACCTCGAAGCCGTCGAAGTACGGGAGCACGCTGCCCTGCACCGGGTCGTTGCCGCCGCTCCGGCCCGAGTCACCCCGGATCTGGATCCCGCCGTCGTAGATGAAGACGGGTGGCAGGGTGACCGTGATGCTCACCTCGTCGGCCGGCCCGGTGCCGGTGTTGAGGACCGTGACCTGGTAGGTGACGATCGAGCCCGGGACCGCCTGGTTCGGGCTCACCGACACCGACGCCGAGAGCAGCGGCGCCTGGCTCAACTTGAGGGCGAGGGCGTTGCTCTGGGTGCTGCCGTTGGTGGTGGACCCGGAGGCGCTCGCGGTCATGCTGTACGAGCCCGGGCTGCCCCCGGCGAGGGCGTCGAAGGTGATCGTGACGTCGTCACCGGAACTCAGCACCCAGACGCCCCAGGTGGGCTGCTGGCTGTTGCCCTGAGCCTCGACGGGGCTGGTGCGGACGCCGCTCCCCTCCAGCGACTCGGTGTGGGTGTAACGGAAGTCCGCCGGCAGGCCGGCGGTGACGGTGAGCCCGGAGGTCCCCTGGGACCCGATGTCCTTGACCGTGATCACGAACCCCACCGAGTCGCCGGGGGCAACGCTCGAGACCCCCGAGGAGAGCGCCAGGTCCACGCTGAGCGCGGCCACCCCTCCGCCACAGCCCGCGGCCGCCAGCCCACCGACCAAGGCGGCCAGGACGGCCCAGCCAAGGAGCCGCGGGACCCGCGATGGACCCATCGGCGAGTGGCTCACACCCTCTGGGCGGCGCGCATCGGCGCCAGCGGGCGGCGCTCGCGCCGGGGCGGCGCCAGCGGGACGTCGGTGGCTCGAGGGAGGGGATCAGGGAAACCGGCCTCGGCGAGCAGCCGGAGGGTGAGGGCGACATCCAGCCCCACCACGGTGTCGACACGCCCGCTGACGGCTTCGACGAGGTCCCCGCCGCC
>Ga0181527_1002336_pt1 | contig 18059 bp, 8 predicted proteins | sample PEATcosm2014_Bin_30_FD_119762 | JGI IMG/M metagenome (GOLD analysis project Ga0181527, IMG submission 119762) | Peatland microbial communities from MTU Mesocosm Facility, Houghton, MI, USA - PEATcosm2014_Bin06_60_metaG | ecosystem: Environmental > Terrestrial > Soil > Wetlands > Peat | place...
CGATCATGATGCTCAGGCTTGCGAACATCATCTGCGGCGCTCTCTGGAACTTGATCCGAGCGATATGGGCCCCCGCGGATTTCTCGTCAACCTGTATTGGGCTTGGGGACGATATCGGAAGGCGGAGGAAGAGGGGCGAAAACTCGTCGAACTCTCTCCGCAGTCGAGCATGGCTCATTGGATGCTGGGCGATCTACTTGCATCGACGGATCGGGGCCAACTGCACGCAGAGGAGTTGTTAAAAAGAGCCATTGAACTCGATCCAGAAGATTCCGAGGCGTACTATTTCTACGGCAAGGCCCTACTTCGTTGGGACCGATTCGTCGAGGCCCGCCCAGTTCTGGAGAAATCGCACCAACTTGGACACCTGCGCGCATTACCGCTGCTCAGGTCTTACGCGCCTCCAGGGCAAGACGAGAACAGCTAGACCCAAGTCCTGGTCTAATGCCCGTCGCGATGGCGCATATGCCAAGTATGCCTTCTGGAAGAACATGGCCAAGGTCATGCTCCTGCCGGTGGACCTGCGCGAGACGATGCTGGACATCGGCGACCAGGAGATCATGACGGCCGACAAGGTCACGCTGCGCCTGAACGCAGTGGCCACCTACCGGGTGGCCGACGCCCACAAGGCGCTGAGCGCGGCCGACGACGCCCGGCAGGCCCTCTACCGCGAGGCCCAGTTGGCCTTGCGGACAGTGATCGGCGGCCGGGAGCTGGACCAGTTCCTGGCCGACAAGGACGCCGTGGCCAAGGAGCTGGAGGAGATCGTCCGGCAGCGGGTGGCTGCCCTGGGCCTGGAGGTCATCTCGGTAGGCATCCGCGACCAACCTTCGGTCGGTGCCCGATCCTGCCGGGCGACATGAAGGACCTGATGAACAAGGTCACGGAGGCCAAGAAGGCGGCCGAGGCCAACCTGATTGTCCGCCGCGACCAACCTTCGGTCGGTGCCCGACGGCAGCCATGCGCAGCCAAGCCAACACGGCCAAGGTGCTGGAGGGCAACCCGACGCTGATGCGGCTCCGGGAGTTGGAAGTCCTGGAGCGGGTGGCCACCAGCGGCAAGCTCAACGTCGTGCTGGGCGAGAAGGGCTTGGCCGAGCGGGTCGTGAACCTGCTTTGATTGAACTGGATGCTCGGAGGCCGGGGCCAAGCCCGGCCTCCGGGCTTCTCCTAAACGTCGTCGGCTTGGCTGACGCCGTTCTCAGTCGCGACCTCCCTGACAGCTGCGATAACACGCCCGGGCAAAGGCTTTGATACCCTCGCTTGCCTTATGCTGGGCTAGCCCGCCGAGGCGACGCTAGGGAGGCCACCTCCCCGGTACACCTACCGGGCAGGCCCCCCCTACCTCCCCTACCGCCACGCCCAACTAGCGTCTTCCCGGATTTTTCACTTTTGCGGTGTAGTGCGCACCAGGTATACTGAGAGCCCACTCCGGCGCGGCTGGCTGAAAGCGGGTCTCGTGGCTACTGGAAGGGGACTCGATGCGCCCTCGGGGGCTCGGCGGAGCAAGAAGCCCGATGGCACCCGCGGCAAGAAAGGGGTCGGTGTCTCCGGGCCTTCGGGCGCCACAGCCGGCGCACCGCAACGGGTGCCCAGAGAACAGGCGGCACGGCCGCGGTGTTCCAAAACGGTGGTTTTTCGAGGCGGCTCACGTCCGACGACTCCCCGGCACTGTCGCTGGTGTGCCGGCGACCTCACGCGGGCAAGTGCGTCGGTGTGCCACCGACGCATGCAATCGACACCAGAACCGAGCGGGGCCGGCCACCGGCCAAGACATCAGAGAAGTCGAGCATGCCGGCCCTGGTCAGAATTGCAAATGGGCTGCCGCGTTGTTAAACTGCAGGGCGGCGCAGCCGCGCTTGCCGCAATTGGTCGAACCTCGCCAAGGAACCGATCGCCCGCCGATGGAAGTCCTCCAACTTTGCGCAGGCACGCGGCAGAAGCTCGCGGACGTCAAGAGTACGCCGGTGGATCGTGGCAAGCGATGCAAGTCGCACCGCCTTTTGCAGGAACCGGAAAAACCACGCCGTCAAAACCATTGAGAGAAAATGCCATGCAAGTGATCTTCACCCTCATCTCGGCAGCCCTGCTACAAGCCTCCGCGGACGCGGCCCTGCAGCCGTGGGCCTCCAAGGCCCAGCCCGGCGACGTCGCCAATCGCCACGTCGAAGCGATCTCCCAGGCGGAGCACACCTACACCGTCGTCCACGGCGGCACCGTCGACGGTGAGTGCTGCCGCACGCCGATGGGTTGCGGCATCAACCGGGAAGGCGTCATCGACCAAAGCTGGCAGTCCAACCGCGCAGTGCGGATGGAAAACGTGGGCCAGACCGACCTGATCAATCCCTGGCTCTCCAACGGGCGGAACAACTTCCGCACCCTCGATGAGATCGTGGCCTCGGCCGTCACCCCGGGGATGAGCGACAAGGAGAAGGCCATGGCCCTCTGGTTCCAGCAGGTCTCGCATCGCTTCCACCGCGGCGGCTACGGCGCGAACCTCGGCGACCCGGTGCTGGTCTTCAACATCTACGGACACAACGTCTGCGGGAACGACGCCCTGATCATGGGCGCTTATTGGCAGAAGGTGGGACTCAAAAGCGCCCCGGTCCGCCTCGTGTCACACGCCATCGCCCAGGTGGCGTACGACGGCGGCTGGCACGTGATGGACGGCGACCTGGACAGCTTCTTCCTCCTCCGCGACAACGAGACGCTGGCCAGCGACCGGGAATTGGCCCGCGACCACGACCTGATCAAGCGGGCCCACACCTACGGCATCACGCTGGCCGACACACGCCGCCTCGATGAGGCGTATGCGGCCATGTTCGTCTGCGAAGACCCGGTCAGTGGCGACCGCGCCAGCCAGCCGAAGTCGACCATGAACATGACGCTCCGGCCGGGCGAGGCCCTGGTCTGGCGCTGGGGCCACCTCACTCCGGCCAAGTACAGTTGGCGGTCGGCGGAGCAGCCCGACTACCCCGACACCGTCTGCGACGGCCTCTGGGAATACCGGCCGGACTTCAGCAACGACCTCTGGAGGAAAGGCGCAACCACGATCGAGAACATCACGAGCGGCCCGGACGGGCTTCGAGCCGAAGAAGGCAAGACGGGCACGATCATCTGGACAATGCGGAGCCCCTACATCTTCGTCGGCGGGCGATTCGAGGTGGAAGGCAACGGGGCCGTGTTGGCCGTCTCCGAGGACGGCAAGAAGTGGGTGGACGCGAGGGAAAGAGTGGAGTACTGGTTCTTCACGAACTGGGGACCGCAACGCTTCCACTATCAACTCCGCTGCCAGCTCTCCGGCGCCGCACGGCTCAAGCGACTGGCGATGATCAACGATCTGCAAATGGCCCTGCTGGCGCTGCCCGAGATGATCGTCGGCAAGAACGCGTTCACCTATACCGACCAGTCTCCCGGAGAGCGGAAAGTGCGGATCACCCATGAGTGGGTGGAGCGCACAGCCCGCAGGCCGCCGCCGCCTGACGTGGTTTACCCGCCCGACGCCGGTCAGGCCGAGGGCACCGACCTGATTTTCCGCTGGAACGTCCCCCAAGAGGCGGAGGGAAGGAAAATCGTGGACTACCACTTCGTGCTCGCCGATCGGCCGGACATGAAATGGCCGCTCTCGACCAACTTCTACAAGCTCACCTCCCGCACCGCAGACAAGGGCAAGCCGCAATACACGCTGCCTTCGGCGGGCCTGCTCACGCCGGACAAGCAATACTACTGGCATGTGCGGGCGAAGAACGAAAAAGGCGTCTGGGGGCCGTGGAGCAAGACGTGGAGCTTCACGCCCCGCGGGCCGGCCTATCCCATGGACGTGACCCTTGAGTTCGACCAGGACAAGGGCGTGGGGACCCTCAAGTGGAAGGCCAATCCGCTCGGCCGGCGGCCCGCGAAGTACCGCGTCTACGGCAGCGACGAGAAAGGCTTTTCCGTCAGCGACGTGCCATACACCGTCACCGTCGGCATCTCGAAGGAGCTTTCGCCGCAGTTCCCGGCGAACTTCATCGCCGAAACCACGGCCACGGAACTGCCGGTCTTGGGCACCGAGGTCACTCTGCCCGCGGCTAATAAGACCTACTACCGCGTGGTGGCGGTGGACGCAGAGGGCAAGCGGAGCGGACCGTCGGACTATGCCGTCGCGCCCCGCCCGGTGATCTACAGCAAGCCGGCGTTGCTGGCCAAGGTGGGTGCGGAGTACCGCGGCCAGGTCTCCGCCAATCGCTCCCTGGGCGACCTGCGGAAGCACAACCCGGAGGTCGCCAGCTTCTGGGACATCGAGCACCCCAAGTATGCCTCGAAGGGACCGAGCTGGCTCAAGCTGGACGCGGACACCGGCGCGCTCTCGGGCACGCCCGACGCAGCAGGGAAGTTCGAGGTGGAAGTCACTGCCACCATCGACCGGGAGGTGCGGAAGCTGGACGAGGGCGTGCTGGGTTGGGGCAATGAGAAAGTCCTCTCCACCTCCACGGAGCACCTCGGCAGCGCCAGCCAGCGGTTCGTCATCGAAGTCAGCCCGTAGAGCGATCTCCGTAGGCTGCTTCCGCCGTGTGAAGTCCCCCACCTTCCATACGACTTCGGCAAGTTCTTGAGCCTGCGGCAGGACGGAGTGGATGAGTTCCACGGCCATCCGGGATTGCAGCTCGGCGATAGTACACTGGGCCTTTTCCTTCGCGGGGGACGGGTGTCCTCACCCTGCCCCTCATACACCTCTGAATGCTCGGCGTGAGCTTTCCAGTTGGCCGTTACTGGAGCACGCTGGCCACGGCGATCAACCCGGGCAGCTTCGCGACCGTCCCCATCTGGCTGACCGGCTACGCCCCGGCCCTTGCCCGTTGGACGTTGGCCAGTTCTCCCATCCGCGACCCAACGGAGGTCGAGCGGATCGGGCGCACTCTCTGCCGCCCTAGGGCGCGAGGGGGGTGGCCGAATCGTCCAGACGGCCTTGTCGATGATCCCTCACAAGTGGCGTGAAAAGTCGATCGGTTCCCCCCTGCTTTCGGCCTTGCAGAACCGCGCTTTGTCAGCCAAGCCCTGTAGGCTAAGACGGGCCTGGGAGCGGTGACAGCGGCTTAGCGGGGCTAGCGGTGGCCAGTATGCGGTTCACTCGCTAGCCCGTCGTGCGCTGGGCTAGCCCGCCGAGGCGACGCTAGGGAGGCCACCTCCACGGCGCCTACCGGGAGGCCCCACCTACCTCCCCGGCCACCACACCCAACTAGCGTCCTCCCGGATTCTTCAATTTTGCGGTGTAGTGCGCACCTAATATACTGGGAGTCTGCTACAGCGCGATGGGCGTCGTTGTCGTGCCAAGTCACTTGGGCAGCAGTGTCGTTGCCGAACGCCAAGACAAGTTCGACCCGACCAACAAGAACCTTCAACATCAAGTGCTTCGTCAGGTCGCACGTCGTTCGCTGCTCGAACTCGGGCTGTTAACCATCGCCAGGACGTCCCTTGCTCTACCACCTGATCGCACAAAACGGACAAGGATTTCCGCACGGGCACAGGTAAGGCAAATCGATATCGTCTATGCGATGGCAGAGGAAGAACGAGAGTTGGCCGGCAATTCCGACTTGGCTAGCGGATGGTTGAGGCCGAATACCTTCCGGTTGATTCCTAGAGCCTTACGATAAAGCGGCTGCCGCGCATTCCTCTTGTTCTTCGCATCGGCACGTAAGACGGATTCACTTTCTTGCCGATTTAATAGCACGGCCCACTCACACCCGGAGTCGCCTACGGTGCGGGGGCCGGCACTGGAGCCGGCGCCGGAGCTTCCCTCGGGGCGGGCGGGGCTTCTTTCGCCGGGGCCGGGGCCGCGCGGAACCGCTTGAGATCCTCGAATTCGCTCTGCTCCTGCTTCCCGGCCAGAGTGCCCAACTGGAAGTTGCGGTCGAACTCCACCGAGAAACCGTACTCGATCATGCGGGCCTTCTCGCGCACCGCACCGGCCGGCACGGTGATCTCCCATCGCAGGATGCCCTTGGGGCGCTCGCGGCGGAGGTAGAGCGGGTTCTCGTCCAGGGAGTCTTTCATTTCAGCAAGCGTCACCCGGATGGCGGCCGTGTCCTCGCTGAAGGGCAGGCGGTCGTAGACCCGTACCACCGCCGGCTCCTCTTTGTAGTTCTCCACGATTAGACGGTACTTGAAGTCCAGCCTGCGGTTGCCGCCCTGGACGGTCTCTTTCTTATCAACGAGCTCGCGGCGGGTGCGCAACTGCGGGTCGGCCCCGAACCCGGGGACGAACATCTGGCCGCGGGCGACGGTGGGGACTTCGCCCCGGCCGACGAACCGCCCGTCTAGGTAGGACGAGATCGGGCCGGCCAACAGGTCCTGGTCGCTGGTGTTGATCAACTCGGCATCGCGGAAGACGTGGCGCGTCAGTCCCGGCGTGGCGACGTGGTAGAAGCGGCTGGCGAAGCTCTTCTGGAAGATCTGCACCATCTGCTGATCGGAGCGGCTTGCCACGCTCACCGGGCCGGCCAGCGAGTAGCTCAGGCTGGGGCCGCGGGCAGCCTCGGCATCACCGGTCTGGAGCGTGCTCACCAGGTCCTTGCCGCTGATGAGTTCCAGGTTCTGGAACTCGTTGGCCGCGGCGTTGAGCACCCAATCCAGCCTGGCCTTCTCGCCGGTGGTCGCCGCGCCGCGCTGTTCCGCCAGGACGGCGTCGCGGCGCTCGCGGACCGCCTCCAACTGGGCGGCGAGTTCCTTCGGCCCCAGCGGCCTGGCCTCGCCCTCCTTGTTCAACGTGACGGGAAACGGCGCCAGGGCCGGCCCCGACGCGGTGAGCGCCGGCGAGGCAGTCGAGAGCGTCAACTGCACCCCGTTCCAGTCCTCGCCGGTCATCTGGTGGACCATGCCGTTGCACTCCACGCGGACTTCCTTGCGGTCCGCTCCGGCCCGGAAGGTGTAGGCTGGCGACCAACCACACTGCGTCACCAGGTAGCTCAGGCAGACAGGCCCCTTGGTCTCGTCGCGCTTCTCGACGAACAGCACGGCTTCGCGCACGGTGTGTGACGCGCCGGCAGCGAGTTCCGCTCGCCTTCGCTCCAGCAGTGAGAGCTGCTCACTCAGCTCTTTGGCCTCTTTTTCCAGCAGGGCCAGCTTGTCGTGGGTCGTCTTGCGCTGCTCGAAGGAGAAAAGGGTGACCTTCTGGAGGGCGTCGGCATCCAATACGCCGCGGGCCAAGTCGCTCTTGGCCGTGGCGGCGGTGAAGCCCTGGAGCTGGTCGAGGTAGGTGTCCTCTTTGGCGAGCAGTTCCTGGCCCTTCTTGTTGGCTTGGACTTTTTCCTGGACCTGCTTCATGGCGTCGTCCAGCTTGCGGACTTCTTCGCGGGGCTCCTCGCCCACCGCCCGCGCGCGGAAGCGCACCGCGCGGACTTCGACGCCTTCGCCGCCCTCGGCGAAAAGGCTCTCGGCGACCACCTGCTCGGGCAGGTCGGCGATCACGATTTCCCGCGCGCCCTTGGGACCTTCGGCGGGGATGGTGCGGGTGACCAGGGCCTGCCCGCGGTACAGGGTCACGTGCGTTACCCGCCCGCCCGGGCTTTCGGCGCCGGCGGCAAAGGAACTGGGAAGGGCTATCGCCAGGACAAGAGCGGCGGCGGCCAAAAGACGGGGCGTTCGTTGAGCGGCGTCAGTCATGACGGGTCCTCCGGGGGCAAAGGGTGAATGCGGATTGTCGGCGATCGGCCATCCCTATAGCGACAACCGGGGTGGCGACCCGCCACTGCCGCCGTTCGTATCTTGCCGCACCCATCAGACGGGGGTTCACTTGCCTCTTTCCATCGTTTATACTGGGGCCGTGGTCCCGTGCCCTCGTCCTCAAGAGGGTCTGCCGTGTCCGCGGAAGGGTCAGTCAGTTTCTGGATCGAGGAAATCAAGCGGGGCAACCCGACCGCCGCCGAGGCGATCTGGCAGCGATCGTTCCCGGAACTCGTCCGCCTGGCTCGGGAGAGGCTGCGCGGACTGTGCGGCCGGATGGCCGACGAGGAAGACGTGGCCCTGAGCGTCCTGGACAGTTTTTGCCGGGCCGCGTCGCGCGGCTGCTTCCCCGACCTGGCGGACCGCGAGGGCCTGTGGCGCCTACTGTTTCAGAAGACGGTCCAAAAGGCGGTGGACTTAGCCCGGCACGAGCGTCGCAAGGTCCGCGGGGGGGGCCGGGTACAGGACGAGGCGGCGCTCGACCGCTCGGGCGGAGCCTCCGCAGGCCGGGCACTGGCCGAATTTCCCGACGAGACTGCCCCTCCCGAGTTTGCCGCCATGATGGCCGAACAGTGCCGCTGCCTGCTGCAGCGACTGGACCCGGACCTGCGAAGCCTGGCGATTGCGAAGATGGAGGGCTACAGCAACGAGGAGATTGCGCGGCGCTGGCGGCGCTCGCTGCGGACCGTCGAGCGCCGCCTGCACCTGGTGCGGAGGAAATGGGAAGAGGAGGCGCCCTCATGAACGGCACTCCTCACTGGGATTACCCGACGCTCCCCCTGCCATCCCTGGAACGTATCGACAGAGTCTGTCTGGCGTTCGAGGACGCCTGGCAGGCCGGCCAGCGTCCCCGCGTCGAGGAGTATTGTGCCGGCACGCTGGAGCCCGAACGCTCCGCCATGTTGCGGCACCTCTTGCTGCTGGAGTTGGAGTACCGGCAGCACCGCGGCGAGAGTCCGGCGCGCGAAGAGTATTACGAGCGGCTCCCCGGCGAGCGGGCGATAATCGACGAGACGTTTCTCCAAAGCGCGGCGGGCGAAGCTGCCCCGACTCCTGTCGTCACCGCGCCGGGCGCTACGACACCGGGGGGCATGGCCCCCGGCGTCACGGGCTGCTGTTTCGGCGACTACGAGTTGCTGGAGGAGATCGCCCGGGGCGGGATGGGCGTGGTTTACAGGGCCCGCCAGACCAGCCTCAATCGGATCGTGGCGGTGAAGATGATCCTTGCCGGGGAGTTTGCCTCGGAAAAGGAGGTGCGGCGGTTTCACACCGAGGCAGCCGCGGCGGCCATCCTGGACCACCCGGGCATCGTGCCGATCTACGAAGTGGGGGAGGAGCAGGGCCGACACTTTTTTTCGATGGGCTTCGTCGAGGGGGAGAGCCTCGCCGCGCGCCTGGCCCGCGGCCCCCTGCCCCCGCACCAGGCCGCCCAGATCGTGCGGGCCGTGGCCGAAGCCGTTGAGTACGCGCACCGCAAGGGCGTGATCCACCGCGACCTGAAGCCCGCCAACATCCTCCTGGACGCTGCCAGCCATCCGCGGATCAGCGACTTCGGCCTGGCCCGGCAGGTCACGGGCGAGAGCGGCCTGACCGCCTCGGGCCAGATCGTGGGCACGCCGGCCTATATGCCGCCCGAGCAGGCCGCGGGCAAGCTGCACGAGATCGGGCCGGCTGCGGACGTGTACGCCCTCGGCGCCGTGCTCTATGCGCTGTTGACCGGCCGCGCGCCCTTTCAGGCAGACAATCCCCTGCAGACGCTCCGCCAGGTGTTGGATCAGGAGCCAGCCGCGCCGCGGCGTCTGGACGCCGGGATTCCCAAGGATCTGGAGACGATCTGCCTGAAGGCCCTGGACAAAACTCCCGGCAAGCGTTACCGCACGGCCGCCGACCTGGGGGCGGACCTGGGCCGATATCTCGACGGATTTCCCATCCAGGCCCGGCGTACCGGACCGATCGGAAGGCTGCTTCGCTGGGCCAAGCGGAGCCGGGTGGTCGCGGCCTCCGTCGCCTGCGTTGCGGTGCTTGGCGTGTTGGCTGCCCTCTTCGCTTTCCAACTGGTGCGCGAGAAGCAGGAGCGCGCGGAGGATGAGGCGCGGGCCCAAGAACAACTGCTCCTGCAAAAGTGGATCGACAGGACCCTGGTAGTGGCACGCGCCGGCGATTTCCAGCAGGCCGAAGAGGCGGTTCGGCAGGCCGAGCTCCTGGGTGCCTCGCAGGGGTGGTTGCAGATGCTCCGCGGCATGGTGGCCTTCCACCGCGGTGAGACCGGCGACGCCGTACAGCGCCTGAAGGCCGCCGTGGATCTGCTGCCGGACCGGCCCGCCCCACGGGCGATGCTTGCAGTAGCCTATTGGCAGAACGCCCAGTGGGAGATGTTCGAGGAAACCATGAAGGGGCTGGCGGACCTGGAGGCGGTCACGGCGGAGGATTACCTCTTCCGAGGATATGCGCAGGCGGCCGTCGATCCGGCCCTCGGCCTGAAGAGCATCGACAAGGCCATCGAGATGCAGCGCAACTGGACCATCGCCCACGCCATGAGCGTCGAGGCCCGCAGTTGGCTGGCCCAGGACAAGACGGACACGCACGTCGTCGAGCAGGCCCTGGAGGACGCGCGGATCGTCAAGCGGCTGCTCCCCGACGACAAAATGATCGGACCGTTGGTGAGTCTCTACGCGCACCTGGTCGCGGCCACGGTCTACGAGAACAAGCAGCGCGATGAGCCGCAAGGGGCCGTGTACCAGGGCAAACGCGCCGACGCCCTGGCAATGGCCAAACTCGATGCCGACGCCCTGACCAAGCAGTCCCCCGCGTCAGGCTGGGCGCTGTTGATGCGGTACCGTTACCTGGAATACACCGGGCAGCACGAGGCGGCCTTCGACGAGATGCGGCGCGCCGCGGCGGGCCAGGTCAAGAGCCCCTGGCCCGGGACCTACTACGCCCTGGGTCTGTACCGCCGCGGCGACCTGCAGAAGGCCCTGGATGAGCTGGAACGGCTCGATCGCCGCGGCGGCGGCAGTGCCTTTCAGGACACGATGCGGATGTACATTCTGGCAGAGCTGCCCGGGCGGCAGGCGGAGGCGATCGAGGTGTACCAACGGGCCGTCCGCCGCGACAAGGGCACGGCGCGGCTGTTTCACCACGGCCTGCTGTACCTCCTGGGCCGCAAGGCGGAGGCGCTGGCCGCTTACAAGGCGTTCCGTTGGGACCCCGACGCCTTGCTGAGTCTGCGCGGCGAATCTCATCGGCAGCTTCTGGACTACAACTGCGGGGCGCTGACCGCCGACGCGTTGTTGGCCGCCGGCAAGGGCTCCCAGTACCACCAGTGCAACGCCCATTTCTTCATCGGCATGTCGCTCCTGGCCGACGGGGACCGGGCCGGCGCCGCGGGGCATTTCCGCAAATGCGTGGAGACGAACGTCTTCGATTTCGACGCCCACGATTGGAGCCGCACGTTCCTCTGGCGCATCAAGCTGGACCCAAGGTGGCCCCGCTGGATTTCGGCGAAGTAGTAGCCTGGCGGCATGTCCCCTGGGCCCCAGCCGGCGCGATGACTATCGCCCCGCAACGGGTACCAAGACAACACGCGGCCGGGCCGTGGAGCCGCGGTGCCCAAAAACGGTCGATTTCCGACGCGTCTCATCTCGGCGATACGATTGCTGGGACCGCGTATCGGTCGATGTGACCGACGTGCGCTAGCGAGTCAGCCGCGGGTCCGAGAAAACGGTGCTTGAACGGACGAACCGAAAAACGTGTGAGTTATTGAGAAATCCGGGCTCTCAGCAAGAAGAACCGGCCGCCGCGACAGATCCAAGCTCGAATAACGCGGTGTGCCGAGTTTGGGGATTCTCGACACGTGCCGGCCCTAGGTTCAACGGGCACAGGGGGGCCGGCTGGAATTACAATGCATGACGCTCAGCGCGTCGAGCTGCTGTCGGAGGGTTTGGGCCCAATGCTTCGCAGTTCGGGCTGGGTCGCCGCGGACTCGATCGCCTCAATGGCGGATCGCACGGCGCCGACGCGGCGGTTGTTGAGCTCGCCGCCCGGATATTCGTCTCTCTGGACTTGGGTGTTGAACTCGTCGATCAGCTCCTTCAGGCCGGGAATGGCCTCCCGGGCGGCCTTGCCGTAGAGGACAAGTTCCTTCGTGATCTCGCCGGTGCGGTTCTCGCTGCCGTGGCCGCCTTGCGTCTTGGCAAAGATGACGCCGGCCTCGATCGCCTCCTTGTAATGGTACTTGGCGAGCGCTTTGAACGCTCCCATGCGGATCTCGGAGCCGAACATCGTGTCGGCCGGGCAGCGAGTCTTCACGGCCTCGATGAGATCGGGGGCGAGTGCTTGCACGTCTTGCAGGGTCAATTCGTGCTCGAAGAAGCGCCGCAGCCTGGCCCGCGCCATGCCGTCGGGGTTGCGCGACATGATGCGGATGACGGGGTACAGCAGTTTCGGATCGGCTTCCTTGAGGGATGACGTCAATCCTCCTTCGAACAACGCGGCCGCCAGTTGGCCGTGCGTAAGCTGGATGGAATCGGCCCAGTCGATCGGCTCCGGCGGCTCGGCGGTCCGGGCGACCGCTTGGAGGATGTCCGCCAGGGCCAGCTTCGCCTTGTCGTCCATATTCTTGATCGCTTGCGCCGCCTTGAAACGCACCCAGCGGTCGTCGTGGGCCAGGAGGCGGATCAGCATCGGCAGGGCTTCCGGGCACTTGAGCAGCCCGAGGACCTCGCAGGCGCCCTGGGCGACGTGGACATTCTCGCCGTCGGCCAGGGCGATCAAACGGGGCGTCATCGCCTTTGCCTCCGGCCGCTTGGCCAGCTCCTCGGCGGCCCAACCGCGGACAACGGGTGACCAGTCGCCCAAGGCGGCGACCAGTTGCTCCGCGGTCTCCCTCTTGCGGTCGAGGTCGAAGCGGCCGGACGCGATCGCTTCCGCCACGTCCTGCTGGCTGAGCCAGTTGGCCCGGTTGGCATCGCGGCCGGTGATGCAAAGCTTCCTGAGCGGCAGCGAGTAGGTGAGCACGTAGCAGGCGGTCGGGCTCAGCCCGTAGTAACTGCTGCGGCCATAATAGGTATTGTCGTCGGTCTGGCCCGGCCCGTACTGCTCGCCGCTATCGTAGGTGAACGATCCGTCGCATCGCCGCACAAGGTCCAGGTGCCAGGAGGCTTCCTTGAAATAGGCCGCCAGCGCTTCGGGCCCGCCGGTATTGGCGCCCATCGCGCCCCAGAGATAGCTGAATCCCTGGCCGGTGTGGCCATATTCGCGGTTCTTGTAGCCGGCGGTCACCATCTTTACAAAATAGCGCGATTCCACCGGCCGGTCGCCCTGCAGCGCGAAGAACATCGCCGCCATGGCGTTCTTGCCGTTGTTTTCGTGGTAAGGCCACGGCTCGTGCTCGCCGTAGGGAATCGTGCCCTTGTCGACATAATAGCCGAAGAACCGCGAGGCCCGTTCGACGGCCGGCGCGACCTCGGGATGGTTCACGCCGCAGCGTTTGCCGAGCAGAATTGCCAGGTTCGAGATCAGTCCGGTGGCGTTCACCGGGCCGTAAGGCGGGATCGATCCATGCAGCTTGCCGTCGACGCTCGGCGGTGCGATGCCGTGCCCGAACGTGCCGAACATGCTTTGCCCCTTGGCCAGGGCGATCGTATATTCGTCGATGGCATGCCGCACCGCTTTGTCGCCGGTGAGCAGGTAGTATTCGCAAAGGAAGACGTTGCGGTATCCCCACTCCCACGTCACCATCCCGTCTCGCAGTTTCAGCTTCACGTCGGCCGGCGCCATCTTGCTGGCGAACTGCCGCACGCGGGGCATATATTCGAGCTTGCCGCTGGCCATCAGGGCAAGGCAATTGATCGCTCCCCACAGATTCTGCTCCAGCGGCTCCTTCTCCAGCGCCTTGCACGCTTCGTCGAGGATGCGTTTCGACTTGGGGCAATCGTGGGGGGCGGCGTCGCTGTAGGTGCCCATCACTCGCAGCTTGAGTTGCACGTCCTGCGTCTTGCCGTCGCGCCAGCGGGTGAGCATCAAGATGCCGCCGTTTTCCGCCTTCTCGGCCTCTTGGATCGCTACGGCGATGCTCTTGCGGGCGTCGTCGGTGAACGGCTTTCCGCCGACACCCAGGATCACGTCGTCCACCTGCATTACGCCGTCGGCCGGCGAATTCTTGCCGACGTGCGTAACGAGGATCTGTCGGCTTGCGGTGGTCGTGCGTCCCTGGCAGCTCTCGAAGAAATCGGCGGGCCGCGTGTAAATCCAGCCGCGCATGCCGGTGGCGCCAAGGTTGTACGTCCCCTCGCGGTCGACATGGCGGTCTCGCGTGAGGTCTGGCGGCACCCGCGGCGGCCCCGCGGAAGGCGCATTGCGCGCCATGGCCAACAAGATCACGATTGCACACACTGCAGTCCGAGCCGATCTTGTCATCTTACTTTCCTGATGTCGGTTCAGATTGAACGTTCAAGATTCCGGTTCCTCGGATGAATTTGGGGCACCGCGCGGCGCTATACGGCCCGGGGGGCTGCGGTTCGCCGCCGAGCACAAGGCAGCGGACCTTCATCTGGCCGTTGAAATTCAGGTCGAGCGTGGCGCCTTTGACAACAGTTACTTCAGTCCTCGGTCCGAGGCTCTCCGCGGTAGCGAGCGAGAGCGTACCCTGCTCCACTGTCGTCGGGCCGGTGTAGCTGTTGCTGCCGGAGAGTGTCCATGCGCCGGTCCCCGTCTTGGTGAGCGAGGTTGTCGCCGCGCGCTTGCGGTCATAGGCGTCCCTGATGTTGGCGGCCAGCTCGCCGGCGCCAGCAGTGGAGCCTGTCAGGACGATCGTCTTGCTGAAGCCGTAACCGGAGATGTCGAAGGGGCTAGTGAACTTCAACAAGCCGCTGCCGGACTGGTCGAAGGTTACGGTTTGCTGGTGGCCGGCCAGATCGATGATCCGATTGGTGACCTCGCCCTTGCCGGTGTAAATCAGCGTGCAATCCCCCTGGAACTCGACAATTCCGTTCTCCAGGCTGCTTGGCGCGCCCAGCCCGCTGGCAGGCAGGACGCCCGCCGGCCCGCCGGCCGCGCAATTGATCGAAGCCGCGCTGAGGGCCCCGCTTTCGACGACGGTCGGCCCGGAGTAGGTGTTTTCTCCTGTCAGCCGCAGCGTGCCCGCGCCGATTTTCCTGAGCGTAAACGCTCCGCCGCCCGGGCCTTTCGAGTCGGTGATGATGGCCGAGACGGTGACAGGCTCCTTGGCGCTGGCCGTGTCGATTCCGAAGATCGCGCGGGCCATCAGGCCGTTGTTGTCGACCGCGGCCGCGAGATTGCCCAACAGCGTGCCGACCTGTTGGCCGCTGAGTTCGTCCGGGCCGCCGGCGCTCAGCACGAGCGCGGCTGCCGGATGCACGCTGATCTTGGCCGGGGTCCAGTTCGCGCGATCCGCATGGTAAAGGGCCGCCGCCTTCTTCACCAGCAGCGTACCCTGGCGAACGACGGTCGGGCCGGCGTAGGTGTTCGTGCCCCAGAGAAGCACTTGGCCCTCATTCACCCGCCCGAACGGCCCCCAGGTGCCGATCTGCGTGAGGCCGCCCGGCCCGCCGATTCCGCCGCGGGCCTTGTTCAAGTGCACGTTATTCCCGGCGATCTCGATATTGCCGCCAAGCGTGATGGCTGCATTCCACTCGGTCCCGCCGGCGTCGATCACGCCCCCGTTGAGGATCAAGGGGTTCGCCGCGTCGCCCGGGCCGGGCGCGAAGCCGCCGCCTTCATTGAGCGTGACCGGCCCGCTGCCCAGGCTACGAGGGGTGGCCGCACGAAGCGTGCCGCCGTTGATGACGGTTCCGCCGCGGTAGGTGTTGGTCGCATGGTTGATTGACAGGTCGCTGTAGCCCTGGTTAGGTCCGCCATTCAACTCGCCGTTGTCGTTGGCGTTGCCGCCGTTGTAGATCAGCCGTCCGCTGCCGGAGATCGGGCCGTCGATGGCCAATCGTCCGCAAGGAAGCAGGTTCACGACCACATCGGACGCGAAGACCAAGGGCATATGAATCTTGTTGCGGCCGAAAATGGCATTCTCGTTGATGCTGGCCGTGGCGCGGGCAGGTTTGTCGGCGGCGAAAACGATGGCGTTGCCGGTCAGCGCGATGCCTTGACCCTGTACGGGCGTCAGGTCCAGGCGGTTGAGCAGGAAGCCCGCGGGCAGGTCGTTGGTGACGGTGTGCGTGCCGGGCATCTTGAAATGAAGGGCGTAATCCGCCTGTCCAGCCGCCCGTGGCGTCGAACCGTCGCCCCGGTTGCTCGACCATTTCGAGCGATCGCTCCAGTTGCCGTCCTCGGCCCTGCTCCAAGTGAACGCGCGGGGCGGGCCGCCTTTGTCCGCCGTAGCGGCGTAGATTTGCAAAAGTTCCGCGGCCGCGTCGCTAGGTGTTTTTCGCACCCGGCGAGTCTTCGCCGGTGGCCGGCAGGGCGAAGAAGGCTTCTCCGTGTCCTTGATCGCGGGGGCGACGTAGGGCTTCTCCTCCGCGGCCAACACGGCCGGCCCCGACTGTTTCGGCTCGTAGACTGGCGGCGGCAGCTTCGCGGCCTGCACCGGATCGATATACTCGGCCAAGTCGCGCATGGCGATGGCCTTGTAGTGGTTGTCCTTCAAGTATTGCATCATCCGCCTGAAGGTCTCGGGCTCCAGGCTGACGCCCGGATGCTCCATGTCGGGCACGCCGTGGAAGGTGAAAACGACGATCCTGCCTGAGCACGCCTGCCGAGCCTGTTTGACGAACGTCGCGACGGAGATGCCGTCGCGAATGGTATACGAAGGAACGTCAAAGGAATTGTCGACCGTAGGATGATAGGGACGGTCGTGGCCTCCCCGCCCAAACGTGTATCCATGCTTGGCCAGTTCGGGACAGATGCTCCAGTTCACCGCGTAGACGGGCCAGCAAACGGTTGTCGGCTTGGGGACATCGTGCGCCGCCAACTCGTCTTCCATGTCCAGAAAGGCGTGCAGGGCTCCGTAATGGCCCTTGGTATGGTTCCCGATCTCGAATCCACCACCGGCCAGAGCCTTCATCTGCCGAAAGGTCATGTACCAGTCCTTTCGGGTCTTGAACGAGTCGAAATCGCAGACATAGAACGTGCCGCCGAAGCCAAGCGACTTCAAGATCGGCGCCACCACCGTGGCATGGCTGGCAGGGCTGTCATCGAACGTGAGGACCACGAGCTTGTCGGGAATAGGTGCTCGCACGACCCCCGCCGGATCGTCCGACTGATTCCCCTGGGCGCGCACGGGCAGCAACGCGCCGGTAAGAACGCAGGCAAGAATCGTCGCAACGGCTACAACCGCGTTCGTGGAACATCGACACATGAATTAGCCTCGTGGCCTTCGCGTACCTGGCTGTTATTTCACCGTAGCATCGATCGGCACATCGCAGAACGTCAGCGCGGCGATGCCGTTGGCGCCAATCAGCAGCTTGTCCAGGCTCCAATCCATCTCCTTGAGATACGTTATTGTCGTCGCCGTCGAGGGCGATTTCAACTTGAGCGTGACCACATTTCCGGAGACCGAGCCCGATGCGATCGTTCCCGCGGCCCCGTCCAGATAGAATTGGCCGCACAAAGAGTCCCACCACAGTACCGGCTGATCGAACTCCAGGGTGATCGCGTCTTTCGCGCCGCCGGTGAAGCAAGCCCGCCGGAGGTTCGGGGCCGTGATCGGCCTGGCGGGCGCTCTGCCGTAGAAGTCGCGCTCGATCAGTGGCTGGATCAGTCGCGCGAACTCCGCCCAGCCGGTAAGCGGATAGTGGCACGGTCCCGGCGGCCGGATTCCGAGCGTGGACATGACGTCCAGATTGGAGTAATAGCGGGGTAAGGTCCGTTGCACCTCCCGCAGCATGTCGCCGTGACCGTTGCCCATGCTGCAGGAGTTGGGCCAGATCTGGAAGACATAGTAATGGCGGATGTTCGGGAAATCCTGCTTCCAGGCCGCCGACATGTCCAGGAAGTATCGCTGGTAGGTTTCCCAGCCGTAACCGCCATCGGGACCGTCCGAGCCTTGGTCGCTTTCGCCCTGGTGCCACAAGACTGCCCGAATGCCGTGCGTCAGGCGGGCCTGTTGCACACGCCAGAGCATGCGGCCGTAGATCGTCTTCAGGTCGGCATGGTTCCCCGGCGTCGGCTGGTGTTCGTCAATCCGCGTGCCGCCGACGGCGCCATTGACGATAAGGATGGGCAGTCTCTGGCTGGCCACGAGCCGTTTTGCAAGCTCCATGCCCCACCAGCCGAGCTCCGCCTTGTGCTCCGGCCGGTTCGCCTTCCAGACCGGGTTGCACCAGAGGTTCGGCCGCACCAGTCCGGCCTGTTGGGCCTCGGTAATGCGGTCGCGGACCCAGCCCGTGC
>Ga0181527_1002338_pt1 | contig 18057 bp, 14 predicted proteins | sample PEATcosm2014_Bin_30_FD_119762 | JGI IMG/M metagenome (GOLD analysis project Ga0181527, IMG submission 119762) | Peatland microbial communities from MTU Mesocosm Facility, Houghton, MI, USA - PEATcosm2014_Bin06_60_metaG | ecosystem: Environmental > Terrestrial > Soil > Wetlands > Peat | place...
CCGCGGCGGTTTCGTCCAGTACCTTGCAGAACTCGTCCAGGTCGCGCAGGTTTTCCAGCCTCGGCACACTAAAGCAAAAAAAGAGGTTCGGCACGTCGCACAGCTCCATCCCCTTAGAGCGCGCGATACGGCGCGCATACTCTTGCGTGACAGTCGCCCCCCCCTCGCCACAAAAGTACAGGACCGACATAGACGCGGGGACGGTGAAAACGTTCAGGAATGGCCGCCCTGTGGCAATGGCAATCGCAAGGTCGATGCCGAACAGAGATTTGCAGACCTTGAACAGACCGCCAATGATGCACAGGATGCCAGCAAAGAGTACCTCGGTCACGATCGCGCGGGGCGTGTTATCCTCTGCGTCCAGGGCCGCGCAGTTGACGAGTGGGAATCGAGGGGCCGGCGGTTTCTGGCCCGGCTTGAGCCCATCCTTGGCCTGATTGCCGTTGCGCGCGTCAATCGCGGTGGTTGTCATGGCGTACCCTCCTTGGTCTCTACGGCCGCGCGCTCAAGGAACTCGACAAGCGCCTTGCCGCTAACAAACTTCCACTTGCTATACCGCACGACCGGCAGCCCAGCGCGCTGCATGGCAGCCACCGACCGCGCGCCCCATCCCCAGTCGCCCAGTCGGCGGATCGGATAGAACAGCGCTGGGTTGATCGGCGGGCAGGGCGGGGCGGGGCGATGCGGACCGGCGGTATTGCTGGGGCGAGTTCTCATAACATCGCCCCTTCCTTGTGGGCGCGCGCCCGCGCCGCCTGTTCAGCGACCCGCAACAACTGGCGGAGAAGACGAGCCTCGCGCAGACTTTCCGCCAATCGCTGGCGGGCTTCATGGGGCTCGGGGATTCGTTCGGTGAGAGTCTTCGTCTCGGCCTGTTCAGTCATAACGCACCTCTCGGTCAGGTGCGTCCATACTAACAGACGTTCGGTTTCAGGCTTGAAACTAGCCTGAAACTATCGTGAAACCGAAGATGGGATAGTCGGGCCGTTATAGACGAGGGCGTTTTCCCGGCGATTCTTGGTCCACGTAAACGGCAGGCGCGCCCTGGCGATGGCCTGATTCAGGCGGGTTACACACGTCTTCATGCTGGCGTAGCGCATTCGCCTCTTATTCCAGACCCCGTGCGCAATGTCTGGGATGGCGACAGACGCCTTTCCCCATAGGTACACGAACAGGTCCCACGGCTTGCCTTCCACGTCAATTTCATACCGCTTTCCCTGCCACCACAGGAACCGCGGATATTCAATCCCACAGCGGCCATTTTCGCCAGTGGCGCCCGGAGCCTGTCGAGCATCGACGGCCGCGCCATCCGCGCCGACGGTCGAGGTGGTATCGGTGACGCCCCACTCCGCGAGCAGCGATTCGATTGCCAGAGCGCTCGCCTCGAAAGAGTTGACGGTAAGTTCTCGCAAGTCACACAAGCCAGGAACGTCGTCATCACGCCGTTCCTTCACATACGGCGTACCGGCGAGCCGGTTGTAAACGAATTCATTCCACGCCGTCACTGGCTCATCACCCTGGCGCTTGACCGACTCCGGCAGCACAAGCCAACCTTTGTTCGCCAAATCGGCGAAGCGGTGCCACCCGAGTTTACGCTCCGCCCAGAGATCCCCCATGACGTTATGGTGCGCTTCCGCACCTTCCATGACGGCTGTCCAGCCCGCGTCCGTGCCGCGCATCGACAACACCCAGCCCGTGTCTGGCGAGTCCACGGGCCGGAGATAGTAATAGTGCCACTCCGGGCAAATTTGGCCCGCCTCCCTAAACTGCTTGGCCAGCCCCACTAGAAGATCACACGTCGCCGTGTCTGCCGCGGGCGGGGGATTCGGATGGTCTGACATTGCCTACCCTTCCATCGGGCCGCCCAGCTATGGCACCGTATCGGCTTTTCCGCTCAGTTTCTCAGGGCGGGGGCGGCGGTTCAGGGGTGCGTGGGCCTGGCGGCGGTTCCCGTTGTTGTTCATTCGCTGGCGGCCCTTCCTGCCCTCGCTCAAGCTGTTCCAACCAACCCCGCAAGGCGGACTCCACTTTTCCCGCCCTCAGCCTGGCTGACGAAAACCCCGGCCTGGCTTCGCCTCCCGGCCGATATCGGGCCAGCCGGTGCAAGAATCCATCCGTTATTCGCGCCAGCCATCCTACCCCGGCCACAATGCCGGCAAGTGTTGCCCGCTTTCGCCCCTGCCACTGAAGTCGAGCCTCTACTGCTAACCGCTCCCGCTGCGCTGCCAACCGCTGATACTCTTCCCGCCTCTCGGCTGCCCACTGCTCCTTGTGCCGCTCTTCCTCCGCCGCCTCTCGCGCCGTCCGCATTGGCGCATCCCCCGCCCAGAATACGTCGCTAGCGCAGTGCGGGCATTTTGGGTAGAACCCGGCTAAGGTGCCGCCGCAGGTAGGGCACTGCCCGAAATGCCCGCTTTCGCTTCCCCTCTGATTCAGCCGATTCAGCCCGTGAATGATCCAACCAAGGCCAAGCAGGAACGGACCGGCGAAGAGGGCTAGGGCGACCAGGCACCAGCCCGCACACAACGCACATTCGTCAAAGAACTGCGCAAACCCGTTCCAGGCAGCGGAATCTAGGCCGCCGTAATACGAGCCCGCCGAGCAGTGTGCAACGTACAACCCAGAGAAGAACAAGACAACACTTGTCAGAATGCCGCACACTGCAAGGAACGCAGGCGAACCATCCGCCGTGCGAAAATCTGATTGGCGCGAACCGGCCATTGGCTAGCCCCCTTGGTCGCTGGGTGGTAGCGTTTATCCGCACTCCCTATGCTACACCCTCGCCAATCCGAACACGATACACCTGTTGCCGCTCCCCTTGGCGCGGGCGATTGGATTTCCCACAACCCCGGCGGGCTACTCGGGCTGCCGCTGGCGCAACAACGGGGCCGCCCGGCTATGGCTTCGCTCAAATCGACTACTCCGGCATGGGCTGCTCCGAAAGCAGTTTTCCCCAGACGTGCGTCCGTTGCTGGTTGTGTCCGTCATACGACCGCCCGTCCTTAGAGAGTGCGCAGGTATCTACGCTACCGCTACCCCAGCGAAGAATGAGCGTTGAACCCTTTTTTTCCCATGTCGAGGGGCCGGCTGGTGCCCTTGCCGCCTTGAAATTGCCGTCCGAGAACAACTGAAGCGCGTTTGGCGGCTGGTGGCGTCCGTTGCGACCCTGTACGTAATGCTCCCAAATCGCAACTAGAGCGGCGCGCTGACCGCCTGACGTGTCGGCCCCCCCAAGTTCCGCAAGCCGCTTCTCGATCATGGTCTTGTCGAGCCCGGTGGTGGCCGGTTTGGCGCGGAGATACCATTCGGCGGCTTGGACTTTGAGACGCAAGCGTTTATCCGCGGAGGCCGTTTCCGCCTCTTTCCACGGAGCATTGCCGCGTTCGATTTGCTCTTTGGGGTCGGCCGGGCCGTCCGGTTGGAACCGCCTGACCATCGCTGCCACCGCCTTCACCGCCAGAGAGGCATCGTCCGCGTCAACGGCCAAGTCCCTTGCCATCGTCAGGAGCACAAGGCGGCTCGCGTCATCTTGTCCCACGCCATCCGCCGCGGTCAGCAACTCCCGGGCCAGCGCGGCTTTCTCACTCGGCTGGTTGGCTTTCGCCAAGTCGGCCTTGTAGACCTCCCGCGCTTTCTCCTTCGCCTTGGCAATCGCATCGCGGGCCGGACGAGGGAAGGGGCCTTCGTCGCCGCGGGACACCCGGCCGGTAGCCGGCGTGCTGTTGGCTGACTCGCCGTCATTCGGCGGCTCCGGTTTCTCTGGACGCTTCCTTTCTGACCCCTTGGCGTCATCCGCGTTTGCCGGTCGAGTCAGGACCGCGGCCAACTCGCCCATTTCCCCGTAGCGGTAGATCACTAGAATACACCGCGGCCACCGCGAATACTCCCAGAACTCGCACTCCCGAGCATTCCAATTACCCGTACCGACGCCAAGGCCGCCACAACCGTGCGCTACCTGATAACATCCCTCGGGCAGCGCCGGGAGCCGACCCCGAGACGCTTCGGTCGGTGCAGCCTCTCGCTTTTGGCGCGGATAGCCGCCTACACCAGTATGCGACGGAGCAGGATAAACCTTGTACTTCACGGCGGGATAACCATACCTCTTAAGTATCTCGTGCGGTGGCATTTCGCCGGCAAGTGGAACTCGCACGACCTCCAATTCCCGGTGTTCAGACCACTCGCCAACGGAAACCGTCACGGTCGTTTTGCCAGGGCCGCGGATTCTGAACGAGGCCCGGCCTTCGCAGGTGTCGATGGTATGCTCTTTGCCGGGCGAAATGCGCTGTCCCGCGAGCGGAAACACCTCATCCCGGCCCGGGCAAACTGTAAGAACGGAACGGTCGCTCGACTTCCAAATCGGAGCTAGGGGGCGACCACCGACGTTGAAGAGTCCGTCAACCGCGCCCTTGCCGTTCCTGACGACACGGAACAAGTCCCCAGCCGCGGTTTCCTTTCCGCTTGCGCACGCGCCGAGATGGCCGGAGTCCGTGCGGGTCGGCTCCGGTATATAAATTAGATCGCTCAAAGCAACCAACTGAAACCCGCTGGCTGGCCGGCCCTCGTCGCTGCGGGACACCCGCTCGGCAGTCAACGCGCCAGCAATGACCAAGAGCGACAAGGCGCGACGACGGAACATGGCACACCTTCCTTCCTTTCTGCAAACGGTTGGGGCTACACGCCGTTCACGTTACGATCCCGACAAAAAACAGGAGCCACCGTCCGCGCCGCTGGGGGAGCCCTGCGACGGGCTGCACAGCAAGCAGCGTCCGGCGGCTCCCTAACGGGAGCCCGCCGAGAACGCCTTGCTGTGCCTGGAATGTCGCAGTTTCCCCTAGCCGGCGGCCTTGGTAAGGCTTATTGGATTTTCAGAACGCGGTTTCGCGGTTGTTATCCCCCGGGTGGTGCTTGATCTAGCCTCTTACGTTACACTCCCGCCAAGACGAAAGCAATACCCCCTCTATCCGGTGGGCATGATTCGCGCCCAACCACCCCCCGTTGCAGCGCGCGACGCCCGCCCGGTACACTGGTTCCGTGGTCGCCCGCGGGCAACTGTTGCCGGAAGTGTTGCCGGGCAACCCCCGGACCACCCTCCCGCAAGCTAAGCGCAAAATGAGAACCCCTGTCTTTCGCGGGAAAAACAGGGGTTCGGCAACCTAACCGCAACCTATACGGGCGTTCATTCCGACTGGAAATGTGGTGCCCCGCAAGGGGTTGCGGGTTCGAATCCCGTGCCCTCCGCTCGAAAAGCAACAGGGCTCGTAAGTGACGAAGCAGCGAGCACTTGCGAGCCCGCTTCGTTTTCTTGCCCCCATGTTGTCCAGGTTCTGTCCAGGGCCGATTTCCCCGGACTGACGCCGGAGATCCTGCGATGGGACTATGGTTGCGGGTCAACGGCATCCAGCCAGCCTTCGGCATCGAGTTCGGCTTGGACAGTCCGCGGGCCGACGAGGGGCGGGCCGGCGATCCCTACCGCCAGGCCAACGTCTCCTACTCCCTCGTCCAGCGGCAGGATGGAAAGGTCGTTCGGCACACGCTGATCGACTGCGGCATGGGCGTCGTGCCGTCGCTGCTGGATTTCGAGCAGAGCCACGGCGTCCACGTGGTCCACGAGGTGCTGCTGACCCATCCGCACTTCGACCACTTCGCCCAGCTCGACTGGCTGTCGATGTGCCTCGTGCGGAGCAGCCGCGCAGACCAACCCCGGCCGCTGCCGATCTATGCCAGCCGGGAGTGCTGGGAGAGTGGCCCCGGCCGCGTCCATCGCTGCCTGGCCGAGCGGAGCGACTTCCGGCCGCTCCAACCGGGCCAACCCGTGGTGCTCGGCGAACTGCTCGTCACGCCTTTCGCCGTGGACCACGGCCCGAAGGCACCGGGCGCCCTGGGCTTCGTCGTCGAGCACGGCAGCCGGAAGGTCGTCATCACGGGCGACTTCCTCCGTGTCCCGAATGAGGACAACCCTTTGCTCTTCGATGCCGACGTGCTGCTGTTGGACTCCAACACTTGGCACCCGGCCGAGTGGACCTGGCACCAGTCGGTGCTGGGCAACCTGCGGCTTGTGGACAGGTGGCGGCCGAAGCGGGCCTACATGATCCATTACTCCGGCTATGAGGACCGCGAGCACCAAGACGACCCGATCCATGGTCCGCTGGCCCAGGAACGGCTGCGTCAAGAGTTGCACCGCCTTGCCCCCGGTCGGCATATCGAGCCTGCCGAGCACGGCATGATCCTGGGTGACACCGTCGCGTGGCCGGAGTAGAATGGCAGAAAAGGGAAGAGCCATGCGCAAGGCGGCAAAGCGGCTCGTATGGGAGGCGATGGCGCGAACCTCCGCGCCAACGCCTTCGCCCCGGACGGCTCGATATGGGTAACCGGACACTCTCCGGGGCCGGAGTGGCCGCCGAAGAACCCCTACCCGAACGCCGGCAAGGGGGGGGCTCGTGCTGGCCAAGTTTTCGCCCGCTTCCTCGGCCCCTGCGGACTTGCGGTTGCACCAGGCTCGCTAACTGCCCCGAGGCTGGTCGTCGAGGGCCGCAGGGGAATCAGCCGCATCAGCGACGACTGAACCAGCTCCCGGGTGGCTGGCAAGGGCTTCGGCATTCCACGACCATGAGACCCAAGAGGCCGCCCGACGTGGGGCGAGGGGCCTTGGTGGGCACATTGCCCAATTTGACACCGGGACCGACGGGCGGCCTTGGCCCGGCAGGCTACGGAACCATTCCCGGCCATCTCGCGTCAAACCGGAAGGCAATCGGGCAGGGCGGAGGGTACAATTGGGCGATAAGACGAGGAACGTGCCCATGTGGAAACAGGCGTGCTTATTGGCGGTGGCGCTGGTGGCGGGGCTGGCTGGCCCGAACTGGGCCGCCGTGGACTTGGTGACGCTCCCCACCCGCGAGGGCACACAGCTCACCATCTACAACTCCGAAGACATCACTATGGTCCGGGAGCACCGGCTCCTGACCGTCAAGGAGGGCGTCAACAAGATCCAGTTCTCCTGGGCCAACACGCTCATCGACCCGACCTCGATCGAGTTCCGCATCCTCGACCACCAGGACAAGGTGGACCTGGTGGACACGACCTTTCCGGCGGGCCGCAACGACGCCCTGCAGTGGAACGTCCAGAGCCGGATGGCCGGGAAGATTCCCGCCGAAATCCGCTACTTTACCAGCGGCATCACCTGGAGCGCCGATTACGTGGGCATCGCCAACGAGGACGAGACGAAGCTGGCCCTGACCGGCTACGTGCGGGTGACCAACAACTCCGGCGAGTTGTACGACAACGCCCAGACGCGAATGGTGGTGGGCACGATCAATCTGGTGGAGAAAATCGCCGACCTGGCCCGCAGGCCGCCGCCGGGGAAGTGGAAGGAGCTAAAGCCAGAACACCGGCAGCGGCTCGAAGCGGACTTCGACGATGCTTTAGAGGCTGGCGATAGGCTGGCTCTGGACCTGAAGGGCGGCGGCGGCGGCTTTGGCGGGCGGATGCTGGAACGGAAAAAGCAGGTCATCAAGCAGGGCCTCTCCGAATACTTCCTCTTCACCATCGAAGGCCGGGAAGACATCAAGGATAACGAGCCCAAGCGGCTGGTGGCCTTGAAGCTGGCCGACGTGCCTCTGGAGACCATTTACAAGCTCACCGACCGCGACGGCGGCCAGCAGTTCACCAAGTTCTACCGCTTCAAGAACGTCAAGCTGCTGGACGAGCAGGGCAAGGAGAAAAAACTCTCCGGGATGGAGAACCTGGGCCTCTCGCCGCTGCCCAACGGCATGGTGCGGCTCTTCTCCGAGTATAAGAGCAAGGATCTCGCCTACGTCGGGGGCACCGAGACCAAGTACGTGCCCATCGGCGACCGGGTGGAAGTGAACGTCGGGCCGGACAAGGACATCAGCATCGTCCGCAAGCTCAAGGACCAGCAGGTCGGCAACGTCGTCGTCCGGCAGTACAAGCGGCGGCTCGACGACCAGTTCGTGCTGTACTACGACTTGCTGGACTACGACGAGACATTCTTCTACGAGGAGGAGTTGGCCTCCGGCAAGCCGGTCGCGGCCAAGGTGGAGCTGGAACGGCAGTTCGAGGCCGACGTGGTGCTCTGGGGCGAGGGCCAGCAGCCTAGGGACTGGGGCGGCAATCAGGCCGGGGCCTATGTCGACCTGCACCAGGTTCCGGGCCGCGTGGAGCGATTGGACCAGCAGCACGTCAAGTATTTCCTCGACCTCCAGCCGGGCAAGAAGCAGCTTGTCCAGTACAGCGTGACCTACAAGCGCCGCAAGCTGGGGCCGGAGCTGAACATCGAGCGGAAGCGGGAGCCGCTGTGATGGTTGCTGCCGACACCAGCGTGCTCATGCGGCTTGCCGGTGCCTGAGGGCGGCGCGGACGTTTCGCGCGAATCGGCACCCCAGGGCCTTCAGCCACGTTTCGTACATCGACTCGTTCTTGTGATAGTCGTTGGCCAGCAGCGTGGTCTCGCGGCGGGCCAGCAAGCCGCAGATCGCGAAGTGCAGCCGATCCGTGACGATGCTATCGTAGCTTGCGGCCAACTCCAGATACTTCCGCGGCGTGCTGCACAGCCGCACGGGATCGCGGCTGAACCAGCGGAGGCCTGCGGCGCGTTCGGGATCGCGCCGCAAGAAAACGCCGCGGCCGCGCGTCGCGGTCTGCCCCGCGGCACACTGCAGGCCCAAAGCCAAGTCGGGCGCCAAGATCGCTTGCGGGCAGAACGCCGCGCTGGCGCGTTCGCGGACGTAGACCCGGCGGTAGGGGCGTTCTTCCGGCGAGGTGAACGACTGTGGGAAAATGGTCACGGGCAGTCCCAGCGCGAGGACTTTGCCGCGCAGCTCCCAGTTGTTGCGGTAGCGCGTGCCCATGTTGCCGCCGCCGCCGAAGACAAGTTCGTCGAAGTCGCGGGCGCCATCCGCCTCCGGATCGCAAAATCGCCAATCGACCGCAAATGCCTGGAACAACTGCCGCGTGGCCCACTCGATCAAGGCGTCGCCCACATTCCCGTGGGGGCGGACGTACCCGATCCGCTTGCCGGCCAGCGGCTGGAAAACCGGGGCAAAGGCGTCCAATGGGAGCAGGCGCGTGCTTGACATGGCCGTCCGTATCAGCCAAACTGTGCTCCGCGAATTCCGCGCCGCAGGATCGCCATAATCGTTATCGTCGTTACAATCGCTATTCCTGAAGCGGGAAGGAATTCATTTGCTGGAAGCGGCACTCGCTATGGGCGGCAGGCCGGGCCGCTTCTTGCCAGCAGGCGCCGCACGGCCGTCGCGTAGGGCTCCGACAGCCCGCTGTGAAGCAGCGATTCGTAGACCGGCCTGACGAGATCGGGCACTGCGGCCAGGCGATCCAGCGTATCGAGCAGGTCGCGGCCGCCGCCGAAGCTATCGTAGCGGCCCAACTGCCCGCAGGTTTCCAGGATCAGCATCGTGCGCGCGCATTTTTCGCACTGGCAGCAGTTGCTCCGGCTGTTGCGGTTCTCCCAGCACACGCGGAGGTGCCGGCGTACGATATCCTCCGCCGCGATGCTGCGGAGCTTCTCGGCGCGCCCGAACTCGGCGCCGGCATGTTCGATTTTCAGTGCGGCGGAGGAGAAGCACGGATCGACATCCCAGCGGGAGCCCGAGGGATAGTCGTCCGCCAGGTGCAGGCCCGCGGAGATCATTAGTCTGCCTGCTTCGCCGCTGAGGAGGTGGCCCAGCGCGGCCAATGCGCCGCCGAAAGACCGCAGCCAGGGCACGCCTCGCACCGCCCGATGCCGCCGCAGGTTGGAGGTCACCAGCACGGCCCGCCGGCCCATTTCCGCCGCCACGGCCCGCAGCGAGCTTTCGACCATCGCGCGGCGCTTGGCATCACGCAGTTTCACGTCGTAGCCGACGGCGCACACGAGCAGATCGACCGGCCGTGGACCGCGCAGGAGAGTGAAGAACGAATCCACGCCGCCGCTGAAACAGAGGGCCGTGCGCTCGCGGGGCAAAGGCGTAGTAGCGACCGCGGTGAGCTGGAGGGGGAGGGGATCGTATCCCCACCAGCCTGAGACCAGCGGCACGATCTGCTGCACGCCGGCGGTCCAGACGCTGCAGACGGCAGGCACGACCGCCAGCGGCCGCCGCCAGTGCAGGGCCGGGATGAGCAGCAGCGACCCGAACGCCTCGGCCGACGCAGCGAGTTCCGCGTCTGCCGATTCGAACCAGATTTTGCGGCCGTCGACAGCGGCCGAGACGCGCACGCCCCTGCCCGTCGCCCGCCGCCGCGGCGCGTCGATGCGCAAGACCGGCGGCGAACGCTTCCAGAACAGCATGGCTGAGGCTCTTTCGGGCTGTTGCCTCACGCCCGCCGCTGCTTCACCGAGCAGCGCTCGATCAGCGACCGGTTCTGGAAGCCCAGCATCAAGAGCAGCCGCCGGATCGGCCTCCGCGCGATCTCCCAGTGGTAACGGCGGGTTGTCGCAAAGCTCAGGGGCGGGGAGGCCGCCGCACTACTGGCCGGCAGTTCAATGTGCAGGGGATACCCATTGGCCGCATTGAACTCGCGGAACTGGTCTTCCAGCCAGCCGAGATCCATGGCGGGTATCAGCGTTATCTTGGGCTGCTTGGCGTAGGAGGCCAGCGTGTCGAGAAGATTGGACGCGCGGGTGTTCCAGAAGGTCTTATTGCCCAATTGGCAGTCGGCAATGTCCGCCGAGTGCTTGGGCCAGGTGAGCATCGCTTCGTCCCACGGCAGACCGAGCCGGTCGCAGGCCGCTGCGAGCGTCCGCCGGGGATGGCCCACCAGCTCTTCATACTGCAGGATCGGCCAGTCGTTCGCGCGGAATCGCTGCCAATCGTCCAGGAACCTGCGGAGCCGCATCCGCAGGGGCGGGTCTTCCGCCGTGATGCCGTTGGAGCCGTACGATTTCCTGACCAACGACGCCCAGACCTCGCGAACATCGCGGACAACCAGCAGCGGGTGGACCTCCCATCCCTGGTCGCGATGGTAGTCGGCCAGCTCGCACAAGCGAAAACAGACGAGCGTGGTCTTGTACCACGCCAGCGGCCCACCCAAGCCCGGATCCAGCGAAGGCAGCAGGTCGGGGGCGGCGTCCAGGACCCCATCCATGTCCCGGCGTTGCAGAAAACACCAGGACACAAGCGTAGAGCCGCTGCTTTGTGCCCCACCACAGAGGTAGAGGATCTTGCGCTCGGCAGACATGGACTTGCTATGACTCCTGGTGGCGCGAGGGCGTGCGGACTTTACGAAGTTTGTGCGGCCAGTGCAATAGGACGTTCGGCCTGTGCGAGGCCATGCCCCCCCGTTGTGTGTAACGCCGACACGGGCCCCCCGTGGCTAACCGACAACTAACACGGTCTTGGCCAGTCTCTAACGAATCGCCGCTAGCATTCTCATGGTGGGCCAGCGGGAATGGTTCCCAGGCTCGGCAGACACAGGAGATTCCTTTTCGGGGGGGCCACAATGAGCGGATCTTGCTTCGCAAGCGGCGGGTGGCGGGCGGCGGTGTGCTGCATGGCATTCTTGGCCGCCGGACGCTTGGGCTACCCGGCAGCCAAGGTTATGGCTGCGGAGCCTGTCGGGTCAGGGCTGGCGCGCTACGAGCGGACCGGCGATCTTTCCGGCAACCTGACGAGCAAGGGCTCCGACACGCTGGGGAACTTGACGCCGATGTGGGCCGAGGCGTTCTGCAAGATATATCCGAACGTTCAGCCGCAGATCGAGAGCAAGGGCTCGGCCACGGCCCCGCCCGCCTTGACCGAGGGCACCGCCCTGCTGGGGCCGATGTCGCGGAAGATGACGGCCTCGGAGGAGGATGCCTTCGAGGCGAAGCGCGGGTTCCGGCCCACGCGGATCGACGTGGCCCTGGATTGCCTGGCCGTCTACGTGCACAAGGACAATCCCATCCGCGGCTTCACCCTGGCCCAACTGGATTCGATTTTCTCGAAGACCCGCAAGCGGGGCTTCGCCGACATCGAAACGTGGGGCCAGGCGGGGGTGGCGGGCACCTGGGCCAATCTGCCCATCAGCCTCTACGGCCGCAACTCGGCCAGCGGCACTTACGCCTACTTCAAGGAGCACGTCTTCCTCAAGGGCGACTACAAGGACACCGTCAAGGAGCAACCCGGCTCGGCCGGGGTCGTGCAGAGCGTGGCGAAGGACCGCTTGGGCATCGGCTACTCGGGGATCGGTTACAAGACTTCGGAGGTCCGCGCCGTGCCGCTGGCCAAGGACGCCGAGGGCGCCTTGGTCGAGCCGACGTTCGAGAACGCGATTCGCGGCGACTATCCAATCGGCCGCACGTTGTACATCTACGTGGCCAAGAAGCCCGGCGAATCCCTGCCACCCTTGGTGAAGGAGTTTCTCAAGTTCGTCTTATCGAAGGAGGGGCAAGACCTGGTCGTCAAGGACGGCTTCGGCGCGCTGCCGGGACGCATGGTCGAAAAGAACCTGAAGGCGCTGGAGTAGCGGACGGAAAAAGGGGACAGTCCCCATTCGTGCGCAGCCGGGCACCGAGCGGAGCTTGGTCGCGGGCCGTTCCGGCAAATGGCACCCAGGGGGTACCCGGTCCCCTTTTTCCCCGATTTGCAACTGCTGGAGTTTCCGTGACCCGCTCGAGCCGGACCGTGCTGCAAAGGGTCAATCGCCGCGACCGGATCGCCCGCTGGGTGATTACGGCCGGCGGGGGTCTGGTCATCGTCAGCGTCTTGGGGATCCTGGTGCTGATCCTGGCCAAGACGGTTCCGCTCTTCCTGCCGGCCAGGACCCGCGTCTTGCCCGAGATCCCGGCCGAGGCCGTGTCGCCGACCGGAGGCATCGTGGGGCTCGGTGTGGACCTTGCCTTGGACGAGAACGGCCGCGAGAAATGGGCGGCCGCCTATACCGTCCGCGAAGACGGCACCCTGCCGTTGCTGGACTTGCGGAGCGGTGAGGCCCTGGGGCAGGTTCCGTGGCCCGGCGACCCGGGAAAGGCGGCACCGGCTGCTGCGAGCGGCGGCGCCAGCCATGCCGCGGCAAAGCATGCCAAGACGATCCGCGCCGTCGAGGAGGCCGGCCCCGGACTGATGAGCTTCTTCTGGTCCGACGGGTCCCTGTCGCTGGTGAAGGTCGCGCCGGCCTCCCGCGGGGCCCCGGCCAACGGGAAGCTGCCGCCGTTTTCCGCCCGCACGGTGGCGACCGTGCCGCCCTTGCAGGCCATGCCGCAATGGGCGACTGTCCGGCGACTGGAGGACGGCACGGTGCTCGCCGCCGCCCTGTTTTCCGGCAACCGCGTCGTGCTGAGCCGGCAAACCCTCCACGAGAACATGCTGGGGGAAGAAGAATGGAAGATGGAGCGGCGCGAGTTGATCCCGGACGTTCCCGGTTCCATCACGGCCGTGGCCCTGGACGGTCAGGCGACCGCGCTTTATGCCGGCACGGACCGCGGCAACCTGCTGTGGTGGCGGTTCGGGCCGGACGGCCGGGTCCTGGCCCGCGACGTCGCCGTCGCCTTTCGCCCCGAGCGGGCAATCACCTCGCTGGCCGTCATGCTCGGCGACGTCACGCTCGTGGTCGGCGACGCCGAGGGTGGAGTGAGCAACTGGTTCCTGGTTCGCGCGGGCGATCCGCCGGTCGAGAAGCTGCGGCTGATCCGCTGGCTGCCGCCGCAAACGGCGGCGATCGCCCGCGTCGAGCCGGCCTGGCGAAAGCGGTTCGTCCTGGTAACCGACGCCGAGGGCGGGGTTTCGCTGGACTACACCACCAGCGGCTGCCGGCTGGCGACGCTGGCTGCCGCCGCTCCGCTGGAGCGAGTGGCCCTGTCGCCCCGCGCCGACGCGGCCGTCGGGCTGGACCGGCGGGGGCGGCTGGTGGCCTGGCGCATCGACTGCCCGCACCCCGAGATCAGTTGGCAAACGCTTTGGGGCAAAGTGTTCTACGAGGGCTACGACGCGCCGGCGCGGGTCTGGCAAACGACCGGCGGCGAGGAGTATGAGCCCAAGCTCAGCCTCGTGCCGCTGGTGTTCGGCACGATCAAGGGCACGTTCTACGCAATGCTCTTTGCCGTGCCGCTGGCCCTGGGGGCCGCCGCCTACGTGAGCTATTTCACCACGCGGGAGTTCAAGGCGTGGATCAAGCCAGGCATCGAGCTGATGGCGGCCGTGCCGTCGGTCGTGATCGGCTTCCTCGTGGCGCTGTGGCTGGGGCCGAGGATCGAGCGCGGGCTGCTGGCGCTGGCGGTCAGCTTCGTCACCGTCCCGGCGGTCGGCATCGTGTTCCTCGTCCTCTGGCAGTTCGCGCGGCGGTACCACCGGGCGGAACGGATGGCACGCGGGCGGGAGTTCCTGCTGATGGCCCCGTTGGTCGTGGCGGGCATCGCCCTGGCCGTGGCCGTCGCCGGCCCCCTGGAGCAAGCACTGTTCGCCGGCAATTTCCGCCTGTGGCTCGCCCAGCACCTGGACGTCCGCTACGACCAGCGGAACAACATCCTGATCGCCTTCGGGCTGGGGTTTGCGGTGATCCCGATCATCTTCTCATTGGCGGAGGACGCCCTGGGCGGCGTGCCGCACAACATGACCGCAGCCTCGATGGCCCTCGGCGCCAGCCGCTGGCAGACGCTGTGGCGGGTCGTGCTCCCCTCGGCCAGCCCGGGAATCTTCGCCGCGGTGATGATCGGATTCGGCCGCGCCGTGGGCGAGACCATGATCGTGCTGATGGCCACCGGCAATACGCCGATTCTCGACTGGAGCCCGCTGACGGGGATGCGGACCCTCTCGGCCAACATCGCGGTGGAGTTTCCCGAGGCGCCGGTGGACGACACGCTCTACCGGGTGCTGTTCCTGTGCGCCGTGCTGCTGTTCGCCATGACCTTCGTGCTGAACACGGCGGCCGAGCTGGTGCGGCAACGGCTGAGAAAACGGTTCGGACAATTCCAGTGAGCCGGAAGATGAGCCAGCCGCAACTGCACCTTGCCGAAGCTCCCCCGCGGCAGACTGTCCCGCCGCCGGCGGCCGCCGACCGGCCGGCACGCACTGGCCTTGCACCCCGCGCAAGACCCCGCGACCACTTCTGGACCCGGGGCGAGCCGCTGGTTTGGGCCAGCGGGGGCGCGCTGGCCGTCGTCCTGCTGGCGGCCTTGGGGATGCTGGCGGTCGTGCTCCGCAACGGTCTGGGCGTCTTCTGGCCCGCGGCCTTGGCCGAGGTCACGCTGGTCGACGGCACGCGGCTGGTCGGAGTGCCGGTGCAGGCCGAGACCAATCCCGACAACGGCCGGCGGCAAATCCAGTTCAAGACGGCCAACCGCGAGTTGCAGCCCGGGCGGCAGGATTTTCGCTGGGTGACCGACGACGACGTGCTGGAGACCCGCTATCCGGCCGAGTTGATGGTGTTGGAGCGGACCAACAACGGCGATTTCTATGGGACCCTGCGTGAGGTCCGCACCCCCGATCTCAACCTGCCCGAGGACGTGGATCCCGCCGAGCGGCTGGCCCTCGCGCTGGGGCAAGTGGCCGCTGTGCGGGCGACAAAGCTCCGGCCGGTCGCCGAGCAGATTACGGCGGCCGGCGATCGCCAACAGCGGCTGCAACACGCCATCGCCCGGATCGCCTACCGCAAGCAGGCGGCGGCCGCGGCCGGCGAAGCGGATGCCGACGCCCTGGCCCAGCTCGACGCCCAGCAACAATCCCTGGAAGCCCAGCAGGCCGAGGTCCACCAGGAGACCCAGCGGCTGGTGGGCCGCGCCGGCCGGTTGGAAACGTCCCTGCGCGAGAACGTGGCCGTCTTCGACGACGCCCAGGCCGTGCCGCGGACCATCCCCCTGGCCGACATCGTCCGCTGCTACCAGCCCAACGCCATGGGACTGTGGGCCAAGATCGACCATTACCTGGCCAAGCTGTGGGAGCTCTTGTCGACCCAACCGCGGGAATCGAACACCGAGGGCGGCCTGCTGCCGATGATCTTCGGCACGGTGACGCTCATCTTCCTCATGGCCGCGGGTTGCTTTCCGCTGGGCGTGCTGGCCGGAATCTATCTGGGCGAGTACGCCCGCGACGGCTGGCTCGTGCGCCTGGTCCGCGTCGGCGTGAACAACCTGGCCGGCATCCCGTCGATCGTGTACGGGGTTTTCGGGCTGGGGTTTTTCATATACGGGCTGGGCCGCGCCGTGGATCGCTGGTGCTTTCCCGAGATGCTGGCCGAGGGAACGCCCGTCTTCGGGACCGGCGGGGTCCTCTGGGCCAGCCTGACGCTGGGCCTGCTGACCGTGCCCGTGGTGATCGTCGCCACCGAGGAGGCCCTGCGGGTGGTCCCCCGCGGCATCCGCGAGGGCTCCTACGCCCTGGGCGCGACGAAGCTGCAGACGCTCGTGCGGGTACTCTTGCCGATGGCGTCGCCGGGCATTCTGACGGGGTTCATCCTGGCCATGGCCCGGGCGGCCGGCGAGGTCGCCCCGCTGATGCTCACCGGCGTGATCAAGCTGGCCCCGGTCCTGCCGCTGGACGGCCGCTTCCCGTACCTGCACCTGGACCGCCAGTTCATGCACTTGGGTTTCCACATCTTCGATCTGGCCTTCCAATCGCCCAATGCCGAGGCGTCGCGGCCCATGGTGTTCGTGGCTACGCTGCTCTTGCTGGCGATCGTGCTCTCCATGAGCGGCCTGGCCATCTGGTGCCGCCAGCGGATGGTCAAGAGACTGCGGCTGCGGATGATGTAACAGGGAGTGATATGAAGACGCTTAGCAGGGTAGCACACGTGAATCGGTCCGAGAAATTCTCCATCAAGCCCTTGCCGCCGAAACCGGCCGCTGCCCGGGCGGCCGAGGGTGGGTCTCCCACCGGTTCGGCACGGGTCTCCGACCCCGCCTCCGGTTCGCCGCAGGTCTCCGATCCCGCCTCCGGTCCGGCGCGGGTCTCCGACCCCGCCGAGAAGAGCCAGATCGTCGAGGTCGAGCGGCTCTCGCTGTTCTACGGCCACAGCCAGGCCCTGCGGGACGTGTCGATAGACTTCCCCCGGCGGCAGGTCACGGCCCTCATCGGTCCCTCGGGCTGCGGCAAGTCGACGCTGCTGAGATGCCTCAACCGCATGAACGACCTGATCGACGACGTCCGCACCACCGGCAGCATCCGCGTGGATGGGCAGGAGATCCTCGATGCGGCCCTGGACGTTATCGAGCTCCGCCGCAAAGTCGGCATGGTTTTCCAAAAAGCCGTGCCCTTCGCCAAGACCATCTTCGAAAATGTCGCCTACGGCCTCCGCATCGCGGGCGTGCGGGATCGGCGGACGCTCGACGAGGCGGTCCACAAGAGCCTGCAGCGGGCCGGCCTCTGGGAGGAAGTCAAAGACCGCCTGCAGGAGTCCGCGCTGGGCTTCTCCGGCGGTCAGCACCAACGGCTGTGCATTGCGCGGGCCATCGCCGTCCATCCCGAGATCATCCTCATGGACGAGCCCTGCTCGGCCCTCGACCCGCGCTCCACCACCCGCGTCGAAGACCTGATCGGGGAACTGCGGAGCGAGTACACCATCATCACCGTTACGCACAACCTGCAGCAGGCCGCCCGCATCTCCGACTACACGGGCTTCCTCTATGAAGGCGCGCTGGTGGAGTTCGGGCCGACCCAGGAGGTCTTCACCCGGCCGGCCAAGAAAGAAACGGAAGATTACCTGACGGGCCGCTTCGGGTAGGAAGGTAGCCGGCACACTCCGTGTGCGGTCTACGTTGCGCAGGCCGGCGCGCCCGGCTCCGCCGCCCGCAGCATCGCCCGGCATCGGCTGTGGATGCCCCAGGCAATCCAGCCGAGATAGACGTTGCCCCCCAGCGAGCCGCACAGCAGGAGCGCGGTAAGCCACAAGGCGAGCCAGGGCTTCTGCGGCTCCGCGGGGGCGGACACTTGGGCTGCCGGGCTACTCGCTCCGCCCTTGCTGTTCTCGTCGGAGGGCTCGAGGAAACCGGCCCGTTGAGCGGTCAAGGGTTTGACGGCCGGGTCCGGCGACAACGGTTTTGGGGGCAGCGGCGATGAGCCGCCCTTCGACGGCGGCAACGTCGGCACGAAGGGTTTGACGCTCCCGGACCCCATCGCGGCGCGGCCCGGCCACCGC
>Ga0181527_1002339_pt1 | contig 18053 bp, 15 predicted proteins | sample PEATcosm2014_Bin_30_FD_119762 | JGI IMG/M metagenome (GOLD analysis project Ga0181527, IMG submission 119762) | Peatland microbial communities from MTU Mesocosm Facility, Houghton, MI, USA - PEATcosm2014_Bin06_60_metaG | ecosystem: Environmental > Terrestrial > Soil > Wetlands > Peat | place...
TCGACCCCCGGGCGGACCCCACCCGAATCCTGTCATGACATGACAACCGGCAGGGGATGCTATGCGGATTCTGTATATAATGCCGAGCGGATCGCTCATGCTTCCGTAACTGCCTGGGAATCCTAGGCCAACTGCTCGTCAAGGCCCTGGGTGTTTATACGGACGCTCTGCTAGAGATAGGTCGGTATCGAGAAACCATATAGCGGCAGTTAGCCCCTCCGATATGGGAAGGTAGGCCGTGAAACGACGAAAGGGCCGGCTCCAGACCCGAGAGGTTCGCGGGGAAGAGGTCTCGATCGCCAAAGAGGCCGACTACATCATCGCACGGGCAACGGCTGAGGACGCTTGAGTCGTCTCGTTGCACCGATTGGTCTTCTTCTCAACCGCGACCGGCGACGCTTGGGTGCTCGACGCCGAGGACAACCTGGTCCTCCCACTGGCTGCGGCGGGAACACGGTTGCCGTTCGCGATCACCGAGACACCGGAGCGCTTCGCCATCGAGTGGGCCGGCACGTTCCGAATCCAGGGCGAGCTGATGATCTTTGCCGACAACGCTGGCAGGTTGCGGACGATCATCGGGTACCCAACCCGCGACATCGCCGCAGCCCTTGCACGAGCCTCGGCCCTGGCCTTCCCGAGCCACCGCCCGGGCTGCCGGCGCTCTTGATTGCGGGCCACCAGCTACCGCGCGACGCGCGGGTCGTGGCGCGATCGATCCTCGGTGGGCTGCACCACGAGTACGGCTTGGAGAGGCTGGCGGCGTGACCGAGCGGAGGTTTTTGCGGAGTACAGGAGGCCAGCCGGGTTGATCACTCGGGCTGGAGTAGCCCATGCGTTGGTGCAGCCGCCAATGACGGTCACCGGGGATCCGGAGGGCACCTGAACCGAGGAAGGACCGGGAGCACGGGGATGACGGTTTTTGGGCGAACAGGGGGGCCCGTGACGGGACTGCTGGGGATCCTGGCATTCTGGGGAGGCATCGGGATGGCGGGGTGGTGCTATCCCACAGAATTCGACTGGCGGTACATGACCCTGTCCACCCTCCTCTCGTCCCGCCACAATTCGGCCGGGCACCTGTGGGCGGCCGTCGGGATCGTTGTCAGCGGGTGCTGCGGCGGGTGCTGGGCCCTCTCGCTGGCCCGGCGCTGGAGTCTGGGATCTGCGGATCGCCGGCCATGGGGACTCTGGGCGCTCGGGTGGGGGAGCGTCTGCATGGCGTGGGTTGGCCTGCTCCCCCGACCGGTGCCCGGGCTCCGCAAAGGACATGAGATCCTCACGCTCCTGGCCTTTGCCGGCGTGTGCCTGGGCATCGTGTGCCTGACCGCTCAGCTCGCCAGACGGGGTGTCCCGCGCCCGGGAGCTGGAGGGGCCCGGCTTCATCGGCTGTTCGCCACGGCCCTGGCCAGCCTTGCGGTGCTCCCGATTCTCCTAGCCGGCTGCGCCCAAGCGTACATCTTCTACGTGCTCCCGGACCTGCATTGGGTGGGTCTCGCCTGGCGCACGCGCGGCGTCCCGGTGTACCTCAGTTTTGCCGTTTGGGAATGGGTCACCTGTGCGGTGCTTTCCGGGTACCTGGCGATCCTCTGTCTAGCGCTCGGCCGGCCGCTGCGGGAGGCCGCGTCCTGAACGGGCTTGACAGTCTACTACACCCCGCAAACGGTCGCGTTGGCCTCCAGCATGGGTTCGGAGTGCCCCCGCAAAGCCAGCGTGATCGTGGCCGCGGGTGTCCTGCCGGAATTCTTGAGGCGTGAGGCGCTGCACGCCTTGAGCCGGAGGGTATGTAAGGGAAAACCGCGGTTCCTCCAAAGAGCGCTGGCGCGGTTTTCTCGTTTGTCACCTATTTCACTCCCTTCGGATGGGCTCCTCGGCGTTCTGGTCCAGGTTGGTAGGGTCGAGGACTGGCGCGGTTGTAGGTCGCAAGAACTCCGTCCGGCAGCCACTTGTGCTGATAGATTGCTTGGCGAATGTTAGCCCAACCCCCGAAAACTGTGCCAATTCGAAGTTGAGATTTTGGCCCTCGCGTGGTTCTCTTGTCGTCGAGAGGAGGCCACGAGGATGTCCAAGAAGGGACACACCGAGGAGGAGATTCTGCGCGCCTTGCGCGACGCCGAGGCCGGGGAAACAGGCACCGCGATCTGCCGGAAGTACGGGATCAGTCAACAGACACTCTACCTCTGGAAGAAGAAGTACGCCGGCCTGGAGCTCAGCGAGCTCCGGCAACTCCGCAAGAAGAACAGCAAGCTGGAGCGGCTGGTGGCGGACCTGAGCCTCGACCGCCACATCCTGCAGGAGCTCGTCGCAAAAAAGGCCTGAAGCCTCGCGCCCGGCAGCAGCTCGTAGCGTGGGTGCAGCACACGCACCCGGTGAGCGAGCGTCGGGCGGCGAGGCTGCTCGGGATCGGCCGTTCCACGGTCCGGTACCACCCGCGGCGTGATCCGCAGGAGGCCCTCCGGATCCGGTTGCAGGACCTGGCGGGAAGCCGGGTGCGCTTTGGCTACCGTCGGCTCAGCGTGGTCCTCCGTCGAAAAGGCTGGTCGGGGACCGCGAAGCAGATCTACCGGCTCTACACGGAGGAGAGGCTGATCGTGCGGATGAAGCCACGCCACCGCACCGCTCAGCGGCAGCGCGTGCCCCAGGGAGTCGCAAGTCGGCCGAACCAGCGCTGGGCCATGGACTTCGTGCACCAGCGGCTGGTCGACGGACGCAGGATCGGCGTGCCGACCGCCCTCGATCAGGGCACGCGAGTGTCTGAGGTTCGTTGCCGACGTCACCTTGAGCGGGCAGAAGGTGGCCATGGCGCTCGAGCCGCTCGTCCAGGTCCCGCGGCGCGCCGCGGTCGATCACGGTGGACAACGGATCCGAGTTCGCCAGTCGCGCCCTGGACGTCTGGGCCTCCCAGCACGGGGTCCATCTGGGCTTCATCCGGCCCGGGAAACCGGTGGAGAACAGCTACATCGAATCGTTCAATGGCCAGCTCCGCGACGAGTGCCTGAGCGTGGAACTCTTCTTCTCCCTGCAGGATGCCCGGCGGAAGCTCGAGTGCTGGCGCCAGGACTACAACCACTACCGCCCCCACTCGGCGCTGCAAGATCGCACCCCGGCCGAAGTCGCGGCCGCGTGGACCCCCCGGGCGCCCGGGGTGCCGGAGGCCGTTCCCGGAGTGAAGTATTCCACTCCGTTGGTTGGGGCTCTCACGTGAGATACACTAACCCCGGAACCCCCCGAGCAATCGGGCTTCACCGAACGACGCAGGCCAAATTCTCAACTTTCGTGTGGCTAGTTTTTGGAGGCAGGTCAGGGAATCCCCGAACTCATTTCGGAGTGGACTAAACACTGGGGGCAGGCCATCACCGAGAGAAGACATTCCATCCCTGGGCGCGCCGCGCACCGCTTCCCGATGGGGGGTCTCGTCGCAGTCCCGAGCGCCCGTCCTGCACAGGAGGACGTCCAATGATGACACGAACCATTACACTCGCCCTGATCCTTGTGGGGATAATGGATGTTGCGAGCCTGGGCACAGTGTCGGCGTTCGACCCAGCCGCCCTAGAGGAGCTGCAGGCGAGGAAGCAGTGCCCAAGCTGCGAACTGTCTGCGGCGGACCTGCACGGGGCACGCCTGGACGGGGCGGATCTGAACGGGACGAGCTTGGACGTGGCGGACCTCTCAGGGGCCACCCTCACTGGGGCGCGCATGCAGAAGGCACATCTCATCGCGACGAATCTTAGCGGAGCAGATCTACGCAGGGCCGACCTCACCGGGGCACACGCCATCGCGGCACGCCTGGACGGAGCGGACCTCTCAGGGGCGGACCTCCGCGGGGCGAACCTCCGCGGGGCGACCCTCACCGGGGCGACCCTCACCGCGGCACGCCTGGACGGAGCGGACCTCTCAGGGGCGGACCTCCGCGGGGCGACTCTCACCGGGGCACATCTGGACAAGGCGTGGTTGGATAACACCATCTGGGTCGATGGACGTCTATGCGCACACTCTTCCGTAGGGGCGTGCCGGTAAGGGGCTTCTGGCACCCCGGCCCGGGCTGGTATCCATGGCTCGAAAGAGGCGTCGCGCCGTGAGGAAGCGAGTTGATCGAGATGCCTTCGGATGATTGGAGGGTCCATCGCAGAGACTGGGTTCGGCGACCGGGAGGTGGGGCAGCTCGCGCCGGAGGAGATCGCGGGGGAAGTAGCGCGCCTCTTTCTGAGCGTGGAGTGCTACCATGTCCTCTCGTGGCGCCCTGGATCGAGCGTGCCACGGGTGAGAAAATCACTGACTGACGGGCGTCATTGCTAGCCATCACGCTCCAAGACGACCCGGTACGCATACCGTTCGAGTAGGTCGATGGCCCGCCGCGCCGCTCGCTTCGCATGCAGGCGCTAGAGACAATCAGCGTCCAGGTCGCGATGGAGCAGCTCGCGTGCGCGGAGCTGGTGTGTAATCCGAAGAATAGCGTGGGCGACGGCGAGAACTGCCTCCGTGTGCCTCCGAAGTGCAGGACCCGCGGGCAGCGAGTAGCCGAGACGCTGTCCTTCGTCCGGATCGTGGGCGGCGTTGATGAGGAGATGCGTGCAGCTCTCCTTCAGGATGTAGAAAACGGCTCCCAGTATGCCCTCGTGCTCTCAAGGGCGACGTGTGCGGCTCCGGTGGCCATCCGGGCAATCCCGAGGGGCAAGAAGTCTGCCGCCGTGGTGCCGCACGTCTGGAAGTGCTGGGTGCCCTGTTGGGAGGGTCCCGCCATCTGCACGCTGGCCGTTACGCTGTCGGAGAGGACGTCTAGTTCCGCACATCGCTCCCACCGCTGCTCCATCGGTCCCTCTTCCTCTCGGTGCTTCGAGGTGCTTCCACACCATGACGCTGCTCGGCGTCCTCGCGGCAGCGATGCGGGGTGCCGGAAGCCCCCACGTTACACTTGGTGCGGCCCCTCGGTATCAAGAGTACACCCGGCGTCAGGCGAGCCCACGGCTGCCGTTGAGGATAGCCGGTTCTCACGGTGCGAGGGTGCGCGCGGGTCCATGACAACGAAATCCAGGTTCGAAAGGAGAAACCATGCGACGAATGACTGAAGTGTCGGTGTGTATGCTGCTAAGCGTGCTTGTCGTCAGCACCACCGTGCTGGCAGGCGAGAGCCCGGCGCTCATCCGTCAGTTCCTGAAGCTGGACATAATGCTGGCTCAGACTGGTTTGAACCAACCGCCCACGGTTCCGCCTTCTGGCACCGTATCCCTGTCGCTCCGGGATAGTATCGCCCTCGCCTTGCAGAACAACTTGGCCATCCAGGTAGAAGGGTTTAACCCCCAGCTACGCGATCAGGCTCTGATCGGCGAGAAGGCCGTGTTCGATCCCAGCGCTTTCCTGGAGCTGACCCGGACCGACAACCGGGCACCAGCGGCCTCCACGTATTTCCTCCCCGGCGAACAGCTCTCGGACCTCTGGGACTACAATGTGGGCCTGAGGCAGAAACTGCCGACGGGCGGGACCTTTGAGTTCCGCTTCAACAACGAATACGGCAACTTGCCCCTTGCTTCCCCTCCCACCACCAGCTTCAGTAGCCGACTCGGCCTGACGCTCACCCAGCCGCTGCTGAAGAACTTCGGGTTCGAACCGAACGAGACCAACATCCGAATTGCAACCAACAATCAGGGCATCTCCCGTGAGCAGTTGCGTCTCCGGGTGAGCGCCGTGGTCACCAATGTAAAGGAAGCCTACTTCGATCTCATCTTTGCCCAGGAGAACCTGAACGTGCAGAACCAGTCTCTACGGTTGGCGCGGGAACTGGTGGAGCTGAATACGGCCCGGGTGCATGCCGGCGTGGCCCCGCCCGTGGAGGTGACCCAGGCCGAGGCCCAGGAGGCCGCGCAAGTCCAGAACGTGATCCTAGCGGAGAAGGCCATCCAGGACGCCGAGGATAACCTCAAGGTCATCGTGAATCTTCCCCTCAGCGGCGGCTGGGATCAGCGGATCCAGCCCAGCGAGGCACCCAGCCTGGAGGTGAAGCCGGTCAATCTCGAGGGGGCCGTCCAGAAGGCATTGGAGAATCGGTACGAATACAGGAGCGCCAAGCTGGACATCGAGAATAAAGAGCTCTCGGTCCGCCTCTCGCGCAACCAACTGCTCCCGGATCTCTCCCTTACCGGTACCGTCTTCACCAATGGCGCACGCCAGCTGTACGGCAGCGACATCAGCGAGACGGGTACCGGCCAATTCATTTCCTACTCTGTGGGGGTCGTCCTCACCGTGCCTCTCGGCAACCGCGCCGCCCAGTCCAGCTTTCTCCAGTCGAAGCTTGCCTTGGAGCAGGCCAAGACGTCGCTCAAGAGCCTGGAGCTGCAGATCATCCAGCAGGTCCGACAGGTGGTCAGGCAGTTAGAGGCAGATGCCAAGCGGATCGATGCCAACCGGGCCGCCCGCATCCTGGCGGAGTATCAGTTGGAGATGGAGCAGCGCCGCTTACAGGCCGGGGTCTCCACCACATTCAATGTTCTCTCGTTCCAGCGCGACTTGGCGGCAGCGCAGGCCAATGAGTTTCATGCGATCACGGACTACAACAAAGATTTGGCGGAGTTGGACAACGTGCTGGGGACGGTGTTGGAGCGGAATAGGATCGAGATGTAGGCTTCGCTCCAGAAGGACTCTACCGGGGGCGAGGAGGCAATGTGGGCGCGGACTTCACTGGTGTGGAAAAGTCCGCGCAGTTGACCTGGGGGGGGTGGCTCGGCTTGGGGAGAGACGGCCCCGGGGAGCACTCGGCGCGAGGTAACGGGCTACGGGAAGCCGGCAGTCGCAACCTGGCCCGCGGACATCGGATGGGGTGCCAAAAACTCCGTCCGGTGGTCTCGCGGATCGATGGACTGCTGGTAGGGTCGAGGACTGGCGCGGTTGTAGGTCGTAAGAACTCCGTCCGGCAGCCTGTCGTTCCCGAAAACCTATACTGTGCGATTCGGCGAGACATTCCGTCGCCGCACATTCCGTCGCCGCACATTACGCAGCCAACCGTTCGTAGTGGTGATGTAGACCGCCCACTTCCGGAACCTCAACTACCGCTGTGGTCCGCAAAAACTCCGTGCGGACTCTCCTTATGCTGCCTATCCCCTTGATTTGATTACCACTCTCCAGCGCCTCATGCGGTGGCCGGCGGGAGGGGTGATCCACTGTTCCATTAGGGGACCGTTCCCGCGGCACCCTAACCAATGCCAGGCATGGTTGGCAAAATAGGAGCTGGTCGGGGCACCTTGTGGCAGGCATCGTCTCCCCTCCTCGCCGGGACACGTGATTAGCGCCGCAAGGAGATCTGCCGGACCGGAGGGAACGCCGAAGCCGGCGAGAATTTCTCGGATCGCGTCGATCCCGATGCTCGGGAAGAACGATTTCACATCCAGATTAGCGACCATTTGTTTGCCGACGTGCACGCGAGCATTGGTGAATATGCTTCTGGCGGGGATTCCGCCGTGCAGGTGGGGCGGCCAAGTCGTGTGGCGAGCAAACAGGTTGAGAACCCGGCGCTGGACGTCACGGAGGGGCCGTAGCGGGGGACGAATTACGCGAACGCCACCCGACGGCTTGGGGACTTCGAACCGACCGTAGAATCTCTCAGTCTCTGCGGCAAAGGTTTCGAGGTGAGCGAGGGGTGTCTCACAGAGTTCGGCCACCGCACCGAGGTCATCGAGGCCGAGCTTTTCGACGCGAGGCTTGCTGAGTGCGGGTGGGTGCCGTGTGTGCTGACTCATACCAATGCTTCACGACAAGTCTTGCGAGTCCACATGCCTTCTTGTCGTCGGCCGACGCCTGCTTAGGTAGTTCGACTGAGTCCCAAAAAAGGACTTCGACGGGCGTTTCAAGTTCCACAGCGATCTTCTTCAATAGCCGAACGCTCGGCTCAACCCGGTCGTTCTCTAGATGGGAAAGATACGTTGGCGTCACTGGCAACCGCAGCGCGAGGTCGCGCTGCTTCATGCCGTGCTCAGTGCGCAGACTTCGTATGGTCTTGCCGAAGCGGATCATTGGCCCGCCTTGTTTGAGAAATCAGAGAGTCCGGTCATGTTTTTCCCGGCCCAAGACCGCGTCGCGTATCCGCTTGTCCGACCCCGAGAACTCCGTCACCTGCGCCAAGCACCATAGAACATTGGAAACCAGGCCGGCCGGAATAAGCACCGCATTGGTCGTGCTGGCCTCAAGCTCGCAGAGCGCCCGGATCGTAGAGTGGAAGCGCCGACGCTGCCTGGCCTTCAGCCCGCCGCGACGCTTCGGAGCAGACAAGAACTCTCGGAGTTCGCGGACGGTTTCAACTGCGAGGCACATCTGCCTCTTGTTCCTCGTTCGTTTCGGCACCCTTCATCCCCCCTTTCTCGGACCTTAGATTTGCCCAGTCCAAACAAAAAGGCGGGAGGAGGCACGTTGTCCTCCTCCCGCTCTTTGAAGGGACCAAGCAGGTCTCGGAGTAGCCCGTCTTGTTAACCGACGGGCCACACCCTCTGACTCTAAAACCGACCCGATAAGTGGGGCGGCGTTCCTTGCAGCTGCCCCTGAAAGCACGGACTTCGCCAGAGCCAGGAGAGGACTGAAGCCTTGGTTTTCCCTTCCTGACCGAACAGAAGCCTGCCCTGATGACTGGAATCATCAGAGGCCCGAGTCTGGAAGCCGGAGAGAAGGTGAGCACCTAAGCGTAAAGCGCAGACTGCGAAGGGCATCACCGTTCCTTGCCAGCGTCCGCGACTCGCTGCCGCAAGGACGCGGACGACAACATCCGTCCGCCACGACGGAGGAGGTTCTGAACGAGGAACCGCAGTTGTCAAAGAGCGTGCGCCTCGACTTCGACGCAAAATGATTATACAACAACCTGCGATGTCAGTGCAACATAAATCGTACCTTCAGCCTCAAGATTCGGAATTGAATTCAGGTCAACGGTGCTCCTATATACCGAAGATTCCCCACTGCCTGTGGGAGCCGGAAAAACCGTTGAATTCGATGAGCCTACCAGGCCCCTTGCCGGGCAAGTGTCCGACGCGATCATCCAGTCCGAGGAGCCCACTCGATTTCGCCTCAATGGTCAGGCTCCCATCGACGTCCACCAGAATCCGGGCGATGGACGCCTGGATCGCTTCTCGGACCTTTCCGTTCACCCCGCTCCGCAGCTTCTCCGTCATCCCCTGGAGATGCCGTTCGAGGGCGGCCGGAGTCAGCTGGATTACTGCGGGCTGCTGGTTCCCGTCGAGTTGGGCTAGCTCGGCCTGGAGGGTTGCCCGGCGCTGTTCGGCAGCCGACAGCGCCTGTTCCAGCGACGAGAAGTCCCCCTTGGCGATGGCCCGGGTGTAGTTGGCGACCTCCCGGTCTACCAGCGTCAGCGCCCGCCGAAGCCCCTTGATCCGGGGACGCGACACCGTGGCCTGGGCACGCAGCCGGATATTCACTTCGGTGAGCAATCGCTCTAGCGTGGCCGGGGTGAGGACCGCCTGCTGGAGAATCTCCAGGATCTCCCGCTCGATCGCTTCGTCCACCCGGAGGCCGTGCGGCGTGACCGAGCGAAGGTCTTTGCGGAGGACCTGATCGAGAGCCACTGGGCCCACCCGACGTCCGGGCTCCGGTGCCGCCATCGCCGACTCCGTCTCGTTTCGTTGCCGAAATACCAGAAGGAACGTGCGGGCAGAGTCCGACGTCATTCGCCCGCGGTGAAACGTCTGTTGAAGCATACCTTCTCAGGGCATGGCTCCCAGAGCGATTGACCCCGACCCGGCAACATGGTAAGTAAGCGCTGACTATTCACCAGGGTGCGGAGGCTTCCCATGCCACCGAAAACTGAGGCCAGGGTGCCGGGAAAACCGGCGCGGAGCAGGCGGGTGCGCGTCTCGGGAGAGGAGCGGCGTCGGCAGATCATCGAGGCGGCGACGACGCTGTTCTCGCGCAAGGGGTTCCGCGGGACTACGACGCGGGAGATCGCCAGAGCCGTCGGGGTGAGCGAGGCGATGCTGTTCAAGCACTTCGCCACCAAGGAGGAGCTGTACGCCGCCATCATCGAGGCCAAGGCCCACGTGGAGCGGCTGATGGACACGGTGGTGGAGGCAGCGGAACGGGGGAACGATGCCGAGGTCCTACGCACGCTGGCCCGGGAGATGATCGCGCGGACCCGGACCGACCCCGCGCTGATGCGACTCACCCTTTTCAGCGCCCTCGAGGGGCATGCCCTGTCCGACATGATGTTCCGCTCGCGGGTGCAGCAACTGGACGACTTTCTCAGCCGCTACATCGCCCGGCGGATCGCCGCAGGGGCCTTCCGCAATGTCGATCCCATGCAGGCGGCGTGGAACTTCATGGGGATGGTGGTCTACCACACCCAGCTCCTGGAGCTGTTCAGACAGAAGCCCCCGCGACATCTGACCAGCGACCGGGCCGTCGAGGAGATGGTCCAGCTCTTCCTGAACGGAGTCCGCCGCTCATGACGTCTGCCATGTGTGCCCGAGCCAGAAGGGTCTCCCGGGGGGGCAACGCTCGGGCGCCCTCCCGCCGAACGCCCCAGGACCGAGTCCCGGCCTCGACGCTTTGCCATCAAGGCCGCCATCCCCGACCGGGATGGCGCGAGACAAGAAGGTGACCCATGCCACTCCTAGGAAAAGCAGATGGCCGTGGCAACCTCATCGTCGTGGCGGCCGTTCTGGTGTGTGGCCTCTGGCTGGGAGGTTGCGAGTCCTCCAAATCCGCCCCGCCGCCCTCCGTGCCGGAGGTGGCCACCGTGACCGTCCAGCCGGAACAGGTCGTGCTGACCACCGAGCTGCCGGGTCGGACATCCGCGTACTCGATGGCGGAGATCCGTCCGCAGGTGGGCGGCATCATCCAGAAGCGGCTGTTCGAGGAAGGCGCTGACATCAGGGACGGCCAGGCGCTTTACGAGATTGACCCCGCCCCCCTCCAGGCAGCCTACGACAATGCCGCGGCGAACCTTGCCGCCGCCCGGAGGGCGGTCGCCCGGGCGCAGGCCGCCCTGGAAGCGAGCCATACCGGCGTCCTGCGGCAGCGGGCCATCGTCGAGAACGCGCGCGTGAACCGGAAGCGCTTCGAGGATCTCCTCGCCGAGGGCGCGGTGGCCGCCAGCCAGCGGGACCAGGCCGTGACCGATGCTGACGTGGCCGATGCCACCCTCCGGACCACCCAGGCGCAGGTGGAGAGCGATCGGGAGGCGGTGGCCGTGGCCGAGGCGACCGTTCAGCAGGCGGCGGCGGCGCTTGAAGCGGCCCGCATCAATCTGGGGTACGCCCGCGTCACCGCGCCCATTGCAGGCCGCATCGGGAAATCCAGCGTGACCGTGGGCGCCCTGGTTACGGCGAGCCAGCCCACCCCCCTCGCCACCATCCAGCAGCTGGATCCCATCTATGTGGACGTGACCCAATCCAGCGCCAATCTGCTGCAGCTCAAACGCAACATCGCGGTCGGTCGGATCAAAGGCGACGGTCCCGACCGGGCGCGGGTGAAGCTGCTCCTGGAAGACGGCACGCCCTATCCATCGGAGGGAACCCTGAAGTTCTCCGATGTGACCGTGGATCCCAGCACCGGATCGTTTATCCTTCGCATGCTCTTCCCGAACCCGCAACATACGCTTCTGCCCGGCATGTTCGTCCGTGCGCAGGTCCTGGAAGGGGTAGTCGAGCAGGCGATTCTTGTCCCGCAGCAGGGGGTCTCCCGCGACCCGAAGGGGAATCCCCTCGTGCTGCTCGTGGGTGCCGAGAGCAAGGTCGAGCAGCGGATGATCGCGGTGGATCGTGCCATCGGCGACAGATGGCTCGTCGCCTCGGGTCTGGCGCCCGGCGATCAGGTGATCGTCGAGGGGATTCAAAAGGTGCGGCCCGGCGCTTCCGTCAAGGCCGTCCCCTTTGACGCCGGCCGGAAGGAGAGTCCGGAGGCCGGGAAGATCGGCCAGCCGGCCACAGGCGCGAAGTAGGCGGAGGCCTTTGGTGCTATCGAAATTCTTCCTGGATCGCCCGGTCTTTGCCTGGGTCATCGCCCTGATCATCATGCTGGTGGGGGGACTGGCGATCTACAACCTGCCCATCTCGCAGTATCCTCCCATCGCCCCGCCGTCGATCTACATTCAGGCCTTCTATCCCGGGGCCTCGGCGGAGACCGTGGAGAACAGCGTCACCCAGATCATCGAGCAGAAGATGACCGGCCTGGACAAGATGCTTTACCTGTCCGCCACCAGCGATTCGGCCGGCTCTGCCCGCATCGAGCTGACCTTTACCCCGGGGACCGATCCGGACCTCGCCTGGTCCAAGGTGCAGAACAAGCTCCAGCTCGCCATGGCCAGCCTGCCCGAAGTGGTCCAGCTCCAGGGAGTCACGGTCGGGAAGGCAACGCGCAACTACCTGATGATCGTGGGGCTGATCTCGGAAGACGGCAGCATGGACGGCAACGACCTGCGGGATTATGCCCAATCCAACCTGGAGAAGGTGCTGGCGCGGGTGCCCGGCGTAGGCGAGGTGGAGTTCTTCGGCTCCCAGTACGCCATGCGCGTCTGGCTGAACCCCGACCGGCTGACCGATTACCAGTTGACCGTCGACGATGTCCTCACGGCGCTGCAGTCGTACAACGTGGAGGTCTCCGCCGGCCAGTTCGGCGGGGCGCCGGCGGTCGAGGGCCAGCGCCTGAACACCTCCATCGTCGTCCAGAGTTTGCTGAAGACGCCGGAGGAGTTTGCCGCCATTCCGGTCCGCGTCAACCCGGATGGCTCCACCGTGCGCATCCGGGACGTGGGGCGGACGGAGCTGGGGACCGAATCGTATGACGTCGCGTCCTTTTACAACGGCAAGCCCTCGGCCGCCATGGCCATCCGGCAAGTCGCGGGCGCCAATGCCCTGGATACGGCCGATGCAGTCAAGGCCAAACTGAAAGAGATGAGCCGGTACTTCCCCGCAGGGATGAAGGTGGTCTATCCCTACGATACCACCCCCTTCGTCAAGGTGGCCATCACGGAGGTGGTCAAGACCCTCTTTGAGGCCATCCTCCTGGTGTTCCTGGTCATGTGGCTCTTCATGGGAAACATCCGGGCCACGCTGATCCCGACCATCGCGGTGCCGGTGGTGCTCCTGGGGACCTTTGCGGCGCTCGGGCTGTTCGGCTTCTCCATCAACATGTTGACCATGTTTGCCATGGTGCTGGCCATCGGGCTATTAGTGGACGACGCCATCGTGGTGGTGGAAAACGTCGAACGGATCATGAGCGAGGAAGGGCTTTCGCCCAGAGAGGCCACCGCCAAGTCCATGGAGCAGATCACCAGCGCCCTGATCGGCATCGGCCTGGTGCTCTCGGCGGTGTTCGGTCCCATGGCCTTCTTCGGCGGCTCGACCGGCATCCTCTATCGCCAGTTTTCCGTGACCATCATCGCGTCCATGCTCCTGTCGGTGGTGGTGGCCTTGATCCTGACGCCGGTTCTCTGCGCCTCTCTCCTCAAGCCGGTGCCGGCCGGGCATGAGCCGGCGGAGAATGCGATCTTCTTCCTGCGCCCCTTCTTTGCGGCGTTCGATCGCACCTTCTTCCGGATCAGGGATGTGTATGTCCGGCTGGTGGAACGCTCCTTTGGCAGAAAAGTCCGCTACCTGGCGGTGTATCTTGTGATCGTGGCGGCTGTGGGCCTCCTCTTCCTTCGTTTGCCCTCCTCTTACGTGCCGGAAGAAGACCAGGGGATTCTGCTGGCCCAGGTCATGTTGCCCGCGGGTGCCACCTTGGAGCAGACCGGGGGGGTTCTGGACCAAGTCCAGCAGCATTTTCTGGAGAAGGAAAGCGAGGCGGTGGATTCCTGCATGACCATCTCCGGGGTCGGCTTTTCCGGACACGCACAGACCAACGGCATCGTATTCGTCAAGCTCAAGGACTGGCACCTCCGCAAGCGATCGGATCTGAAGGCGCAGGCCATCGCGGAACGGGCCATGCGGGCCTTTTCTCGGCTCCGCAATGCCATGGCGTTCGCCTTCCCGCCGCCTTCCGTGATCGAGTTAGGCAACGCCACCGGATTTGACTTCCAGTTGCTGGACCGGGGCGGACTCGGTCATGACAAACTGATGGCGGCCCGCGACCAACTCCTCGGCATGGCCGGGAAGGATGCGCGCCTGACCAGAGTCCGGCCCAACGGCATGGAAGACGTGCCCGAATACCGGATCGACGTGGACTGGGAAAGGGCCGGCGTCCTGGGGATCCCCATCACCTCCATCAATAACACCATCTCGGCGGCGTTCGGCAGCGCCTACGTCAACAACTTCATCCAGGGCGGCCGGGTCAAGCGCGTGCTCCTGCAGGCGGACGCCCCGTACCGGATGTTGCCCAAGGACCTGGAAAAACTCTACGTCCGGAATACCACGGGCAAGATGGTTCCCTTTTCTTCCTTTGCTTCCGCCCATTGGTCGTCCGGCTCTCCCAGGCTCGAGCGGTATAACGGCTTCCCCTCCATGAACATCTGGGGAGAACCGTCGCCGGGGAGGAGTTCCGGTGAGGCGATGCTGGGGATGGAAGAGAGCGTCGCGAAATTGCCCCAAGGGATCGGTTTCGAATGGACCGGGCTCTCCTACCAGGAGCGCATGGCAAGCTCCCAGGCGCCCATCCTGTACGCCTTTTCCATTCTCGTCATCTTCCTGTGCGTGGCGGCCCTGTATGAGAGCTGGTCAATCCCCATCGCCAATCTGCTGATGCTGCCGCTGGGTGTATTCGGCGCGATCCTGGCAACCTGGTTGCGGGGGATGCACAATGATGTCTACTTCCAGATCGGGTTCCTCACCACCCTCGGGCTGTCGACCAAGAATGCCATCCTGATCATTCAGTTCGCCAAGGAACGGATGGTGCGTGGGGCGGGGTTGATCGAGGCGACCCTTGGAGCGGTACGGGTGCGACTGCGACCGGTCATCATGACCTCGCTGGCATTTTTTTTCGGCGTCTTGCCGCTGGCGATCGCGTCCAGCGCGGGCGCCGGCGCAATGAAAGCCATCGGCACCTCCGTGACTGGCGGGATGCTCTCCGCCACATTCATCGACCTCTTTTTCATCCCGCTGTTCTTTGTCCTCGTCTCCCGCAGGTTCACGAGAAAACAACCTGAGTCCACCCTGCAGCACTACCTCGATGCCCCGGCCGCGTCGGAAGTGCATTGATCGGGGGCGGAGAGAGCCGAGGGGGATTTGCGAGGGGTGGCAGCGTACGATGCGGGCGAGGGAGGGTCTCTGCCGGAAAAAAGAAGCGCGGAGTGGGTGACCACTTTGCGCTCGCATCTGGTGGACGCGGTCGAAACCAATCCTCGAGGGCTACTTGAGAAGGTGCCTGTAGTCCGCAAAACCCTCGTCGCTCGATAACTAACCTAGGGATTCTGAATTGACTTTCCACTAGCATCCGCTGGAGAGGCGATCCATGTCTCCATGATGGATCCGCTCCCCCGAGACCAGCCGAATAATTGGGATAGGGAGTTTTGCTCAATTGGCGGTCCGGTCCCCCGGCACTCTAACCAATGCCGATCATCTTCCATTGCCTGCCAGTGACGGATCGGATGGTTCGCTGCATTAGGGGTCCGGCGCCCCGGCACCAACCCTCATGAAATCCGAATATGATGTGCTGGCGCTTGGTGATTGCAGGGAAGGAAGGTCATGGCGTCCCCAGTCATGCCCCTTGCTCATTCACGCTCTGGCCGCGTTCGTCCTTGCTTCCCATTCCGGTTCAAGGTATATAGGGGTTCTGTTGACCCCGAACGGCTCGCTCACCACTCGGAAGGAGATCCCATGGCCTTGAATGTGACCGGGGCGTTGCGCAAGGCGCTCAGCCACCTGGAACGGGAGAAGGCGGGCATCGACCGGCAGATCCGGGCAGTGCAAAGCGCGCTCGCCGCGCTGGCGGGTAGGAAGATCCCTGCCCCCACTGGACTGCGGAGCCGTCCCACCCCGCAGCACCGCCGAATGAGTGCGGCCGCCCGCCGGAAGATCGGGCTGCGGATGAAGGCGTACTGGGCGAAGCGGAAGGCGGCCGCCCCGGAGGGCAAGACGAAGGCGCCGCAGAAGGGCAAGTGACGGAGAGCTCGCCCCCCAGAGCGGACGGCATCCGGCCGGCGCCGTGTGGGCGCGGACCGGCTCGCCGCAGTGCGGATCGTGGACTTCCTTGCATCGCTCCGTTCTTCAAGGACGGGCCGGATCGTACTCATCTGGCGGTCGATCCGCTGTTGCTCCGCTTCCAGTTGGCGGAGGGCCTCTCACAAGGGGGCCGTTACCCCCGGCTCATCCTCGCCTCCTTTCGTGGGCCCCTTTTACAAGGAGAGCTGCTCACTCCCAGAGCTCTGCTTCATCCCACCCGTGCTTGTCATCCCAAGACATCTCCAAAGCACTCTAGATCCATCCTGGCGTTCTCGCCCCATGGATGCCACCACGCCAAATGCGACGGGACCGCTCGACCGAGCGCCGACAGAGAGGACCTGCCGACGGGGAGAACCACCCGACTGGGATTGATATATATTATTTCCCGGAGGCACTGCGAAGTCCAGGGGAGCAGCGCGAGAGCCTTCAGGTCGGGTGGGCTGGGGCACGGCGGAACGCGTGAGCTGAAACGAGGACTCCGGGGGGGCCGATCACTACCCTTCCAGCGCCCTGAGGTCCAACGGCGGGAGAGCGGCTCAGGAGCTTGAGGACGCGAGCGAAACGCAGAGTTCCCGGGCGAACCCGTCAAGCGCCGGCAGGTCATCAGCGGGGAGGGCAGAATCCGTCTAGAAGAATTCTCGAGCACCCCCTGGTTGGGGAAGCCATGACCCGTGAGGTGAAGGAACGCCCTGGGTGCGGACTTCGATGGCCGCTGGGCCTTCTGCTGCTGACGCCCGTCTCGTGGGTCTGGCCGACCGCCAGTGAGGCAACGGTGATTCTCTTTCTCCAGAATGGCCGGACGGTCCAGGCGGAGAGGATGGAGATCCTCGGGGATCGGCTTCGCATTGAGAAGCCGACGAAGACGATCGAGCTGCCCCGGTCGGCCGTGCTGTCGATTCATCCGGCCTCGCCCCCCACGCCCTCACCCACCGGCCCCCCGCCTGCCACCGTGTACCGGGGCCTGACGCAGCAGATGACCGGCAAGGTCCGCCGCGAGATTCAGAACCGCCCGCCACCGTGTACCGGGGCCGGTAGCCAGAAGGGTCCACGGATCGAGGGCCACGTCGCCAGAGGGAGGTCAGAATGGACATAGTGCCGTTTGCAATCGTCCCAGTGCTGTTCATCATCATCGTATTACTGTACATCTTCTTCAGTGCCGTGAAGGTCCTGCGGGAGTACGAGCGGGCGGTCGTCTTTCGCCTGGGCCGGCTGTCCAAAGCCCTGATCAATCCCGGCGGCACCGGCAACGGCCCCGGGCTGATCCTGCTGATCCCCGTCGTCGACAAGATGGTGAAGGTGAGCCTCCGCACCGTGGCCATGAACGTCCCCTCCCAGGATGTCATCACCAGGGACAATGTCTCCCTCAAGGTCGATGCCGTGATTTATTTCCGGGTGATGGATCCCGAGCGGGCGGTGGTGGCCGTGGAGGACTACCTGTTTGCCACCTCGCAGATGGCCCAGACCACCCTGCGCAGCGTGCTGGGTCAGTCCGAGCTGGACGAACTGCTCTCGGAGCGCGACCGGATCAACCAGATGCTCCAGCGCATCATTGACGAGCACACCGAGCCGTGGGGGATCAAGGTCAGCGCCGTCGAGGTGAAGCTCATTGACCTGCCCCAGGACATGCAGCGGGCCATGGCCAAGCAGGCCGAGGCCGAGCGGGAGAAACGGGCCAAGATCATCCATGCCGAGGGCGAGCTGCTGGCCTCGGAGAAGCTGGCCCAGGCGGGCCGGGTGATCGCCTCGGAGCCCATCACCATCCAGCTCCGCTACCTCCAGACCCTGACGGAGATCGGGACGGAGAAGAACTCTACCGTCATCTTCCCCATTCCGATTGACATGCTACGAGCCATCGTGGGGGACAAGAAGCCGGCCTGATGGCGGGGTGGAGAGCCGACTGATCCTGACGGCATCAGGTTCGATGCTCTGGCGCCGGTTGTCGGACGCTTGACTGTCCTGAATGTCTGTGTTACGGAA
>Ga0181527_1002354_pt1 | contig 17952 bp, 17 predicted proteins | sample PEATcosm2014_Bin_30_FD_119762 | JGI IMG/M metagenome (GOLD analysis project Ga0181527, IMG submission 119762) | Peatland microbial communities from MTU Mesocosm Facility, Houghton, MI, USA - PEATcosm2014_Bin06_60_metaG | ecosystem: Environmental > Terrestrial > Soil > Wetlands > Peat | place...
GAAGGGGATCATCACGATCCCCAGGAAGAGCATGGCGGGGATGGCGCCGATCCAATACCAGTGCGTGGCGAGGATGCCGTACTGGTAGGCGGACGCCGCCCAGCCCATCAACTCGAGCGAGCCCAGGTTGGCGGCGAGAAAGCTGAGGCCCGCCACCCAGGCCGTCATCTCGCGGCCAGCCAGGAAAAAATCCTCGCCCGTCTTGGTGTAACGCTTCAGATAGAAGCCGATTCCGATGACGGAGAAGAAGTACAGGACGATGATCGCGATGTCCACGCCCGACAGCGAGACCAAGCGCGAGGGAGCACTCTGCAACAAGAGAGACAGAGGGAGTTGTGCTGTAATCGCTTGCACGTGCCCATCGTAGGGGACCTCAATATCGAAGTCAAGCGAGGGGCACGGCGCCGGTGCGCTTGCCGCGCTCGAGATGCTGCGCCCATTCGACCAGGCTGACGAGCAGGTTCCGGATATGTTTCCGGGTGTTCTCGTCCTTCAGGTTGCCCTGTTCGTCGAAGCGCTCCGCGGCACTCGAAATCATCACTTCGGGCCGATTCACCGCGTGCATGTTGAGGAATACGAAGACCTGGCGGAGGTGGTACTGGGCGCGGGCGGTGCCGAGGGCGCCGGCCGAGGCGCCCATCACGGCTACCGGCTTGCCCTCCCACGAGTTGTCGCCGTAAGGCCGCGACGCCCAGTCGATGGCGTTCTTCAGCACGCCCGGAATGGAATAGTTGTATTCGGGCGTGACCAGCAGAATAGCATCGGCGGCGCGGATACTTCGCTTCAACTCCACCACCCGCGCCGGCGGGTTTCTTTCGTCATCCTGGTTGAACGGAGGAATGCCCGCGAGATCGAAAATGTCAAGGCGGGCGCCTTCGGGCACAAGTTGCCCGGCGGCTCGGAGAGCGGCGCGGTTGTAAGACGCCTGGCGAAGACTGCCGGCGATTCCCAAAATAGTCATCGGTGTGTTCATGCTACCTCCCAGTAGACAGAGTAGCGCTTGTCGAAAATACTGTTGAGCGGGACCAGTGTCACATCTTTCGGCTGGCCGGTGGTGTGGAACGAAAGTGGCTGGTCGCCGGGCTTGATCCACGAAGCCGGATCGGCGGCGGCGCGGAAACGGGGAACCTCGATGGGTAAGGCCTGGACCCGCGGACCCATCGGGCCGGTGATTAGTTGCTCTGTCAATCCCTCCGCTCCCAGATCACCCGCCAGCACCAGGGGGCCATAGAGGATGGCCTGCAACTTGGGATCGTCGGGCATGGACTCGATGCGAAGGCGCATGGGCAGTTCCATCTCCACGCGGTCGCCCTTTTTCCAGGTTCGCGTCAGCGTCAGATAGCTGCCGGGGCTGGCGGTGGCTTCGAGCGGCCTGCCGTTCACTTTCACGGTCGGCGCGGAAGCGACCCAGGAGGGAATGCGCAGGCGCACGGTAAGGTGGACCGGCTTGTCGGCAGTGACCGTCAGGGCCATCCGCGGCTGCTCGGGGAACTGGGTATCCTGGCGCAGTCGAAAGCCTTTGTCGGGCCAGTTCAACTCGGAGGGAATGAAGAGGTTGACATACACGCCGTCGTCGTCGTGCCAGTAGATGCTGTCAGTGAGCTTGGAGTACTCTTCGATGCCGGTGCCGGTGCAGCACCAGAACGATTGATCCTCCGTGCAGAAGGTCTTCCAGGCGCCGGGGGTGAGTGAGAGGTAATACTGGGTGTGTCCGGTTTTAGGCTGGATGGCGCCGATGCGGTGGTTGATGAGGGCGCGCTCGTAGTAGTCGAAGTAGCGAGGGTCGGCGGTCCATCTGTAAAGATGGCGCGCCAGCTTGAGCATGTTATAGGAGCAGCAGCATTCGGCCGTTGACACGCTCATTTTCAGCTCGGCGGCGAGCTGCCGGGGCTGGGCCAGCCAGGCTTCGCCGTTACTTGTGCCGCCAGTTACGTAAGTGCGCGCGGTACTTACTTCGTAGAAGAAGAAATCGGCGACGTCATGGAAGCGCATGTCACCCGAGATTTCATAGCGGCGCGCGGCGGCGATCACTTGCGGGATGTGCGTGTTGGCGTGGAGCGGGCGCAGCTCGTCGCGGCGCGAGGCCAGAGGGTTGACGAAGCGCTTCTTGGTGAAGCGGTCGCCGGCCTTGGCCCACTGGTCGTTGTTAGTGGCCGCCGCCAGGTTATAGAGCACCTCGGCCATGCCGCCGAATTCCACGTTGAGGATCGCCTGCATGTGCTCTTCGGTCTTGGAGCCGGACCACTTGCCGGCCCAGTCGGCCATGCCTTCGACCACTTTCAGCGCGTCCTGGTTGCCGGCGAGGGTGTACATATCGAACAAGCCGGCCATGATTTTGTGGATGGTGTAGAAGGGCGCCCAGGGGAGTTGAGATAGCGAGTCGAGGCGGTCGAACAACTCGGTGGGGAAGGCGCTGAGATAACCGCCGCCGAGTTTCTGCTGGCACCTGGCCAGTTCGGCGACCATTTCATCAGCCTTGGCCTTGGCCTGCTTGTCCCCCGCCGAAGCGTACAACTGGGCGCTGGCCGAAAGAAAGTGGCCCGTGAAATGGCCGCGCAACTCGGTCGCGTGCTTGCCGTCCGCCTTCGCTTCCCAACCTCCGAACGGCTGGGCGGAGCCTACGGGCAGGCCGGCATTGGCGCGGAAGTTGTAGAGCAGGCGATCGGCGGGCAGGCGCCCCATATAGCCGCGATTCCACTCGGCGGCATCCGCGAACAAACCGGGGAGAAGCTTCACCTGGGTCATGGGGAAAGGGTGCACCCTGGCGGGCACGTCCTGGCGGGCGAACTCGAGAGGAGCCTGGAAGGGCGGCACTTCCGGTGGCGGTCCGGATCGCCGCGGCGGCGGTGGCGCGGTTTGCTGCGCCAGCAGTGCCGGAGCGGCGGCTCCGGAGGCGGCCAGGACGGCGGTGAAGCCGCGCCGGTTCAGAGTCTTCATGGCTTTCTATTGTAATCCCTGCCGCAACCGGCTTCGGATACAATGGGCTGGCACACCGCCATGAGCCGACCTACTCCCACGGCCGCGACGCGCGAGCAAGGCTTCGTCCGCGGCCTGAATCTGTTCGACGCCACCATGGTGGTGATCGGCGCCATGATCGGCTCGGGCATTTTCATCGTCTCGGCCGATATGTCGAGGCTGATCGGAAGCCCCGGCTGGATGCTGGTGGCCTGGGCGCTGACGGGAGTGCTCACCATCACCGCGGCGCTCTCCTATGGCGAGCTGGCCTCGATGCTGCCAGACGCGGGCGGCATGTATGTATACCTGCGTGAAGCGTTCTCGCCGTTGTGGGGGTTCCTGTACGGCTGGACGCTGTTCACCGTGATCCAGACGGGCACCATCGCGGCCGTGGCGGTGGCCTTCGCGCGATTTCTGGCGGTGGTGTTTCCTCCGGTCTCCGAAAGCCGCTACCTGGTGGAACCGATTCACATTTCGTCGCGATACGCCATCTCGCTTTCGACCGCGCAACTGGTGGGCGTGGCCGTGATCGCGCTGCTGACGTGGGCGAATTCGCGCGGTCTGGAGTACGGCAAGATCGTGCAGAACCTGTTCACCACCGCGAAGACGGCGGCGCTGGCGGCGCTCATCCTGGCCGGGCTTTTTCTGGGCTGGAGCGCCTCGGCGGTGAAGGTCAACTTCACGGGCCTGTTCAAACTGGGGGCGTACGATCCGGCGCTGGGCGTGGCCGCGGGCAGCGTTTTCGGGTTGATTGTGGCGTTATCGGTGGCGCAATCGGGATCGCTGTTTTCGGCCGACTCGTGGCACGACATTACGTTCGCCGCGGGCGAAGTGCGGAATCCACGCCGCAACCTGCCGCTGGCGATGGCCTTGGGAACGACGGCCGTGATCGGGCTGTACCTGCTGGCCAACGTGGCCTACCTGGTGGTGCTGCCGCTGGGGGCCATCCAGCATGCGCCGGCGGACCGCGTGGCCACGGCGGTGCTGCAGGCAATCCTCCCCGGCTACGGGCCCGCATTGATGGCCGTGGCAATCATGGTTTCCACGTTCGGATGCGTCAACGGCCTGGTGCTGGCGGGGGCCCGCGCTTACTATGCGATGGCGAAGGACGGCCTCTTCTTCGCGCGCGCGGGGGTGCTGAACAAGGCGCAAGTGCCGGGCTGGTCGCTGCTGGCGCAAGGGATCTGGTCCGCGGCGCTGGTCTTGCCGCGCACTTACAATCCGGACACGCACACCTACGGTAACCTGTATAGCAACTTACTCGACTATGTGATTTCCGCGGCGTTGCTGTTCTATATCCTGACGATCGCGGGCGTGTTCCGGCTGCGGCGGACGCGTCCGGACGCGGAACGGCCGTACCGCGTGGCGGGCTATCCCTTCGTGCCGGCGCTTTACATTCTTGGCGCGGCGGTGGTGCTGGCGATGCTGTTCGTTTACCGGCCGGCGACGACGTGGCCGGGATTGGCGATCGTGATTATCGGGGCGGGGGTGTACGCGGTGTTGCCGCGCGTTAGTCGATCGCCGCGCCGGCGCGGGGATGTCTCGGCCTCTTCATGATGAGCAGAAGCGGCAGCATCAATAGAAAAACCACGGCCATCGCGAGGAACGTATCCACGAAGGCCAGCATGGAGGCTTGGCGCTCCACCATTCCCCAGAGGGCGCCGTAGGATTGACTCACGGCGGTGTGCGTGTCGGACCCATGCACAATCATGGCGGACTCGACGCCCCTCAGGAAGGTCCGCGTCTGCGGGCTGTACGGGTTGACGTCCACGGCGAGCAGATGCGTGTGCAACTGCTGGCGGCGGAACAGGTAGGTGGTGGCGCTGGCGATTCCCATGCTGCCGCCGATGTTGCGCATCAGGTTGAACATGCTGGTGGCGTTGCCCATCTCTTCCCTGGGGATGGGGTCCATGGTGGCGGTGGTCAGCGGGACGAATAGCATGGCCAGCGATGCGCCCTGGATAAACTGCGGCCAGAAGATATCCCAATAGCCGGCGTTGAGATTGAGCCGCGAAAGCTCATAGAGGGTCCAGGATGCGCCCACCAGGCCCACGGCCAGCACCTTGCGCGGATCGAATCTGGCGAGCACGGTGCCCACCACGGGCATCATGAGGAACGAGCCGAGGCCGCGCGGGGCCATCGCTATCCCGGCGTCGAGCGCCGGATAACCGAGCAAGGTTTGCAGGAAGATGGGCACCAGCAACATGCTGCCGTAGAGCACGAAGCCGAGCACGGTCATCAGAAACACGCCCGCGCTGTAAGTGCGCAGCTTGAAGACGCGAAGATGCACCACTGGGTCGCGGGTGCGAATCTCGTGGATGATGAAGATGGTAATTCCGGCCGCCGCGACCACGCCCAGCGCGGCGATCCAGTTCGACGCGAACCAATCCTCTTCCTGCCCTTTGTCGAGCACGATCTGCAACGAGCCCACGCCGACGGCCAGCAGTCCCATACCCCAGTAATCGATGCCGCCACTCCGCCGCCGGATGTAGGGCGGATCGAAAACGAACAGGCGGGTCATGACGATGGAGGCCAGCCCCACCGGCAGATTGATGTAGAAGACCCAGCGCCAACTGTAGTTGTCCGTCAGCCACCCGCCAATCACGGGGCCGAGCATGGGCGCCACCACGATGCCCAGGCCCCAGAAGGCCATGGCCTTGCCGCGGTCCTGCGACGGGAAGGCTTCCAGCATGACGGCCTGCGAAAGCGGTTGGAGAGCGCCTCCGGTGGCGCCCTGGACGATGCGGAAGAAGATCAGCATGGGCAGCGTCTGCGCCATCCCGCACAGGACCGACGCCGCCGTGAATCCGAAGACGGCTGCCTGGAGCATGCGCTTGCGCCCGAAATAATTCGCCAGCCAGCCGGTCATGGGAAGGATGATGGCGTTGGCCACCAGGTACGAGGTCAGCACCCAGGTGGCCTCGTCGACGCTGGCCGAGAGGCTTCCCGCGATATGCGGCAGGGAGACGTTGACCACGGTGGTGTCCAGCACCTCCATGAAGGTGGCGAACATGACGGCGGTGGCGACAATCCACGGGTTGACGTGCGGGTATGGCTCTACGGCGGACGGCATCCAGTCTCTTATCCATGATGCCGCAGAACTATTGAGCCGCGCCGGCATCCGGCATTGTGGCGGAATGCCGGATCGGGGTACGATGAGATTGAGATGTTGCGCTTCTGGGTATTCATGGCCGTTTTGTCCTGTTCGGCTTTCGGCGCCACCGGCGCGGCCACCATCGACGCGGCAGTCGAGCAGATGTACAACTTCGATTTCCCGGCCAGCCAGGAGACTCTGAATCAATGCATTGCGGCCCACCCGAAAGACCCGCTGCCCTATGCGTTCCGCGCGGCCGCCGATCTGTTCTACGAAATGGACCGGCTGAAGATACTGGAAAGCGAGTTCCTGGTGAGCGACGAGCGCATCGTAGCCAAGAAGAAGCTGCAACCCGACCCCACGGTTCGCGCGCAGTTCTACAAAGCGCTCGACGACACCGCCAGCCGCGCGGAAGCCGCGCTGCGTGCCAACCCGGACGACCGCGCCGCGTTGTTTTCGATGTGCATCGCCCAGGGCGTCGCCACCGACTACATGGCGCTGGTCGAGAAGCGCCAGTTTTCGAGCCTTGGACCGGCGAAGCGATCCAACAGTTACGCGCAACGGCTGCTTAGACTGGATCCGAAGTATTACGATGCCTATCTCACCACGGGGTTTTCGGAATATATTCTCGCCAGCATGCCGTTTATCGTCCGCTGGTTCGTGCACTTCGACAACGTGAGCGGCAATAAGGAACGCGGCGTGGAGAATGTTCGCCTGGTGGCGCGCGAGGGCCATTATTTCAAGCCGTTCGCGAAGATTCTGCTGGGGATCGCCGCTCTTCGCGAGAAGAGGCCGCAGGAAGCGCGGGATCTGCTGGCCGATCTGACGCGCGATTATCCGGAGAACCCCCTGTTTCGCAAAGAACTGGCCAAGGTCACGGCAACCATCGGCGCGGCGGGCAATTAGCTCCGCTACCGGCGCTGGCACCAGGTCATAAAGCCGATCATGGTCTTGGCATCCTCGATCTTCCCGCGCTGGATCATCCGCGCGAGTTCCCTCTGCGTGAACCAGCGGGTCTCGATGCGCTCGTCGTCCATGGGGGTGGCCTCACCGGCCGTGAGATCGGTGGCCAGGTAGATGGTCATGCGCTCCTCGACATAGCCGGGGCTGGCCCAGAACGACGCCAGCCTGGTCCATCGGCGCGCGCGATACCCGGTTTCTTCGATCAGCTCGCGCCTGGCGGCCTGGAGCGGCTTCTCGCCGGGATCGAGGCGTCCGGCCGGCAGCTCCCACAAATACTTCCCGGCGGGGAGCCGGTATTGCCGCACCAGCAGCACGCGGTTCTTCTCATCCACCGCCATCATCACGGCGGAGCCGGCGTGGCGCACCACCGAGCGCTTGATTTCGAAACCAGTCTTGAGGTCCACGGCGTGGTCTTCGGTCACACGGAACAGCGCGCACCGGTAAGCTTCGCGGGAAGAAGTGATTTTCATAATTTGGATTGGAGCGCGGCGGCGAAACGTTCCACCGGCAGCGTGTTCAGGATGTCGTCCGGCCCGAGCCAGCCGCGGCGCGCGGTGAGGACGCCGTAGCGCATGTAGTCGAGCTGCTTGGGGTGGTGCGCGTCGGTGGAGATGGCGAACCGCGCGCCCTTGGCCTGGGCATTGCGGATCAGCGCGCCGTGGAGGTCCAGGCGTTCGGGGCTGGCGTTGATTTCGAGCCAGACGCCGCGGCGCACGGCCTCCGCCGCCACGCGGTCGAAATCGAAGGGAAACGGATCGCGGTGCAGCAGGAGGCGGCCGGTGGGGTGGCCGAGGATGCGCACGTGCGGGCACTCGAGCGCGCGCAGCAGCCGGTCGGTCATTTCGGCGGCTTCCATGTTCATGTGGCTGTGCACGCTGGCGATGACCAGGTCCAGCTCAGCCAGCGCGTCGTTGGCGAGGTCCAGCGCGCCATCCTTGAGAATGTCGCACTCGATGCCGGAGAAGATGCGAAGCCCGAGGGGCCCAGAGGGCACCCCGTCACGGTTGATTTCGCGCACTTGCCGGGCGAAGGCCACGACGCGCTTCTCGTCGAGACCGTTGGCCATGGCCAGCGCCTTCGAGTGGTCGGTGATGGCGATGTACTGGTAGCCGCGGGCGCGGGCGGCTTCGGCCATCTCATCGAGCGTGGCGCGGCCGTCGGTTTCGGTGGTGTGCATGTGGAGGTCGCCGCGGATCTGCGCCAGTTCCACAAGTTCCGGCAGGCGGCCCTCGGCAGCGGCTTCGATTTCGCCGCAGTTTTCGCGCAGCTCCGGCGGAATCCAGGGCAGGCCGAGCGCCTGGTAGACGCCGGCTTCGGTTTCGCCCGCCACCCTGATATCGCCCTCCACGCGAAACAGGCCGTACTCGCTGAGCTTCAGCCCCATCTTCACGGCGCGCGTGCGGAGGGCCACGTTGTGGTCCTTGCTGCCGGTGAAATACTGCAGTGCCGCGCCGAAATTCGCGGGCGCCAGCGCGCGCACATCCACCTGCAAGCCTTCGCGGCCCACCTTCGCGCTGGCCTTGTTCTCGCCGCGGCCCAGCACCTCTTCCACGCGCGGGTAGGTCACAAAGCGCTCCAGCGCGGCGTGGGCGGCGGGGCCGGTGACCAGCAGGTCGAGATCGCCCACCGTCTCGCGCCCGCGCCGCAGGCTCCCGGCGGGCGTGACGGCCTCCACGCCCGGAACCTGCCCGAGCGCCTCGATCAATTCCGCCGCCACGCCTTCCGCATAACTCAACAGGTAGCGGCCGCTGCGCTGGCGGTATTGCGCGATGGAGCGCAGGACCTTCTCTTCCAGCTTGGCCCCCATGCGCGGCAGCACGCGCAGCTTCTGCTCCTGGCAGAGCCGCTCCAGCTCGTCGATGGTGCTGATGCGGTAGTGCTCGAAGATGAGCGCGATGCTCTTAGGACCGAGCCCCTGAATCTTCAGGAACTCGAGGGCGGTGGGAGGGAACTTCTGCAACAGCAGGTCGCGCCGCTCGCAGGAGCTGCGCTCCACAATCTCCGCCAGAACGTGTGCCAGCCCCTTGCCGATTCCGGGAATCTCGGTGACATTGCGGTTCGGGTCGAGCAGGATATCGGCAATGCGTTCGGGATAGCCCTCGACGGCGGTAGCTCCGTTGCGATAGCTGCGGATGCGGAACGAGTCTTCGCCGGCGATCTCCATCAGATCGGCCGTCTCCCAGAGCACGCGCGCGATTTCCTGGTTGTCCAAACGGGGGCCCTCCATTCAATTGTAAGCTGGGGGCGTGAGGATTCGTCCTTTCGTCGCCGTGGAGCGTCTGGTTATTGTGAGACCCGGGCTTCCGTGTTACGGCGCGATCCTGGCCGGCTTGATTGCGAACTCGACCGTCATGGCCCAGTCCACGCCCTTTGCCGTTGTATCCGCCGCCAGTTATCAGCCAGGGGGGCCGGTGGCGCCGGATTCGTTGGCAGCGCTGTTTGGCGTCAATCTGGCGGGTTCCACAGCTTCGGCGACGCTCGATCAGAACGGGCAGTTACCCACGGGACTGGGCGGAGCGCGCGTCGAAGTGAACGGCGAAGCCGCCAGTTTGCTATACGTGTCGGCTTCCCAGATCAACTTCGTGGTGCCGGGGGACGTGGCCATCGGCACGGCGGACGTGCTCGTACGAAATACCAACACCGGCGCCGAACAGAGCGCCACCATGCTGGTCCAAAACACCGCCCCCGCCGTGTTTAGCGCGGACGGGACCGGAAAGGGTCCCGGCGCGATTCTCAATGCGGTCACCTATGCAGCCGCGCCGTTTCTGACGGTGACACCCGAAATCGCCGGCAGCGACCAACGTACCCGCCTGGCCGTCTATACCACCGGCATCCGGTACGCGGCCAGTGTCGGAGCCAGCGCCACGAACCCGTCCGGCAACAGCTACAACCTCACGGTGGAATACGCCGGCCCCGCTCCGGGTTACTTCGGGCTCGACCAGGTCAATATCGTGCTGCCTCCCGACCTCGATGGCGCGGGGGTGGTCTCATTGTTCCTGACGGCCGATGCCAGCGCGTCGAACCGCGTCACGTTCCTGATGGCGAGCCTGCCGGCGAACTCCATACGCTTGGCGACGTTGAGCTTCTCCCCGTCTTATGTGAACGGTGGAGATAACGCAATTCTGACGATTTCGCTCAACGGGGTGGCCCGGTCGATGGGCTTCCCCGTGTCGTTAGGAAGCAACAATACGGCAGCGCAAGTGCCCCTGCTGGCGACGGTACCGGCGGGACAAGCGTCTCTTCAGGTCACAATTCCGACCTCGCCTGTGACCACCGTCCAAACGGTCACGATCACCGCGCAGGGCGAAACCGCGGCGCTCGAAATCGATCCCGCGAACGCGCTCGCGGTGTCCGCGTTGTCGGTGACGACCGCGAGCGTGCTGGGCGGGCGGAATGTGTCCGCGACCGTCACGCTGACGGGGACGGCGCCTCCGGGAGGAGTGACCATTGGGATATCGAGCGACAACTCCAACGCACAACCTCCGGCGACGGTTTCGATTCCATTCGGAGCCAGCTCGGCCACCTTTTCGATCCTCACCTCAGCCGTTACCGCCAACCAGACCTGCAACATTACGGCCACGCTCGGGCGGACCAGCAAGACCGCTCAGTTCACAGTGATTCCGGCTGTGCAACTGGCTTTAGCAAGCAGCTCGGTTGTGGGCGGAAACAATGTGGGCGGCACGGTGACCATCGCGGACAGTGCGCCAATCAGTGGAGCAACCGTCAACCTGCAATCCAGCGATTCGATCGCGAAGGCGCCCTCTTTTGTCAACATTCCCTCCGGCCAGAATTCCACTTCGTTCACGATTACGACGGCCGCGGTGACGGCGGCGCAAACGGTCACCATCACGGCCACCTATGGGAGCCTCAAGCAATCGGCGACGCTGACGGTGAATCCGCCGGCATCGCCAACGCTGACTGGCGTGGCGGTTTCCCCGGACCACGTCACTGGCGGAACGAATGCAACCGGGACCGTGACCCTGGGGGCGGCAGCTCCGCTGGGCGGAATCGCCGTCGGCTTGAAGAGCAGCTCGGCCTCTGCCCAGGTGCCGTTGTTGTTTAGTGTTCCGCAAGGTGCGACCACGGCTTCGTTTACGATTTCGACCAGCCATGTGACATCCACGCAAACCGTCACGATAACCGCCACGGCGGGGAGCGTCAGCGAGACGGCGGTTCTGATCGTTCAGTAGGCTGGTTGTTTCGCTATCCTGAAGGGTTCATACCCGAGGGATCGCACCTCTATTGCGACGTCAGCCTGCCGGTGCTGGATGCGGAGCTGCTGGCGCTGGGGCGCTGGATCGCGGGCTACTACTGCGCGCCTCTGGGCGAAGTGCTGCGCGGCATGTTGGAAAGACGTCCGCCTTCGGCGGCCTACGCCAAGAGGGCGGTCGAATTTGCCAACGAGGCCTGCCAATCGGCAGAGGCTCTGATGCGTTAGGCAGCTTCGCGCGGCTCGCGTCACCCTTCCGTGTTGTGATCTGGAAATACTACTGGATGTATAGAGGATTTCGCCATGAGCGATACATCGCAAAAACGAGCGCTCAACAACTAGCGGAAGCGCCTCAATCAGCGTGGGATGGCCCGGTTCGAGGTTCTTGGGCTCGACGCCGACCGTGAACTGATCCAGTCGCTCGCGAGGCGGCTCGCCGGGACGGACTTGTGCCACACTGGAGAAGGGCAATTACAGGGAGATCTGGATGGCGGAGAGCGGGACTCACGCCGCAGAACTCGCAAGGCACATCGTCGGGGCGCTTGTGAACGGCCTCTCCGGCAGACTGGTGGCAGTGGTGCTGTTTGGTTCGCGCGCGCGCGGCGAAGGGTCCGAGACCAGCGATTGGGACCTGCTAGTGATCGCCGAAGGCCTGCCAGCCAAGACGTTCGACCGGAACTTGTACCTGAGGCAACTGATCCCGCTGGAGTGGCGCGGCCGTGTATCGATCCTGGCCAAGGCGCCGGAACAATTCCATGGCGCCGTTTCGTCCCTGTACCTCGGTGTCGCCCTGGACGGTCAAATCCTCTATGACTCGCGCGGATTCGCGGTGTCGCGGCTTGGGGCGCTGCGCGGCGGTATCGAGCACCTTGGTCTTCGCCGGGAGCCGGTACCGGAAGGCCTCTATTGGCGTTGGGAGAAGACGCCCGCTGCTTCCTGGTCGCTTTCCTGGAGTGCGTGACGGGAATCTGGCAATTACCCCACCGAGGTTCCGGGGCGCCCATCAGGCTAAGACCAAGCGCCGCCCCTTCGGCTCCGGAATCGGATCGCCGAACTCCTTGGCGGTGTCGATCCAGAGGCGAATTGCATCCTGCGCGTTGCCGAGCGCGGTTTCCTGGGTGGCGCCATGCGCCATACACCCAGGAAGTTCCGGCACCTCCGCGATGAACGCCCCGTCTTCGTCGCTCCAATAGATGATGACTTCGTATTTAATCATGGTCGGGAACCCAGCTTCGCTTTCAGAATCACGGACCGGACCTGCTTCACCTGGTACGGCTTCGCCTGCGCACCCGCCCTCTGCAAGGTGATCTTCTCCTCGACGCCACTCTTGCGGAACAGATGATGGCTTCCCCTCACGCGCTTCTCGAAACCCAGGCTCTCAAGCAATTGGCACAAATCGTCGAAACGGATGGCCGCATCGGCGGCGCCGCTGAGAAGCAGTCGCAGTGTCTTCTCAGCTCCCATAACGACATTCTACGCCCAAACCGTAAGACTGGTGGCCACACGCAATTGCTGTCGATCTATCGCGCCGCCCTTCTGTGGTATGATCTGGATATATTACTGGATATACGGAGGATTCCGCCATGGGCGATACATCGCAAAAACGAGCGCTCCACAACTACCGGAAGCGCCTCAACCAGCGTGGGATGGCCCGGTTCGAGGTTCTCGGGCTCGACGCCGACCGTGAACTGATCCGGTCGGTCGCGAGGCGGCTCGCCGGCAATGGCCCGGATTCGGTGCGGATTCGTGCCACCGTACGCCGCACGGTCTCCGGAGAGCCGCCGAGGAAGGGCGGCATTCTCGATGCATTGCGCCGGTCGCCTCTGGTCGGCGCCGATCTGAGTCTCAAACGCCCCGTCAAGACTGGCCGCAAGGTGGACCTGTGAGCCGCCACCTTCTCGACACGAACGTCATTAGCAACGTCACCAAACCGGCGCCTTCAGCCGCGCTTGTTGCGTGGATGGCTGAACAAGCCGACGAGGATCTGTTTATCTCCTCTTTGACTGTCGCTGAGATCCGGCGCGGGCTGCTTGAGAAGCCTGCCGGAAAGAAGCGGAAGGAGTTGGAACGTTGGTTCTCCGGCCCCGAGGGTCCCCAAGCGCTGTTCGCCGGCCGCGTGCTCCCGTTCGATGAGAAGGCCGGCCTTGTCTGGGCGCGCCTGATGGCTGACGGGACTGCGGCCGGGCAGCCTCGGAGTCCCCTCGACATGATCGTCGCCGCGGTCGCCGAAGCGAATGATTGCGTGCTGGTCACGGCTAACGAAAAAGACTTCATCGGGCTGAAGATCGTGAATCCCTTGCGGGCTGCGAACTGAGGATCGGGCGCAAAAAGGGAATCCGGGTGTGAACCGGGTCGCGTGTTTGCTCCTGCTGCCACGGGATACGCGAAGGCGGAGAAACGCGTTCAAAGCCACGTGGGCGTTTATGAAGCGTCATCTGGTTCGCGGTCCTCGGTACGGGCTTGTTTCCGGGTGTCGCGCCATCCGCCCGGAGCAGCCGATGGCGCCATGGCGCTTTGGAGTCTTCCGAACATCAGCGCCCCATTCAGCCTCGAGCCTACGGTGCACCCGAGCAGATTCTACTCACCCGACCTCAACGGCTAAACCGCCGTCCTCAGACAGCGCGCCGAACTGCGATTGCCTACGCTGCAATCGCGTGCGTAAAATGTTGGCGTGGTCACGGATGACGACGCGAACCGCGGGGCGACACGCCGTTTGGCCGTGGGGGCGATGCTGACCTTCGGACTTGTGTCCGTTGCGCGCGCGGCCCCCGGCAGACGCGCGATGCGCGATTACCTCTACGTCAACAGTTTTATATACGAGATCCCCGGCCGCATACACAGGCTTGCGAAGGCAAAGGGGTTTCGAGCGTTGTACGTGTTCTATCCCGATGGACACCTGGACGTTGTTGAGTGCGGCCTGGAATTCGAGTTCGAGAAAAAGCGTCTCCGAGCCCTTCTTGCCGGAGCCGTCGTTGAGCACGGTAACTGGGAAAAGCGTGAATTGTCGTCGGTGGCAGTTTCATTGCCTTGCTCCCGTTTTCCACAACCACCAAAAGCCCCGCCCTGCAAGCCGCCAGAGACGTTTCTACTCGGGCGCACTGAGGCAGGCCCTCCGGGCCTTTTGGGGAAGGCGCTAGTTCCGAATGTCAACCCGAATATGAGCCTTATTGCGGCACCGGGTCTTGACAACTTCGAAGATCTCCGAAGGCTTCTGGATCGCGAGCATCGATGAGGTAGTGCGCGGCTGCGGAGATCGGCAACGAGAAACACCCCTACCCGATTGAGCGTAGGGTGTCGATTACCCGCCACTGACGACGCCGCAGCGTTTATCTGGGCCAGCGGGCGTGCCGGACACTCGGAAATCGGCTCTCACAACCGTATCCGAGGCCAGCGGGCAGCATAAGTACCGGGGTGTCAGCTTCAGTCCGGCGATGTGTGGCGGGACGGCAGTCCTAGCGGGCTCGGCGGATCTCTTCGCGTACCACGCGGCGCAGTGTCTCCTCCAAAGGCTCTTGGGTGCCCGCTATGAATTGGCGGAGGGCATCGTTAATCAGGCTCTGATAGTTACCGCCAGCGGCCTGGTCGACCTGATTGCGGAACCACGCGATTACGTCCTCATCCAGACGGATCGTGATCCTGGTCTTCCCCTTCGGAACGCAAACGCCAAGAAAGCCTCCTTGCTTACTCCGTGGGATCTGTTCGACGAATCCGGAGCGACGGGGGCGGTCGAATTTACCGGCACTGCTTTTCGGACAGGCCTAAACCCACCGGCGGCAAAAATCGACCGCCGGCGCTACCCGCTCAGCGAACGGCCCCAGGCGTCTCCAGCACCAAACCAGACGGCAGTTCCTCGCCGAAGACGCGGCCCAGATGTGCCACACTGGAGAAGGGCAGTTACAGGAAGACCAGGATGGTGGAGACTGGCACTCACGCCATGGAACCCGCAGCGTGCGGCACTTAAGAACGGCCTCTCCGACAGACTTGTGGCAGTGGTACTGTTTGGTTCGCGCGCACGCGGCGAAGGGTCCGAGACCAGCGATTGGGACCTTCTGGTAATCGCCGAAGGCCTGCCAGCCAAGACATTCGACCGGAACTTGTACCTGAAGCAACTCATTCCGCTGGAGTGGCGCGGCTGTGTATCGATCCTGGCAAAGACGCCGGAACAGTTCCACGGCGCCGTCTCGTCCTTGTACCTGGATGTCGCCCTGGACGGTCAGATCCTCTACGACCCGCGCGGATTCGCGGTGTCGCGGCTTGGCGCGGTGCGGCGCGGTATCGAGCACCTCGGTCTTCGCCGGGAGCGGATACCGGAAGGCTTCGATTGGCGCTGGGAGAAGACGCCCGCGGCTTCCTGGCCGCTTTCCTGGAGTGCGTGACCGTGCAGGCCAACCCGCCGGCCCGATACCGACTGAACGTGGCGCAAGGTTTTCTCGCGGAAGCGCGCCAGAATCTGGCCGCCCGGCAATGGCGCGCCTGCGTCGGAGAACTCGGCGCGGATATTCACATCGCGATTTCTTACGGCGATGAGGACGCCCTGCTGACCCCGTGGGATCGGTTCGACGAATCCGACGCGAGCAGGGCGGTCGAGTTTGCCAACGAGGCCTGCCAAATCGCCAGATAAGTTGATGCGATAGCGCTTGGCTGCGGGCGCCTCCAGCAGGTTCAACCTGCTCAGAGCGCCTTACGCCGCAGGCCGGGGTTTATAGCGCTCCACGCGAATCCTCTTCTCGCGGCTGCGCGTGCGGGCGATGTCGTAGGAGTTCTGCATTCTCATGAGCGTGTCCATATCGACGCCGAACGCCTTCTCGAAGCGCAGGGCCATCTCGGCCGAGAGATCGGCCTTGGCGTTTAAGAGACTCGAAAGGGGCGGGCGGGACACGCGCAGGACCTTCGCCGCATCCGTCACGGAAAGGTCGTGAGCCTCGATAATCTCGGTCCGCAGAAAGCGGCCAGGATGAACAGGGTTTAGCATCCGCATGGCTTGCTCCTCAGTGATAGTCATCATAGTCAACGTCAAGTATGTCGCCGTCCTTGATCTGGAACGCCAGGCGCCAGTTGCGAGTGACGTGCAGGGGTTGCCCCTTTCCTTCTCCGGCATAATACCTTCCGTCGAGTGCGGCGCCCTCAGCCCTACGTGTCTAAGTGGTGAGGTTATCACGCTGGAGACTCCGAGTGCCAAGTTAATTAAGCCCGGTTCTCGGGTCAACTCAGAGGCGAAACGGCTCGGGCAAGCATTTGCCGCTGATGCGTTGAGACCCGCCCGAAGCCCACCGGCGGCAAAAAACGACCGCCGGCGCTACCTCCCCTCCAGCACCAACCCCGACGGCAGTTCCTCGCCGAAGACGCGGCCTAGCGCGCTGTCGTCTTCTTCGCCTTCCAGAACGGCGGACAACCGGGCGGCGTGGGGCAAGGTCCGTAGCTTGCGGCTGACTGCCTCGCGCGTGGCTATGGGGAGATCGCGCATGGGGTCGTCGGTGCGGCGGGCCATGGCGGCCAAAGCATCGCCGGCAGCGGGAATGTTGAGCAGCGTCTCCACCCAGCGGGCGACGGCGGCGGGCGGGATGACCAGGTTGGTGGGGCCGTAGAAAAGCTTGCGGGCGGCCAGGCGGGAGAGGCACCACAGCTCGCTCTCCTTGAAATCGCCCAGCTTGACGCGCTTGAGGAGCGTCTCGGCTAGCTCGGTCTTGGCGCCCACGGGCAATAGTTCCAGGCTGGAAACCGTGCGCCACATTTCGCGGAGCAGGGCGGCGTTGATGCGCGGCGGCTTCTTGGCGCCGCGCGGCAGCAGGAAGCCGGAAAGGCGCTGGTAAACATCGGTCTGCTGGTTGCGGTTGAGGCCGCCGGCCAGGCGTCCCCAGAAGATCCACCACTCCACTTCGCATTGCACCTGGTTGCTGTACGTGAGGCCGGCGGCGTAGATGCGGCGCGCCTGCTCCAGGCGGAAATCGTCGCCGGGATAGCCAAAACCGGGGCGCAGGCAGAAGCCGCACAGGTTGAGCCAGCGGATCTCATAAGCCGGACTTTTCTTGCGGCCGTCGGCTGCCGCCAGAAACGCATCGGCCAGTTGGCGGATGGCGAAGAGCGGCCAACTGTTCTTTCCGAGGCCCATGGTCTGTTCGAGCTTGGCCGGGACTTCCTCCGGTGCGATGGGCGATTTCGCGGTGGGCGAGAATACCATCGAGACTAGCTCCAGCGATGCTTTCAGAGCCGGCTCGCTGACTACGGCCGCGGCTTTGCGCTCGGCGGGCTGCTCCACGGCTTGTTTGCGCAACTCGAACTGGAGCCGCCAGCGGTTGTCGCCGATCTTCGATTCGCACCAGGTTTCGAGCGTGCCGATTTCCGTCAAGCGCGCGCCCAGCTTCACGGGGATGAAGCGCTCCTCGGCCTTCTTGCCGAAGCGGATGACGGCGTGCAGCGGGGCGTGGGTGTGCAGATCGGGGTCGCCGGCCTGGAATTCGAGCACGTCGCCAAGCTTGTCGTCGGCGCGTGTGAGAGAACTGTAGAGGCGAAACGAGACGGGGCGGTTGGCGACAAGTTGCAGCGCCTGGTTATCGATCTCGATGGACGCCCCTTCTTCGGTTCCGCGCGGCACCAGGCACACGGCGGGGAACTTGCCATCCCGAGGCTCGCCCAGCGCGATGTAGTAGGTGCGCGGCAAGCCGCCGCGCACGAGAACGCCGCTGCCGGTGGAGCGCACGTAAGAGTAGTAGGCCGCGCCGCGCGCCACGGC
>Ga0181527_1002358_pt1 | contig 17933 bp, 21 predicted proteins | sample PEATcosm2014_Bin_30_FD_119762 | JGI IMG/M metagenome (GOLD analysis project Ga0181527, IMG submission 119762) | Peatland microbial communities from MTU Mesocosm Facility, Houghton, MI, USA - PEATcosm2014_Bin06_60_metaG | ecosystem: Environmental > Terrestrial > Soil > Wetlands > Peat | place...
TCAGTCGTTGTAAAGGGCAAATTCCCCACGAATAATCTGGCTGCCATAACTGTTATCGGTTTCTCCGCTGCCGGGGCTGGTGCACGTTCCTGTTTCGAGGTCTCAAATCGTCTGCTCAGAAAGCACAAATGACAATTACCGCATCACTAGTCTCTGCTGCTGAATTGCCGGCATTAAACACCAAACCCCGCAAAAAAGGCAAGAAAATAATTGCAGGATATTCCCCGCTGGGCAGGCCCTCGGCTGCCGGGCGGCGCTCCGGCACGGCCCGCCGGCCAACCAGGCAATCAGGAGGGAGCATCTGAGCTTTCGGTGGACCCTCTGGCCGGCCTTCGGGGTGCGCCCGGCCACTTTGCCGGCGGCTTCGCAATGCCCGGCAGAAATGGTGCGCGATAGAGGGTTTGAACCTCCACAGAGGGGGGTATTTTGGGTTTCCATAGGTTCACATAGTTGCATGTGTGTGTCAGTCATTGCACCTACCTATACACGTTTAACGCAATAGACGCAAGCATTATTTTGCATCTATGTGCAAATAGGTGAAGAAAATACTGTGTCAGGGCGTGTCAAAAACCTCTATTGTGTCCAAACTGTGTCAGGAGAAGAACCGGGCGGATTCTGTGTCAGGGCTGTGTCAGAGCCGGGGCCTCGCCGCACCTTTGTCGGGACGCTGGCGATGCACGCGGGAAACGGAATTCCGAACAGCATCGCCCCAGGGCGCCGGGGACCATGCCGACATGCCACCCTGCCCGCTTGGACGCCGGGAAGGGCCAATGCCGCCAACCGGCAGGCCAAGGTGAGCATCCTGCTCACGACTGGCCTCCGCGCTGGTGACGCAGCAGCGCGGCCTCGACGCTCGGCCAGTGAAACAGGATGCGACGCCCGCCCAGTCGCACACAGGGAATTTTGCCGGTCGTGCGCCAGTTGAACAACGTGCGGCGGCTGATTGGCAACTTCGCCAGCAATTGCTTTTCGTCAATGAAACCGGTCTGGCCTGACGCTGTTTGATTTGGTTCGCTGCGGTTTTCCGGCACGCCCAAAGAGTCGGACGGCATCCGGGTGACGCTCAGGACTTCTCTCTGCTCACTGTTCATAAATCTGCTCTGCGGCTCAATGGGGAGAGAATTTATGCGAAGCAGAGACAGCGCGGGTGTAACACATACACGGTATTTCGCCCGCCGGTTGCCAGGGTCATCTTTCCAATCGCATCATCGAAGTGCGCAAACTGGCTCTCAACCAACCCGCAGCACTCGGTCATCCGCCCGCTGGCAACCTACCGGTTCTTGACAGGGCACGCGTTTCCCCTTAACCGGATAAGGTTTTTGAGTCCGCGAAGCGGTCATGGAGAAATCGCAAGCTGTCCGCGCAAGTGCCGCTCTCATGTCCGAAGCCACGGTCAGTCCGTGCCCAATCCGGGGACGTGTTCAATCCGCGACCGCGCCCATGTCCACGATTTGTCCGTGCCGCATCCGCGTCCGGTCTGTGACCGCGCCATGTCAGAGCAGCGGACAACCTGCGGGACGCGCCCAGCAGCACTGTGGCGCCACCCAGCAGGGCAAGCCGGGCTGTCCTGGCGAGACTGGCCACGCTCTCGGATGCCCAGCGGTTGCCCCGGCGCGGCTCGCCGGCCACCGGCGCCAAGTCAGCGCCAGCCCGGTTGACGGCGGGGCACCCCCCCCGCCTATGGAGTTCCTTTTCCCGAAGCCCGGGCCGGGGACCGGGCCAGCCCCTTTTTGCCGGGGTCTCTCTGCGCTACGGAAGGCCTCGAGAAATTCTGGCGTTTTGCCAGACTTGCCCGGCGCCTCCGGGCACTGCTCCTGCCGGCGCTGGCCTGCCCGCCCAGCCCCTGTCGTCTCGCACGCCCACCCCCGCCGGTGGAGTTCCTTTTCAAACCCCGGCGGACCAAGGGCCGGCTGGCGCCCTCTTGCGCCCCCCTCTTGCGCGTGAAGGATATTCCACGAGATCGGGCCGTTTTTTGGAAACTTTCCGGGGCGGGCCGCCACTCAGGCCGGGCATTCAGTAAGCCAAAACAGGCGCGGTGGCGTTTCAGGCCCTAGTCCTATGCGACCGCTGCGCAGGATCGCAGGCTCCGCTGCGAGGCAACGCCCGGGGTGACGTGAGCGGGCAGAACAGAAGGCCACACGCCGAGCCGCCAGCACGAGTCAACCAACTTCCAGCTTGCAGCGTTAATCTGGCCAGTTTCTTCTGCCCCGTTGCCGAATGTCGCAAACTTGATGATTGCTTTGAAGGAGGGTCCCGGCGTAATCTCGCCGCGACAGAGAAAAACGAAAACGACCAGAACACTCTTTACAAAAAACAATTCGCGTAGCCTCGGCTGCTGTTCAATACGAAACGTGGAAATTTCGACTTCAAGAGCAGCGCTCGACGCGCGCCCCGATGGGGGCGCGCTGAAAGCGCTTCTTGAAGGGCATCCACGTGCCTGTATTGGGGCGTAAGTAAGTGCCGCCCCTTTTTCGGGCACGAATCCCCTTCAAGGAGCAATCCGCAAACAGCACTGATTCGCACGCGAGCGAAAAAGGATTGCTGTCTGCATGGCAAACACGCTGGACACGTTGGTTGGCCAAATTGCCGACCTGGCTCTGCGCGCTCAGGTCGCCCGCGAAGTCGGGAACCTCAAGGCGCGGAAAAAATTCGGCCTCGTTTTTGATCCGCACCTACCAGAGGTGGCGGTGCTTCCTTCGCTGCCCCTCAAACCCGGCGGGCGCGTTGTCAAGCGAGAGGGCGCGGCAAGCGAGTTCTTCACGGTGGTCGCGCCGGTCAATGGTGCTGGAATTCGCATCGCACGCGAGCGCGATGGACAAGAAGAAATTGCAGCGGCGGCCAATCTTGTGCCGGTGAAGAAATTTGGTGAGCCGATTTATCCTGCGCTCGTTCCGGTCGCCAGCGTCGTGCGCGACGGAGCGCGCCCTCACCATGTGCTGATCAACGCCGACAACTTCCATGCGCTTCAACTCTTGCTCTACACTCACGAAGGACAAGTGGACGTGATCTACATCGATCCGCCCTACAATACCGGCGCCCGCGATTGGAAATACAACAACGACTATGTGGACGACGCCGACCCGTGGCGACATAGCAAATGGTTGTCATTCCTGGAAAGGCGTTTGAGGTTGGCGCAGCGCCTTCTTAAGCCGAACAGCGTGCTAGTCGTCACGATTGACGAACATGAGGTTCACCACCTCGGATGTTTGTTGGCGCAGATGTTCCCCGACGCACGCCGGCAGATGGTGACGATCGTGAATAACGCGGCGGGCGTTACTCAGGGAGGCTTCTATCGTGTCGAAGAATATGCCTTCTTTTGTTTTCTAGGTGGCGCGAAACCTGTGCCAGGTTGTGACGACCTGCTTTCGGATGAAAACTCGACCGAAACAACGCCGATTTGGTTTTCATTGATACGATACGGCGGCATAAACGCACTGCCCTCGAAGCGCCCGGGTTTGGTCTATCCAATAGCGATAGATCCAAAACGACACCGGATCATCGCCGCGGGAGAGACGCTAAAAGAACTCGTCGAGGCAGGCGATGTGAAGGGAAATCTCGACGCATGGAAGCCACCACCGAACGAAAAGCTACACGGCTTTCCGGTCGTCTGGCCCTTTCGAGGCAATGGCTCACTCTCGACATGGCAACTCAATCCGACGACATTATTTGACCTTGCAAAGGAGGGTCTGGTTCGGGTTCGACCACAGAATGATGGGCCGGGTGGGAATCAGTTCTCAATCAGTTACGTAAAGAGCGGCAACCAAGAAAAGATAAGGTCTGGGGAAATCAAAATCCTTGGACATGACGCCCAAAACGGAGCCCTGCTACTTGGTGAGGCGTCTCGCAACGTTGTTCCCAAAACCGTTTGGAAGCGCACTAGGCACGATGCCGGGAAATGGGGCTCTCGAACTATTCGAGAGGTTCTCGGCAATGTGTCGTTTGATTACGCGAAATCTCCTTATGCAGTACTCGACACTCTCGCTGTGCTTGTAGGAGACCGTCCCAATGCACTCGTGCTCGATTTCTTTGGGGGGTCCGGGACCACGTACCATGCGATCTGCCTCCTGAACGTAGAGGACGGTGGACAGCGACAGTGCATCCTCGTGACGAACAACGAAGTCGAGGAGAAACTCGCCAAGGAACTGAACGAGAAGGGCGTTTTCCCCGGGCAGCCCAAGTTTGAGGAGCACGGCATTTGTGAATCGGTCACGTGGCCGCGCTGCAAGTTCGTGACAAATGGCCGACGCGATGACGGAACGCCACTACCGGGCGAGTATCCGCCCAATCCAGAAGGAACCGTGCGCGAGTTGAAGGATGGCTTTCGGGAGAACGTTGATTACTTCCGTCTCACGTTTCTCGACCGCGATGCGGTGGCCTACGGCGACGACTTTGAAGCCATCGCCCCGATCCTTTGGCTCATGGCAGGAGCAAAGGGAGAATTGGAAACTGCGCGCGGTTATGGCAAATGGTTCATGCCGAAGCAATCGCCGTTTGGCGTGCTGATTCAGGAAACGGCATTCGCGCCGTTCGTGCGCGAGTTGGAATCGCGGCCCGACGTAACGCACGTCTTTCTCGTCACGGATTCAGACCAGTCGTACCGTGAGATGCTGGCGAAGCTGCCGCGCACATTCACCACGCGGATGCTCTACAAGAGCTATCTTGAGAACTTTCGCATCAACACAAAGGGGAATTTGTGAATCTGGAACCGAAACCGTTTCAGGACCGTGCGGCGGAAACGCTTTTCGCACACGTGCGCAAGGCGCGGCGCGATGCGGCGGAAGGCGAGGCGCAGGCCATTGTGTTGAGTTCGCCGACCGGCTCGGGAAAAACGATCACGCTCACGAAGCTGCTGGAAATGATTGCCGGCGGATACGAGAACACGGACGGCGACGAGGAGGCGGTGTTTCTATGGGTGTCGGATTTGCCGGCGGTGAACGCGCAGAGCCGAGACAAAATCCTTGCGGCGTCCAGTGTCTTCAAAGCGAGTGCCCTTGTTGTGGTGGAATCCCCGTTCAGCCAGGAGCGATTTGAGGCGGGGAAGGTCTATTTTCTCAACACGCAAAAGCTGGCGAAGGACACGTTATTGACCAAGCAGGGCGATGGCCGCGATTTCACGATCTGGCAAACGATCCAAAACACGGCGACAGCGAAGCCGGGAAGTTTTTACGTCGTCATTGACGAGGCGCATCGCGGCATGACGGAGAGCAAACGCGCGCAAGCAGAAGCGCGAAGCATCATGCAGCGCTTCATCAAAGGGTGGCCGGAGGTCGGGTTGCAACCGGTGAGGTTGCTGGTCGGGATGACCGCAACGCCGGAGCGGTTCAATGATCTGCTGGCGGGGGCGGGACGCACGAAACGTGAGTGCCTGATCAAACCGCACGACGTGAGGGCCTCGGGATTGCTCAAGGACAAGATCACGCTGTTTCATCCTGAAAACGACCAGCCTGGCGATTGGACAATGCTTGAAGAAGCGGCCAAACGCTGGAAGCGTTTCAAAAGCGAATGGAAAGACTATTGCAAGGCGCAGAAGATTTCGGAAGTTGTCGAGCCGGTGCTAGTCGTTCAAGTCGCGGACGGCAGCGAGGGGGAGCTCACCAGAACGGATTTGAGAAAGGCCGTCGAAGTTATAGATCGCGCCGCAGGGCCGTTCGGCGCAGGCGCACTAGCGCATTGCTTCGAGGTGGAAAGGGACGAGGCGGCCTTCGGTCACAATATCCGAAAGATCGAGCCATCAAAGATTCAGAAAGATAGCTCGGTGCGGGTAGTATTTTTCAAGATGGCTTTGACGACGGGTTGGGATTGTCCGCGCGCAGAAGTGATGATGTCGTTTCGCCGTGCCCAGGACCACACGCTCATCGCGCAGCTAGTTGGCCGCATGGTGCGCACGCCGCTCGCCCGCGCGGTGGAGGGAAATGAATTGCTTAACACCGTTTCGCTCTACCTGCCGCATTACGATGCCGCCGGTTTGAAGCGTATTTTGGATAAATTGAACAATCCCGACCCTGAGACGGGCGCGGGGGTGGATACGGAAGACGGAACGGATTACGTCACCTTGCGGCAGGGGGAGGACAAGGGCGATTGCTTCGCAAAGCTGGAGACGTTGCCAAGCTACCGCGTCGAGACAGTTCGGCGGCTTTCTTATACGCAGCGGTTGATCCGATTTGCCCGCGCTCTGGCGCACGCCGAACTCGACGACAAGGCGCTCGACGCGGCCAAGCGGCTCGTGGTCGAGACGTTGCATGGAGAAATCGAGCGTCTGCGAAAGCAAGAATCGTTTGTCGGAAGACTCGCGGCCAATCAAGAGCTAGTCATCAAGGAAGTGGCGGTGGAATGCGGCGAGTGGAAAGAGCTGCCCGCGCCAAGGACGTTGCGAGTAACCGTTTCGCCGGAGGACATCGAGGACTTGTTTTTGCAGTGTTCGCGCAAGCTGGGCGAGGGATTGCACATGGAGTACGCCAGAGCAAAGCGGAACAAGCAAGAGCCGTGGCGACCCAAACTGGAATTGTTCGGCGCGCTTCAGGACAAAGGAACTTGGCAGCGGCTGGAAAAAGCCAGCGGTGAACGGCTGGGCAGTTTAAGGAAGGAATTCGATTCGAGCATCCGCAAATTGCGGTCGTCACAACGCGAAGAATTCAATCGCATCAATCGCTCGGCGAAAGAGCCGCAAATCGAACCGTTATTGTTGCCGCCTTCGCTAGAAATGCGCGAAGCGAAGCAGCGGTGGGAGAAGCACCTCTACGTTGATGAGAAAGGCGGGTTCGCGTGGGATGCGAACACATGGGAAGAAAAGGTTTTGAAGGGGGCGCTGGCTGAAAAGGCGACCATCGGCTGGCTGCGAAACATCCCGCGGCGCCCGTGGTCGCTTTGTGTACCCTACGTCTTCAACGGCGAAGAGAAGCCGCTCTACCCCGACCTGATCGTCTTCCGCCGCCTCAAAGGTGACGTTGTCGCGGATTTATTAGACCCGCATGATTCTGGCCTGCCGGACGCCGCCGAGAAGGCCGTCGGTTTGGCGCAGTTTGCAGAAAAGCACGGACTGGACTTTGCGCGCATCGAGCTTATCACCATCAACGACAAGAAGCAGATTCAACGGCTCGACCTGACCAAGCCGTCTGTCCGCGACAAGGTGAAGAAAGTCAAGACCCGGGAGCATCTGGATCAACTTTTCATGGATTCTGAATGACGGGTCGAGGGAATTATGGAAACCAGCAAGGCCCCCACCACGAAGGCACTGCGCCGGACGTGCCACGGCTTTTGCATAAGCCGGAGTCTGTTGCGATGCCGCCTGATGGCAAGCGGGAAATGGGCGACCGCGTGAGCTTGCGCCCGGAGCCGGGCAGGCCGACCGACCCTTCTCTCGGCGCGTGGCCTCTGGAATATGCCGCCTCCTGTCGAACCGCCGATTTACCCGGCTGACCCTGGGCTACTCAAAAAAGCTGGCCAACCTCTAGCGCGCCGTCGCGCTCTCCGTTGCGTTTCACAACTTCTGCCGGAAACACAGCGCCATCAGGAAGGCGACCCCAGCGATGGCGGCAGGTTTGTGGGTTCTTCCGGAATGGTTGGGGGCTGGCCGTCAGTGGCCGCTAGGGCATCGGGCTTTGCGCTCACTGGAGGGCCGTCTCCTCGCGGCACCGCTGGCGTGGGGGCCGTGGGTTTGGGGGTGGCCTCCGCATCCTGTGCTTTCTTTTCTTGCAGCTTAAGCGTCGGCGACAGGATGAACGGCTCAGTGATCGGAAATTTGGTTGTGATCTTGCCGCTCAACTTCGTAAAGTCGGTATCGTAGGAGAAGACTCCGTCGAGGGCCTTGCGGTCTGAATAGTACATCGCGGATGCCAGATGCACCGAGTCCTTGGGCTGGAGTGACGCGAATCTCCATATTAGATGGCGTGCCCGCTCGCAGATAATGCGGGTTGGATCGACAAGGCGGATGAATGGGTACTGAAAGAAGTCGACGATCTCTTGTTCAGCCTCCTTTGTGAGAGGCTTGTGCCCATCCACTTTCAGCACCTCGACCAGCGCGAATGTGGAGGTTAGGATAAGGACTTCACGCGCCTTCGCTTCTTCGAGGAGTTCCTGGACGACGTCGGCGCGCCCTTTCTCTTCGTTGAAGAGAGCGCAGAAGACGCCGGAATCCAGGTAGTAGGTTCGCATTACTCGGCCCGTTTGAAGATGCCCCGCAGGTTCTTTATTGGGGGGAGCGCCTGCTCGTCGGGAAACGGGCGGACCGTATGCACTCGGATGCTCGCTGGTCTCCCGGTTGTGTCGTACTGAACCATGCCGAGAACGGCGACGCGCTTGCCAAAGGCGGCCAGGGCTTGTTTCATTACGTCCTGATCGCCGGAGCAATTGACGGCGGTGTCAAAGAGGTCGTCGAAGACTACGAAGTGAAAGCTACCGCGTTCGGAAACGGTCTGAAGCCTGCCTTCGACACATCCGTAAGCCTCATGCTGGTCCCCCATCAGGGTGGAGGCGGTCGCGACCGATTTTTGGGTGATCTCGGCGGGTTTGCCGTTGGTGCGTATTCTGACGTAGGACACCGCCTTATCGCCGGGATCTCTGAGGGATGCGAGGTCGCGGGCGGCCCTGATGGCGCGCTCGGTGAAATAAACCGGTGGGGCGGTCGTCCCCCTCTCCAAGCGCCGGACACCGCTGGTAATTGCGGCCACGGCTTTGCGTGCGTGGGCTCTGGTGGCCGCGTCGGCTACGGGGCGCGCGATTAAGAGGCGGCTCCCTGCCGCGACGGAGATGTTCCATTGAACTTTGGGGGAGCTGCCGGCGACTTCGTCGGAGACCTCTCGAATCAGGTCAATGAAGGCGTTAACGGCCTTCCTGAAAACCTCGGGGGTAATGAGCTGGCCATCGAAGTCCAGAGTGACCGCACCGGCAGCGGTTCGGCTTGGCTTCGTTGTCGGTTCCCGTCTCTTTCGGTTGTTGGCCATTACGAATTGTCGTTGCGTCTCGGCGAGCGGGGACCGCAAGCGCCGCGCCCCCTTTTTAGCCCTTGGTATGCCCTGGTGGAAAGGAAATTCGAGCGAGGGGCGCGTGGCGCTGCCAAGAGGCTCCCTTTGCGGGCGCTTGAACGTCCTCCGCGGGTTGCAGGTCGGCTTGAGCCGCCCGCCGGGGCAGGACAGGCCGTAACGGCTCGCCGGGTGTGCAGCCCCCCGGAAGCGCCGAGGGGCATTTCAAGATTGATTCCAGCCAGCCTCAGCCGTAATCTGCCGGTATGCCTGACGTGCTCGCCGTCTCGCACGCGTGCGCGCACAGTTGGGTCGGTTGGACGCGACCGAACTGCCCGCGAACGGGGAAGCTGAGAAGCTCTACCTTCTGGGGGACTCGGCCCTGTCCATGAGTTTTGACGCGCGAGACCTGTGACAACGATTCTTTTGCCGGCCTACGCTTACGAGTCTGAGCTGCCCGATTTGGTCGAGCGGCTCGGCACGGGCGACGGAGCGCAAGAAATCGCCGTGGATTTTGTGCTGGTGACTTTTTGGACGCCGGGCGCGCTCGTGCTGCTCCTCGCGAAAACGCACCGCTGGCTCGGCCAACGGAAGAAAGTCGTGTTCCGCAATTGCAAAACGTCCCCAGCCTTCCGTTACCTTCAACGGATAAATTTCTTTTCGCAATGTGGCATCGAATTGCCGGAGAACTTTCGCCGCCACGATGCGGGCCGGCGTTTTGTGGAACTGCGGCGTGTCGGCGGAAGGGGTTCGGCCAGCGTCGAAGAACTTTCCACTGATGTTGCCTACTGTCTGTTTCCAGATTCGGACGTGGAGGACCCGGAGCAAAGCGGGCTATTTGACTTGCTCCAGTACTCGATTTCCGAAATGGCAACTAATACGCTCCAGCACGCCAGAGCACCGGGTTTTGCGACTGCTCAATACACGGCACACACGGATTTGATTCGCGTTGCCATCGCTGACTACGGAATCGGCGTACTGCGAAGCTTCTCAGAAAATGGCTCGCCGCTCTGGAAACCGGAATTGACCGATGCGGGCGCCATTGCGTTAGCGTTGCAACCAAAGGTTTCATCCAAGTCGCATCTGGCAACCTCTTGGGGAGAGTCGATCAATGCGGGTGTCGGGCTCACTTTGCTCAGAGAATTCTGTTTGCTGACGGGCGGTTCTTTTTTCATGGCCAGCGGCAACGGGGTGTGTTTTCGGCGGGCGGGGGAGGAATCCTCGAAGCAAAAATCATTGCAGAGCGGTTTTCATGGCACGGTTTGTGCTTTATCATTCGCGCGGGCAGCGATTCGGAACTTCCCCGAATTGCTGCACAAAGCGAAAGAATCCGTTGGCTTGTTGCCACCGGGGGAAGAGTTTGGTAAGTATTTTACGTGACGTTGCGCGTTCAACTTTCAACCGAATTTGGGACTTTCTTGGCGGATGGCGAGAAGGCGGCAGCTTTCCGTTTTTCCCGAATTGATCCCTATGTGCATTCTCACGACCAAATCATTTTGGACTTTGAAGGCGTCCGCAACGTGAACAGTTCGGTTGCGAACGCCCTAATTGCAAATCTTGTCAGCCAAAGCCCGGAAGTTTTGCCAAAACTGCTCTTTGCCAACTGCAATCCGCGAATCCGGGTTTCGGTTGAATCGGCGCTCGCTCTGGGCATGGAACGGCTGCGGCAAAAGCGTTTTGAAGTCGCCTGAGCCGTTTGTTCCCCCGTTTGGGCACATCTTCCCGGCAGCCTTGGCGCACTCCGGTCCATTCCTGCTGTGAAAGGGCGCTCGCGGTTGAAATCCCAAGGACCAAACCGCCAGAGCCGGGCGGCGACTCAAGCTGGAATCGGCTTGGTGGAGACGCCACCCCGCTTCGCTTTTCTTTTTTGGGGGGGCGCCCGGATAGGGGATCGTGGCAGATAGCGGGGGGCGTCCTCACTAATTCGCGAGGAGGTCGGCTTGCCTCTGGCCTCCTCGTCCGGGGCGCTTCCACCGCCAAAGCGCGTCGGGCCGAGCCGTTTTTCCGCGGCTCGTGCCGGGAATTGACCGCCAAGCTTTGGGCTTGATGGCGGCATTGCGCGTGGTCGCGCGTTCGCAAACCGCGCTTGATTCCAGCCCGCCTCAGCCGTAATCTGCGGGTATGCCTGACGTGCTCGAAGGACTGCCGGCCCAGATTCCGCCACCGCTGCCGCAGACAAAATCACCTAGCTACTCTGCGGGGTTGGCCTTGGCTTCTTCAGGTTCCGAGCCTGGGCTTGGCGCGGAGCAAACCGGCCGAACACCGGGAGTCGTGAGTTTCTTCCGGGGCTTGGGCGTCTCTTGCCTCCGTACTCCAGGCAGCGGCTTGTTGCGGTGAATCCGAATCCGCTCTTGACAAGATTCCCACGCCTTGACGAGCGAGCCAATGGCCGAGGCATCCTCGCGCTTCACCACCAACTTGCCCGTGCCGCCGAGTTGGTCCCTGAGCGCAACGGCAGCGGCATAAGTGAAGTCCTGCAAGTCATAAGCCTGTTTGAGACCTTTTGATATTCTCATGGGCCAACATAGCACAGGACAAGACGTAGGGACAACAAACAAGGACAAGAAGGCGTTCATTAGGCGTGGCGAACCTCTGCCCAGGCACCACAAAGCCACGCGAAAGGCCAGCCAAACTGCCCGCAGAGCCGAGCCGACACTCCGGCAAACCGCCGAAAGAGCCGAGCCAGAACCGGAGTGAGCCCGCCGAATTTTGGGCGTTAGCCGGGCAAATGACAATTCAATCCGGTGTTTGCGTGGATTTCGTGCAAATCTTCAGGAAACCTAGCTGTGGTTTTGGCCTGTTTTACCCTGTTTTACCCCCGCTATAGAACCGTAGGCGTCACGATAGAGCCCTCGCGCGCGTGCGCGCGACGCTGGAGCCAGCGGGTAAGGCCCCCCTATCCGTCCGGCCTCAACAGGCGGCCCTTCCTCAGCCGGGCGGTGCTGACCCGCTACCTTGGGCGCTCTCCGGGCCGGGCGGATTCTGAGACGTGGCCGCTGACGCGCGGCGGCGGGCAGGGCGAGGTTTTCCCTGGTAGGGTCTGAAATGCCAGATCGGGCAGGTAGTCATGCTGCATTCTCTGATTTTCCGCCTTCGATGGCAGGAGCATTCCAGGCACATTGCCTTGAAGGCAGCATTTCGCGTAGCGACACCTTCGTAAACCCTCTCGAAAAGGGGGCGGGACCTCGGGGGCATATGTTCCAAGCGTCTTAGCTGTGGTTCGTTCATAAATCAGGTTGGATTGGCGGTGGCGTGTTTCCTGCCCTGGCGACTTTGAGGCGTTCAAGCGCACGGCGGCAGGCGGGATGCGGGATGTTTCTCAGGCCGATAGCGAGGCTTTCGCTGGTGGAGCGGTCAGCGCCATCAAATTCGCCGGCCAGGACTTGCCGGGCGACAGGCAGCCACGGCGCGCAGTCGGGGGCGAGTCCGGCTTGCCGCGCTTCAAGCCAGTCCAAGAGCTCGCCCTTGTGGGCCAGGAGCGCCTCGCGGAACTCGGGGTCAAGCCGCTCGGCGGGGGAGACGCCCAGCCGGTCGCCACGCAGGGCCAGTGTCAGACCTCGCCGCGTTGCCTCGGCGTGGAGCCGCTCCGGGATGGTTGTGTGCCTCACAGCAGGACCTCCTTGGGCGCGGTGGCGGGGGCTGAAATGGCCTCTGGTTCCGGCCTCGCTAGTGTGTCCGCATCCGCAAAACCTTCGTTTTCCTGCGAAATTTGAGGGTTTCGCGGACGCGGACAGCCGCTCGTATCGGAATTGAGGGTGAACTCCCTGGTGGGCCTCCCGCCTTGGGGACCGACCCCCGGTTGGGTCCATTGCCCCACCCCGGATCGCGCTAAGTCGTTCAGCCATTTGTCCACCTCCTCGAATTGGTTTTTCAGGGGGCGGAAGTTGCTCCCGACTTCCCTCACGGTCACCCTACCACCGCGCCGGGCGATAAACTCCACAAGCCTTCGGGACAGGGCCGCGCCGGGCGACTCGCTGAAGGAAGCGTAGATCCGCTCGGCTTCCTCCCCAAACCAGCCGGCCAGGGCAACAGCAGCCGACATGACCTCATCACCCAGGGGCGTCCCATCGAGCCCGCGGGCAAGATGGCCGACCAGCGCCAAGCGCGCGGCTCCGCCTGTGAGCTTGTTCCACGCCGCTTCCTCCCTCTCTTCCGACTCGACGGTGTGCTCGCCAACAGAATTGTAGAACGCTTTGAAGACTTCCAAACCGTCCCAGGTAGTGGATAGCTCCCTCGGCACAGGGCCATCTACGGCTTGCTCCGCTTCCAGGGCGAACAGCCGGTCGAACACCGCGGCGGCCTCTCTCTCCACGGCGGCAGGCACCTCGTCGTCCGTCCAGACGTTCGGGCGCGGCGGCGGCGCGGCGAACAGGATTCGGGCCGGTAGTCCACGCTGAAAAAAATCTTTGGTCAACACGTCGCGTAGCACCGACGGCGGGATGCATCCGGCTATGGAGAGTCTGGGGTTGAAGATGCGGTGCGACTCGCGGTTGGTTTTGCGGTCCAGGATCAACCGCTCGCCGTTGAACAGGGTTAGCCAGCCAGACACATCGGCGGAAGCTCCGCCCTTGCCCTTGGCGAACTGCCCAAACGAGCCAAACCAGGATGCGAGCTCATCCTTGGCTACGAGCGCACCACGTGGGTTGTCACATAGGATCGGTGCCACTACCGCCAGGGTGAGATCGTCCAGAAGACACGTCAGGCGTGGCGGCGGGTTCGGTTCCGCGCCCCGTTTCTTTTTTTCGGTCGCGTCCCACTCCCGGTGCTGCTTCTCATAGACCAATTCGGCGGCGGCGTTCAGACGCACAAGGTCGCGCTCGCGCCGAAGGAGGAAGCTGCTGCTGGCGGAGAGTGCGGGGGACTTCTTTGTGCCGCTCCGTGCGACAACCGTTGTCCAGAGGATCGCGGGCTGGATAAAGCCCTGCTTAATGCGGAGCGTGCGGCTGTTGCCGATAGCTGCGGCGAGAGAACTAAGCAGTGGCAGCAGCACGAAAGCTACGTCCACGTCAAGGGACTGGGCCACGGCCGCCACGTAGTCGCGTAGCGCGGGCGGCAGCAGCGCGAGCGGCGGGGCTGAGTACTGGGGCGGCGGCGTAGTGGCCTCACACTCTGCCCCAGGCGACTGGCGCAGCCCGTACTCGGTCGCCAGAGACCCACGGCACGGCTGCCACTCGGCCTTGCCGATGCGCGAGCGCAACTCACGGTTCAGGGCCTCGCGGATTCCCGCGCAACTTCCGTGGAAGCAATAGATCGTCGGCGGGCCGTCCAGGTGGATTTCGCAGTCGCGCGCGCCGTTGCTGGTCGTGTGAAGGTGCTGGCCTGGGCAGGTGAGAAGTCCGCGCGTTGGCCCAGTCCATGTGACCGGCCCGAGAAGGTCGGCTGCGATGCGGTGGCGCGTGTCCGCGTCCGCTTCGTCCTGAGCAGGCGCCGGGGCCGGTTCCCGCGCCTCGGTCACCGGCAACTCGACGGCGTTGCGATTCAAGACGGCCTCGGGGTCGAAACTGACAAAACACAGCCGGGCCAAATCTTTGCACGCACCATCAATCTGCACGCCGGTCAGCTCGCGGACATGCGCCTCGACGGCGCGGAAGCTATCGCCGTGCCGCTCCGCATCCGCCGACACGCGAAAGACGGCCTTGATCCCGGTGCCCGAGGGCGAGGTAAAAAGAGCGAACAAATGGGGACTCGTTAGGAGTCTCGCCCGCACCTCGGGGAGCCGCTCGCCAACGTCGTCGGCATCGGCGCACAGCAGCCCGGAATGCACCATCAACTTATCGGCAACAGGCTTTTTGCGGCTGCTAAACCGCCCACTCCATAGGATGCCGGGTCGTTTTTTCTTTTCCGGGTCAATCGCCAGCTTTGCCGCTTTGGGCTCGCCGGTCTTGGCCAGGACCGCCAGGTAGGTTTTGCGGATCTGCTCAATCGGGCCACGCCATTTGCCGGCCCCGATCTGCTCCACGACCTTGACCGCATCCGCATCGCGCGTCGCCGTGGCGATGGCGTTTGCAACCATGCTAACGCGGAAATGCTGCGTTGTGTTCATTCCGCGGCCCCTTCGGGTATCATGGCCAGAGCGCCGTCGCCAGTGCGCTTGACGCGAGGGCGGCGCAGCGCTACTATACTGGTGTCCATTCTAGCCGCGCCCTTGCCGGGGCCGGCGCTTGTACCGCTCGCGCTCACTGGTTGCCTCCGGTCTGGTGGCGCAGTAGGGCCTTGTGGACGGACTCCAGGTGATACAGGACACGGCGCGTGCCAGGCAGGCGGACGTAGGGCAGCTTGCCCGCGTCCCGCCAATCCTTGAGGGTGCGGCGGCTCACTGGGATCACCCCCTGCAGCTCCAGCTCGGTCAGCCAGTCTTTACCGGCGGCGGCGGTGATCGCCTGGGCGAGCGCGGCTGGTGTGGATATGGCCGGGGCCGCCTCGGGCGCGCGCTCTCGGGGCGGTGCGGCATGTGTACAGGTAGCAGTCACGCCTGCAGCTTCGCGCGGCATGACTTACCACGCTACCCGACAAGCAAGGTAGGCACTTTGTCGGATCAGATCGGCCAGCGCAGGCCAAGGCGCTTCTGTGCGGCCAGAACGGCGTCAGAAGATGATCGGGGGTTATCCGGCCAGAAGCCGTGAAGGGCCAAAACCTGCTCGTCACGTGATGCCATGCGCCAGAGCCCGCCCGCAAGCCAGGAAATGATCAGGCTGTACTTGAGTCTTCGCGCAGTCTCGTGTCCGGGTTTCGGCGTGCGTCCGTACCGATGTTGGCGGGCAGCCTCAAAAACTTCTTTATCACCTAGCTGGTCTGCAATCCAAAAGCAGTCCGCAAAAAAGCGGTAATGACCAGCCTTGAAGCCTTCGCCGGTTTTCATGCCCGAAAGAAAAACTGCCCGGCGAAACAGGTAAACGCAGGCGCGCCGCATGTCCTCCGGCAGTGTTTGCGCTGGCTGCGGCTGCGGATAAAAGCTGTGTATTCGTAGCGACTTAACGACACTCCTCGGCGTCCACACCCCCACCCATTTCCAAAGGGCGGCATGGTAATTCGAGAGTGCAGCCGGGAAGGCGCTTCGCCGCTGGTCCGCTTCAAACTCGGATTCCCGCCCAAGGTCCTTTGCGAATATCAGCAACTCCGATTGCGTGACCTTCCGGCGGGCTTCTTCACGGTCTTTGCCGCTGCGGTTCATTTCAGGCTCGTTCTGCGGGAAGGGCAATCACGTTCCCGGCCTGCTCTGGTGCGACGGCGAACCATTTCTCGGCTTCGGTCTTCGTTTCCAACGCCCGATAGTGCTCGTGAAGCATTTCAGGGGTGTGGCCGGCTTCCGCAGCAGTCCAGGTTTCGTTCGAGTGCAAGGCCATGTGGAAGGTGACGAAGCCGTGTCGCAACCCGTTTCTGCGGGCGGGAATGTCGAGACTCTCGCGCAGCTTCACGAAGGCGCGGTTGAAGCCCATAGGGGTTTTGTCACAGACAGGGCCGGCGGAGTGCCGGAAGGGTTCGAGCCACGCGGCCAGGGCCGGGCAGATTGTCACGAGTCGGCGCTGTCGGCCCTTGGCGATGCGGGCGGAGATTTCTACCTTGTCCTGCACGCGCCACACGTCCGCCCAGTCGAGCCGCAGACATTCCTCGATCCGTATGCCCGCAAGCCCGCTCAAGGCGACGACGGGCAGCACGTCCTGCCCCGCAGCTTCAAGCATGGCCCTCAGTTCATCGGGCCGGTAGTAATCGATCACCTTGGGGTCTTTATCCTCGGGCTTGAAGTCCACGGCCTCGAAGAGTCGGTGGGATTGGGGCAGGTAGTCTTTGGCTGCGGACCACCGGAGGAACATTTTGACCGCGGCGCGGCGGTCGTTGCGGGTCTTGACAGACAGGCTCTTGAAACCGCCGATGTAGGTGTTGAGCAATTCCTTGGTCAGGTCGCAAACCGCGTGGCCGGGGAAGGTGCTGGCGAACTCGTTCAGCCAGTGGGAAACGTGATACTCGTAATCCGGCGAGTGTTTGGATCGTTTCCCGTCCTTGGACTCGGCCAGATGTTTCCGCCCGGCGATGAACTCGGCCACGGCCTCGGCCAAGTCCTTCCGGCTCACTACGGCGATGTTGGACAGGAAGCCGTCCACCGCCTCGCCCAAGGTCCGCCCGGCCAGCTTCCGGGCCGCCTCGCCGTACTCCGCCACGGCGCCCAAAAGAGAAGTCCGCTTGCCGATGTCCACGTAGAGGCGTTGCAGGTATTCGAGCGCGGCCAGTGCGTCGGTTGCCTGCCCTGGTGTCAGGGCGGTTACTTGCGAGCCCTTGGCCAGTTGCTTCACCAGTTTATCGGCGTGGCTCTTGGCATCCCCGTAGCGAGGAAAGCCCTTCATCATCCGCCGTCCGCCCGCCGTCCAAGCGACGCGATAATTTGGGTAACTTTTGGACGGGCGATATATCGTCGCCAAGTGCCGGCCTCGGACCTTGATCTTTTTGGGGAACTTCACGCCCTTCTCCGGTTCCGCCCCGGATTCGGGCGTTTCGTGTGTCTGAACTGTGTCAGAAGCACCAGATTTTGCATTTTCCTCAGTAAAAGTGGTGCGCGATAGAGGGTTTGAACCTCTGACCCCTTCCGTGTCAAGGAAGTGCTCTACCACTGAGCTAACCGCGCAACCCGGGCAAGAATCTAACGGGGCTGCCGCCGGGTCGCAAGGGCAAATCGCCACCCGGCCCCGAATACCCCCAAAAACCCAGCAAAATGGGTTGTTTCGACAGAACGGCGCGGTACCGTCGGTATGGATGGGTGACCCATCCTGAGCCGAATCCGGCCCAGCAGTCCGCACGCATGACCCCTTCCTCGCGACGGATACGACCCAATTCCGTCAGGAGCGAGCAACCCGCCTAAATTGTGGGCGGCGGCGTGAAAATGGTGGAAAACCGCCGGTTTGAAATTCCCTGCGGCCAGCCTGGGCCAGATTAGGAAAAGAGCCGGCAGGATGACTGCCGGTTCGTGGCCCGGGGTGGAGTGGA
>Ga0181527_1002359_pt1 | contig 17917 bp, 8 predicted proteins | sample PEATcosm2014_Bin_30_FD_119762 | JGI IMG/M metagenome (GOLD analysis project Ga0181527, IMG submission 119762) | Peatland microbial communities from MTU Mesocosm Facility, Houghton, MI, USA - PEATcosm2014_Bin06_60_metaG | ecosystem: Environmental > Terrestrial > Soil > Wetlands > Peat | place...
GATTGACCGCCGTGTTGCCGTAGCTTGTGCGGTACGCGCGATCCTTCTCGTCCACCGGCGCCATGTCGAACGGGCACCGCAGGTCTCCGATCCAGTCGCCGAAGGAAGGCTTCCCGGGCAACTCGTGCTTGGCGGCCACATAGGCCTCGGCCGGATAGTCGGTCGCGAAGGTCTCGGGGCCGAGCACGCCTTGCGGAAGATGCCCGCGGGCGATTTCCCGGCCGTTGACGAACACGCGGGCGCCGCCGCGGTAGGCGAACCGCACGGCCAGATCGCCCGCCCCGGCCGGATCGTTCACCTGGAAGTAGGTCCGCACGTAAAGGCCGCGGAACAACAAAGTGTTGGTGGCGCGGAACTCCTGCCCATCGAGCGTCAGTTTCGGGAAGCCGAGATACCGGCGATCGAAGCCGCGGTCGTCGAAATCCGGCTGCATCCAGTCCGCGGGAGGCGGCACGCTCGGCAACACGCCCACGGCGGTCACGTCGTCGCCCATCTGTCCCATGTAGAAGCGATAGCAGGCCACGTCGCGCCAGTCGGTTTGGGACCAATCATAGTCCTTGCCTTTGAGCAGTCGCTTGACGTACTGCTCGACCCGCGGCAGCCGCGGGCCGAAAAGCTTCTGGCCTTCGCTTCTTAGCGCGTCGCTGTTCAGGCGCATGGGGCCGAACTCGCTCCAGATGCGGAAGTAGCTCCGCCGGTCGAGGACCACGTTCTCGGCCGCAGAGAAACTCCCTTTCGCCACGGCCCTGCCGCCGGCAGAATCGGCCGGAACGGGCCGCGGCGGCGGCTCGCTTCGCGCCGGCAGCGGGGCGGTTGCCGCGACTGCGGCAGCCAGCAGAACGCACGATCGAGATAGCGAGGCCGCGATCATCGGATTACATCCTCGTCCGACACCGGCAAACAGGCCGGTTTCCGCCTGCCAATAGCAATAACTCCCTGCTCACTCCCCGTCAAGCAATTCGCTGAAGCGGTGTCTCGCTGGAAGCACTCCTTCTCACTGCGAGGCAGTGTTGACGGCGGCGTCCCTGCCGAGCATCTTTTCCGCCTCGCCGGCGGCCTGGTAAAGCCTGCGGCTACGGCCCTGCCAGCCCTTGCCGCACAGCTCCGCCAACTCCGGATTGCTCATCGCGGGCGAGTCGATCATCGTCTCCACCAGACGCTCATTGAGGACGGCTGTGGCCCGGTCCACGAATCCCTTGTGCTCGGCGCCAGCCAGCTTCTCGCATGCCTGCTCCAGGAAGATGCGGGCTTCGGTCTCCTGCAAACCCTCCCGCAGCAGCTCGAAACGCATGCTGGTCTCCGGTCCGTCTTTGCCGGGGAAGAGCAGGAAGAGGTTGGGCACGCCCACGGCGTAGGTGGCCACGTGCCCGCGGAGATAAACATCGCCCCAATAATCGGCGCCGACGCGGCCGATGCCGCGGGCGCCGGAAGCCAGGGCGCGCTCGGTCATCATACGGAAGCAGAACGGCGGTGAATAATCGCTGCAATCGATGATCGTGCCCCAGTAACGGGGATAGGCCAGCCACAGGAGCGGGTTCTGCCAGCCTTTCTTGCTGGTGAACCAGATGCCGATTTGCGAATTGTAGGCGGTTGCCGCCGCCTTGGTGTATTTGTTCTCGTTCGGTCCGTGGCTGTGCGAGCCCTTGGTCCAATAGACGCCGGGCACGAACTCGGCGAGCATGGCGTACAAGGACGGATCGGCGCCCGGGCCGTCCCAGGTGTACCCCCAATACATGACATCCTGCAGCCGGCGCTGCTGCATGTGATCGTAGATCGCCCTGGAGAGGCGTTTCCAGAAGGCCCGTTTCTCCGCCGTGGGCATCTTCGCGTCCACGCGCAAGCGTTCGAACCTGCCGGTCCGCTCGTCGCGGACGGGGACTTCCATGGCCGAAAGCGCCATGCGGTTGTCGCCGGGGTTTCCCGCGTGCATGACGATGAAGTTCACCACCTGCGGTTTCCCGCAATGCTTGATCGCCAGGTCCACGTAGCGGTCCACGGCGCTGAAATCGAAGGCGTACGAGCCGTCGTTCTTGCGCGTGATCACGAGCGGCGAATCCCCGCGGTTGCCGAACTCCGTATTGACGAGCAGGGGGATGTTCCACCAGCCATTGTGGACCCGCCCCAGGGCGGCGAAGGTCTTCTCCAGCAGCTTGAAATGCTGGTCGGACCAGGCGGGCACCCGGTAATGGTCGGCCACCGCGTAAGGCGACTGTTCCAGCGCCATGAGCGTCCGAAAATGCTTTGGGTCGGGAAGGCGCCACTCGAGCACCTCCACTTCCAGCGGGACCTCCACGGCGGCCATGCCCTCCGCCTCCACGGTCACGACCGCCTGATAAACGCCCGGCGCGGCCTGCGGCGGCACCTCGACCGAGACCCAGAACGGATAGGAGCTGTTGGCCCCGAGCGCGGCGGGCGGCTGCGTGGCGAGGTGGTCGAAGAAGGGCACGTCGGGCTTGCCGTAGTGCGTCGTCACGAATCCCGCGTAAATGTTGAAATCGAACCCGTTGCCCAGCCGCCTGCCGGCATCGCCCCCGTGCATTTCCTGGATGGTATGCGGGACCGGATAGAAGACCCGCGCTGCAGGCACTGCGGCGGACGCCGGCGGCGCGGCGGCCGGACCGCCGCCCCGGCGCAGGAACCGGCCCACGGCGGCCCGCGGCTGGAACAGGTCCTTGTCGGTACCCAGCACGATCTGCGCGGCAAACGTGCCGTTGCGCGCGGCGGCCACGCGGGCCCTCGGCACGGGGTGGGCCAACTCGCAGTAATCCGCCGCGTACACGCGGCGGTGGATGTCTTCCACCCACACCTGCACGCCCGGACGGCGGCAGAGCGCCGAGGCAACCCGCACGCCGCGCGACCGCAAGGCGATGTGCTCCAGCGATCCATGTCGCCAGGAGCAGTTCCGCACGTAGGCCTCCTCCCATTCCAGGCCGAGCGGATGGACCGGGCTGGCGCGGACCTCGACGGCCAGCACGTTCTCGCCGCGCCGCAATGCCGCGGGCGGGAAATCGGCCTCCAGGCAACGGGTGCGCAGCCGGCCGATCCGCTCCCAGCCGGCCTTGTTCACCGTGCAGGAACTGCCCGCATCGCGAAACTCCAGCGGCGGCTTGGGGAGAAGGTGCCTGCCGATCGGCTGGAGCTGCTCGAAGCGGTCGGGAAACTCGGGGGCCAGCACGTAGCCGTGTACCTTCTTCCAATAACCGGCGTGATAACCCTGCAGGTGGTACAGGTCCTCCAGGAATTCTCCCGGCAGCAAGTGATAGGCCGCGGCCGGATACTCGTCGCCGGCGACTTCCGGGCCCAACTCGCCCTGCGGCAGATGGCCGCGTGCCACTTCCTTGCCGTTGAGAAACACGCGGATTCCACCGCGATACGTCGCCTCCAGGTGCAACGGGGTCGCCGGGAGCGGATCGGGCAACTCGAAGCGGGTGCGGAAGAACGCCCGGCGGACCTGGCAAGTGGCGCTGAAGATCCGCCGCTGCCGCGGCCAGTCGCCGTCGTCGAAGCCGGCCTCCATCCAATCGGCCGGCGGCAGGCCCGTCCGCAGCCGCGCCAGGAGCTCGACGTTCAAGTCGGCGAAGGAATACTGGTTCGAGGACGCCAGCACGATGACGTACTCCGTCCAGTCGTCCGATTCCTTGCCCATTTCCTTGATCCGCGCGCGGGCTTGCCTTTCTACCCGCGCGAGCGACTTGGGCTCCAGGAAGCGGGCCGCCTCATTCTTCATCTTGCTGGCCGGGACTGCGGGTGGCGCATAGCTGAAGTAGTGGCGCCAGTAGGCGGTCTCATCGAGGATCAGGTCCTGTTCCGCGGGAGCGGCCTTGGCCTCCGGCCCGTGGCCCGGCGGCCGCTTGGACGGTTGCGCGAAGACGCCGGAAACGGCGCTGCCTACGAGCAACAGGAAGACGACCAGTCCGACGCGTCGGTGTCTCACAGCGCGGGGCATGACTTGCTCCTGTTGCCGGCAGCAGGCTTATGGTCGAGGCGACAGCCTGTACCGCCCTTTCCTCACCTGCGTTTTAGCGTCACGCGCTGTTTCGCCTGGGTAATCCGCAGCCCTTCGATCGTCACTAGTCCCCAGCGGTCGGCCGCCGCTTCGCCGGAGGCCGCCACCCGACCGTCCTCGGCCGCTGCGGTCCAGGTGAACCGCTCTCCGGGCGTTGCCTTGAAGCGCTGGCAGCGGCGCGGGGTGAGGTCGGTAGTGGCCGAGCTGGCCGGGCTGCCGGACTTGCCTTGCTTGTCGGGCCGCGCCAGCCACAGCGTCATCGCCCAGCGGTCCGGCTCGTCCAGGATGCCCACAGCGTCCCAGCGCTGCCAGAGGTTGATGCCGCCGAACTTGTCGGCGTGCTGCTGGAAGTCCTGATCGTACTTGCCCGGCCGGTATTCCCCCTTGGGATCGTCGCAGACGGGCCGGGCGTCCAGCGAGCACCGCGAGAAGGCCGGCAGCGACTGGTGCCGGCGGATTTGCGGCACCATCTCGCGGAGGCAGCCGGTGGTTTCGCCGAAGCCGTTGTCGATCCAGGTGGCCGAGAAGGCCCGCCGGGTCTGGCTCATCGCCGTCAGGAACTCCTGCCAGGGCTTGAAACCGAAGTCGCCCAGGCAGTGGTCGGGGAACGATCCGTAGGAGGGGGCGACTACGCAGAAAGGCAGTTCCACCGTGGGGTTCTCGCGGATCCACTTGGGCAAGTCCAGGTAATCCAAATGGTTGACGCCCAGCCAGTTCTTGCCGCCGCCGGGCGGGCCCCAGCGCCAGGCGTGCTTCCGGCCTTCCTTCGAGGTCTTGTAGTTGTTGTGCCCGTCGCATAGCACGGCGGCGAAGGTGTCGCCGTAGCGGAGGCAGAAGGCGGCCGACTGGCCCCAGACGTACACGCGCTGGGGATCGATGAAGAAATCGGGCCTTTCGATGGCCCAGGCGGTGGCGGCCAAAACCCGCCGCTGTTCGTAGTTGCACACCACGCCGTCCTCATAGCCCCGCAGCGTGCCGGTGCACTCGTGCTGGCCGGCCCAGAGCGTGCCCTCCTCGGCAAGCGCGACGGTGATGGCCCCGCCCACATAGCGCCGCGCCCCGTGCCAGCCTGGATCGCCGATCTCGGTGGCAGTACAGCCGTAGCCGGCAAGATTGAGGTACAGGCCCGCGCGGTGGTCGGCCGAGGGCTTCAGGTCGGACCAGCGTGGGATGCCGATTTCCACGACCCGCGGGAATTGCACCAGCGGCGGCTCCAGCCAACACACATACAAATCGACGGGCGATTGGCCGCTATGCCGCGGATCGACGGCGCGGGTCCGCTGCTTGACAATGGCCGGGAAACGCGCGGGCTTCTCCTCGATGGCCCCCGTGGCGTTGCCGCCGGGCGCCAGTTGGGCCACGGCCTCCTTGCCGTCTACGGCCACCGTCACGGCGTAACAGCGGCTGCCCGGCTGGCTCGCCGTAAAGACGGCCAGGCCCGTGCCGCGGCAGAGTGGCGGGCCGTCGTCGGCCAGACGATAACGCGTCAGCACGTCGTCCAGCATCAGGTTGCCCGGCCGCAGCGGCGAGCCGCTCTTCCGCCCCGGGCCCGGATATTCGGTGTTCTTCACTGCCAGGATGTACCAGCAGCTCGTGGCCTCGGGAAGCTCGCGCACGAGGTCGGCGGCCGCAAGGTTCTCGACGGTGATCGGCCGGTCGCTGCGGTACACGCGGTAGGTCACGTCACGCCGGGCCTGCGCCTCCAGCACGGCTTGCTCGAACTTCTCCCAGGTAGGAGCGTCGTCGCCTACAACATCCTCGGGCTCTTTCCAGGTGAGGAACGTCTGCCCGCTGCGGTGCTCGACCTTCAGCGCGGTAACGACCGGCCCGGCCTTGGCTACGGCGCCGAGGAAACTCACTTCCAGCACGGCCCGCTGGAAATTGGCATAGCCCGGTTGCAGGATCGTGAAACCTTGGTTGGCGTCCGGGCGAGCGACCCAAGCGGCGACCGCCTCGGTGGCATCGAAGGAGCGGTGCAGCGGCGGCCGGGTTTTCAGCACCCCGGCGCCCTCGACTCCGGCCGGCACGACCTTGGTCGCGGCACATCCCCCTTCCCGCACGATCGGCACGTGCAAGGTGGCCCGCAGCACCTTCGTCCCGGCCGGCAGGGCCGACAGGTCGAACTGCACGCTGCCGGCCGTCGCCTTGAGCGTGCCGCGATGCTCGCAGGCAGGCGCATTGCCGAACGTGGTGGTGATGAAGCCGTCGGCCGCCAGGCCGTGCATGCTGCCGGCGGCGACAAACAGCCAGAGTGCGTACACGATAGTCTTCGTGCTCATGGGATTCTCACTCCTGCCGGCGATTTTTCACCTCTTGTCCGAAACGGCATCGAGCACAACGTCCTTAGGCGCGTCCTCCACGGTCACGGTCTTCACTTGCTCCGGTCCACCCGGCAGGCGATAGCGAATCTTGTACTTGCCCGGCGATCGAACGCCAATATACGCGGCCGGCGAGTGTCCCGATACGGGGAGCGTGCCGGTACAGGTGGGGAATTCCCCATCGGTCCAGCAACTGGCCGTCACCGGGCCGGTCACGCCCGGGGCCAGCCGCAGCCGCACCCCCGGCATACCCATCTGGTCGTTGAAGTAGCAGTACAAGTCCCCGTTGGTCAAGAGCACTGCCAGGTCATTGGAGCCGTCGGCGTTGAAATCGGCGCAGGCCACGGCCTTTTGTCCCAGGCGCGGCTGGCCGGGGTTGGTCTGCGTGCCGGGCAGCCGCAGCTCGCCCTCCTCGGCGAACGAGCGGAAGCCGCGATTGAAGTGGTACAAGAGGTCGTTCTGCTCGTAGGCCAGGCACAAATCCTGCCGGCCGTCGTGGTTCAGGTCCATTACCTGGACCGCGCTGGCCCCGGGCGGACACTTGTAGCTGATCGAGCCACCATAGCGGAATACGTCGCGGAAGCCTTGCTTGCCGCCGTTCTCCCAGAGCGTGTTCTTCTCCCAGCCGGCCAGGAAAATGTCCAGCCGTCCGTTCTGGGCGAAGTCGCCCAGGGCGGCCAGCGCGGCCCCTCCGCCGGTGGCGATCTTGACGCGCACGGGCCGCTCGAAGCCGCCGGCCTTGCCTCGCCAAAGCGTGCTGCCGCGCTCGCCCGGTTGCAACACGTCGGCGAAGCCGTCGTTGTCCAGGTCGGCAACGACACATGCCGACGGCTGCCCCACGTCTTCCGCACCGCCGGGCAGTTCCACTTTTTTCCAGCCCTTGGCGTCGGCGATTAAGAGCAGCGGCGTGTCCGTGCGGCTGACCAGCACGCCCGGCCGGCCATCGGTCGAGCAGGGGGCCAGACCGAGGCAACTGCCAAGCGGCAGCGAGAAAGCTTCCGCCGCCTTGAAGCGGCCGTCCTTGCCCGCCAGTCGGACGGAGAGTGTCTGGCCGTCCCAGGCGACCAGGTCCGCCAGCCCGTCGCCGTCCACGTCGAGCCAGGTGAAGCAGCGGGACTTGGTGTCCAGGCCCGAGGCGGCCGTCATGTCCTCGAAGGCTTCGCCCTTGGGCCGGAAGAGCTTGTCGCCCGCCGCGGAGGCTACGAATAGGTGTGCTTTGCCGATCTTGCCCACCTCGACGGCGGCCATGCCGGCAATTTCGCCGGGCACGTTGCCCACCTTCGCGTGAGATGCCCATTTGACGCCGACGCTGACCGGCACGTCCGCATCGGAATCGCGGACGATGTACTGCACCATGCGGAGCAGCATGTCGCTGCCGCCGGCGAAGGTGCCGACCATGTCGGGCGCCGGGCCGGTCACGTTCCACGTGTCCTTTCCGCCCGCTTTGAGGTTCAACCATTGGCCCAGCACGTGCATGCGGCCGCGCCGCTCGGGGTCCTTGCTATCGACGAATATGAGGACCGGCTCGCGGTTGTCCTTGAGCGTCTGCTGGATCTGCTCGAGGTGGTCCTTATTGCAGCCGGCCAGGCTCACGCTCACCGCGGCCGCCGGCTTCCCCTTGACAATCGTGGCCGCCGACAGCTTCCACAGCATGGCATCGGCCGTGGCCTCTAAGGGGCCGGCGAAGATCAGGTCGGCCTCCTGCGTCAGATGGATCGGCGTGAAACGGGGATTGATTATCGCCTGGCCGACGCCGCACGCCAGCAGAACGAAAAGCAGGGCCAGACACGCTGTGATTCTCGACACGGCAATCCTCGTGCGATCAACGCGGGTGTTGGTCATCGTTGTGCTCCTCAGCCTCTCGCTGAAATGCTGTAAACGGTAGCGGCCTGCCCGCAGCGGCGAAGGGCGGCAGCCCTCGTCAGCGTTCTGCGGCAGCCGGCAACACGGGAAGGACCAGGCGGGATGCGAAGTCGCGCGAGCGGTAGACGCGCTGGGTACTCTTGTGGAAATCGGACGGCTTGGCACTGTAGATGTCCACGAAAGTCTGCGGATTGCGATCCATGAGCGGGAACCAGGAGCTCTGGACCTGGACCATGATCCGGTGGCCGGACCGGAAAACGTGGCACACGTCCTCGAGCGTGAAGCGCACCGCCGTGGGACGGTCGGGCGCGAAGGGCTCGGGCTTCTCGAAACTATTGCGGAACTTGCCGCGCATCACGTCGCCGCGGAGCATTTGCTGGTATCCGCCCATGCGCACGCCCGTGGGGTTCGGGTTCGCATCGGGATAATCATCCGGATAGACGTCGATCAGCTTGACGACCCAGTCGGCATCGGTGCCCGAAGTCGAGACCTGCAGTTCCACCCGGATCGGACCGGCAATCGCCAGGTCCTCTTCCAGGACTTCCGTCTGGTAGGCGAGGACGTCGGGGCGCCGCCCGGCAAATCGCTGATCTTCCACCATGTACTCGGGCGACATGCCGATGGCGATCTTGCCGCTGAAGGGCACGGGCTTGGCCGGATCGCTCGGATACTCGTCGTACTGGGGTGGCGATGAAGTGCCGCCGGGCGGCGCGAATGCCAGCCGGCCGCCGCCGCAGAGGTAAAGCGACTTCGGCCGGCTTTGCTTGGGCGGCCAGGCGTCGAATCGTCGCCACTCGTTGGTCCCGGTCTGAAACACCTGGGCCGGCGGATAGCTCATTGCTCCCTTGGCTTTCAAGTGCAGCTCGAAGAACGGCAACTCGATGTTCTCCCGGTAGAACACCGCGGTCTTCGCGGCGAACGAGACGGGGCCCAGCGATTGGCCGTCCTCGCGGCCCCAGCCCCCGTGTACCCAGGGGCCCATGACCAGAAGGTTGTGCGTGCCGCGGCCGTTGGCCTGGATGGCCTTGTGCGTTTCCAGCGTGCCGAACAGGTCTTCCGCGTCGAACCAGCCGCCCACGGTCATCACGGCCGGGCGGATGCCTTTGAGATGAGGGCGCGTATCCCGCGCCTTCCAGAAGTCGTCGTACGTGCCGTGGCGCATCACCTCGTTCCAGAAGGCGACGTCCCCCTTGAAATACCTGCTATCGGCGTTGCCGAGCGGCCCCATCTCCAGGAAAAACTGGTAGCCGTCGGGCGTCTCGTGGTCGAACGTGAAGCGGGACTTCTTGATCGGCTCCGGGCGCGGATGGCCGAAAACCGCCATGAAGTTGAAGGCGTGCGCCAGCATCAGCGCGCCGTTGTGGTGCCAGTCGTCGCCCACGAACCAGTCGGCAATCGGCGCCTGGGGCGAGACGGCGGCCAGCGCCGGGTGCGCATCGATCATGCCCGCTGCCGCGTAGAAGCCGGGGTAGGAGATTCCCCACATGCCGACCTTCCCGCTGTGGTTGGCCAGGTGCTGCAACAACCACTGGATGCTGTCCCACGCGTCGCTGCTCTCGTCGATGTCCCGCGGGCCGTTCTTCGCGGCCTTGTACGGCCGAACGTCGACGAACTCCCCCTCGGACATCCAGCGGCCGCGGACGTCCTGATACGCGAAGATGTAGCCGGCCGGGCCGAAAAGCGGTGACGGACCGAGGTCGCCCTTGTACTGGTCCACGCCGTAAGGCTGCACGCTGTAAGGGGTCCTGGTGAAGAGGATCGGGTAGCGTTGCGATTGATCCTTCGGGGCATAGACTGCGGTGAAGAGCCGCTTGCCGTCGCGCATCGGAATGCGATACTCGTACTTGGTATAGTGCGACTTGACGTACTCCACCCCCTGGGCCATGACGCGGCAATCCCCAGCAAAGCCCGCCGAAAGGGCCAAGAGAATGCAGGAAAGCCGCGCGCCGCGGAACAACAATGTGCGGTCAAGGCGTTCCATGGAGGGCTCCTGAAACAGGCATTGCCGTTGCTAGAAATGAGAACAATAGTTTCATTGTGCTACTTTCCTTTTGCAAGGTGCGTGATCTTCTCGGCGGCCGCGTAGGCCGCCGTGCCGGCGGTGTCTACGCCGCCGGAAAAGCCCGGCCCGCCCGCCGCAACGTAGCCGTGACTGGCGCCGCTGGCGTCGGGGCTCACCCAGAAGGAATACAACGAGCCGTTGCGGAGGTGAAAACGCAGGTGAAGCGTGCGGCCCGCGAGCGACGATAGGTCGTCGGCCCCGCGGAACTTGACCTCGACCAGGGTCTTGTCGGCCTTCAGCAGCCCGCAATTGGCCAGCGTGAAGGGCTCGACGGTTCTTCCCGCGGAGTCGAGGATCTCGGCCTGAAGCTGGCCCTCGGCGGCCGCCACGTTGACGAAGAGGTGCTTTCCGCGGAAGCGGACAGGCCGCGTGGTGAGCACGCCCGATTCCGCACCGGCGTCCAGCGAGGCGAAGCCGTCGCGGCGCAGGCAGGCGAGGCCGGTGGCGGCGTTGCCGTCCCAAAAGCCGTCGCCCAAGGCCCGGCCGCTGAAATAGAAATAGAGCCGATCGCCCACGACCAGACAGCCGCCGCCGGCCGACTGCACGTTGCCCCAGTTCCACGCGTCCTTTAGCGGATTGACCGCGAGGAACGGCCGCCGGTCGGGCCGGTCCCAGTGGAAGCCGTCGCGGCTGAAGCCCAAGAGCACCTCGTTCCGCTTCTGGATCTTGAGCTTGGCACAGGTCCCGTTCTCCGGCCCTTGCCATACGGAAAAGAGGCCCAGCAGCAGGCTCTCGTAGGCCACGGCGTCAAGGTTGTACAATTGCGGCTCGATCTTGCGGTATTGCGGGTCGGGATGATGCGGATCGAGCCGGTCCGCGCCCAGCCAGGGCACCACGTCGCTCTCGCTCCACGTCAGGGCCTTGATCAGCTCCGCGTGCTCGCGGTAGTTGCGGGCCCTGGGAATCCCCAGGTTCCGCAGGCTCAACACCCAGACGTTGCGGAACGGGTTGTAGAAGAAGGTGGTGCGATCGCCGCAGCGGAGGGACGAGGCCGCCGGCCCGGACCAGTGCACGCCGTCGGCCGACTCGCGCAGGACGAGGTGCCAGGCCTTGCCTTCGCCCAGCGGCACGGTGAGCATCTTGTAACGCCGCTGCGGGTCCTTGGCGTTGTGGTCGAGCCACACGGTGCTCGAATCGCGGCGGCCTTGCAGCACCACGCCGGTGCCGGGATAGACGTCCAACGCCGGCTTCGACCACCGCATGCCGTCGTTCGACTCGGCCAAGCAGGTCGAGTTGAACAGGCCGCCCATGTACCAGAGGCGGAACTTTTGCAGCACGGGGTCCCACCACGCGCCGTCGCTGAAGGGCATGGCCGCTGAGGCCTGTCCCCGCTTGTCCCAGGGCTGGTCGGGCTTGAGGACCGGGTTGCCCGCATGGTACTCGGGCCGGTGGAAAACGCGGCGGAGCGTGCTCTCCTGGATGAGGAAATCGTCGATGAAGAGTTGCCGGCCGACATCGATGGGGATCACCTCCGGCGGTTGCCGCAAGTACGGCGGGGGCGCCGGTTCCCGCGAAAGCGGCTCCCGGGGCGGCCATTGTGCCGGCAGACGGATGCCGTTGTAGAGCAATTCGCCTTGGCGCTCGGCGCTTGGGGCGGAAGCGGCGCCGGCGAGGACCAACGCCACGAGTCCGAAAATCGCCTTGAATGCCGGGTGAATCATGACGGGGCCCTCCGCAATGCGCCGCGGCTCCCCAAGGGCTGGTGCTCACGCAAGGCCGCGAAGACGCTAATCCCGCATGTCTCATTTCGACGCCACCCGGATACGTCCGAGCGGCAACAGTTCCCCCCATTTTAACAAGGTGGCTTGCGACCTTCCAGTTGACGCGACGATTCCTCTCCCTGGCTCATTTTGCCCGGCGTGCGGGTTTGTTGTACAATGAACCGGCGAGGGGTGGAAAACACGGCGACGTTCCCAGTCCAGAGGGTTGTTCCATGAGCAAGAAGTGTGCGCTGCGGTCGGTCGGCATCGTGGTATTGGCTGCGGCGGGCCTGCTGGCAACTAATTCCGGTCCGGCCCACGCCGACAAGGCGTTCCGCGAGGGCTTCCGGCTGAAGTACGTCAAGGCCGACAGCAGCGACCCCAAAGACGTCGCCTTCCGCGAGGCGTTCCTTGACGCCGGTTGCAATCTTTGCCACGTGGGCGACGAACGGACGAACCGTAACGCCTACGGGCAGTCGCTGGCCAAGTTCCTCAAGCGCGAGACCGACGTGAAGAACAAACAGAAGATCCAGCAGGCCCTCGAGAAGGTGGCCGCCATGAAGAGCAAGCCCGACGATCCCAACGCCCCCACCTTCGGCGAGATTATCGGACAGGGGAAGTTGCCGGCGGAGATAACGAAATAGCCGACATCCAAGCGAATGATAATGCACCCGGCAGAATTGCGCCTGAATAAGGTCGATGCGATGAATACTTCGAGTGCCGCTCAGCGCGCATTGGTCCGCCAACGCATAGGCCGGCTGCTGGTCCGGGCCCTCGGCCTGATCGCGGCGGCTTTTTTCCTGCTGCCCGCGCTGCGCAGCATGGCGGGCGAAGACAGGGTGCTCTTCAACCGCGATATCCGTCCGATCCTCGCGGAGAATTGCTTTCCATGCCATGGACCCGACAGCGCCGCACGCAAAGCCGGCCTGCGATTGGACCGCCGCGAGGTGGCGGTGAAGATCGGGGCCATCGTGCCGGGCAAGACCGACCAGAGCGAGCTGGTGAGCCGCGTGTTTTCCGACGATCCGGCCGAGCGCATGCCGCCTCCCGTATCGCACAAGAACCTGACTGCGGTGCAGAAAGATCTCTTGCGGCGGTGGATCGCGGCGGGCGCGGAGTATCAGCCGCATTGGGCGCTGATCGCGCCCGTGCGTCCGCAGCCGCCGCCCGTCACGAACCCGGCTTGGGGCAGGAACCCGATCGACGCCTTCGTGCTCTCGGCGCTCCAACAGCGGGGGTTGCAACCGGCCCCGGAAGCCGACCGCCGCACGCTCGCCCGCCGCTTGAGTCTCGATCTGACGGGCCTGCCGCCCGCGCCGGCTGAAGTCGAGGCGCTGGTCAACGACCCGTCGCCGGCGGCCTACGAGAATCTGGTTGATCGCCTGCTGGCCTCGCAGCAGTGGGGCGAGCACCGCGCCCGCTATTGGCTCGACGCCGCACGCTACGCCGACACGCACGGCATCCACTTCGACAATTACCGCGAGATGTGGTCTTACCGCGATTGGGTGATCGAGGCCTTCAACCGCGACCTGCCGTTCGACCGCTTTACGATCGAGCAATTGGCCGGCGATCTGCTGCCCGATCCGACGCTGGATCAGCGGGTTGCCAGCGGCTTCAACCGCTGCAACATCACCACGAACGAGGGCGGCGTGATCGCCGAGGAATACGTGGTGCTCTACGCCCGCGACCGCACCGAAACGACCGCCCGGGTGTGGCTGGGACTGACGGCCGGTTGCGCCGTCTGCCACGACCACAAGTTCGATCCGCTGACGCAGAAAGAGTTCTACCAGATGTCGGCGTTCTTCAACAATACGACGCAGGGCGCGATGGACGGCAACGTTAAGGATACGCCGCCGACCGTGTTTCTGGCGGCGCCGGCGGACCGCCAGCGTTGGCCGGCGCTAACCAAGGAGCTGGCCGACGCCAAGCGCCAGGTCGAAGAGCAGAAGAAGAAGCCCGGCGGCGAGAGCGATAAGTCGTATAAGGAGTCGTATAAGGAGTTGATCGCCCGCGTGGCGGCGCTGGAGAAGGAAGAGGCGGCCGTCAAGGCGCGGGGCACGGCCGCCCACGTGATGCAAGAGCGCAACGAGCCCGCCAGGGCGTTCCTGCTCTACCGCGGCGAGTACGACAAGCGGCGCGAGCAGCTCACTGCCGAAACGCCGGCGCTCTTGCCGCCCATGCCGGCCGACTTGCCCAAGAACCGGCTCGGTCTCGCCCGCTGGTTGCTGCGGCCCGAGCAGCCGTTGACGGCGCGCGTGGCCGTGAACCGCTTCTGGCAGGAGGTCTTCGGCGCGGGGCTGGTGCGGACCGCCGAGGATTTCGGCGTCAACGGCGAGATGCCCTCGCACCCCGAGTTGCTCGACTGGCTGGCGGTCGAGTTCCGCGAGTCGGGCTGGGATGTGAAAAAGCTGTTCCGGCTGCTGGTGACCAGTGCCGCCTATCGGCAGGCCGCCGTGGCCACGGCGGAAAAACTGGAGAAGGATCCGCAGAATCGCCTGCTCTCGCGCGGCCCGCGCTTCCGCATGGACGCCGAGATGGTCCGCGACTACGCCCTGGCGGCCAGCGGCCTCTTGGTGCCCAAGCTCGGCGGACCGAGCGTGAAACCCTATCAGCCCGACGGCGTGTGGGAAGCCGTGGCCATGATGGAGAGCAACACCCGCTACTATCAACGCGATCAGGGGGAGAACCTCTACCGCCGCAGCATGTACACGTTCTGGAAGCGCGCCGCGCCGCCGGCCTCGATGGACATCTTCAACGCCCCCAGCCGCGAAACCTGCACCGTGCGGCGCGAGCGGACCAACACGCCCTTGCAGGCGCTGGTGACGCTGAACGATCCGCAGTTCGTCGAGGCGGCGCGGCGCCTGGCCGAGTCCGCCGTAAGAGAAGGCGGCGCGACCGCGGAGAGCCGCCTCGATTTTGCGGCCCGGCGGCTGTTGGCGCGATCCTTCTGCCCGGAGGAAAGCACGTCGGTGCTGGCTACGCTCGACAAGCTGTTGGGCTACTACCGGGCACATCCGCAGCAGGCCAAGGACTTGTTGGCGGTGGGCGAAGCGAAGGTCGATGCGGCGCTGGACGCGGCAACCTTGGCCGCCTGGACCATGCTGATGAACCAGTTGTTGAATCTCGACGAAGTGTTGAATAAGTGAGAGCTACGATTGTGGTGCGGGCGGGACGCCTGCCTGTTTCCTGGCAGGCGGGACGCCTGCACCACAAGGAGTTGACCGTGAGCCTGCCATGAGACCATCTGATCAATGCACCGATCGACACAGCCGTCGCCGGTTCCTCGCGCGCGGCGCCGCCGCCGTGGGCGGGCTTGCGGCGGCATCGCTGCTGGGCGCGGAACCCCTCGGCAAGCCGGCCCCGTCCCTGCCGGGGCGATCCCATTTCCCGGGCAAGGCCAAGCACGTGATCTATCTGCACATGGTCGGCGGGCCGTCGCAGATGGATCTGTTCGACTACAAGCCCCAGATGGACAAGTGGTACGACAAGGACTTGCCCGATTCCGTGCGCCAGGGACAGCGGCTGACGACCATGACCTCGGGGCAAGCGCGGTTTCCGATCGCGCCGTCGAAGTACAAGTTCGCGCGGCACGGCCAGTGCGGCATGTGGGTCAGCGAGCTCCTGCCCAACACGGCCAACATGGTCGACGACCTGTGCTTCGTCCGCACGATGGTAACCGACGCCATCAATCACGAGCCGGCCATCACCTTCATGCAGACCGGCAATCAGATCACCGGCCGCCCGTGCATGGGGTCCTGGGTGTCGTACGGCCTGGGCTCGCTGAACGAGAACCTGCCGGCGTTCGTGGTGCTGGTGGCCCGGCCCACGAATACCGAGCAAACGCAGGCCATTTCCGCGCGGCTCTGGTCGGCCGGCTACCTGCCCGGCGAGCACGCGGGCGTTTCCTTCCGCACCAGCGGCGATCCGATCCTGTTCATCAACAACCCGCCGGGCGTGCCGCCCGAGGTCCGCCGGCTGACGTTCGACGGCATCAAGGCCCTGAACGAGATGAACCACAAACTGCTGGGCGATCCGGAAACGCTGACGCGCATCGCGCAATACGAGCTGGCCGGCCGCATGCAGGCGAGCGTACCCGAGCTGACGGACTTCGCCAAGGAGCCGCCCGCCACCTTCAGCCTCTACGGCGAAGACGCGCGGAAGCCGGGCACGTTCGCCAATGCGGCGCTCTTGGCTCGGCGGCTGGTCGAGCGCGGCGTGCGCTTCGTGCAAATCTATCACAACAACTGGGACACCCACGCCAACGTGGCGGGCCGGCTGCCCAGCCAGTGCAAGGACGTGGACCGCAGTTGCTGGGGCCTGATCCAAGACCTCAAGCAGCGCGGGCTGCTGGGCGAAACGCTCGTGATTTGGGGCGGCGAATTCGGCCGCACCATTTACTCGCAAGGCGGCCTCTCCAAGGAGAACTACGGCCGCGACCACCATCCCCGCTGCTTCACCCTCTGGATGGCCGGCGGCGGGTCGCGACCTGCCACGATCTACGGCGAAACCGACGACTTCTCCTACAACGTCGTCAAAGATCGCGTGCTGGTGCGCGATTTCCACGCCACGGTGCTGCACCTGCTGGGCTTCGAGCACGAGCGGTTCACGTTCCGCTATCAGGGACTCGACCAGCGGCTGACCAGCGTCGAGAAGGCCACGGTCGTCAAGGGCCTGCTGGCATAAGTGCCGTAGGGCGAAAAAGTGGTAGTCGGGGCGAAAAGTGGTAGGAGCGGTAATGCCGCGATGCGTGATTATTGAATACCTTATTCGAGGGCTGCGCGGCGACCGCTACGTTGCCAACCCGACCAACGATGCCCCCAGCCCAACTCGGCGAACAGCCCAGGGGAGCCCAGGGGCACCCAGTTGAAAGCCCTCCCAACTCGTGCTACAACCATCCGGCGGCCGGGGTGTGCCGGGGACGTATCCCGGAAAGCGTGAATGCCGATCGTCCCGGCCGTTCTCAGAGCGTCCAGCCTTTGCGGTACTCGCGTTTGACGTACTGGTTCAGTTCGGGCAGGTTCGTGCACTTCATGGCGGCGCCGTCCCATTCGACCTTCTTGCCGACCCCGGCACGCATCGCCAGGTTCCCCACCAGCAAGGCCTCGATGTACGGCCCGGAGACCTCGGGGAAGTTGGAGGAGGGCGGATCGCCGCCTTCTTTGCACGCCCGCAAAAAGTCGGCATGAATGCCGTGGGTGCGCGTGTACTTCTTGGCCGGCGGCGGGAACTGCTGGTGTTGTTCCTCGGGCACGATGCGGGGGCCGTCCGAATAGACGCCGGAGATCATACAGCCCTTCTCGCCGACGAAGAGCGTCCCGCCGTTGGTCAGGTCCCGCCCGTACTTCTTCGTCAGCTCGTCCGACAGGGGGGGATGGTTCCGCTTGTCCTTGACGCCGGGGACGACATTGGTGCGGACGCCGTCGTACCAATAGGCCTTCAGCGGCGGCTGGCTCGGCCGCGGGAATTCATAGAGCAGCGTGTTGAGCGTCGGCCAGACGTCGGGCGTGCGGCCCTCCTGCTCGAGAGCCACGACGCTAGTCGGATACTTCAATTGCAGGCCCCAGTGGACAGCGTCGAAGGTGTGTGTTCCGACGCAGGCCAACAGGCCCGTGCCGTAATCCATCCATTGGTACCAGCCCGGCGACGGGTGCAGGCCGTCGCGATATTCGCAGAAGGCGCCGGGGCCGATCCATTCGTCCCAGTGCAGCCCGGGGGGAATCGGCCTGTTCTGCCCACGGGTCCTGCCGCCGTAGACCTGGTCTTGCCAGGTGTGGGTTTCGAGGATGCTGCCGATGGCCCCGGCTTCGAGGTACTCGCGCAAGACGCGGATTCCCTCGCCGGCGTGTCCCTGATTGCCCATTTGCGTCATCACTTTGTGCGCGCGGGCCGCCTCGCCCAGGGCGCGGGCCTCGAAGATGTCGTGGGTCAGCGGTTTTTCGCAGTAGACGTGCTTGCCGAGCTTGATGGA
>Ga0181527_1002361_pt1 | contig 17915 bp, 15 predicted proteins | sample PEATcosm2014_Bin_30_FD_119762 | JGI IMG/M metagenome (GOLD analysis project Ga0181527, IMG submission 119762) | Peatland microbial communities from MTU Mesocosm Facility, Houghton, MI, USA - PEATcosm2014_Bin06_60_metaG | ecosystem: Environmental > Terrestrial > Soil > Wetlands > Peat | place...
AAAGGGAAGCATCGCTCGTCAAGTATACGTGCACGGTCGTACCCATCCGCCGTCTTCCTGCGCGATCCGCCAAGCGATCCCCGATTTACAGGCCCCGATTTACACAGGCGGGGACTGGACAAATCGCGCGATACTGTCAGCATGGAAACCGTGACCTCCCAAGGCCTTGAGGTTCTCTACTCCCGCCAGCAGATCGCCGATCGCGTGGCCGAAATGGGCGCGCAGATCAGCCGCGATCTGAATGGCGAAAAGCTGGTCATGATTGGCGTGCTCAAAGGCGCGGCGTTTTTCCTCGTCGACCTCTCGCGCGCCATCCAGGCCGATGCGACCTTCGACTTCGTGGCCGTCTCCAGCTACGGCAAGGGCCAGCGCTCCTCCGGCGCGGTCAAGCTGATCAAGGATCTGGACCAGTCCATCGAAGGCAAAAACGTGCTGGTGGTTGAAGATATTCTCGACACCGGCCTCACCCTGGCCTACCTGCGCAAGCTCTTCCTGCAGCAGCATCCCAAGACGCTGCGCATTGCCACACTGCTCGATAAGCCCTCGCGGCGCATGGAGAAGATCGAAGCCGATTACGTCGGATTCTCCATCCCCAACCTGTTTGTTATCGGGTACGGCATGGACTTTGCCGAGCGCTATCGCAATCTGCCCGATATCTGCCTGATGCCGCCGGAAAACCCCGAATAATCTGATCCCGATGCGGGCTGCTTTCCCGGGCTCGAGCGGTGTCTTCCTGTTTCCTATCTATTTATTTGGCCCCGGGCGAGCCCGCAACGTATACTCATCTCCCGGAGCGGGATGCGCCGATTTGATCGGCGCTATCCTGCGCATGCAAGGAGCATGCCCTTCATGAAGCCAGCCCCCATCCAGGATTCCGACCTGGATTTTGACTACGGGACCTTTGACTCGGCAGGTTTTACCGCCAATACCCTCGCTAGTTGGCAGTCTCTGGCCGCCGTGATCGACCACACTTTGGTCAAGCCCGGCGCCACGCGCAAGCAGGTGGAGACGCTCTGCGCCGAGGCTGCCCGCTACCGCTTCGCCTGCGTCCTGGTAAACCCGATGTGGACCCCCATTGCAGTGGGTGCGCTTGCCGGCACAGGCATTCCCATCGGCGCAGTGATCGGCTCGCCGCTCGGCGGCTCGCTGGTCTCCACGCTACGCCAGGAAACTGCCGCGCTCATCCGCCTGGGCGTGCGCGAACTCGACATGGTGCTGCCCATCGGCCAGCTCAAGAGCGGCAACCACGCCGCCGTGCAGCGCACCGTCCACGCGGTGGTCAGCGTGGCTCATCATCACGGCGCTCTGCTCAAGGTGACGCTCGAAACTGCCCTGCTCACCATGGAGGAGAAGCTGCGCGCCTCCGAAATTGCCATCCAGGCGGGCGCGGATTTCATCAAGACCTCGACCGGATCGGCCGCGGGCGGCGCCATCCCGTCTGATGTAGCACTGATGCGCGGCGTGGCCGGAGCGCGATGCGGCATCAAGGCCTCGGGCGGTATCCGCACCCTCGCCCAACTCCGCATATTGCTCGAAGCCGGCGCCAACCGCATCGGCTGCTCGGCGTCGGTCGCGATTTTGCGGGAACTGGGCGCGGAATAACGCAGGTGTAAGGTTCCAGGTGTCAGGTTTCAGCGGCCGACCTCATGAGGCAGCCACGAATCGTCCCTGTTCCCTGACACCTGACACCTGAAACCTGAAACCTGATACCTGCGTTATCATTCCCTTCGATACTTTATGAGCGAAACGCCGCCATCCCCGCCTGCAGGGCACGAATTCGAGGGCGATTACCGCCCTGCCGAGCCCGCGCGACTGGATCCCGTGAATGCCCGCATCGAGCCGGCGGATGTGGCGTATCTGATGCGCCTGACCGACGCGCTCAATACCACTCTCGACCTGCAAACCCTTCTCAGCCGCACCTCGGAGCTGGTTCGCGCCCTCATTCCTTACCGCATCTTCGCCATATTTCTTTTGAATGAGCGGACGCATGAGCTGCGCATGCGATTTCAGATTGGCCACACGCCGCAGGTAGAGCGCACGCGCGTTCCCGTGGGCAAGGGCGTGGCGGGACAGGTGGCGCTGACGCGGCAACCGATCCTGCTGAATGACGTCTCGAAGGCGGATTACTACGTCAGCGCCAATCCCGAAGTGCGTTCGGAGCTGGCTGTCCCGCTGATCGCCAAAAACCGGCTCATCGGCGTGATGGACATCGAGAGCGAGCAGCCGGATTTCTTCCGTGAAGAGCACCTGAGCGTGCTCACCATGACCGCTTCGCGCATTGCGCAATCGATTGAGAATGCGCGATTGTATGCGCGCGTCTCCCGCCAGGCGCAAACGCTGGAAGTGCTGAACGAGATTGCGGTGGAACTGGCGTCGATTCTGGATCTGAATCCGCTGCTGGAGAAGGTCGGGCAGTTGCTGCGGCGGCTGATCGACTACCAGATGTTCACCGTCATGCTGTTGGACGAGAAGGGCGAGACGCTGATCACGCGCTATGCGTGGCGATTCGGCTACGCGCATGCGCCCATGCGGCGCATTCCCATCAGCAGCGGACTGGTGGGCGCAGCGGTACGCGAGTGGCGGACGGTGAACGTGCCCGACGTGAGCGAGGATCCGCGCTACATCCCCATGAATCCCGAGACGCGCTCGGAGCTGGTTGTGCCGCTGTTCTACAAGGGCCGCGTGATCGGGGTGCTGGACCTGGAGCACACCAAGCCGCTGTTTTTCAACGAAGAGCACGAACGGATGCTGTCGACGCTGGCCTCGCAAATTGCGATTGCAATTGAAAACGCGCGGCTGTATCAGGCGGTCAAGCGGCAGGAGAGGCAACTGGAGAAGGACATCGCCATGGCGCGCGAGGTGCAACTGCGCTTATTGCCGCCGGAGGCTCCCACGCATCCCCATGCCGAGCTGGCGGTGCGCTTTTTGCCGGCGCGCAGCATCGGCGGCGACCTGTACGATTTTCTCGAATACGGGCAGAACCGCACGGCGATCGTGCTGGGCGATGTAAGCGGCAAGGCCGCGCCGGCGGCGCTGTTTGCGGCCCTGGTGAGCGGCATCATGCGCGCCGCGGCCGCGCAAGAGCCTGGCCCGGCGCAGATGCTCGCCCTGCTCAACGACGCTCTGCAGGAGCGCAAGCTGGAATCGCAATACGTGACCATGCTCTTCGCGCTCTGGAACGATGAGAATCAGACCCTGCAGGTGGCGAATTCCGGAGCGGTGCAGCCGGTTTTCTGCCGCGCCGGCCAATCCGTCACCGTGCACGCCGAGGGTTTCCCGCTGGGCATGTTTCCCGATGTGACCTACGAAGAACTGAGCGTGGCCACGCAGCCGGGAGACGCCATCGTCTTCGTGTCGGACGGCATTTTGGACGCGGAAAACGAGAAAGAAGAAATGTACGGGCAGGAGCGGCTGGCCGACTTGCTCTGCGCCAGCCGCGATCTTCCCGCACTGGAGATTGCCGACGCCATCCTGGCGGATGTGGCGCGTTTTCAGGGCAGCAAAGACCGCTTCGACGACGAAACCATCATCGTGCTGCGCGTGCGCGAAGCGGAGGTCCAGCCGGAAACCACGAAAGATCCATCATGATCGCCAAAACCATCATTGAACCGTTCCGGATCAAAAGTGTCGAGCCCATTCGCTGGACCACGCGCGCCCAGCGCGAAAAACTTCTCAAGACTGCCCACTGCAATCTCTTCCTGCTGCCTGCCGATGACGTGCTCATCGATCTGCTCACCGACTCCGGTACCGGCGCCATGTCCACGCATCAGTGGGCCGCTTTGATGGAAGGCGACGAAAGCTACGCCGGCAGCCGCAGCTTCGATCGTTTCAAGAGTTCCGTGCAGGACATCTTCGGCTACAAGCACGTGGTTCCCACGCACCAGGGCCGCGCCGCCGAGCGCATCCTCTTCGGCGTGATGTGCAAAAAAGGCGACGTGGTTCCCAATAACACCCACTTCGACACCACCCGCGCCAACGTCGAGTTCACCGGCGCCGAGGCCGTCGATCTGCTGATTCCCGAAGGCCGCCAGCCGGGCCTGCAGCATCCCTTCAAAGGCAACATGGACGTGGCCGCGCTCGAAAGTCTCATCGCGCGCGTGGGCCGCGAGCGCATTCCACTCGTGATGCTCACCGTGACCAACAACTCAGGCGGCGGCCAGCCTGTTTCCATGGAAAACGCCCGCCGGGTGAGCGACGTGTGCCGCCGTCATGGCATCCCGCTCTACTTCGACGCCTGCCGCTTTGCTGAGAACGCGTGGTTCATTAAGCTACGCGAACCGGGATACGAACACAAATCGCCCAAGGAGATTGCGCAGGAGATGTTCCGCCTGGGCGACGGCTGCACCATGTCTGCCAAGAAAGATGGCATGGCCAATATCGGCGGTTTTCTGTGCACCAACGACGATCTGCTCGCCCAACAGGAGAAGAATCTCCTCATTCTTACCGAGGGCTACCCTACCTACGGCGGTCTTGCAGGGCGCGATCTTGAGGCCGTCGCCGTCGGCCTTCAGGAAGCCTTGGAAGAAGACTACCTGCGCTATCGCATCGCTTCCACGGCTTATCTCGGCAACCACATTGCCGCTGCGGGCGTGCCCATCGTCCAGCCGCCGGGCGGCCACGCCATTTATCTTGATGCCCGCGAGTTCCTGCCGCACATTCCCCCGGCGCAGTTCCCCGGCGTGGCCCTGGCCTGCGAACTCTATCTCGAGGGCGGCGTCCGCTCCGTCGAAATCGGCACGCTCATGTTTGCCGCCGCCGCGCAAATGGACCTGGTGCGCCTCGCCATCCCGCGCCGCGTCTATACCCAGAGCCACATCGACTATCTCGTCGAGGTCATCCTCGAAGTCTGGAAGAACCGCGCGCGCATCCGCGGCATGAAGCTCACCTACGAGGCGCCGTTCCTGCGCCACTTCACCGCGCACCTTGAACCGATGGAATAACCCAACCCCGGCCCAGGCGCCGCTGCGGCCGGCGAGCGTTTCCCCGGGTTCGATACACTCAAAGTATCGGAGCCTTTCCCCGGAGAAACTGTGCAAACTGCCGTTCAGGAACGACTGATCCGCCCCGCCCGCAACATGATTGGCAGCCTGCGACTGCCCGGCGACAAGTCCATCAGCCATCGATACGCCATGCTGGGCGCCTTCGCTGAAGGCGTGTCGCGGTTTACGAATTTTTCCACCGGAGCCGATTGCGCGTCGACGCTGACCTCGATGGAAGCGCTGGGCGCAAAGGTGAACCGGTCCGGCGCGGACTCCGTCGAGATCACCGGCGTGGCGGGGCGCGTGATCCCCGCGAACCACCCGCTCGACTGCGGCAACTCCGGCTCCACGATGCGCATGATTTCGGGGCTGCTTGCGCCGCAGGAAGGCCGCTTCGCGCTCATCGGCGATGCCTCACTCTCGCGGCGGCCCATGGAGCGCATTCGCAAGCCGCTCGAAGCCATGGGCGCGCGCCTTACGCTCACCGACGGCCATGCGCCACTGATTATTGATGGCGGTCCGCTCAAAGCCATCGACTACACAACTCCGGTTCCCAGCGCGCAAGTGAAGAGCTGCATTCTCCTGGCCGGCCTCGAAACCGAGGGAACCACGACGGTGCGCGAGGCCATCCGCACGCGCGACCATAGCGAGCTGGCTCTGCGCGCGTTTGGAGCCAACGTGACGCGCACTGCGGAATCGGTCTCCATTTCCGGACCGCAGCAGCTTCATGCCATCGATGCTGCGGTTCCCGGCGATCTCTCTTCGGCCGCGTTTTTCCTGTGCGCAGCGATTCTCTTCCCCGGCTCCAACCTGGTGATCGATGCTCTCGGTCTGAATCCCACGCGCGCTGCGCTGCTGGACGTGCTGACGGCGCTGGGCGCGCACATCGGCGTGCTGAATCTCGAAGAAAAAAATGCCGAGCTGGTGGGCACAGTGCAGATCTCCGCGCCGGCCGAGGGACTGGGCTCGACGGCTATCGAGGGTTCGCTGGCGGCACAACTGATCGACGAGTTGCCGGTGCTGGCGGCGATCGCGCCGTACACGAGCGGCGGCATTCGCATCCGCGGGGCGCGCGAGCTGCGCGTGAAGGAGTCGGACCGGATCGCGCTGGTGGCGAAGAACCTGCGCGCCATGGGCGCGGAGGTTGAGGAGTTCGAGGACGGGTTGGACGTGCCCGGCGGCCAGGCACTGCACGGCGCGGCCATCGATGCCGGCGGCGATCATCGCATTGCCATGGCCTTCAGCGTGGCGGCTCTGCGCGCCGAGGGCGAGACGCTCATTCAGGGCGCGGAGTCGGCAGCCATCAGCTTCCCGGAGTTTTTCGATCTGCTGGATCGCGTCGCGGAGCGGTAAAGCGCGCTTCGCTTTCGTGGAGTTTCGGCGAAGCTATAGCTCTGCCCGCATCTCGATCTTTTTTGCGACAGGCTCGACAATCTGGACCACACCGTGACCGGGGTTGACTTGTTCGCGCAGGCGGATGAGGCCGAGTTTCTTGAGCTTATTCACATCCCGGGTCACGGCTCCGCGATTGCGGCCCAATTCTTCCGCGAGCGCAGAGATGCTGAGCTTTTTCTTCCGCGCCGTCTCAACAAGGCGCATTCTCTGTGCCGTAAAACATTCGACCATCATGACTGGGTCTGCGAAGGTGATGATCTTTTCCGGTTCGAGCCGTTCGCCGCGTGCAATTTTTTGGGCGCTTTCAAGCGAACGCCGCACGTGGCCCTCAAATCCATCAGTGAATACTTTTGTCTTCATAACCCCTCCGGAGGGCCGTAACTTCCTGGTAGAACTGCTGGGATAAGCTCGGAAACCCCTCGTAGTCGACTGCCTGCACCTTTCCCATGAAATGGCGCTCGTGGTATCCATGCCTATTGTCGTAGCCAAGAATACGGCCATGATCGATCCCGGTCAGATGCGGCATGATAAAGGCAAGGTTGTAGCGAACGACCCTGTCTTCTTCGTCCATCCAGACTTCCTCGCGCAAAATGCCGTAGCCACCAGCGCATGCAAAGGCCGTTTCGTAATCTATGACTTTGCGGGGGCGCTTCTTGCTGCCCATGAAAACATCCTACTACAGGTGATGCATCACTTGCAACACCTGTGCGCTCTTGGAGCACTAAAAACAAGGGCCCGGCATGTGCCGGGCCTTTGTTCGTCGCATGCAAGCAGCGTTATTGAGCGGGCGGCATGGCTTGCTGATCTGGCGCCGCGGGCGGCGTCATGGTGGGCTCGTTGCCGGGCTTGGCTGGCTCAACCCCCGATATCACCGGCGCCGTGGTCACGGTCCCTGCGGCGGCATCCGGCAAATTGATCCCGTAGTGCTGCAAAGTTGAGGCCAAGGTCTGGTAGAGGCCTGCGCGGTCCTTGGCATAGCCGAAGTGTGCGGCAATCAGGTTGTCCTCCGCCACCGCAAAACTGCGCTGCTGTTGCAGCACGTTTGCGGTCGTTGAAGCGCCCAGGTGCAACTTCTTCTCTTCGGCATCCAGGCTCTGTTGCGCGTAGTCGCGAGCCGCCTCTGCTGACCGCACCTGTGCACGGTCGTTGGCCAGCGCAAACATGGCGTTCGCCACCTGCATGCGAATCTGCGTGTAGATCTGTTCGAGCCGAAGCTCCGCCTGGCGGTACTCCATCAACGAGCGCTCCTGCACCGACTGCGCGGTACGGTTGCGGATGGGAATGCTCAGGTTGAAGCCGACGCCCTTGTCGGGGGCGGTGCTGTTGACCAGGTCGGAGAGCACCCCTCCGTAACCGCCGGGCGCGGTGTTGCCCGTAACGGTGCAGGAGATGCCCGCGAAGTTGCAGTTCTTATTGACGGCGCCGCCGATGATGCTGGCGTTGTAGAATCCGTAGACATCGAGCGTCGGCAACAACGCATTGCGCGCACCCTTGAGCGTGATCTCATCGTTGCGCAGCGTAAGCACCGCCTGCTCCAGCTCTGGCCTCTGCTGGAATGCCTCCTGCACCAGCGCTTCCACCGGCTGCGTCTCCTCGGGAATGGCATCGAGACTCACGCGGTCCGTGGGAATGACCGGAGCAGCCGAAAGTGCGGCATCGTTGAGGTTGCGCGTGATGGCCTGCTTGATGATCTGCTGCTGGTAGTTGAGCGCGCTCTGGGCGCTGATGAGCGACTGCTGGTCGGCGGCGACACTGGATTCGGCATTGACCACATCGAGCGGCGCCATGGAACCGACTTCCAACTGTTTGCGATTGTCGGAGAGCAGTTGGTTGCTTTGCTCGAGAGCGTGTTGCTTGGCTTGCACATCTTCGTAAGCCTGCACGAGGCCCCAGTAAATTGTCTCCACCTGATTCACGGTGTAGAGAATCTGCTGGCGGAATGAAGAGTCGGTGATGCGGCGATCGTTCAGCGCCTGGTACATGAAGCGCTTGTTCACCCAGATGCCCGCGCCCTGCAGCAGTTGCTGTGTAACGGTCGCCTTGAATGAAGAGTTGAGCTGCGGCGTATAGCTGGCCAATGTGTTGCTGGTGTTGCTTCGACTGTTATTCCACGCCAGGGCAAGCGCGGTTCCGGGTACGAAACCCTGGTTGTAAGTGAAGTTGTACGCGTCTGTATTTGTGGAGGAGGCCGGGCTGAAAATGCTGGTCTGCTGCGATCTGGCCCGTTCCAGTTGTATGGTGCCTGTAAGTGTTGGATCGAGGTTTTCCGGCAGCGGGCCCGCGCCGCCGGTCGTCAGCGTGAGTCCCGCGGTGCCTGAGCCCGCGCCGCCCGACCCGCCCGCGGTTCCTCCCGGCCCACCGCCCGTCGACAAAATTGAGGTTGAACCACCCAGGGTTCCTGTGACAAGGCCTGAAGGCGCGCCCAGCGGCAATGCGCCGGTCCGAGTGCGCAGAATGTCGGTGTCGGCAATGTCGAGATCGTAGCGCGCAATGGCGATGTCGTAGTTGTTCTCAATGGCCAGGGCTATGGCATCGGAGAGGCTGAGATAAATCTTGCCGTCTTTCATGAGATCGGCAAGACGCACGGAGTTGGCGAAACTCGCCTTGTCGATGGTGGTCGGCCGGTAGATATTGAGCGGATTGCCGTGCCAGGTTCCGAAGGCCTTCGAGTAATCGCGGCCGGAGGTGCGCAGCGGAATCGGCTGCGTAGGAACCGGCACCGGCGCTACCGGAAGATCGCTGGCGGCCTTATCGGGCTGCGTGGCGCCGGCGCCCGCCTGCTGCGCGTAGCCGGGCGGCGTGGTGGCCGCCAACGTCAACAAAATGGCAGCAATGGCGCGCAAACGTCCGGCGGCTTGCCCCTGCCCTCTCCAGCCTGTTTTTGGTTCTTGCGCTTCACTGCCCGCGGTTGCCCGCTGCCGATGCGAACCACCTGCGTTTAAAAATTGCAAATGCATGTTTCTTCTCCCCAAGATTGCGGCACGTGACCCACCTATTGGGTGGGTTCCCCGGTTGCGCTTCAAGACGTCCAGCAAACCGCTCCGGAAGCAAGTTTCAGGTTTCTCAAAACGATTATCGCCGTTATGTGGGCCTGCATGGTTCCTTGATGATTACGAAAACGGTACCCCGCGCGTTCCAGGCATCGCCATAAATCGTATTCGAAGCCCCGGTTACAGCGGTTTCAGAGTCGCAATACCCAGAAAGCACCGCTGCCAAGTGGTATTTTCCTCAGGAAAATGCCGACTGGCACGATCCCCGAAAGGGCAAGGAAACTCTGCAACCGCTCTAAAGGATCGCTGGAGCGGGTTGCGTCGAGCGGAGCCATGGATCAGAGGCTTCCGGCGACCAAATTAACTAACTGGTTAGTAAAATACCTCAGATCCCAGGTTCTGGCAACCGCAATCGGCCGCATCGCGGTGGAAATCCCGCCACATTGGCGGGAATGTGCACGTGGGCAGGAAGATCGGGCATCGGGTACCCTTGATGCAGCAACTCCTTTGACTGATTGCGCCCAAGCCGATCAAGAATTCCGAACCTGGAAGCTCACCGTAGCTTATGACGGAACCGACTTCCAGGGCTGGCAGGTGCAGCCCGGCCTGCCCACCATTCAGGGCGAATTGCAGGCCGCGTTGGGCCGGGTTACCGGCGAGTCGCCGCTCCCTCAAGGTTCAGGACGCACCGACGCGGGAGTTCACGCACTGGCCCAGGTGGCCAGCTTCACATTGCGCGCCCCCATTCCCGCCGGGAATCTGCACCGCGCGTTGAACCGGACCCTTCCCTCGTCCATCCGCGTCTCCAAAGCCAGTACAGTGCGAAGCACCTTTCATGCGCGCCACTCGGCCCTCGCAAAGACCTACGAGTACCGAATCTTCCGCGAGGCCATCTGCTCGCCATTTCTGGCTCGCTACGTGTATGCCTGCCCGTGGGTGCTCGATCTGGAGAAGCTGCGGAGCTGCGCGCAGGTCTTCGAAGGAGAACACGACTTCCAGAGCTTTGCCGCGAACGATCCGGATCTGAGCGAACGGAACGGCCTGGCGGACGAGATTGCAGACGACGCGCCGGCGCTTAAGATTCCGGCCGGGTCGACGATACGGACCATCCACTCCTCGGTGTGGGAAGAGCGGCAGGGCGAAGCCGGCACGATGCTGGTTTACCGCGTCCGCGGCAACGGTTTCCTGCATCACATGGTGCGCAACCTGGTGGGAACCATGCTGGATGTAGGCCGCGGGCATCTTGCGTTCGCGGAGATTCCCGGGATTCTCGCGGCGCGCAATCGTTCCGCGGCAGGGCCCACGGCGCCGGCGCGGGGTTTGTTTCTGCATTCGGTGGAGTATGACTTGCAGGCACTTTGACGAATTGAATTAAGTCCGAATTTAGACCATATTTAGCCTTCATTCGAACCGAAAAAGAACTATAATAAACTCAAGCAGTTCTTGTGAGGTGTCCGTGCGCTATTCCACGCAGATCAAACCCATCAGCTATGTGAAAGCTCACGCTGCGGAGCTTCTTGACCGGATCACTGAAGAGCGCGAGCCGATTATCATCACGCAAAACGGCGAGGCGCGCGCGGTGCTGATGGACGTGCACTCCTACGAAGAGTCACAGGAGAGGTTAGCGCTCCTGCAGATCCTGGCCATTGGCAAAAAACAGGTCGCATCCGGTCAGGTCCATCCGCTTGCAGACGTCATTCGCGATATCCGTGCGCGCCACGCTACTAAAGTTGAGACGGCGCGCGGAAACGGGGGCAAATCGCGTGGGCAAGGTCGATGAAGTACCGGGTACTGATCACCGACGCCGCTCAAGCCGACCTTGAAGAGATTTATGAGTGGATTCGCGATCACGACTCTCCGGCAAGAGCAGAATACGTGTTCGATCGCGTGATCCAGGCGGCAGAGAGTATAGCGGCCCTGCCGAATCGGGGGTCGCGTCCGCGTGAACTGCTGCCCGGCGTTGACGCCGATTATCGCCAGGTCTTTTTCAAACCTTACCGGATCATCTACGAAGTCGACGGCGCTGATATTGTCGTGCACCTCATTGCCGACGGACGGCGGAATTTGCAGTCGCTATTAGTGCAGCGCCTCACAGCCGAATGAATTGAAAGAGACTCAGGTCGGGCGCCGACTCCCCTCTGCACTCGATTCCCTGCTACCCTGAATCCATCGCCATGCCGATTCTTTCCTCGACCTCGGCATTCTCACGCGTGACAGCATTGGCTGCGCAAAGGCCGATTCACGCGGCATTCTCCTGGCTGCACGCGAATCCCAAAACCCTCATGGATTGGCAGATCGATCTGGTGGGCATTGCCGCGCCCTCAAATGGCGAGCAGGAACGGGCGCGATGGCTGGCGGCGCGATTCACGGAAGCCGGCGTGAGCGCGGTAGAAACCGATGCGGTGGGCAATGTGCTGGGAATGCTGCCGGCCACGAAATTGCCTCCGGAAAATACGGGGCCGGTGGTCCTGCTTTCGGCGCATCTTGATACGGTGTTTCCCGCCGATACTCCGCTGCATCCAGTGCTTGCAGGCGATCGGCTGGAAGCTCCGGGCGCGTGCGATAACGCGGCGGGTGTGGTGGGCATGCTGGCCGTGGTTCATGCGCTGGTCAAAACCGGAGTTGGGGCCGGGGTGGAACTGCCGGCAGCGCTGGTGGTGCTGGGCAATGTGGGTGAAGAGGGCGAAGGCGATTTGCGCGGCGTGCGGCACTTTTATGAGCACAGCGCACTGGCGGGACGCGTGGCTGCGCATATCGTGCTGGATGGCGCGGGCGCGGACGCGGCTGTGACGCAGGCGCTGGGCAGCCGCCGCTATCGGGTTACGGTCACCGGGCCGGGCGGGCATAGCTTTACCGATGCGGGAACGCCGAACCCCATTGCAGCGCTGGCCATGGCGCTGGCCGGGGTGGCAGAAACGCCGCTGCCCGAGGAGCCGCGCACCACACTCAATGTGGGAACAATGCGCGGCGGCATCAGCGTAAATTCAATTCCCGAGAGCGCCGAGGCGACCGTCGACCTTCGATCGACGGACGGAGACCAATTGTTGCGCCTTGAAGTTGCGCTGCATCGCGCGGTGGAGGATGCCGTCGGACATTGGAATGCGCGGTCGAAAGGCCCAGGTGCAGGTGCGCGCGGACGGCTGGAATTCGCGATCACGAAGATCGGCGACCGTCCCGCAGCGCATTTGGCGGATGATTCGGCTCTGCTGGCGGTGTTGCGCGCCGTGGACCGGCACCTGGGCCTGCGCACAGACCTCCGGCTGGGATCGACAGACGCCAATCTTCCACTGGCGCTCGGCGTTCCGGCGCTTTCGATGGGCGCGGGTGGAGAAGGCGGCGAAGCGCATACGCTGCGCGAATGGTATTCGCCGAAGAACCGCGAATTGGCGCTCAAACGCGTGCTGCTGCTGACGTTGGCGATGCTGGAGTGGGCCGCGGAGCAGTAACTCTGGTTCGGCTGCGAGGGCATGCGGCTCTTTCGCCTTCCGGAGCGTCTAATCGAGCAGGCGCGGACGGCCGATTGCGGTTGCGGCGAAAACGGTTTGAAGCTGCGGCTCCGCCGCAGAGACCATCGGCTGGCTATACTGAGAGTAGATGGCGCCGCCAACATGCAAACCGGCCGGGCGCCTCAAGAGGTCAAGGAAACGTATGAAATGGTTCTTCGAACGGCTTCGCTCGCGCCGTCTCACCTCGGCATTTGTGCTGCTCGCCACGCTTTCGGCCGTGATTGTGGCCGGCTCCTTTGCCGCCCACGGAGTGCGCGGGCAGGAAAAGCAAAGTGACAGCGGCGACGCCACTCCCCTCAAGGTAGTAAATTCGGCGATCCCGCCAAACGATTTCGTGCGCATCGCCAAGGCGGTGGGACCAGCGGTGGTGAATATCAACACGCAAACACTGCCCAAGGAGTCGGGCAACCACAGGCCGCACAACTTCCATTTCCGCCAGCAGCCCAACCAGCAGAATCCCGATGACAACGACAACAACGATCAGCAGCAGGGACCAGACAACTTCCAGGACTTCCTGAACCGTTTCTTCGGCGGCCAGATGCCCGGTGGACCGGATGAAGGCGACAACGGCCAGGTGCAGGAGTCGCTGGGCTCGGGCTTCATCGTCGATCCCAAGGGCTACATCATCACCAACGATCACGTGATCGACAAGGCCGACAAGATCTACGTGAAGCTCTCGACAGACCCCGACTCGCAGGATCTGGGACGCCCGGCGCGCGTCATCGGCGTGGATAAGGCCACGGACCTGGCGGTGATCAAGATCGACACCAGCACGCCGTTGCCCACGGTGAAGATGGGCAACTCCGATACGGCGCAGGTGGGCGACTGGGTGGAGGCGATCGGCAGCCCGTTCGCGCTGGCGCAGACCGTGACGGCGGGCATCATCTCCGCCAAGAACCGCACTATTGAAGAGGGTAAAGAGGGACAGTTCCAGCACTTTATTCAAACCGACGCGGCCATCAATCCCGGCAACTCCGGCGGGCCGCTGCTTGACATGAACGGCGAAGTGATCGGCGTCAACACGGCCATCTACACACAGTCTGCGGGCTACCAGGGAATCGGTTTCGCCATGCCTTCGAACACCGTGGTCGCGGTGTACAACGACCTGATCGGAGCCAGTCACAAGGTGACGCGAGGCTCGATCGGTATCCAGTTCCGCGAGGGACTTCCGAGCGCCGTCAATCGCAAGTACGGTTTCAACAACGGGGTCCTGGTGCAGCAGGTTCAGCCCAATGGTCCCGCGGATAAGGCGGGCATCAAGGTACTCGACATTATCACCTCCGTAGATGGACGCTCGATCAAGGATGGCGACGATTTGGTCAACGAAATTGCCAGTCGCAGGCCGGGATCGACGATCCGGTTGGGATACGTTCGCGACGGCAAACCAATGGATACGACGGTGACGATCGGCGATCGCGACAAGGTGTTTGCGGAAATGAACAATCCGCAACCTGAAACTACCCAGGAAGGCCAAGGCGACGCCGGCGAAGCCAGGCTGGGCGTCGTGGTGCGCGATGCGCCGCCGGCAATCACCGAGAAGATCCACACTTCCGGCGTGCTGGTGGAATCGGTCCGCACCGGCTCGTTCGCCGACCTGCAGGGAGTCGAAACGGGGCTCGTGATCACGCGCGTCAATAAGCAGCCCACACCCACCAAAGAGAAGTTCGATGCAGTGGTAGGCAAGCTCAAAACGGGCGACGATGTGGTCTTCGAGGCGATCGACCCGCACCATCCCGAGCTGGGCATCGACATCATTGGCGGAACCTTATAAACCCATGGAGACCGGCGCCGGATGCGATTTCGCATACCCGGCGCCGTTCCCAAAGTAAGTCCACCTGTTTCGCTGGGACGATTTTCTCCTTGCTGGAATGTGGTACCTTGGCTACACTACTGCGAAGAGTCCAACGAAGTAAGGCAATCATTCAGGCGGAAAAGCCATGTTTTCATCTCGCACTGCTGCGACACTTCTGATTTCCGCGGCCCTTGTTGCGCCGCCCGCTTTTGCAACCAACGTGCACCGGTCGCCGACCAGCGGCCCCACCAGCACACACAAGCTGTCGAAATCGAAGCACAAAGCACGCCGTCCACGCGGCCAGCAGGCCATCGAGCCGGAGCGGGTGACGCAGATTCAGCAGGCGCTGATCCGCGAGCATTACCTCGCAGGCGAAGCCAACGGCAAGTGGGACGCGACGACCGTAGCCGCGATGCAGAAGTATCAGGCTGACCATGGATGGCAAACCAAGCTGATGCCCGATTCGCGCGCCCTGTTGAAACTTGGACTCGGTCCCGACTATTCCACGGCCATCAATGCCAAGGGCTCGAGCTTCTCCCCTGCGCCACCCAAGAGCAACGGACCTCCCTCGCAGACCTCCGGCTTTGTGGAAGCCTCAGGCGTGAATCAGTAGAGCCCGAATCCAATTGAAGTTACGGCCTCAAGACCAGCACGGCCGTTCCCGCGTCTTCAAGAAACTCCGCGATCCGGATCGCCTGGCGGCGTATCAGCTCCTCGCATGCAGATGTCGGGTAATCGCAACCGCGGAGCCAGATCACTTTGGGAGGAGGTCCGACCGTAGTAGCTAATTCATAAAAGTCCGCATCCGCGGTCACAATCGCAAATCCATGCGCCTTTGCGAACTCCCAAACGGCAGAATCCGGGGCCCGGAGTAAACCCTCCGTCGCTACGTGAGTTGAATTGGGGAAAAGATCCGCGATACGCGGGACGAGCCGCCGCGACAGGTTCTCGTCGAGGATCAGCTTCACAACGCCACACGCCGCCCAACGCGCGAAGCATAGTCAAAGACGGCACGAAAGTCAGCCGCTTCCAGTTCCGGGTAGTCGACAAGAATTTCCTCTTCGCTCATTCCCGCCGCCAGCCAATCCAGCACATCCCAGACCGTAATCCGCAATCCCCGGACACATGGCTGGCCAGACCGTTTTCCCTGCTCGATTGTGATGCGTTCTTCCACAGCAACCTCACCTCAAATCATAGCGCCATTGGCAAATCCTGCCCAGGAATTAAACCACCTCGGGCGCGAGGAGATCAGCCATGCTTTCGCGGCGGCGGATGAGGCGCGCTTTGTTGCCTTCGACAAGGACTTCTGCCGCGCGCGGGCGCGTGTTGTAGTTGGAACTTTGCGCCATGCCGTAAGCGCCGGCATCGAGCAAGGCCACCAGGTCGCCCGGTTCGACGGGCGCAAGTTTGCGGTCGCGCGCAAAAAAGTCGCCCGACTCGCAGATGGGGCCGACTACATCGACGATGCGTGCCTTCCCTGCCCTGGGCCGCACCGGAACGATCTCGTGCCAAGCCTGGTAGAGCGCGGGGCGGATGAGGTCGTTCATGGCCGCGTCGGTGATGACGAAGGTCTTTTTGCCGTTGCGCTTCACGTAGGGCACGCGCGCCACGAGCGCTCCCGCCTGGGCCACAAGAAAACGGCCGGGCTCGATGAGCAGGCTGCCTGCAAAGCCGCCTAGCGCGTGTTCGAGCACCGCGGCGTACTCCCGCACTTTGGCCGCGGCATCGAAGGCGCCAGCGTGATAATCGATGCCGAGTCCGCCGCCGGCGTCGATTGATTGAATCGCGATGCCTTCGCGGCTGAGCTGCTGCACCAGCTTGCTCACGCGTTCGATGGCCGCGCCAAAGGGAACTGCCGAACGAATCTGCGAGCCGATGTGCACGCTGACGCCATGCGCCTCCAGCCAGCGATCGTTGACGGCACTCTTGTAAATGCCCAGCGCGCGGCGGATGTCGATGCCAAACTTGTGCTCGCGCAGGCCCGTGGAGATGTAGGGATGGGTATCGGCAAAGATATCCGGATTGACGCGCAGCGCGAAGCGGGCGCGGATCCTGAATTTACGCGCACGGGCCGCGAGCAGCTTGAGTTCCGCTTCGCTTTCCACGTTGAATTGCAGAATGCCGGTTTTGAGAGCCAGGTCAATCTCCGCGGCAGTTTTTCCCACGCCGGAAAAGATCACGCGGGCGACGGCATCCGGCGCAGCGGCCAGCACGCGCTGGAGTTCGCCGCCGGAGACGATGTCGAAACCGGCCCCGTTCTGGCTGAGAAGCTTGAGAATGGCCAGCGCGGAGTTGGCTTTGACCGCGTAGCAGACCAAATGCTCGCGGCCGGCTAGAGCTTGCTCAAAAAGGCGCAGTCGCGCCACGATCTGGTCGGCAGAATAGACGTAGAGCGGAGTATCGAAGCGGCGCGCGAGGGTTTCAAGCGAAACCGCGCCGCAATGCAGGGCCGCGCCGGGCTGCGGATAGAAAAACGGGCGCGGGGATGAAGATTCTGTTTCAGGCACAAATCACGTCCAAAACCCGAAGAAATTCCAAGACCAGGAAAACACTGTTTAGAGCGTACAGCATGGAACGCACCGTGACGAAGAGGGATTGCACCCGATGTGGCGATGCGCACAACGGCCGCACCACCCGCCCGTTACAATAAAAAGATTGCATGACTGAGTGGCCTCAAGTTGATCTGGTGGGCGTGGGACTGAACGCGACGGACACGCTGATTCCCCTGCCGGCATACCCCGAACGCGGCTCGAAGCTGGAGTACTACGCCGCGAGCGTGATGCCGGGCGGGCAGGTGGCGACGACCGTGGTGGCCTGCCAAACGTGGGGATTGCGCACGCGCTACGTGGGCAAGCTGGGCGACGACGACGCGGCACGGCTGCACGAAGAGGCGTTCCGGCGCGCCGGCGTGGAGGCGCAGCTCATCAAAGTGCCCGGCGGCGTGAGCCCGCAATCGCTCATTCTTGTGGACGCGGGCGGCGAGCGCACCGTGCTTTGCCGGCGCGACGAGCACATGACGCTGAAGCCCGAGGAACTGCGCCGCGAATGGGTGACCAATGCGCGCCTGCTGCATCTGGACGGGCACGACACGGCGGCCGCGACACTGGCCGCAAGCTGGGCGCGGGCCGCGGGCATTCCCGTGGTGGCCGATCTCGATGACACCTACCCCGGCATTGAAGAGCTGGTGGCCAACGTCGATTACCTGATTGTCAGCAAGGATTTCTCTTGCCGGTTGATGGACGACAGCAACCTC
>Ga0181527_1002364_pt1 | contig 17911 bp, 13 predicted proteins | sample PEATcosm2014_Bin_30_FD_119762 | JGI IMG/M metagenome (GOLD analysis project Ga0181527, IMG submission 119762) | Peatland microbial communities from MTU Mesocosm Facility, Houghton, MI, USA - PEATcosm2014_Bin06_60_metaG | ecosystem: Environmental > Terrestrial > Soil > Wetlands > Peat | place...
ACGTGCCGGTGGAAGAGCTGGCGGGGCTCGAAAATCTGGAGGCGGAAGGGCGGGAGGAATAGCGCGTTTACGGCAACTGAAGAAGCGACAGGCCTGAAATTTGAAAGTCCTTTTGATTGTCTGTCGCGACGGGAGACCCGATCTCCATTGCCGTCGCGGCCACGAGCATGTCGAGAATGCTTCGCGTCTGTCCTTGACGGCGAAACGCTGCCTTCAACAACCCGGCGCGCACTGCAATCGCGGCGGAAACGGGAATCTGGTCAAGTCCAGCCAGGAACGTGCGCGTGGCGGGCTCTTCGCCGGGCTGCATCCCGCTGTAGACCTCCGCGATGTTCACGGTGGAAGTCGCCAAGGTGTGCCCGGAAGCAACCAGGGCGGCAAGCAGGGAGCGCCTCTGGTTACGGTTCCTCAATGTGTCGATCAGCACTGTCGTATCAAGCAGAACCGTACCTGGCTGGCTCATAACGGATCGAGATTCTCGTTTCGGCCGGTGAGCCGGGTGCTGGGTTGATTGCGTAGCGAGCGCACCCACTCGATCGTGCCCATTTCGGCGAGCTCGGGATGGTCTTCATCACGCCAAACGGCCTCCTCGCTCTTGAGAAATGCCAGGAGCTTCCGTCTTTTGACCTCCTTGGCGGTCGTTTCGACAATAAAGGCGCTTCGCCCGCGGGGCCCGACGAGTTCGTCGATCTCCTTTGCAAGCTCGGAGGGGAGCACGATATGGGTTCTCTGAGTAGCCATATACTTCGCCCACTTGGAATGGGCCTAGATCAATATAGCACGATCCGAGTGGTCTTGCCCGTGCCGGGTGCGGTTGTGCCTTGTGGCCAATTACACTGGTTAAGCCATGCAATTCCGCTCGGGAAATGAGATACGGGAGCTGTTTCTGCGCTTCTTTGAGACGAAGGGGCACCGCAGGGTGCACTCTTCCTCGCTGGTGCCTGCCAACGATCCGACCCTGCTGTTTACCAACGCGGGGATGAACCAGTTCAAAGACCTTTTTCTGGGCGCGGAACGGCGCGAGTACACGCGGGCGACAACCTCGCAGAAATGCGTGCGCGCGGGCGGCAAGCATAACGATTTGGAGAACGTGGGCTTTACGCGGCGGCATCACACGTTTTTTGAGATGCTGGGCAACTTCTCGTTTGGGGACTACTTCAAGAAGGACGCGATCGATTTCGCGTGGGAGCTGGTGACGGACGAGAAGTGGATGGGCCTTCCCAAAGACCGGCTGTACGTGACGATTTTCGAGGGCGCCGACTCCCCGGGGTGGAATGTTCCGCGCGACGACGAGGCCGAGCAGTTCTGGATCGAGACGGGTGTCCAGAAGGACCGCATCTTTCAGTACGGCCTCAAAGACAACTTCTGGCAGATGGGCGAGACGGGGCCGTGCGGGCCGTGCAGCGAGATTTTCTACGACATGGGGATCGAGGCCGCGGAGACGCCCGGTGTGGACAAGCCGTTTGGGCAGGACGATGCGCGGTACGTGGAGATCTGGAATCTGGTCTTCATGCAGTTCGATCGCTCGGCCGTGACGGATGCGGCGGGGAAGACGACGTACAAGCTCACGCCGCTACCGAAGCCCTCGATCGATACAGGGATGGGCCTGGAGCGGGTGGCGGCGGTGCTGCAAAGCAAGGTAAGCAACTTTGAGACGGACCTGTTTACGCCGTTGATTGAGAGGGCGGAGGAACTGACGGGGGTGCGAGTTGGCGAGAGCGCGGGTCTGGAGACCCGCACGACAGCCGGTCTGGAGACCGGCGCTACAAAGAACGACGCATCCGGCGAGTTGGCGGAGTTGGTGGGAAACGCGAGTCTGCGGATTATTGCGGATCATGCGCGGGCGGCGACGTTCCTGATTAATGATGGCGTGGTGCCGTCGAATGAGGGGCGCGGGTACGTGTTGCGCAAGATCATGCGGCGCGCGATCCGGCATGGGCGGCTGCTGGGGCAGGAAAAGCCGTTTCTGTTTGAGATGGTGTTTGCGGTGCGGGATTTGATGCAGGGCGCTTATCCCGAGCTGAAGGATTCGGCGGCGCGCGTGGCGAAGGTGGTGGAGGCCGAGGAGAAGCAGTTTGATCGCGTGCTGAAGTTTGGCCTGAGCCGCCTGGACGAAGAGATGCAAGGCCAATTCACCGGCGACAAGGCCTTCCACTTGTATGAGACTTTCGGATTGCCGCTCGACTTTATGGTGGATGCGGCGCGGGACGCGGGAATTGCGTTCGACCACGAAGGGTTCGAGGCGGCGCGTGCCGAGGAGCAGGCGCGGGCGCGGGCATCGTGGAAGGGCGGCGCGCAGAAGACGGCGAGTCCGGCGTTTCGCGATTTGCCGAAGACGGTGTTTGAGGGTTACCGGCAACTGACGTCAACGAACTGCGAAGTGCTGGCGATTGTGAAGGGCGGCGTGGGCGTTCCGGCGGCTTCGGCGGGCGACGAGGTTGAGGTTGTCCTCGACCACACTAGTTTTTATGGCGACTCGGGCGGGCAGGTTGGCGATCTCGGTTTTTTCCTGGCTTTGGACGGGAATTCAGTTGTGGCGGAGATTGTTGGCTGCGTGCTGCCGGTGCAGGGCGTGCGGGCGCACAAGGCGATTCTGAAACAAGAGCTGACCGTGGGCGACCTGGTGACTACGCAAGTGGATGGAGAGAGGCGCGACGCCATCCGGCGGAATCATACGGGCACGCATCTGCTGCATGCGGCGTTGCGGCAGGTGCTGGGGACGCACGTGAAGCAGGCGGGGTCGGCGGTGCATCCGGACCGGCTGCGGTTTGATTTCTCGCACTTTGCGCAGGTGGCCGACGAGGAGTTGCAGGAGATTGAGGACATCGTCAATCGCGAGGTGCTGAAGAACGCGCGGGTGGAGACGCTCGAAGACGTGCCGATCGACGTGGCGGTGAGCGAATATCACGCGATGGCGCTGTTCGGCGAAAAGTATGGCGACAAGGTGCGGGTGGTGCGGCTGGCGGATGGTTTCTCGACGGAGCTGTGCGGCGGGACGCACACCGCGGCGACGGGCGAGATCGGGCTGTTCAAGCTGACCGGCGAGGAGTCGGTTTCTTCGGGCGTGCGCAGGATTGAGGCGATCAGCGGAATGGGGTCGCTGGACACGTTCCGGCGGGACTTTGAGCTGGCGCAGGTGGCGGGACAGTTTGTGCCTTCTGTTGAGAATTTGACGGAGGGGTTGAAGGCGAAATTCGCTTCGCAGGACGAAGAGCTGAAGCGGCTCCGCCGCGAGATTGAAGAGATGCGGATGAAGTCGGCGGCCGGAGGGCTGGATGAGGCTGTGGCGCGCGCCGTGGAAGTTGGTGGCGTGAAGGTGTTGACGCATCGCGCCGATGGGTTGGAGAGAGGGCAACTACGCACGCTAGTAGACAACCTGAAAGGGAAGCTGGGCGAGGGCGTGGTGGTGCTGGGGTCGGCGCAGCCGGAGGGCAAGGTGGCGATGATTGCCGGCGTGACGCCGGGATTGGTGAAGCGCATCCAGGCCGGGAAATTGGTGGGCGTGGTGGCGAAGATTGTGGGCGGATCGGGCGGCGGGAAGCCGGAGATTGCCGAGGCCGGCGGCAAGGATCAGGCGCAGATTGATGCGGCGCTCGCGGCTGCGCCGAAGATTGTGAGCGAACTGCTGGGGTAGGTTCGTTCACTGGCGCGGCGTGTCGTAAGCTTTCCCCATGGCGAGATTTGATGAGGATCCAGCGAAGGACGCGGCATTGCGCGTGCGCCTGCTGGAGTGGTACGCGCAGCACGCCCGAGATCTGCCGTGGCGGCAGAGTTCGAATCCGTACGCAATCTGGGTGTCGGAGATCATGCTGCAGCAAACGCGGGCCGCCGTGGTCGCGGATCGGTACCAGGAATTCATGGAGCGGTTTCCGACGCTGATCGCGCTGGCTCTGGCTCCCGAACAGGATGTGCTGGCGCTGTGGAGCGGGCTGGGCTACTACCGGCGGGCGCGCATGCTGCACAAGGCAGCTCAGTTTGTGGCGGCGCATCAAGGGGGGAATCTGCCGGCACGGGCGGAGGAGTTGCGCGCTCTGCCGGGGATCGGCGCGTATACAGCCGCGGCGGTGGCGAGCATTGCACACGGCGAGCCGGTGGCCGTGGTGGATGGCAACGTGGAACGCGTGCTCTGCCGGGTGGCGGGCTGGGAGGCGGGCAGCCGCAAGGGCGGCGGGGCAGCGCTGCGGCGGAAGATTGAGGGCCTGGCGGGGCGGCTGCTCGATCGCGCGCGGCCGGGCGACTTCAACCAGGCCATCATGGAGCTGGGGGCAACGGTGTGCGCACCGCGCAATCCGCAATGCGCGGTGTGCCCGCTGGCCGTTGATTGCAAAACACAAGGCGAACACAAGACACCGAGGCGGGCGCCGATGATGAGCCGCGCCGTGGGCTACGCGCTTTCGGTTCGAACGGAATCGGCAGCGGGAAAGCGGCGCGGACCGGGCGGGCGCGAGGTGCTGCTGGAACAGCGGCCGGCGCAGCAGACGGTGATGCCAGGCATGTGGGAGCTGCCGATGCTTGTTCGCTCCGACGTGCCGCAGAAGGATCTGCGCATGACCGTGCGCCACGCCATTATGCAGGTGAATTACTACGTGCGCATCCGAACGGTGTTTGAGGACGATATCGAGGGGATGACCGTGGCGGGGGGCGAACGCCGCTGGGTGCCGCTGCGCGAAGCCGCAGAGATGGCGCTGACAGGACTGACGCGCAAGGTGCTGGGGCGCGCGCATCTGTTTCCGGCTCGGCCGCTGGATACGATTGCGCCGGGTGCGGGCAAAGGCGCCTAAAAAACCGTGCCCTGACATTTTTTCTGCCCTTGAAGAGTTCTTCCGCAACCTGCCGAGACCCCGGTGGGTCAGGTGATCTAAATCACAGCATTTTGCATTTAAACAAAGCGTTTACGTGAATTCTGTTGACAATTGACGTGCGCAACATAGATTGTTTGCAAGAATCAAATCCTCCACCGCATGTCTACGCGAAGGCGCGCCCCCCAACCCGCTCATGAACGGTGACATTCAGCGCGACGCCGTTGCGCTTGCGACGAGGAGCCTAATATTGACCCGAGGAGAAATAGTCATGCGTCGCTTCGCGATCTGCTTTCTCTTGGTGGTTCTGGCGGCCAGTGCCAGGGCGCAATTCGATACCGCAACCGTTCTTGGAACCGTGACCGACCCCAGCGGGGCAGTGGTTGCGCACAGCAATGTCGTCTTGCGCAGCACGGCAACGGCGGTGGAGCAGACGGCGGTCACCGACGACCGGGGAGAGTACCGTTTCGTCGACATCCCGATTGGCGCTTATGAGCTGAAAGTGACGACGCAGGGTTTTCAGTCGGCTGTGGCCAGGTTCGAGTTGACCGTGGGCGCGCACCAGCGCGTTGATGTGCAACTGAAGGTCGCGGCAGCGAGTTCGACTGTAACTACCACGGCGGAAGCGGCGCAACTGGAGACCGACTCGAGCGAGCACGGCCAGGTGGTGGCGGCGCGGGAGATTGCCGCATTGCCGCTCAATGGCCGCAATTACTCTCAGCTGGTCGAACTCTCCACGGGCGTGGTTCCCAGCCCGAGCAACCTGTCTGATACCTACGGTGCGCGCGAGGGCGCGCTCAACATCAACGGGCTGCGCAGCGTTTACACCAACTACCTGCTCGATGGCGCAGACAACAACTTCTACGGCACCTCGAACCAGGGCTTCAGCAACGAGGTGGTGCAGCTGGCGCCGGATTCGGTAGCCGAATTCCGCGTGGTGACCAACAATGAAAGCGCGGAGTATGGCCGCGCGGGCGGAGCCACGATCAACGTGGTTACCAAATACGGCACCAACGAATTGCACGGGGGCGTTTGGGAGTACCTGCGCAATACGAATTTGGACGCCGAAGGCTTCTTCAAGCCTGACGTGGGCGGCAAGCCGGCCTTGCACCGCAACCAGTTCGGCGGCAACCTCGGCGGGCCGATCAAGAAAGACAAGCTCTTCTACTTCCTCGATTACGAGGGTTATCGCCAGACTTCATCCTCCACGGACGAGAATCAGCTACCCTCGTGCGCGGAACGCGGCCAGGCCGGCACCACGAGCTGCGGCGCGGCGTTTGGTTACTATCTGATCGACAATACCGACACGGGAACCGCTAATCCGTCCGGCGCGCCCTATCTGCCGGTCAGCAACCCCTGTAACTACAATGCGGGCAAGAACCCATGCAACTCTTCGACCTATTTCGGTCTCGGCCTCGGCGCCGGCCCAGCAGGATCCCAGGCCGCTGTGGGAGGCACGCAGTACCTCAACGGCCAGATTCCGGCTTCAGCCGTGATTCCCTTTGCCGCATCGTCGAACGGTGGGCTTCTGTCGTACCTGCCCAGCCCCACCAATACCAACGCGTACAACAGCTCCTTCCCGTACAACTACATCGTTCTTGAACCTCAGACCTGGGACAAAGACAAAGGCGACGCCAAGATTGACTGGACGCCGAGCGAAAAGATGCATCTTTTTGTCCGCTACTCGCAAAGCCGCGAGAACGTTGTCGCACTGGGCAGCATCCCTGGCGTAGCCGGCGACAATGGAGATGGTCAGATTTACGCGCCCATCAAGAACATTTTGGGCGGTGCTACCTGGACCATCAACCCGATCTCGGTGCTCGAAGCCCGCTTCGGCTTTTCCACCATGCAGGCCGGCAAGAAGCCGATCGAGGCCGGCGGGCCCTCGATGCAGACGCTGTTCGGCATCCCCGGACTGCCCACCGATCCCCAATACACCGGCGGCGTTACCTTTCAATACTTCATCGATGGCGGATTCACCAGCCTGGGCCGCCTGTGGACCAGCCCGCAGTATCAAAACCCGACCATATGGGATCCCAAGGCCAATTACACGCGGTTGATGGGGAGTCACAGCCTCAAGGCCGGCGTGGAGTATCAGATGCTGCAAGTGGCTCAAGAGGATCTGCATCCGGTGATGGGCGGGAACGTCTACACTTCGCCAGCCTATGGTGCGGGCTATGGCTATTACAACAAGCTCTATGGCCCCCTTACCGGACCTGTGACATCTGAGAACACCCGCATGTTCGACTATGCGGACTTCCTGCTTGGCTACCAGGCCGAAATGGGCCTCGCCAGCCCTACCATCAGCCAACTTCGCAGTTGGGGCTGGGCTGGCTATCTGCAGGACGACTGGAGGGCCAATCGCCGGCTGACCGTGAATATGGGCCTGCGCTACGAGTTCAACACGCCCATCTACGAAGCCAACAATCAACTGGCCAACTTCAATCCCACGACCCAGACCATCGTGCAGGCCACCTCGAGCAACAGATACACCATCAATCCCAATACCAGGGACTTTGGGCCGCGGGTTGGCATGTCGTTTGCCGCCGACGCCAAGACGGTGCTGCGCGGCGGTTTCGGCATCAGCTACTCGCACTGGAACCGCGTCGGCTCCAACTACCTCAGCATGAACCCGCCCAATGGCGTGGTGGCGCTGCAGGTGTCGATTCCCGGCACGGGCCTCTACAACAACGTTCAAAGCGGGTTTCCTGCCAATATGGTCAGCCCCACGAATTACAACCCGGCGTTCGATACGCTGCAATACATGCCCCCCGACTCGCCCGACACGCAGGTGCGGAGCTGGTTCGTCGGAGTGCAGCGCGACCTGACCCACAACTGGCTGGTGGATCTTTCTTACGTGGGCAATTACGGGTTAAACGAGATCATCGTGAACGACATCAACCAGGCCCCGACGGGTGGCGCACTTCCCCTTGACCTGGCGGCGGAGGCCGGTGTGGCTACTTACCCGGTGCGCGTTCCGTATGCAAACTTCAGCATGATCGCCGGCATTCTGCCCTGGGCCTATTCCGACTACGATGGCCTGCAGGCCAAGGTGGAGAAGAGGTTCTCGAACGGGCTCTACCTGCTGGAATCCTTCACCTGGTCGAAGGCCATTGACATCGCGGCGCAGGCTCTGGACGGCGGCGGCAATTGCGACAATTGCGGCAACGGCATTCCGTCGGTGCAGAATATCTATAACGTCGCGGGCGACCGAGGGATTTCAGCGTATAACCACCCCTTCGTCAACACCACCACTGCGGTCTGGTCGCTGCCGGTCGGCAAGGGCCAGTGGCTGCTGCCCAACGCCAACCGCGTCCTGGATGAATTTGTGGGCGGTTGGCAGGCTACCGGGATCGTGTCGGGGCGCAGCGGCGACCCGCTCGATTTTGACTATCGCCCGGGCCCCACCAGCGACCAGTCGGTCTCACCGCTTACCCCTGTCGACGGCCGCAACGCCTACCGGCCCAACATAAGCGGTCCCGCCATCGCGTCGAACAAGTCCTACCTGCAGTACTTGAACGTGACGAGCTTCAGCGCCCCGCCTACGGCGCCTCCGACCGGCAGCACCACGTACAACATCTTCGGTAACATGCCGCGGAATTCAATTCGTGGATACGACTACTGGGATGTCGATATGGGCCTGAGCAAGGATTTCGCGATTACGGAAAGATCCCACCTCCAGCTCCGAGCCGAGGCGTTCAACCTCTTCAACCACACCAATTTCGGCGATCCGAATACGCAAGTGCCGGATACGGGCGCAGCGCTGGTTCAGGGGCAGACTGGCAGCTTCGGAGTGATCTCATCGGCGCTTCCGGCACGCGAGCTGCAGGTGGCGGGGAAAATCACCTTCTAAATTACGATCAAGCCGCGGATTGCCTGGCGTTCACAAGGCAATGACAAAGGCCTCTTCCATGCGGAAGAGGCCTTTGTGCAGGATCGGGGTGCGGGCGGGGCCTTATCAGTAATAGTCGGCGCAGCTAAGGTAGTAGCCGCACCAGGTGCAGACCAGCTTGCAATGATGGCCGGTGAGGCGATGACCGCAGGTGGGGCAGATTTGGCAGTGGTGATCGACGGGCGACGGCTCCTGGGCACCGCCGGGCACACCACTTTGTGAGATTTCTGCCGCGGAATCGGCGGGAAAGTCGGAATTCAGGGCGCGCGGCCGCTCTGACAACATGCCCGACAGATTAGCATGGAATGATAGCGTGTGCCGCCCGTGAATTGGGCGGCGCCGACGGTTCCACGCCGGGCCCCGCCGCAACTTTCCCTTCGGCGCTCCCGGCAACCCAATCAAGCAAACACTGGATTCTTGAATCCCCCAAGGAGGGACTATGGCAAGCAAGGCAAGTGCGGTTTGGACAGGTTCACTGAAGGAAGGCAAAGGCACGATTTCGACGGCGACGGGCGTGCTCAACAACGCCAACTATTCGTTCGCCACGCGGTTTGAAGGCGCTGCCAGCGGCACCACGCCGGAGGAACTGATTGCGGCGGCGCACGCGAGCTGCTTCTCGATGGCTCTGGGCGCGCAACTGGGCGGCGCGGGCCTGACGCCCAACAGCATCGAAACCCAGGCGGCCGTAACGCTGGCCAAGGTGGATGCGGGCTTTGCGATCACGAAGATCGCACTGACCACCACGGCCAGCGTTCCCGGCGCCACCAAGGAAGTTTTCGACAAGGCGGCTGCGGACGCCAAGGCCGGCTGCCCGATTTCGAAGCTGTTTGCTAACAACACAGAGATCACGCTCGACGCGAAATTGGTGTAGACGCGGGGCTGGTGCAAGTGCGGATCTGATGGAGAGGCCGGGGCGAAGGGCCCCGGTCGCAACTCGTTGAATTCGCTGGCGGAATTTGACACCCGTTGCCGCATTTGCGAGACTCAAGGTTGCTGCCTGCTCAGCGCATCCCGCCTGAGCTGTCTCTCGTGCCGAAGTGGCGGAATTGGCAGACGCGCGTGGTTCAGGTCCACGTACTCGCAAGGGTGTGGGGGTTCGAGTCCCTTCTTCGGCACCAATAATTGAAGATTAAGCACTTAGCGCGGGTTTACCTACCTGCTGCACCATTCCCCTGCTCGGACCCTTTCATTGGTAGGATTCGTGCTCCTCTATCCCAAGCTGAACAGGAAAGAAGCGAGACAGGGAGCCGTCAGTAATTGACGGTTGCGGTGATGGTATCGGTGTAGGTTCCGGAAATGGTGTTCTGGTTTGCTGGAATCTCTCCGTAGACCGTAAGCGTCTGCGCTGAGCCGGTTCCAGTTCCGCTCACCCAACTGCCCGAAGAGTTCCCCCAATTTGTTGAATAAGCTGAGTTGCTGAACAGGGAGTAATGCAGGAGCTGTCCGCTGGGCCCGGTCATCATGCGGTTGGTTACGGTGGCACCGCTGGCCGTGCCGGCATTCAGGCCCACGTTGTAGGGAGTGGTATCGGTGCATGTGACGCTGAGGGTTGTGTTGGCTTTGAGCAGGGCTCTGGAGTATTGGCCGAAGCTCAACGCATTTGCCGAGATGGTGCAATTGGCTTGAATCGTTACCGTGAGGCTGAAACTTGTAGTGGTGGACAAAACCGTGTCCGTGTAGGTGCCCGGAGGCTCAATCTGATTCGCGTTCAACTGCGCATAGATGTATGCAGACAAGTTGCCGGTGCCATTGTACGTGTTGGTGGGATATGTATTCCCCCAATTCACCGAGTACGCACTGTCTTGATACAACTGGTAGCTCAGTTCGGCTCCGTTGGGGCCGGTCAGATACCGCGTAGTCTCCGTTGCGCCTGCACCGGTTCCGGTGCCCATGGTGATATCCCAGGAGCCCGTGCAAGTCACCTTGAAGGGCGTGGAGCTCCGTATCTGTGCGCCAGTGTAGGTCCCGAAGCTCAGAGGGCTTGTGATCGCAAGTGTACAGGTCTGTGCCTGCGCTTTCAGCGCGCAGAGTGCCGCCGCAAGCACAACCGCCAAAGCGAGTCTCCGCATCACGGCTGGCTCTCCTGGCAACGCACAGGCCCGATGGTGGGGATGTCGCCGGGAACCGCTTTGTAGTCGAAGGCAGCCGTGCAGTGCTTTCCGTTCATGAGTTCAATGGTAATTTTGTTGTGCGGGCCCAGATCTTCCAGGTACGCCTCTCCATCGTAGCCTACGGGAGCGAGGGCTCCTGTGGCCTGGAGCGTTGCGGTGCTGCCAAGGGGAATCGGGGCGCCCGCATCGTCGACCAGCTTGACGAGTGCGCTGTGACTGAAGCGGATGGGGAAACGTACCACGACTCCGGACCGGTCCTGAGGCCGCACAATTTGCTTGTCGAGGGCGAGATCCGCATCCGCAGGGATGTCACTGGCCTCAATGCCGATGTGGTTGACATCAAAAGCGCGCATATCGGGCACCAGCAGGCGTCCGAACTTGTCGGTCGTCCCCACGTCGCGATTTTCCTGGTAAACGTGGACGTGCTTGAGCGGAGCCGTGTCGACGATGGCGAAGCTGTCATAGATCGTGTTTGAGGGGAAGACGCCTCGATCCACCAGGGAAAGCGCGCCTTGCGATTCGACGCGCATCGCGGTTTGCCCTGAAGAGTTGTCGGCGCCAACGGATAACAACCCGGCGCGCGATTTGTATTGCGCCACAGCGAATTGATGAGAGACATCTCCCCCCGAGGCATAGGCCTGGAAACCCCAATCGCCGACCTTTGTCGGAGACTCCTGGGCCTGCACCTGCGCGGTGCCGTTTGACGACCCGCCGACCGAGATCGAACTCCGCCTGCCCAGCGGGATGGTGAGACCTACCTGCAGGCCGCTGGAACCTGCAACATTGAAATTGCGAAATTCGGTGGCATAGTAAGAAATGCGATGGAATTGCACTGCGTAATTGGCGGTGACAACACCGGATTGCGTGGATACAGCGATTGTGTTCTGCAACTGCAGAGGAGAAGGGGCCTGGCCCACGCCGACGTAGGCCAGACCGACAGTGCCAAAACGCCGCAGGGTGAGGCTGGTGAACGCGCTGATCTGTTTACGCTCGATCGGCGATCCGTTCGTGGCCGCGACGTCGCGGTAGTTGCGGCTCGCGAGAGTTGCGGAACCGCCCAGGCTGAAGATTCTTCCCGTGTGCTGGATTCCGGCTGTAACGAGATTGCCGCCTCCTGCGGAACCACCGCTCAAGCCTGCATCGAAGTTGACCAGAACGCGGTTCCAAAGAATGGCGGCTCCGCCGGCGCCGCCCATGAAAGTGCCCGGAGTGGTTTCGACGGTGGCCTCGGCGGTGAAGGATTGCGAAAGCCCGCGGCGGTAGAATGCAGTCCCGGCCATTTTTCCATATTCGTTGCTCAAGATGCCCCATTCGCGCCTGACGAAACCTACCTGCGCTGCGTAGGTCTGCAGACCCTTGGCCAACAGATTTGCGCCTGCGTAAAAGGGCTGCGTGACGGTGACCTGCCCGCCCTGGGCATTGGTGAGGGTCATGGTGATGGTTCCCGCTCCGGAGATTACCGGCAACTGCGGGACCTGAAACGGGCCGGGATTCACCTCACTCGAGGCGGCGAGATTTCCGTTGACGAGAACATCGAGCGTGGAGGGAACCGCGGCCGATCCACTGAGAGTGGGAAGCGGGAAGGTGACCAGATCGGGCCGGGTACTGAAGTCGGAGCGGATCTGGAGTCCTTCCATGTGAATGGGCCGGTTCCAACCCAGGCCGCCATTGATATAGTCGCCAACGCTGTAGCGGCGCAGTTTGTCTGCGTTGGCAAAGGTGTAGGCGGAGTCCATGCGCACAAAGGGTTTGGTTCCCGAGGCGCGCAGAGTCGAGCCGGTATAGGTCATCCAGTCACAACTTGTGATGCCGTGCCGGCTGAAGTTGCGGAGGTCGAACGATCCGCTGCCGCCATTCTGGCCGTTGGCGAAAGTGCCGACTGTATCGTAGTTGAGCGTCAACCCCGTCCCGCTCTCGATGTGTCTCCTGCCGTCCTGCGGTTCGGTTCCGTTGGCTTCGATCACGGTGGGCGCAAGGATGAGGTCGCTGGCGTAGACGAGCAATTGCTGCTTTGCCGAGTCGAGGACCCATTTGAATCCGGGTATGTCATCCAATGCGATGAGTTCGCCCTTTGCGATGCGCGATTTGGGAATGAGAAAGCCCAGATCTTTCAGTTCCTGCGGAAGGGCATAGAGCGTGCCCTTGCGCTGAACGAACTCGCCCACCTGTTTGGTGGAGTAGCCGTTGATAACGACCTCAAGGAGCAGGGTCTGGTCAGGGGCGGTAGAGTACTTTATCTCGTTGGCGCTGGGCGTCGCGGCGGGATCCGCGGACGTCGCTGGACCCGCTCCCGGCGCAGGATCGGCCGGCGATGGGTGCACTGCCACTAAAGCCAGAATCAATGCCCCGGCAAGGCGAAGCGTGCGGGCCGCGCGGACTTCGCGGTCATGGCGCAGAAGTAACGCCAATTTGTTCGTTAATGGGACCAGTGGCTCCATCGGCATTCAACTTCAGGGTCTCTCCCGGTTGCGGTGCATATCCCTGGGTGTCGATTTCCCAGTGCTTGGTGACGCCGGCGAGAATGTAAGGGGACGCCTTTGTCATCACATCCATTTTGTGGCCGTTGGCGGCCGTTACCACGACGTTGCGCAGGACTTCATGGCTCAAGCCGAGGTTGACTCCAACCAGGAAAAGCTTGTCGCCGTCGCGTTGGAGTTGAAACTGAACTTTGGGTGCTGCTTTCGTTGCCGGCATGGCAAAAATCGGAATCGAAAGACGCAGCACCATTTGTACTGTCCCGGGTTCATTCGGCCCGGGTATCTGGTCGAGCACGATGCGATAGGTTGCCTCGCGGCCGGTCGGGGACTGACGCAGAATCAGGCGCACGACCTGAGAGGCTCCCGGCTCGATAGTGACCAGCGGAGGGCTCGCAACCACAATGTTGCTGGGCGTGAGCTGTTCCTCATTGCCTTTCTGGCTCCAATCAAAGACGCGAACCTGAATCGATGTCGATTTCGAGCCTGAATTCGTGACGGCTAAGGTTGCAGCTTTCTGGCCCGGTTGCATAAAAACGTTGACAGGCACAACGGACAAGCTCTGTGCGCTGGCTGTATGGCCGGCAAGAGAAAGAGCCACGGCGGCGACCACTTCGATCGCCACCGTGATTCGGAGCGACTTCCAAATTTTCGAGTTCATAGTGTCCTAACCAAGGTTTAAAACGTTCCGAGATTAGTAGGTGATGGTTGCGGTGATCGTATCGCTGTAGGTTCCGGAGAGCGAGGTTTCGCCCGTCGGAATCTTGCCATAGACCGTAAGGGTTTGATTGGACCCGGTGCCTGTGCCCGCGACCGAAGCCGTAGAGCCAGTGCCGTCTCCCCAAACGGTGGTGTCACCGGTTGTGGTGTACAGGTTATAGCCCAGCGTCGCAGTGCCGTTGGCCATCGTACGGGTCGTGTAGGTGCCTGCGCCTGTACTTAGTGCCACGGAATAGAGAGCGAGGTTGGTGCAGTTAACGGTGATGTTGGATGTCCCGGTAACTGCTGCCGCACCCGTGTAAGCGCCGAACGACAGTGCCGCGGCGCTGATGGTGCAGGTGTTGGTTACGGTTGCGGAAACGGCAAAATTCGCCGTGCCTGTGGTTGCGGATGCTGAGGAAGGTGCGAACGCCATGGCAATTACCAGAATTACCGTGGCAAAGGTTGCGAACTTCACTTGGTTTACGTACTTCATTTCGAACTTCTCCTTACACAGAATGCGGGGGAGACTAGGCAGATCATATTTATCTGGAAAATTTCGACGATAGCTCTTTGGTGCGAGCGTTCCTTTGTCGTGGGGATACGTCTCTAACGCCTTGGCGTTACTTTAGTTTTGCGCGGTTGGAAGAGGGGAAAGGCCGGCATGGAACCGGGATCCGCTAAGTGATTGCCCTGAAAGGAGGTAGTCCAGCCTCCGCGATGCAGTTAAGTAGGCAATATCGGTCGCGAGCCCGTCTGATTCCAGAGGGCCGCTCGAAAATGGAACCAACTTAGTAACGCCGTTAAAACAGGGAGCAAGGGAGCAAGGGAGCGAGGGAGCGAGAAGACAGGGAGCAAGGGAGCGAGAAGACAGGGAGCAAGGGAGCGAGGGAGCGAGAAGACAGGGAGCGAGGGAGCGGGGGAACTGAATCCCTGCGGTCCATCGTGGAGCCGGAATGGGTTTCAGCAGTTTCGTCCGCAGCGGATCAGTAAATAACCGTCAGAGTCACCGTCTCAGGAGGCGCGCCAAAGAGGGAACAACTCGCAGCATCAAAGGACCCTGCATTCGAGTCCAAAAAGGAGAGCTCCTGGAGCGTGGGTGAGGGTTCATCCGCCAAAGGACTGACTGCGAAAGGCAAACTCCATACTTCAAGAGGGTCAGAGCTGCGGGAGTTCGCGTTTCCGGAAACTGAGGCAGATTCAGTTCGCGACAAACCGGCCGCGCCAATTCCATTCCCAGAAGCACGGTTGACGATCACCTGATACGACACCGGCAAGCTGCAGTTCACAGAAGCGCCAACCTGCCCTGAAGCGCCGTTCCCAGACGACACGCTTCCCGCAGAAATGCCGCACCCCGCCTCGACAGTCGCCGTGACTGCGAAGGAAGTGATGCTTGTGGAAGCATGAACCGGACGGGAACTGAGCCAACCTGTGAGCGCTGCTGCCACCAAAACAGAAACTGCGAATTTGCTGCGCATCGCATTTCCTCCGGAACCAGCGTTTGAGCAGAAGCAGAATCAGCCTGCCGCTGCGCGAGCCGGTTCATTCGTTAGGGCTTTCGAAGGAGCGCGTTCGGTGGCCGCGCTGTGGTGATTTTTGACTCAGGTACTGCACCCGGGCCTAAGGCCTCTCTATCGGCAATCCTGAGCGAATCTTTAGAATCGTGTTATGGAGCCTGGAAAGATAACACGATCGTGTCTCTCAACTAACACAAAAGTATCATAGCCCGAAAAGGCCTGCGATGCAAAGCACTAAAACCAAAGGCCTTTTTGTTGCCTCCGAGGTTAGCCTGGCGGCAATGGTCTACGATGGGCGTGTGGGACTGGGCATATGGGCGCTCTTCTTGAGGTGCGCGACTTGCAGGTGCGCTTTGGCGCGGTAGAGGCCGTGCGTGGCGTGAGCCTGAGCCTCGAAGAAGGCGAAGTACTGGGGCTGGTGGGAGAATCGGGATCGGGCAAAAGCGCGACCGCTCTGGCCATCCTGGGACTGCTGCCGCCCATTGCGCGCGTGGAAGGGAAGATTCTTTGGCAAGGCCATGGGGTGGGCAGAGCCGTGGACCTGCTGCAGGAGTCCTCCGCGGCGATGCAGCACCGGCGCGGCCGCGAGATCGCGATGGTGTTTCAGGAGCCCATGACGGCTCTTAATCCGGTGATGACGGTGGGCCGGCAGGTGGCCGAATGCGCCGCTGCGCACGATCCTTTGCTGACCGGCAGAGAGGCCAGGCGGAAGGCGATTGCCGCGCTCGAAGCCGTGGCGCTGCCGCAGGCAGCGTTGCGCTACGGGGACTATCCGCACCAATTCTCGGGCGGGCAGCGGCAACGCATCCTGATTGCCATGGCGCTCATCAACCGGCCGAAGCTGCTGATCGCCGACGAACCGACCACGGCGCTCGATGTGACCGTGCAGGCGCAGATTCTGGCGCTGCTGGGCGCGTTGCAACGCGAGCACGCGCTGGCCATGCTTTTTATCTCGCACGATCTGGCGGTGGTGGGCCAGGTGGCCGGACGGGTGGCGGTGATGCGAACAGGGGAAGTCGTGGAGACCGGTCCCACGGCGCGTCTTCTGACCGCACCGCAACACGCGTACACGCGGAGTTTGCTGGCGGCGGTGCCGACTTTACGCAGCGATCGGGACTGGCCATTGGCGGTTGCGGAGTAATCGACCGTGCAGCATGTGTGCCCCGTAGACTGAGGAGAGAGGTTTCGCTCGAATGCAATGGCCGGCTCAATTTTTGCTGTCAGCGCTTTCGGCGGCCCAGTTTCCCAGGGCCGAAGCGCCGGAGATCGCGTTTCTGGGGCGGTCGAACGTAGGCAAATCGAGCCTGCTGAACGCGCTGGTGGGCGAGAAGGCCGCAAGAGTCTCCAACACGCCGGGGCGCACGCGCGCGATCAATTTTTTTCTGGTCTCGGAAGAGCGGGGCAAGCGGAGGATGATGTTCGCCGATCTGCCGGGCTACGGTTACGCGAAGATTTCGAAATCGATTTCGGCGGAATGGCCGACTTTTGTCGAGCCCTATCTCGCGGAACGCGAGACATTGGCGCTGTGCATCTGCCTGGTGGACGGCAACGTGCCACCGCGCCCCAACGACCGCCAGTTGCTGGACTGGCTGCGCGCCGTGGGCCGGGACTTTGTAGTGGTGGCCACAAAGATCGACCGGATGAGCGGCAACGAGCGCACGCGCAACCTGGCGGCGCTGAAACGAGCGCTCGACGTCGAGGAACTTTTGCCGGTTTCGGCGAAGACGGGGTATGGCTTAAAAGAACTGCGGGCGCGGATTGAAGAGGCAGGGACTAAGGGACTAAGGGACTAACGGACTGCGGCGGCTCATCCATCGCGGATCAGGATTTGTCGGGGTCGAACCGATGCTGATCGAACACGCCCCGGAAGTATGAGCAGACTTCGTAAGCGAAGGTAATTTCGCCGCGATCGACGCGCTCATTCAACTTTTCAGCGAAGCGGGCGGCGAATTCGCGATGCGTTGAAAGCAGGTGCAGATCCTGCGCGAGGCGGCCCAGGTAGCGCGGCGCCAGGCGCAGCCAGCGGCGGGCCGACCACGCGTCCGCGTCAAGACATTCGAGAGCGATTGCATCCAGCACTGCCAAATCTTTGTGACGCGCCGAGTCCACGCGCCAGATGATAAGCGCCGGAATGCTGGTGAGATCGGCCTCGTCGTATTCGCCTTCCTGATCAACGAGCGCTTCATGGAGTGGCGCGATGGGCACGTCGTGGCGCAGCAAGTCGGGCTCGACGCCGCGCTCGTTCATCTCGCGCTCCATGGCCGCCGGGGCCATGGCGACACAAACTGAAACCGTTTCGCGCTTGCGAAGCTGGTTCTTGAGGATGCGCAGGGCCTCGTCGAGCGAAGTGACGAGGAAATCGGCGATAGCGTCGCGAATGGCCTGCTTTTGCGCCGCGCGGTCTGCGGATGCGACGAGC
>Ga0181527_1002365_pt1 | contig 17897 bp, 18 predicted proteins | sample PEATcosm2014_Bin_30_FD_119762 | JGI IMG/M metagenome (GOLD analysis project Ga0181527, IMG submission 119762) | Peatland microbial communities from MTU Mesocosm Facility, Houghton, MI, USA - PEATcosm2014_Bin06_60_metaG | ecosystem: Environmental > Terrestrial > Soil > Wetlands > Peat | place...
TGAGATTACCACGCCGAGAAGGACTGCACAAGTTCGCATGTTATCCCCCCTTCAGGTTTGGTGCCGTGCGGGCTCACTGGCCCGTGGCCTCCGGTAGTTCACTTTCGATTGCGGCCGTTTCCGCACCGCCAAGAACGCTTGCCGGAACCCCCTCGCCGTATTTCGCGTAGTAGCCCTTGCACAAACGCCAGTGCTTGATTGCCATGGCCACGCATCCACATGCGCCGCCGGCGAAGATCCAATTCCACGTCAAGAAAAAGGATAGCAGAAACAGGACGGCGAACAAGGCGAGGTCAACCGCGGACTGTTGGTAACTGAACCAGCCCGCAAAACAGATCTTGCCGGACACGCCGCGGGAATCTCGGGCGCCGCGAAGCAAGACCACGTTGCGACAATGCCGGAAGTGTATCGCCACCTGCGAAAGCAGGAGCATGCCCAGTATGGCCCGATAAGAGTTCAGAGCCCACGGGACCTCATCCGACACGGCCTGCATTAGGAACCAGTCCGCCACCAGCAACAGCGTGCCGAGAACGAGCACGAACAAGAACCGCAGGCCGTAACGTCTCAACCGCGCGACGTCTTTCTGGAACAACGGCGTGAGCTCGAATACTTGAAAGACAAAGTGGCTGTCCGCCCCCGAGCGAAGGTACTTGGCACATGCAACCGTCAGCGCGGCATCCGAAAAGAACAGGAGCGCCCAAAGGGCGGGGCCGGTCCAAAAACGGTTGACCAGGAGATCGTCGAGCATGACATCAGCGGCCCAATGGACCGCCTCCCTTTTTCCCGCTCTCGCGACGGGATGCTTCTTCTCACTTATTTCTCCGGCCCGACGGCCACCAGGTGCGTTCGCGTAGCCACGAAGAGCATACCGTCGGCGGCCACCGGCGTCGTGTAGATGGCGGCGCCCATGTTGTTCTTCGCCAGGATCTTCAGCGTGGGCGAGAGGGCGAAGACCACCACGTCGCCATCCTCGTCGCCAAGATAGACCTTGCCGTCGGCCACCAGCGGCGAGCCCCACACGGCCGAGAGCATGTCGTAGGTCCAGTGGACGCGGCCGCTGCGGGCGTCGAGGCAGTGCACCAGCCCGGACAGGTCGGCAATCACCAGCAGGTCGTCCTTGATGACTGCCGTGCTGAGCGTGCGGTGCATGGTTTGCTTGAAATCTGCCGGCGGGGCATCGGGCGGAGCGGGGGCAGCGGCCGCGGCGCGGCCGGTATAATGCCAGACGGCGGCGGAATTGGGGTTCGGGCGGACCACGTCGCCGGCCGCCGGGTTGGCGGCTTGCAGCCGTCGCGGCGGAAGCGGCTTGCCGGAGCGGTCCAGGACCAGCTCCGGGCTCACGTCGCCGCGCTTGCTGGCGTCGATGCACCACAAGTGGCCGGGGCCCTCGCCGAACTCCGGGTCGTCGCCCGTGCCGATGTACACCCGATCGGCGTGGATCAGCGGCGTGGCAACCAGCGTCGCGCGGTCGCCCTGGCCGCCGTCTTTCCACACGGACGTCTTGGGGTTGCAGTCGAACTTCCAGAGCAGCGTGGGGCGCGGCGGCGCGGCGGAGCCAGGGGCCGGGGGCCCCGGGGGCGCATCCCCGCGACGCAGTCGCGGGGCTTTACTGGGCAGATCTCCCGCGGCGGCAGTGGAATCAACACGGAAACTGTAAACCCAACCGTCGCCGCCGGCAAAGATCGCCTGCCCAACGCCGCCGATGACGGCAAAGGCGGGCGAGGACCATTGGCCGTGCACGATGTTGGCTCCGGGTGAGCCGTCGGCCCAGACCAGCCGCCCGCTATTCTTGTCCAGCGCGATGAAGCTGGGGGCGTTGGGGGCCGGCACAGTCTTGTGCAACTTGTCGACGCCGTTGGACGTGCTCACCAGCAGGAGGTCGCCGGCCGCGGTCAGCGAGCAGCAGGTCATGTTGTGCGGCACTACGCCCAGCTCGCGCATTATGTCGAAGGACCACAGGACTTCGGGCTGGCGGCTGCCGGGCTTGGCAGGGTCGATCTCCGCGCAAACGACCTCGCAACGATTGGTCACCAGCCAAAGACGGTTCTTGGCCGGCTCAACCAGCGGCGAGCAGCAGATGCCCACCTGCGGAAAATCCACGGCGTCGCCGCCGGCGAGTTTCTTGCGGGAAAGCTGCCAGAGGAAGCGGCCGCCGGACTCCGTGAAGCACAAGAGGCAGCCAAGGTCGACGCTGGCCGGGTACTGATCGAGCCAGCCGGCCCCGTTGTTGGTGGCACAAAACACCTTGCCACCGGCCGCCACGGGGGTGCCGTAGGTCTGCGAGCCGAGCCGGGCGACCCAGCGGATGCCCTTGGCCGAAGCCGGCAGCCACTCGCCCGTCTTGGGCTCGAACTGCCCGACGTTCCACTCGACCGGGAGGTGGGTGACGTTGGAGACATTGTTTCTCGACGGCGAGCCGGCTCCTTGGGGGTCGTCGGCGGCAGGTGCCGCCCCCAGCACGCCGCAAAACGCGGCGGACCATAACCCCAGGCACACCCCGGCACAGACAACGCGGTTTCGCATGCGGGACTTCACGGCGGGGCTTCTGCGGAGGTGTGGAAGGGGGATGGGACCTTCTATGTTAACCTACTTTTGCAAAGGCTGGGAGAGTTTGTCGTTTGGCGGGAGATTATCGGCCGCGGGACGAGGGTTGGCGGTCCGCACAACCGTTAAAGTTTGGCTGGTCTTCGGGGGCGGAAAGGTTTGCGCGTTAGGAGCACTAAACCTTTTGCCGAAAATACCTTCCGTGCGTTCAAGGCTGTTTGGCGAGGCAGCCGATACGGTTACTGACCCTTTGCCAGTGGCGCGTGCCGCGGTGGCACGCTGCGAGGGCGCGTCAGGCGACCCGGATCGGGTATACATCGGGCCAAGGAAAGGTCCGACCGCTCTGGCGCAGTACACGGTGCGAACTGCGGGTGCTGACCTGCCTTCCCTACCCGCGATCTCCAACCACGCCTGAGTCGGTTCTTACCCATGGGAGGACCCGCCCACGCCATGGGGTGATGCGAACAAACGCGGCACTCCGGTTTGTGGTCGCCAGATCGGAACACCCAGCACGGCAGTTCATTGTAAAGGAGTTGTTGCTCGATGAAAAGCAAGATCATGTTTGGAGCGCTCCTGCTGAGCGTGGCCCTCTACAGCCAAGGGTTCGCCGGCGAACTCCTGTGCGGTAGCTGCGGCGAGTGCGGCGGCTGCGCGAAGCCAGCCTGTTGCGAACAGGCGGCCAAGTGCTGCGCCCCCGAGCCCGCCTGCTGCGAGAAGGCCTGTTGCGAGAAGAAGTGCTGCTGCAAGGCAACCCCGCTTCGCGACTTGTTCGCTGGCCTGAAAGAAGCCTGCGCGTGCAACAAGTGCTGCGGGACGTGCGAGACGTGCTGCCAGGCGAAAGCCTGCTGCCCGGAACCCGCCTGCTGCGCGAAGCCGGCCTGCTGCGAGAAGCCGTGCTGCTGCAAGCCCGCCTGCTGCAAGCCGGCCTGCTGCGAGAAGCCGTGCTGCTGCAAGCCCTGCTGCGAGAAGCCGTGCTGCTGCAAGCCCTGCTGTGAGAAGCCGTGCTGCTGCAAGCCCTGCTGTGAGAAGCCGTGCTGCTGCAAGCCCTGCTGCGAGAAGCCGTGCTGCTGCAAGCCCTGCTGCGAGAAGCCGTGCTGCTGCAAGCCCTGCTGTGAGAAGCCGTGCTGCTGCAAGCCCGCCTGCTGCGAAAAGGCTTGCTGCGAGAAGCAGTGCTGCTGCCGCAGGACGTTGGCCGACGTGTGCAACGGCCTGTTTGGCTGCAAGAAGTGCTGCTGCAAGGCCACTTGCTGCGAGAAGCCGGCTTGCTGCTGCGAGGCTGGTTGCGGCTGCGGTGGTGCTACCAGCACCCCGGCGGTTGCCCCGGCTCCGGCCCCGAAGACCGAGTCGGCCCCGCTGCCCAGCGCCCCGAAGGCTGAGATCCAGAGGACCGATCCGTCGGCCTGATGGTTCTCCAACCGCGGCGTTGTAATTTACCCGGTCTGCCCAGGCCAATCCCCTGGGCAGATCGCGTTTCTTGGGTTGGGGTGGGAGATGCGGGATTGGGGATTGGGAGAACGAAGAGCATGAACTGGACCCGTCGCCCGGAATCTGCGATGATCAGGGATCGGTGGCGCCCGCTTGGCAACCCTGCCCAGCCGCGAATCCCTAATCCCCAATCCCCAATCCCCAATCCCCAATCCCTCCCCCATGCTTCCCGCTTGGCACCACAGCCCGCTGATGAAGGCCGCCCGCCGCGAGCCGAGCCGGCGGATCCCCATCTGGCTGATGCGGCAAGCGGGCCGCTACCTGCCCGAATACCGCGCGCTGCGGCGCCAGGTCGACTTCCTTGCCTTGTGCAAGGATCCCCAGCGGTGCGCGGAGGTGGCCGTCCGGACCGTCGAGCGGCTGGGCGTCGATGCGGCCATTCTGTTCTCGGACCTCTTGCTGATCCTGGAGCCGATGGGGCTCGGGCTGGAGTTTCCCGGTAGTGGCGGGCCGCGCTTGCGCAACCCGATTCGCTCGGCCCTCGACGTGGACCGACTGCGGGAGCTGCAAGGCATGGACGGTTTGGAGTTCGTCGCTGAGGCGGTACGGAAGACCCGGGCCGGTTTGCCCGACCACCTGCCGCTCATCGGTTTCGCCGGCGCTCCCTTCACCCTGGCGGCGTACGTGGTCGAGGGGGGGCCGAGCCGCGACTACCGCCTCACCAAGAGCCTGATGTACACTGATCCTGGGGCGTGGGATGCGATGCTGGGCCGCCTGGCGCGGTCCGTGGCACGGTACCTCGCCGCCCAGATCGAGGCCGGCGTCCAGGCGGTCCAGGTGTTCGACAGTTGGGTGGGTTGCCTGGGCACAGACGACTACCGGCGCTACGTGCTGCCGCACAGCCGGGCGGTCTTTCAGACGCTGCAGGCCTTCAGAGCGGACGTGCCGGCGATCCATTTCGCCACGGGCAACCCGGGCTTGCTGCCGTTGCTGAGCGAGGCGGGAGGCAACATCATCGGCGTTGACTGGCGGGCCCCGCTGGACGACGCCTGGCGGGCCGTGGGCGATTCCAAGGGCCTGCAGGGGAATCTCGATCCGGCGGTCCTGCTGGCCTCAGCCAACGAGATCCGCCGCCGCGTCCGCCAGATGATCGAACCGGTGCGGGGCCGCGCGGGATACATCGCCAACCTCGGCCACGGCGTGCTCCCGCAAACCCCCGTGGAGAACGTGCTGGCGATGGTCGACGCGGTGCACGAATTCGAATAGCCAGGCTCAGGCCGCGCGTCGTGGCTTGCCCTTGCGGCCCAAGCTCCACACTTTCGTCCGAAGCGGTGCGGCGGTCCGCGGCTTCACGGCAGGCGGGGCCGGCAGTGCGGCCTCCGCGGCGCTCGCCTCCCTCCGCCGCGCCTGCTGCCGCCGCCGGATCTCCTCGGCAACCCTCAGGCCAAGCTGCCTCAGGTCGCGATGGGAGAGGCGTACGAGTTGGTTGAGAATCGACTGCATGGGCTTCTTTTCTTTTCGGGCTAGGCCGCCCGCCGGGATTCCGTCGGATCGCACTGGGGCACGCCGGGGCTGTCTCCACCGGACCGCTTTCCCTCCAGTCCGAACAGGGCCAGGGGCGGCACTTGCCGGATCGGGGGCCGGCGACGCCGCCAAAGGAAGACCGCCACCGCTGCCCCCGCGGCAAGGGCCACAAACGCTCCGCCCACTGCCAAGACGCGCGGCCTGGTCAACAGCCCCCGCCCCTGCGAGGTTTCCCCCGGACGGCGTGCAGCCGCTGGTGCGGTGCTCGGGGCAGGGTCGCCAGCTACGCCCGGCACCAGCAGGGGATCCTCCGGCACCGGCGACGTACGCCGAACGGCATTTCGGGAGCGCGCCCCCGGCCCGGCCATGCCCCAGCCGATCCCCCGCGGCACCGGAAGCAGACCGTCCGAGCTTCCGCTATCCGCTTTCGGCGGCGGGGGCAGGGCGTGGTCGCCTGCGAGTACCGTCGCGCCTGAGAGCAACAGCAACATCATCAAGATAGTACGCATGGTCAACTTCCGCGAATCGCTCTTGCGGGGTCCCGTCTCTGTTGGTGATAGTCGATGGTGTGGTCCCGGTCAAGCCGCGCGGCGCGGATCTTTCATCTTGCCCAATCCGACGGCGCGGATCGGAATGGCCATTGCGCCGGTCCGCCGCCGGTAGCTCTGCTCGCGCTCGATGGCGCGGAGCCGCGCGGATTCCGGCACGTCGGTGATCAGCTCCTCGCGCCGCCGCAACTCCAGATCGATGGCCTCGCTCAAGTTGTACAACTCGTAGTCGGCCAACTGCTGGAGATGAATCAAAATGGTGTTCATACGTCAGTTCTCCCTCGTTGTGCCGGTCGTCCCCGGCGGCGGTTCGAATGATCGATCAAGCCCCCAAAAGCGACCCGCGACCATGCTTCGCATGGTGCCCGGGTGCCCGGTCGCCGGGCCCGTTCAGGCGACCAGCTTCCATGACTCTCCAGGCCGGCGGCCGGGAAGGAATCGCTCGAAGAAGCCCTCCCACTCCGCACCGCGGAGCGGCCCAAACAACAGCAGGACTCCCTGCCGCCGAACGAAGGGCTCCAGACCCTCGTGCATCCGCTCCGTGTACACGGCGGTCTTCGCCACCCCCACGCCTCCCAAGGCCATCACCAGCGCATCCACGGCCTGCACGTTGTCGCCGGTCGCATCGACCAACACCGCGTCGGCGCGGTCGATCGCTTCACGGACCTCACTGGCCCGGCGCGCCCCGGCTATCTCGACCCGGCAATCGTCGCGCCGGCCGGACCAGGCGCTGATCTGCCGCGCCAACGACTGCGTCGGGTAGAAGACCAGCAACTGGCACACGTCGGATCGTAATTGTGCCTTTTTCAAGTCCTTCTCCTGGAAAAACCGTTGTCGTCCTGACCCGGAGCCGACCCGAGCGACTCGGATGCCATCGAAGGGCAATCGCCGTGCCGTATTGCCGCGTTGCGCGTAATCGCCGCCGAACTGCTGGACCTGCAAACGATTAGCATGCCGGCGGCCCGGCAGTCCCCGCCGCGCCGGCCGGCGCCGCAGTCGCAAAGCGCGGCCGCACGCGGTCGCAAAATGTGGCCCGCGAGACGGGGGAAGGCCGAGCGCGGTGCCAGAAGCAGGGGTCCCGAGGCGGCGGCGCGAGCGATCTGGTTGGGCCGGACGCTTGCGGCCGCGCGCGCCGCTAGCGGCTTCGCAACCCGAAGGGCCCCGCGGTGGAAATCGCCGCGCTACGACAAGCGGTGGCGTTTCAGCTTCCGCGCAAGAGTGGCGCGGTGGATCTGGAGCACGCGGGCAGCCTTCCGCTGGTTGAAGTCAGCCCGCTGGAGGGCCCGCGCGATCGCCTGCCGCTCGACCTGCTCCAGCGTCGGATCCTCGAGCTCGCCGGGGGGCAGGGCGAGGTCCGCTTCGTACAGGAGCATCTCCAGGAGTACGTCCGGCTGCAGGCCGGTGGCGTAGAGCCGCTCGACCCACGCCGCCAGCTCGCGGACGTTGCCCGGCCAGGGATACCTCGCCAGCGCCTCCTGCACCCGCTCGCAGACGACCACCGGCGGGCGGTGGTAGGCCTCGGCCGCCAATTGCAGAAAGTGGTCCAAAAGGACCGGCACGTCTTCCGGGCGCTGGCGAAGCGGGGGCAACACGATGCGGACGATGTTCAGGCGGTGATAGAGATCCCGCCGAAACGTGCCCCGCCGCACCATCTCGGCCAGGTTGTGGTTGGTTGCGGCGACGAAGCGGGCATCGACCTTCACCGGGACAGGCTTGCCCACCGGCATCACCTCCTGCTCCTGCAGGGCGCGGAGCAGCTTCGGTTGCAGCGACAGCGGGATTTCGCTGACCTCGTCCAGAAAGACCGTCCCCCCGTCGGCGGTGCGGATCACCCCCAACATGCTCTGCTCGGCCCCGGTGAACGCGCCGCGGACATGGCCGAAGAACTGGCTCTCGAAGAGGCTCTCGCTGATGCCGGCACAGTTGACGGGGATAAAGGGCTGGTCCGCCCGCCGGCTCTGCGCGCAGATTCGCCGCGCGATCAATTCCTTGCCCGTGCCGCTCTCGCCCTCGATCAGCACACAGCAGTCGCTCGCCGCGACCTGCTCGACCAGATGCAAGACGTCCTGAAGCGCCTTCGAAACGCCGACAAACAGAGGCACGCCGGCGGAAGAGAACTTCGCTGCGCTCATACGTCCTTTACCTTCGGCCGTCGCGGCATACGCCGAGGCCCCCGGCGATGGTCGTCCATCCCCGTGCACCCCCATCACAACGGCCGGAAACGCTGCCTCCCTGGTTGGGTTAGCATCGCCACTAGCTTGGGCAAGAACAGTAACTTTAGCATAATCAATCTAGCCGTTTCGTCAACGAGTTTAAATGGAGAATCTCGCCATAACCCCTCCGCTTGCGAGTCCGATACCGTCCGCAAGACTAGGCGATGCGGGAAAAAGGGGAGAGTCCCCCTGTTTCCCTGCTACTCGATCCACCCCCCTCCCAGCACTCGCTCCCCCTGGTAGCAAACCGCTGCCTGACCTGGCGCAACCCCATAGCAAACCTCGGAGAACGTGATTCGAAATCGGTCCGCCGGGAGGATCTCGACCGCTGCCTCGACGGGGGCGCTGCGGTAACGAATCTTGACCTGGGCACTAAAGCTTCGGCCGTGCGACGCCTCGCACCCGTCCACAGCAGGGCCGGCCAGCCAGTTGGCCCCGGCGGCCATCAACTCGCGGGTGGCCAACTCCGCGCGGGTCCCCACAACGACCCGGCGGGTCGCCGGTTCCAACCGGACCACATACTGCCGTTGGCCGAAGGCGATGCGAAGCCCCTTCCGCTGCCCGACCGTGTACCGCTCCAGCCCGTCGTGGCGGCCGACGACGGTCCCGTCTGTCGTGACGATCTCGCCCGAGGAGTCCGTCCCCGGGCAGTACTGGCGGACGAAGCGGGCGTGGTCCCGGTCGGGGATGAAGCAGATTTCCTGGCTGTCGGGTTTTTCGGCCACATGCCCCAGGCCGAGCCGGCCGGCAATCCTGCGAATCTCCTCTTTGCGATGCTCGCCCACGGGAAACAGCAGCCGCGGCAGCCGCTCCCTGGGTATCCCCCAGAGAACGTAGGACTGGTCCTTGCCCGGGTCGCGGCCGCACAGCAGCGCCGGTCGGCCGTCTTCGCCCGTGGCCAGCCGGGCATAGTGCCCGGTGGCGACCCGCTCGGCGTCCACGCTGTCGGCGTATTGGAAGAGCTTGCCGAACTTCAGCCAGGTATTGCAAACGATACAGGGGTTGGGGGTCCGGCCCGCCGCGTATTCGGCGACGAAGTAGCGAATGATCCGCTCGAACGGCTCGTGGAAATCGACGGCGTAGAAAGGGATGTCGAGCCGCTGGGCGACGCGGCGGGCGTCGGCAGCGTCGGCGGCGCTGCAACAGCCCGGCTTGCCCGCAGCCCGCGCCGGCGTGCGGCAGGCGGGCGCCCTCTGGGTGGGCACGGCTTGCCCATGCCGCATGAACAGCCCGATCACCTCGTGCCCCGCCTCGCGCAGCAGCCAGGCGGCCACGCTGCTGTCCACCCCGCCCGACATGGCTAAGACGACGCGCGACATGGGAGGGATTGGGGATTGGGAATTAGGGAACGAAGTCTAGCGGGCGGGCGCCGGCGGGTACCATCGGGCACCGACGGGGTACTCGCTTGCGGGTCGCGTTGGTCGGCATGGCCTGGTCCGGCGCTTGGATTCGCGGCCGGCCGGCATTGTGCAGCGGAGCCGGCGCGAACTCGTGTTCCCAGCGCCGCTGGTGGGCGTTCGACGACGCCGGCGTCACCGCCCGCCTCGCGGCTTGGCTTTCGATCGCCGCTTGAGGATCGCCACGAGGCTGCGAAGCGATTCATTGACCGAATCGTGGTCGGGGAAATACTCCGCCACGTCGGGGTCGATAACTACGACGTTCGCGCCCTCGGCGTAGCGTTTCGCGTACTTGCCACGGACCCCTCCGCGGAAGTCATATTCTTCCAACATATCAGGGTCCTTGCGCGTCTTCTTCATAGCGCGTTCTCTCTTTTCTCGTGGCGAGTCGGGCACTAATGATACGGATCCAGCCACCCCTCTCTGTGTGGACAACTACCAGTAGTCTATTGCCATACGAGCAGCCGGTCAAGACAAAGCGGTCTTCGTCTTCCGAGTGGAGTGGGTCGCTGATCGTGATCGACAGAGGATCGTGAAACGCCGTACCGGCCTCTTCGAAGGAGACGCCCTGCTTGGCGATGTTACTCTGCGCCTTCTTGGGGTCCCACTCAAACAGCAGTGCCACAATGGCGTGCCTTTCCCTTCTCGTTTCTCGCTCGTTGCCAGCGTTGCCAACGGGCTAAATTATACGGCGAATTGCGGAAAGCAGCCATCCACGTCGGTCAGCCACCGGCTTTCACGGAACTCGCCTTTCCCCCGCGGCCGGGGACGGATAGAATAAGTCGTTGGTTAAGCAGATGCCGGCGGACGGGAGCCAATCATGGAGCGCGAATTCGTCGATCGGTCGGAGGCCATTCAGCGGCGGATTCTCCAGCTCCGGGACTCCCTTTGATCTGGCGGGCAAGAAGTCCGAGATTGCGGCCATCGAGCAGCGCATGGGCCAGCAAGACTTCTGGGACCAGCGCGAAAAAGCCCAGGAGTTCGTGGCCCGGCTCAAAGCGCTGATGGCCCTGACCAGGCCGCTGGACGAGGCCTGGAAGGCCGCCGAGGACGTCTCGGCAATGGTCGCCATGGCCGACGAAGACGAGGAAATGGCCGCGGCGGTCCCCGGCGAGGTCCAGCGGCTGGAGAAGGTGGTCGCCGGCCTGGAAGTGCAATCGCTCTTGAGCGGGCCGCTGGACGGCAATGCGGCGCTGGTGACCATCAATGCCCGCGACGGCGGTACCGACGCCAACGATTGGGCCGAAATGCTCTTGCGGATGTACCTGAGCTGGGCCAAGGACCACGACTACCAGACCGAGATCCTGGATCGCCAGGAAAACGAGGAGGCGGGCATCAATAGTGCCACGATCGCGGTCCGCGGGCCAATGGCCTACGGGTATCTGAAGGGCGAGTCGGGCATGCACCGCCTCGTGCGGATCAGCCCCTTCAATGCCGAGCGCAAGCGGCAGACGAGCTTCGCCGCCGTGGACGTCTCGCCCGAGGTCTCCGAAGAAATCAAGATCGAAATCCGCGACGAGGACCTGGAGGAGCAGGCGATCCGCTCCAGCGGTCCGGGCGGCCAGCACGTGAACAAGACCTCCAGCGCGATCCGGCTCCGCCACCTGCCCACCGGGATCGTCGTGCACTGCCAGGCGGAGCGGAGCCAACACAAGAACCGGTCCATCGCTTTGGGGATGCTGCGTGCCCGGCTGGCCCGCATCGAGGAAGAAAGACGCGAGGCCCAGCAGGCCGCCAAGTACACGCAGATGCCCAAGGTCGGTTTCGGTTCGCAGATCCGCAGCTACTTCCTGCACCCGGAGCAGCGGGTGAAGGACTCCCGCACCGGCTACCTGGAGTCCAGCTTCCACAGCGTGCTGGACGGCCACATCCAGGGCTTCCTGGACGCCTACCTCCGCTACCGGGTGAAAGGCGAAACACAGGGCGGCGGGAAGGAGAAGGACGAGTAGTCACTCGAACACGTGCGGCACGAAGCGGCTGAGGTTGCCGGTGATGAGGTTCTCGTCCTCGCGGATTCCGATCCCGCATGCCCAGCCGTTGACGATCCAACTGCCCACCACCGGGAAGTATTTCCCGTCGAAACGCGGCAGGGGCCAGAGCGCCTGGTAGACCGCCGGACCGTCGTAGGGACCGGGCGTCTCGAGGAACAGCTTGCCGTGCTCGAAGATCTGGATGTTCGCCCCCTCGCGGCCCAGGATCGGCTTCTTGACGTAGTCGCCCCCGGCCAGCGGTTCCAGCGAAGTTTCCAGCAGGTACGGGCTCTCGGGGTAAAGCTCCCACAGCACCGCCAGGATCGCCTTGTTGCTTAACAGGGCCTTCCAGGGCGGCTCGAACCACCGGCAGCCGCCCGCCGGCAGGTGCGGCCCAAAAGTGTCACGTTGCATCCACTCCCAGGGATAGAGCTTGAAGCACAGGCGGATGGCGCTTTCGCGCGGGTCGGTGAAGACCTGGCGCCCGGCGTGCCAGCCGATCTGCTCGACGTCGAGGTAGGCCGTGTCGAAGCCCGCCTGCATGGCCACGTCGCGCAGGTAGCTCACGGTCATGTAATCTTCCAGGCAGTCCGCCATCGCGGTGAAGTAGAACCGTTCGCCGTTCTCGGCCCGCAGGGTGCGGAAGATTTCCAGGAGCCGCTCGTGGATGGAGTTGAACTGTTGGGTCTCGGGAAAACAGTCCTTGAGCCAGAACCACTGGATGACGGCCGCCTCCAAGAGCGCGGTTGGCGTGTCGGCGTTGTACTCCAACAGCTTCGGCTGGAGCTGGCCGTCGAAGGCCAGGTCGAAACGGCCGTAAATGGTGTGCTCGTCCTGGTCCCAGGAGCGACGGATGAAATCGCGGTACGGCGCGGGGATCAGGAAGCGGTCCCAGAGGTCATGGTTCAGCACGTGCTGGACCGCGGCCAGGCACATCTTGTCCAGCGTGTACGTGGCCGCCTCCAGCACGTCGATCTCGGAGGCGGTGAAGCGGTAGCACGCGCTCTCGTCCCAGTAGGGCACTCCGTCGGCCGTATGGTAGTACATTCCCTGGGATTCAACGGTCTTCTGCCAATTGGCGCGGGGCTGGCATGACTGGCGGAGCATCAGGAGCCGGCTCCGTGTCCGGAACCGCCGAAACCGCCGCGGGCCGACCCGCCGGGGCTGTGGGCGGTGCCCGAGTGGCCCCAGCCGCTGCCTCCCCCACCGCCCGACCAGCCCCAGCCATGGTAGCCGCCGTGATAGGACCCGCCGGGGCTACTCCGGTACGGCCCACTGGTGGCTGTCCCGCCGGACGTGTCCTCCTGGTCCCCGCTCTCCGGACCCTCGATCGGCGAGCAGCCGAACAGCGCCAGGGAGGAGCTCACCAGCACCAGGGCGATGTGTTGGGTCAGTCGGTTCACTGAATCACGTGGGCGACGATGTAGGCGATGCCCAACAGCAGCGCGGCCATGACGATGGCCACTGCCACGTTCTTCTCGTTGAGTTCCTTCTGAAGGTGGATCTGCGGATGGATCCGATCGAACAGCCAATAACCCAGCAGCAGCAAGAGGATCCCGATCACGCCGTAAACTACGGCCAGCAGCGTTCCGGGCCAGAGGTTGGGCCCCGCCGAGTTCACCAGGTCGGCCATGAGTGCAATCATGCGCAGCAGCCTTTCGCAAAGAATTCTAAGGGTCGGTGCCCGGCGAATAAATCACGCCGGCCGGTGCGAATATATCAAACCGGAGGGGTTTGACAATCGTTTCCCCCGCCGGGATGATTAGGAAGGGCCGGCGGGCTTGTGGTGCAGGCGTCTCGCCTGCCCCGAGCGATGGTGCGGTGAACTACCGCAGGCGGGACGCCTGCACCACAAATCTCGGCACGGGACTCGCGCTGGCTCAGACGGCAGCAACTCCTTTTGCGGCAACGAGTTTGGACCAGAGCAAACCCGCCGGGAACTCCGGCGGCCCGCGGCGCGTCTTAAGCATGTGAGTCGCTTGTGAACGACGATGCCCAATTGATCGACCGGACCCTCGCAGGGCAATCGGCTGCGTTCGGACAACTGGTCGAAAAGTACCAGGACCGACTGTACAACACCGTCGTCCACGTGGTGGGCAACGCGGAGGACGCCAAGGATGTCGTGCAGGAGGCCTTTGTCCAAGCGTTCCTGAAGTTGGCGTCGTTCCAGGGGGCCAGCGCGTTTTACACCTGGCTGTACCGCATCGCCTTCAACGTGGCCGCCACCCACCGGCGGCAGCGGCGGGCGATGTGGGCGGCCGAGCAAGCCCGACAGAGAGACGGCAGTCCGCCCGGCGCGGCGCAAGGCCCAAGCCGGCGGATCGAGCAGGAAGAGTGCCGCCGCCAGGTCCGCTGCGCTATCGGCCGGCTCGGCGAAGAGTACCGTGCCGTGCTCGTGTTGCGCGAGATCGACGGTTGTTGTTATGAAACCATCGCGGAGGTGCTCGAAGTGCCCATCGGCACGGTTCGCAGCCGGCTGCACCGCGCCCGGCTGCAGTTGCGGGAGGAATTGAGAGAGGTCTTGGCGGTCGAACCATGAACGTCCCCGAATCCGAACTGCTGAGCGCGTATCTCGACGGCGAAGTGACGGCCGCCGAGCAGGCGCGGGCGGAGGAGCTGCTGGCCGCCGACCCGCAGGCCCGCCGCTTCGTCGACTCTCTCCGCGCCCTGCGGGTGAGATTCCAGGACTTGCCGCTCGAGAAGCTCGACGAAAACCTGAGCCAGCGAATCCTGGCGGCGGCCGAGGACCGCAGCCGTTCCGCCGCCGCTGCCCGCCCGGCGCCGGCCGAGCAGCCCTGGTGGCGCGAGCATAGTTGGCGCGGGATGTTCAGCCGTCGGGCGCTGGTTTGGTCGGGCCTGGCGGTGGCCATCGCCGCGATGATTGCCATCAACGAGTCGCAGCAGCCCAAGCCGCACGCCGGCCGGGACATGGCACGGGCCCCCGAGCGGGCCCCCGCACCCGCCGCCCAGCCGCCAACGATGGATGATCTCGCCAGGGCCCCCGAGGGCGCCCGCCGCTGGGATGAGCCCCCGGAGCTCCGCCCCCTCGGCCCCAGCCGAGGTGCTGCCGCAGGCGGCCCGCCCAGTGCGGTTGCAAAGCCGTCTGCACTCGCCAACAAGCTTGCAAAATCCGAAGGGAAGTCCTCCGCACTCGCCCGCGAGGTTGCGAAGTCCGAAATGAAGCCCCTCGCCCTGGCCGGCAAGGATGCGGAATCCGAACAAGAGCGTGCTGCAGTCGCCAGTGAGGTTGAGGGCTCCAAGGAAAAGTCCTCTGACGCCGGCGATCAGGTTGCGGGCTTCAAGGAAAAACCCTCTGCGCTCGGCGATAAAGTCGCGGGACCCGCGGCGTCCATAGAAAAGCCTGTTGCGCCCGCCGACGAGGCTGCAAAGTTCAAGAGCGATGGTCGCTTGGCCGAGGTCGCGGCGGCCGAAATGAAAAAGGCGCAAACGGCCCCGGCGCCCGGCGCGGGAGGCACGAATCTCCGGTTGCATGACCAGCCCGACAAGCCCGCGGCGACCGACCTGGCTCTCGGTTCGATCGATTCGGACCGGAGAAAAGGCCGCGGCGCCGCCGCGGACAAGATTGCAGGCAGGATCGAGGAGGCCGCCAAGCCGGGGGCCGGGCCACGGCCGCCGGCCGCCCCGCCGGGGTCGCAGCCGCCCAGGCCGGACTTGGGCAGCGTGGCACGCATGTCCGGGACACCGCGAGGGCAGACAGAAGCGGGCCTTGACATGAAGGTCGCCGGCCCCGTCTCAGGCCCGCTGGAACTGCCGCTGGCGACCGCGCCGGCCGCCCCGGCACCGTCCGCCGCGCCACGACCGCTGGCCGAGGCGAAGCAACAGCAGGCGGCCGGCCAAGGAACTCCCGTCCCGGTACCCGGCGCGGTGGCCGGCGGAACGGTCGGCGGAATGGGCGGCGGGAAGGCGACATTCGGTTACAGCCGGGCGGCCAAACGGCCCGGCCCGGCTCCGCCGCAGGCCATGATCGTCGAGTGCCAGGTCGGCCCCGAGGCCGTGCGGACCCGCGCCCTGGAAGACCTCTTGGCCCGCAACGGGCTGAACTTCCGCCACGGTCCTTTGCCCAAGCAGTTCCCGCAGGCCTCCGCCGTGTACGAGGTCGATGCGACACCGGCGCAGGTCGGGCTGGTGCTGGCCCAGATCGCGCAGAACTCGGCGACCTTCCATTCCTGTACCATCCAGTCGCTTGCCGTCGCGGCCAACCGCGAGGCGGCTGACCTCGACGCCCTGCGGAAGTCGCTGGGTGCGACCCAGTACGCCGCGCCGTCCGGCGACCAGTATCGGGGAGAGAGCGGTGCCACCCGGCTGGAGACCGAATCGTCCAACGGGAGCAATCACGCCGGCCAGGGCCACGGCACGCTCGGCGGGGTCCTGCTGCAAGAGGAGAGGCTGAGGCGCGAGAAGACGGCCGGTGAACAGCCCGCCGCACCACAACATGCCGAGGGCCGGGCGGGCGCCGGCGGCCAGGGCGCCGTGCCGAGCGAGCCGCAACCGGAAATGCCCGCGGCGTCGCGCCGCGCGCTGGACAAGCAGGAGCAAGCCGTCAAGGATCAAGCCCCCGCCCTGGCCAAGGGGCTGGGAACGAGCAACGGCGAGGAATCTGCGAAGGGCGGGGGCGGGGGACCGGCCCCGCCGGCCTACCGGGTCGTCTTCGTCCTGCGGGTAGTCGATTGCGTCCCGGCAGCGTCCGCCGCTGCGCCACCGTCCCCGGCCAAGCCCCCCGCGCCGGCCGCCAAGCCCGCCGCGCCCTGATCCTCACCGGGCCGGGGAAAATGCCTCGCCCATAAACGCCTCTTTGCCCCGCGCTGGGACCCCATTGCCGCAATTACACCGGAAGCCGCGCGCCCTGAGAAGTTGACATTGAAGCTTTGCCCCTGCCAGCGTCGCGAAACCCGCTTTCGAGGCCAGCGATGCTTGCCACCCCATGCCGCGGGGGGTAAGATGGCGCCAGTTTTGCATCAGGCGCGAGGACGTGAGCGCGAAAGGCGGAAACAGCTCCCGGCACGAACGGCGCCTTCTCGTCCCCAAATGTTAAACCGGATGGTCCAGAGCATCCACCTTCCATATCAATTATGACCCGCGACGAGTACCTGCGATTTCGACGACCCTACCAAAGAGCACTCCAACAATTGCGGTTGGAGCTGAAATTCTTTCTTCAAGACGTGCGCGGAATCAATGTCCACGAAGTTTCTTCCCGGCTGAAATCCTACAAGAGTGCCACTAGGAAGTGCCGGCCTAACCTCCCCATCGCCGATATGCAGGACATTGCCGGCCTACGCATTGTTGCCGCCACTACAACTGAGGTGGACACCATTGCTCGATTCTTCTCTCGAAAAGCCGATTCTAAGGACCTGGCAATAACCACCGATGAACGCATCGCGAGACCCGACGGATACAGGGCGCGCCATCTCGTGGTTGAATTCGATGGTCACTACACGCGATCTATGTACCCCACACGCGTGGAAGTCCAATTGCAAACGATCATGCAGAGCGCCTTTAACTTCATCTCGCGCGCCTGGGTTTATAAAAGAGACCTCTGTTTCCCGAAGCCCTGGGGAAAGGAATTTCGTCAGGTCTCGGCCGTTCTTGCGCGCTTGGACGCGCGCATTACAAAACTACAAACCGAGGTACTCGACTCGTCAGCACGGTCTGGCCCAAACGAGCCCTTGACGCCATTTTCCTATCAACGAATCGTCGCGGAAGTGTTCTCAGAAATGGTAGAACTCAATAATGCCGTTGATTCTGTGCGATTCCTAATAGACGTCCAATGTGACACTAACTCCAAGTTGAGAGCGTTCCTCGGCCGTGAAGATATTCTTGACCTCAGGAACCGATTTCTTAAATTGGGCAGCGAGAAGGAGCAGTCTGTGGTGCAGATCGTCACCGAAATGCCGACGCACGAGTTTTTCCTCACTTTTGGTGTTCGGATCGAAGCAACCGAGCATCTATTACAATCTCTGAAAGGGACGTAGCTCGGGCTTCGCGTGTTCTGACGGTGTATTCCCGGCGATCCGCTGCGGGATTCGCCGTGGCCTTGTCGCTGTTCTTCATTGGAGCGCTCGTTATTTGGCGTGATCAGGGTTGACTTTCATTTTCAGCTTTGTCGGTGCTGCCGGTCAGGGGCTTCTAACATGACACTGGACATCATCGAGAACAGCGGGCCGGACAACCTTCGCGATACGCTCAAGTCGCAACTTGCACGCGCCTCCGAGGTCTCCATCGCCGTGGCCTTCGTTACGGAGGCGGGCCTTAATGAAA
>Ga0181527_1002366_pt1 | contig 17884 bp, 18 predicted proteins | sample PEATcosm2014_Bin_30_FD_119762 | JGI IMG/M metagenome (GOLD analysis project Ga0181527, IMG submission 119762) | Peatland microbial communities from MTU Mesocosm Facility, Houghton, MI, USA - PEATcosm2014_Bin06_60_metaG | ecosystem: Environmental > Terrestrial > Soil > Wetlands > Peat | place...
AGCGCGAACAGGCTGACGCGGTTGATCGTATAGCCCATCATCCACGAGGCGAACATCGTCAGCAGAATGGTCGTCGGGATGATGACGAAGACGACGACGCCCTCGCGCCAGCCAACCATCAACACGATGAGAGCGACGATGGAAAGAGTGGCGAGCGCGAGATGAAACAGCAACTCGTTCGCCTTTTCGGTCGCCGTCTCGCCGTAATTGCGCGTGACGGAGATTTCGAGATCGTCCGGAACGATGCGGCCCTTGGCCATTTCGAGCCGGTTCAGGATTTCGGCCGCCATCACGACGGCGTTGGCGCCTTTGCGCTTGGCTATGGCGATGCTCACCGCCGGGCGCTTTTCCAGCGTCCCCGTCGCATTGCGGGTCATTGTCCAACCGAAGTGCTCCGGCTCCGCCGCGCCGACGCGCACGTCGGCCACGTCCTTCACATAGACCGGACGGCCATCCCGCGAGGTAAGGAGCAATAGACCGATGTCCGGGACGCCTTGCAAAGTTTGGCCGGCGACCACCGGCAGGGAACGATCCAGATCACGGAAAGCCCCGACAAGAAATGACCGATTGGCGTTGGTCAATTTATCGACGAGTTGGTTCAGGGTGATTCCATAGAGCGACAGGCGGCCGGGGTCGGGCTCGACTCTGATCTGATTCGGAGCCCCGCCGACGATGTAACTGCCGCCGACATTATCGACCTTGGTTAGATCGTGCTGAAGCTCCTCGGCCACTTGATAGAGGCCGTTGTCGGTCCAGGCCGCCGCGCGCTCCGGCTTCGCCGCTAGCGTCAACACAACGATCGCGACATCGTCGATACCGCGTCCCACTATAAGCGGCTCACGAATCCCCTTGGGCAGTTCTGCGATATGGCTTCTGATCTTGTCGTGCACGCGTAATACGGCATTGTCTTGTGGCGTGCCGACGAAGAAGCGCGCTGTCACCATGACATTGTCGTCCTGCGTCAGCGAATAGACGTGTTCGACTCCGTTGATGCCCTTGATGATATCTTCTAGCGGACGCGTCACGAGTTCGATGGCGTCCTCGGCCTTATAGCCGTTGGTCGACACGATAATATCGACCATCGGAACGGAAATCTGCGGCTCCTCCTCGCGCGGCAGCGCTTGCAGGGCGATCAGGCCGACGAGCAAGGCGGCCAGCAACAGCAGCGGCGTCAGCGGCGACGCGATGAAGGCGCGCGTGAGAGCGCCGGAAAAGCCAAGCTTCATGGCGTCACCACGACGTCGCCGTCATGCAGGCCAGAGAGAATTTCGACGCCTTCCGCGCGTTGTTCGCCCGTCTGCACCGCGATCTCGGCGCCCGATTTCAGGCGAATGAAATCGACCCCCGCGCGCCGATAGACGGCCTCGCGCGGCGTGACGATCGCGTCGCGCCGTCCGGTGGTCACATAGACGCGCGTGCGCTCTCCGACGAAATAATTGCCGAGCCCTTCGACATCGACGTCGGCGATGACGCGCCCACCCTGTATCTCCGGATAGACAATCCGCACGACGCCCTCCTTGCGCGCGGCGCTCGTCTCGTCGCGCGACCCGCGCTCGCCGATCTGGACGCGATCTCCCGCGCGCATGAATCGCGCGTGCCGCTCTGGCAATTGCATGCGAAGAATGTAACGATCCTGGGCGATCGTCGCGATCGTCTCGCCCGGCATGACGACGCGACCGATGGAGACGGGGATCGATAGAACGCGTCCCGGTCCCGGCGCCAGAACGGCGCCCTCCGCCGCCTGTTGTTCGATTACGCCGCGGTCCGATTTCATCGCCGCGAAATTGCGTTCGGCGACATCGAGCGTGGTTTTCGCCTGGTCGAAAACAACCTTTGTCGTCACGCCGCGCTCCAGCAAATCCCGCGCGCGATCGAAATCGGCTTTCGCCTTGTCGCGCTGCGCCTGCTGCGAGCGAATGCGTTGATCGAGCGCTTGCATCTGCAAATACAGCTTTTGATCCGCCACGGACGCTATCTCGGCGCCGGCCGTCACGACGTCTCCCTCCTTGATCTTGAGCTCTGCGACCGTGCCGCCAATGCGCGCCCGGGCAATAAGCTGATGAACGGGTTCGACGGTGGCGATCACGGCCTTGAGATCGTCGATCGGCGCGACATGAACGGTGATCTCCGCCGCTCCCAAACGGCTTGGCGCAAGGGCGCCCAGCGCCGCGAACGCAGCGACGCAGACAGACAATTGAAGCGAAAAACGCATTGCCTTCGATTCTCCCACGGAACGGCCTTGACACATATATGCGATATATATTAATTAGCAAGTATGAATTTACAGCGACTAGCTCCCAAGGCCGAGCAGGCGGAAGGCTTTCTCAAAGCCTTGGCCAATCGCCATCGGCTGATGATCTTGTGCGAACTGCACCAAGGAGAGGCGTCGGTCACGGCGCTTCGCCTGGCCGTCGGCCTTCCGCAATCCTCGCTTTCTCAGCATCTCGCGAGGCTGCGCGAGGACGAACTGGTCAAGACGCGGCGGCAATCGCAGGCGATCTTCTATTCCTTGGCCGACCCGCATGTGTCGCGAATGATCGGACTTCTTTACGAGCTCTACTGCGCCGAGGACTGCGCGCCGAAGGGGAAAAAGGGTCGACGCCCAGCGGGGGCGAAGGCCGCGTGTTCGTTCACCTCTGGAAAACGAAAGGATGCGCCGCATGAGCATTGATCGCATCGTCATGGCGTTCGCCGGCGCGATGATTCTCGCGAGCCTGGCGCTCTCGTTCATTTTGAGTCCGTGGTGGCTGCTGCTCGCCGGCTTTGTCGGGCTCAATCTTTTCCAAGCCGCTTTCACGGGTTTTTGTCCGCTCGCGCTCGCTTTGAAAAAACTCGGAGCAAAATCCGGCGCCGCGTTTTGAGGACCGAAATCATCACCGCCGGCGCCTTGCGCGTCGCTCTAGTTCCCAGGGAGGATGCAATGGTCACTAATGTCGGCGCCATCGATCGCGCCTTACGTATCATCGTCGGCCTCGTGCTGTTGGCCTATGCGCTCAAACTGGGTTTGCCGGATACCGGCTGGAATTGGGTGGGCTGGATCGGCGTCGTTCCCCTGTTTACGGCCTTGATCGGAAACTGTCCGCTTTACAGCCTTCTCGGTGTGAGCACCTGCCGGCTCAAGTGACGCCTTAGTTTCGCAGCCTAACCAAAACGCCGCGGACCAGCGCCTTGCGTCATGAAACCCGCGCGAAAGAGAGAAAGAGAGAGAGAAACGCCATGACCAAGATCGTCGTGCTGGGAGCAGGAATCGGCGGCGTGCCGATGGCTTTCGAGCTGAAGGAACTGCTCGGTAAGAGGGCCGAGATCACCGTTGTCTCGCAAACGGACTATTTTCAGTTCGTGCCGTCGAACCCTTGGGTCGCGGTCAATTGGCGCAAGCCAGGCGACGTAAAGGTGAGCCTTCCGGAAGTGTTCAAAAGGCTCAAGATCGGCTTCACCTGCGTCGGCGCCAAGCGCGTGAAGCCGGAACAAAACGCGGTTGAGTTGAACGACGGTTCGACGTTGCCATACGACTATCTCGTCATCGCGACAGGCCCGCATCTCGCCTTCGACGAGGTCGAGGGATTGGGGCCGAAGGCCCATACGCAATCCGTCTGTCACGTGGAGCACGCGGGAATCGCGGGAGAACGCTGGGAAGAATTCTGCAAGAATCCCGGCCCGATGGTCATTGGCGCGGTGCAGGGGGCATCCTGCTTTGGCCCCGCCTACGAATATGCGCTGACGGCGGTCGCCGATCTGCGCAAGCGCAAGATTCGCGACCGCGTGCCGATCACTTTCGTAACCGCCGAACCCTATATCGGCCATCTCGGCCTCGGCGGAGTCGGCGACACCAAGGGCATGCTCGAATCCGTGATGCGCGATCGCGACATCAAATGGGTGACAAACGCGAAAATCGAGCGCATCAACGCCGATTCGGTCGAGGCGACGGAATTCAACGAGGACGGATCGCAAAAGAAGACGCATAAGATCGCGTCGAAGTTCACGATGTTCCTTCCTGCTTTCCGCGGCGTCGACTGCCTTAGGGACGAGGATGGCAAATGGATCGAGGGTCTGACCAATCCGCGCGGCTTCGTGACCGTCGACAGAAAGCAGAGGAACGCTAAATACCCCAACATCTTTTCGGTCGGCGTCTGCGTCGCGCTTCCGCCATTCGAGCCGACGCCGGTGCCGGTGGGCATGCCCAAGACCGGTTACATGATCGAATCCATGTGCACGGCGGCCGCGCATAACATCCGCGATCTGATCGCCGGCAAGGAGCCGACGCACGAAGGTACTTGGAACGCGGTCTGTCTCGCGGATTTTGGCGATAACGGAATCATCTTTGTCGCCCAGCCGCAAATCCCCCCGCGCAATATCAACTGGTCGGCCCAAGGCTATTGGGTGCATCTGGCGAAAGTGGCCTATGAGAAGTATTTCATGCGCAAGGTTCGCCGGGGGCATTGCGAGCCGGTCTACGAGCGTGTCATCATGAAAGCGCTCGGAATCGTCCGTTTGCGCTCCGGCACGAACGCCTAGCTGATATCGAGGAGGACGCCCCATCATGAGCTTCTGCATCGCAAAGACGACAAATGGCGACTTCGACGCAATTGTGTCGCGAGTGATAGAGAAATTGAAGGCCGAAGGCTTTGGCGTCCTCAGTGAGATCGACGTGGCGAACACGCTCAAGCAGAAGCTTGGCGTCGAGATGAAACGCTATCGAATTCTCGGCGCCTGCAATCCGGGTTTCGCGCACAAGGCGCTTGGCCTCGAGGATAAGATCGGCGTGATGCTGCCTTGCAACGTCGTCGTCCAGGAGAAGGACGGCGACCAAGTGGACGTCGCGGCCATTGATCCGCGCGTGGCGATGCGTGGAATCGGAAATCCCGCGCTCGCGGAGATCGCCGAGGAAGTCGCGGAGCGGCTTTCGCGGGTTGTCGAATCGATCTGAAGAGGCCAACGTGATGTAAGCGGGGCGTGATCCATTGAGACGCTGGCGTTCGATGACGTATTGGCTTGCGACGTCGCGCTGTCTCATGCGTCGCGCCGGCGGGCGCGGCCGCGTCTTTCCGTCGGGGCCGCGCGCTACCGCGTTAATTATATCGTTCATCGGATTCCCGGGCCAGGGCGCTGTCGCGGAAACCTTGAATTCCGCGTTGGCGAGAGCCTATTCCGGCAATCCGGAGATCAATCAACAACGCGCCGGCGTTCGGGCGCAGGACGAGGACACGACAAGCGCGCTTGCGGGAATGCGGCCGAAGGCGGGCGTCGCCGCTTCCATTGGACCCGAATTTTCCACCATCAAGATTCCCTCGGGCCGGACGCTGACCGGTCAACGCGCCTACTTCGCCGACGAATATTTGGGCAAGCCGCGTAGCGCGGCGCTTTCCGTTTCGCAGACCATTTTCGATGGCGGTCGCACACAGAACGCCGTCCGCCAGGCGCAGTCAGGCGTGTTCGCGGCTCGGGCGAACCTTGGCGCCAGCGAGCAGACCATCCTGCAAAACGGCGTCAACGCCTATATGGACGTGTTGCGCGATACGGCGATCCTTGCTCTGCGCAAGAACAACAACGCTGTATTAGAGGAGCAACTCAGGCATACGCGCGTTCGTTACCAGTTCGGGGAGGTGACCGCCGCGGACGTAGCGCAAGCTGAAGCCGCCTTGGCGCACGGGCGTTCGGAGTTCTCTTCCGCGCAGGCGGTTCTGCAAATGAGCGCGGCCACGTACCATCAAATCGTCGGTGTCGAACCCAACCGGCTGGAGCCCGCGGGCACGATTGAACAGCTGTTGCCCAAATCGATCAAAGACGCAATTTCCCTGGCGATCGTCGAGCATCCCGCGGTGGTGGCGGCGCTGCATCAAGTCGACGCGGCGGAGCACGCGGTAAAGCTGGCGGAAAGCGCTTTGGCGCCGACCTTGGCGCTGGGCGCGCAGGTTTCGCCGCAAGGGGATTCGTTCATGGGCTGGACGGGAACGAGGCAGTTTTCGGCTCTGGCGGCGGCGACGCTGAACGTCCCTCTGTATCAGGGTGGCTCAGAGTATGCGTCGATCCGCAAGGCCAAGGAGCAATTGAGCCAAGCGCGAATGGGCGCGGATGCGCAACGGGACAGCGTACGCAGGAGCGTTGTCTTCGCATATGCGCAATTGCAAGCGGCGAAAGCAGCGATCGTCTCGGGCCAGGCAGAGGTGACAGCTTCGGAAAAATCGCTCGCGGATGTGCGTGAGGAGGCGAAAGTCGGACAGCGGACAACGCTGGACATTCTCAACGCGCAACAGGCGCTGCTGAGCGCGCGGGTCAATCTTGTCGTCGCGCAACATGATCGCGTGGTTGCTTCCTTCGCCGCGCTTGCGGCGGTCGGTCGCCTGTCGGCGCGCGCCTTAAATCTGAACGTGGCGGAATATGATCCGACGATCCATTACGAGCAGGTCAAGGACAAATGGTTCGGTCTCGATACGCCGGACGGAAAATAAGCGGCTGACCGAGTTCGCCCTCGCAACTACGGACAGAGGCCATGCTCTCAAATTGGATTGACGAGCTTCCATCGTTGAAGGAACTCGATGAAGAGACGAAATCCGTGCTTCAACAGATGGCGACGCGCGTGACCCTGCCACGGGGAAAATTGGTTTTTCGCCCCGGCGATCCCTGCGTGCAATTTCCGCTCATCGCGTCCGGCTCGATAAGGGTTCAGCGCGTCACCGAGAGCGGTCGCGAAATCGTCCTCTATCGCGTCAGCGCGAACGAGACCTGCATATTGACGATCGCTTCTCTTCTGGCGACGGAATCATACGCAGCCGAAGCGATCGCGGAAACCGACGTGGTGGCCTATGTTCTGCGGGCAGGCCCGTTCAAGCAGCTCATGAATCAATCGAACGCCTTTAGAAGCCTGGTGTTTGACGGATATAGCCGTCGTATTATGGCGCTCATGTCGAAAATCGAGGAGCTTGTCTGCACGAGGGTCGACGTTCGGCTAGCGGAAAGGTTGTTGGAGCTGATGAGCGCGGACCGTCAAATCACGACCACGCAGCAAGCGCTCGCCGCCGATCTCGGCACGGCTCGCGAAGTGATCGGTCGCGCGCTCAACACGTTCGAGCGGTCCGGCTGGGTGAGCCTGTCGCGCGGGGCCATCGACGTGATCAATGCGAATGCTCTCACGGTGCTTATCGACGGCAAGCGAGACTAAGTCGCGGACGAATTTTCGACGACAGGGCATGAAAGAGCGGTCGATCGCGGATCGAGCTTCGATGTCACGGATGCGAAGCGCATCGAGACACGGAAGACGAACTCGCGATGGATCGGTCTCGCCGCGCCGAATCGCCGGGCGCGGCGTCGAAGACCGCATCGAACGGACGGCGGATGGAGAAAGCCATGATTCTCGCCTTGGTGTTCGTCGGCAGCATTTTGACGGCGGCTGGCGGTCTTTATTTCATCGACATAAAGTTCTGCGAGGATTGGTTCCAAGCGATGGTCATGGTGGCTGGAGGACTATTGATGGTCGCGGGCGGAGAAATCGCGGTCACCGGCTCCAGCACGTCTTTCTTCAAGGCCCAACAGGCGCGGACTTCGCTCTGCGAGCTGGAGGGGGAAAGCGCGCACCCAAACGAGCGGCGCGACGATTCGGAAGGGGTGATCTTCAAGCACATCGTCGGATGCATGAAGTCCGCCGGCTATGCATGGACGACCAGCCACATCCATTGCCGCGAGGCTCCCGTCGCGAGCAATCCGCTTTGTTATCTTCCGAGCGCGGCTTTCGCGCGAATAGTGACTTCCAGCCAAACGGCGTTCGAATGACGAAGCGTCTTGCGTCGTTGGGATTTGGGTGAAGAATGGACTATTATCGATTCGCGCGAAGCCTGTCGCCAATCGGCTTCGCGCGCTTTAATATAACTTGGAAGGCGGGCGGGCGCGTGATCAAAAGATCACTATCGCGGGACATCGGGGCGGCGCTCGCCTTCAAGGCCGTGGCGCTTACCCTCATTTATTTGCTGTTTTTCAGTGGATCTCGGGCGCCAGTCGTTACGCCGTCAGAGATGGCCGGCTTCCTTACGGATAGCGGCTGGGAGTCGAAACACCGATAGCCGACAGGAGAAGGCGATGCTTGATATCGATGTGGCGACGTTGTCGCGGCTTCAGTTCGCATTGACGGCGCTTTATCACTTTCTGTTCGTGCCGCTCACGCTTGGCCTTTCGCTGCTGCTCGCCATCATGGAGAGCGTCTATGTGATGACGGGCCGCGTGGTCTGGCGCGACGCGACGAAATTTTGGGGAACATTGTTCGGCATCAATTTCGCGATGGGCGTCGCCACCGGCGTGACCATGGAGTTTCAGTTCGGCACGAACTGGGCGCATTATTCCTATTATGTCGGCGATATTTTTGGCGTTCCGTTGGCGATTGAAGGGTTGATGGCCTTCTTTTTGGAGGCGACCTTCGTCGGCCTGTTCTTCTTCGGCTGGAAGAGGCTGAGCAGGGTTCAACATCTCGCGGTGACCTGGCTGGTCGCTCTGGGCAGCAATTTCTCGGCGCTGTGGATTCTCGTGGCCAACAGCTGGATGCTGAATCCGGTCGGCGCTCGTTTCAACCCGCAAACGATGCGCATGGAGCTCACCTCCTTCGCCGAGGTCTTGTTCAATCCGGTCGCGCAATCGAAATTCGTCCACACGGTCAGCGCCGGCTATGTGACGGGGGCGATGTTCGTGATGTCGATCGGCGCCTATTACATGTTGCGCGGGCGTCATGTCGGCGTCGCCAGACGATCCATCTCGGTGGCGGCGAGTTTTGGCCTCGCCTCGGCGCTCTCTGTCGTCGTGCTTGGCGACGAAAGCGGATACACGGCTGGTTTCAACCAGAAAATGAAAATCGCCGCGATCGAGGCCATGTGGGAGACGGAGCCGGCGCCCGCCTCCTTCACTCTGTTCGGCGTGCCGGATGTCGCGAGCGAGACGACGAAATATGGCGTGAAGATTCCTTGGGTGCTCGGACTGATCGCGACGCGCTCGATCGACACGCCGGTCGAAGGCATCAAGCCTCTCGTGGCGAACGCCGAGAAACGGATACGCGACGGTCTCCCCGCCTACGCCTGGCTAGAAAAAGAGGGCGGAGGGCCTGCCGCCGAGGTTCCCGCCGAACTCGAACCGTCGTTGCGCGACCTAGGCTACGCGTTTCTTCTGAAGCGCATCCGGCCCGATATCGAAAACGCGACAGACGCGCAAATTCACGACGCCGCGCTGTCGACGATCCCGGATGTCCCGGTGCTGTTCTGGTCCTTCCGGATCATGGTGGCGCTGGGGTTTTACTTTATCGCCCTGTTCGGCGCCTATTTCTATCTGGTGAGCAGCCGCGGCCAGATACAGCCGTGGTTCCGCAAATTGGCGATGTATAGTCTGCCGCTCCCGTGGGTCGCGGCGGAACTCGGCTGGATCGTCGCGGAATATGGTCGCCAGCCCTGGATTATCGACGGCGTTTTGCCGACGTTCCTCGGCGTTTCGAAGGTTCCGGCGAGCAATGTCTTGTTTAGCCTGTTGGGCTTCGTACTGTTCTATAGCGTGTTGGCGATCGTCGATGTCGCGCTGATCGTCAAATATGTCCGCATCGGGCCAAGCGCCGAGGACGATGGTTCGTTGAAACAACCCGTCCAGGCGGCGACAAACTAAAGGAAGCATCGCCATGCTGTTCGACTATGGAACCCTGCGCATCATATGGTGGGCGCTGCTTGGCGTGCTGCTGATCGCCTTCGCCATCATGGACGGCTTCGATCTTGGCGTCGCCATGCTATATCCTTTCGTTCCCCGGTCGGAAACCCAGCGCCGCGTGCTGCTCAACGTGATCGGACCTGTCTGGGAAGGCAATCAGGTCTGGTTCATTCTTGGCGGCGGCGCGATTTTCGCCGCTTGGCCGCTGCTCTACGCGGCGTCGTTTTCGGGTTTCTATCTCGCGATGATGCTTGTTCTCCTTGGCCTGATCTTGCGTCCGGTCGCGTTGACCTTTCGCGGCAAGATCGACTCTTCCGCCTGGCGGAGAAGCTGGGACGTCGCGTTTTTTATTTCCGGCATCGTCCCATCCCTGGTGTTCGGCGTCGCCTTCGGCAATCTTTTGCTCGGAACGCCGTTTCATTTCGACAATAGCTTGCGGCCCGAATACGAGGGCGACCTCCTCGGCCTTCTCAATCCTTTCGCCTTGCTGTGCGGCGGCGTGAGCGTCGCGATGCTGACAATGCAGGGCGCGAGTTTCTTGGCGTCGAAAAGCGAGGGCGAGGTCGCGCGGCGCGCGGCGATCTTCGGCGCTGTCGCGGCGCTCATCCTGGCCCTGCTGTTATCGATCGCCGGCGCTTGGGTCGCTCTGCGCATGGATGGGTTCGTCGTTCGGGGAGACATCGACCCGGCCGGCCCATCCAATCCGCTCTGGAAAAGCGTGACCAGAGAGGCGGGCGGGTGGCTTAACACCTATCGCCACGCCCCATCGAGCCTCGCGGCGCCGTTTTTCGCCTATTTGGGAGCCTTTGGAGCGGCCTTCGCGCTTGCCCTGGGCGCGGCGAGACTTGCGCTCATTTCGAGCAGCGCGGCGGTCGCCGGGGTGATCGCGACGGCGGGCTTCAGCCTGTTTCCGTTCCTGCTGCCGTCGTCGAGCCATCCCGATCACAGTCTGACGGTCTGGGACGCTTCGTCCAGTCCGATGACCTTGTCGCTCATGCTTGTCGCGACCCTGTTCTTTCTCCCGATCGTGCTCGTTTACACAAGCTGGGTGTTCCATGTCTTGCGCGGCCCGGTCACCGAGGCCGGGATCGAGCGCGGCGACGACTATCACTATTGAACCGAAGGAGAGCGTCGATGTGGTATTTTTCCTGGATCCTGGGACTGGGCCTCGCATGCGCCTTCGCGATCCTCAACGCGATGTGGCTCGAGCTGGAAGAACATAGCGAAGAGAAATAGGCGGAGAAGCGCGTGCGGACCAGAAGACAGGCTCTATCGCTGATCGGCGCGTTCCCCTTGATCGCGGGCTCGGCGCGCGGACAGGAGGAGCAGGAATATTCGCTGCGAGCCGACGACGGCGCGGCGATAAGAAATTTCCGTATTCCCGCCGAACTCGATCCCGCGGCTCTGCCCGGCGTCGTCTGGACCGGGGCCAAGGCGGGCGACGTCATTCTCTATGAGTTCTTCGACTATAACTGCGGCTTTTGCCGCAAGGCGGCCCGCGACTTGGACGCGATGCTCGGCGATGACAAAAATCTGCGCCTCGGCCTGATCAACAACGCCATTTTGTCGATTGGCTCGGTGCAGGCGGCCAAGGTTCAACAAGCGGTGCTGCGGCTGCAAGGGCCGCGCGCCGCCAGTGAGTTCCACGCCAGAATGTTCGGGAGACGCGGCCAGAGCGACGGCACCTCGGCGCTGGCCGTCGCGCGGGAAATGGGTCTCGATCCCAGGAGAGTCGAGGAAAGCGGCGACAGTCCCGCCGTGACGGCCGTATTGACGCGGCAGGCGAAGCTCGCGGCCAACCTCGGAATGATCGCGACTCCCTCCTTCGCCATCGCCGGCGTCGGTTTTTTGGGCTGGCCGGGCAAGACTTCGCTGCAAGGGATCGTCGCCAATGCGCGAAGATGCGATCATCCGGTTTGCGGCGCGTGATTTGACCGCCTCGGCTTGCAAGAGCGCGCGATCGGGGGCTACACTTCGAGCCATGCACGAGGTTTCGCCGAGGATTCTCTTCGCGGTCGCCGCGATATCAGCGGTTTGCGGGCCGGTCGCGGCCGCGCCGAAAGAGGATCCGCCCGTTATTTTGCAGCAGGACGGCGGCGGGAATTATGTCGAAATTCCCGGCGTCGGCCGTATTCCGACGCCACCCGGCGTAAAGCTGTTCCAGCCGCGCGGCGCCCGGAAATTTGGCGGCGACGACGACGAGATCGCGCCGGTCGCCCCAAAACCCGCTCCGCCGGCGGCGCCCAAGTCGCCCGAGCAAGCGCGCGCGGCCGCCTTGGACGATTTGCTCTCGCGGCTCAAGGACGCCGCCGACGAGCCGGAGGCCCTGGCCATTGGGGCCAAAATCCGGGGCCTCTTCGCGAGCGCCCCTTCCGAGACCTTGGCTTTGCTGAGCGACCGCGCGACGGCGGCCGAGCTTGGCGGCGCGCGACTGGCGGCGCAAGCCCTGCTCGATCATGTGATCGCGCTGGACCCTCGCTGGTCCGAAGGGTTTGTGCGCCGCGCCCGCGCCAGGGCCGCGCGCGGCGACGGAGCCGGAGCGCGCGAGGATCTCGAAGCCGCGCTGCGCCTGGAGCCCAGGCGCTTCGACGCGCTGGCCCTGCTTGGCGCGCTATTGGAGGAGGCGGGCGATAAGAAGGCCGCGCTGGACGCCTACAGGCGCGCGCTGGCGCTCGACCCGAAACGGGAAGCCTTGCAAAAAATCGAGGAGCGCCTGCGTCTCGATGTCGAAGGACGCGATATTTAGGGCCGCTTCGAGGGGAAAAGCCATGAGCGCGAACAATCCGCTTCCGAGGGAAGCGCTGGCCCAGCTCTTTACCGAAGCGCGCACGCACAATGGCTGGCGCGACAGGGAGGTTCCCGACGCGCTGCTGCGCGAGGCGGTGGATATTTCCAAATGGGGGCCGACGAGCGCCAATTGTTCGCCGCAGCGCATTGTCTTCGTGCGCTCGCGGGAGGCCAAGGCGCGGCTCGCTCCCGCGCTCGCGCCCGGCAATGTCGAGAAGACGATGGCGGCGCCGGCGACAGCGATACTCGCCTATGATCTCGCCTTCTTTGAAAATCTGCCGCGTCTGTTTCCGGCGGCGGACGCGCGCGCCTGGTTCGTCGGCAATCCGCCGTTGATCGAGGAAACGGCGTTCCGCAACGCCACGCTGCAAGCCGCCTATTTCATTCTCGCTCTTCGGGCTTTGGGGCTCGACGCGGGGCCGATGAGCGGGTTCGACAAAAGCGCCGTGGACGCCGAGTTCTTCCCCGGCGGCGGCGTGAAGTCGAATTTTCTGGTCAACATCGGCTATGGCGAACCCGCCAAGCTTTACCCGCGCGGTCCAAGACTCGCCTTCGACGAAATGGCGCGAATTTTGTGAACCGCGCGAACCCGCGGCGCTTTAGTCCCGCGCCACCAGAACCGAGCATTTGGCGTGACGCACGATGGTCTTGGCGTTGGAGCCGAGCAGATAGGTCGACATGCTCGGACGGTGCGACCCCACCACGATCAAATCCGCTCCCCAAGAGTCGGCCTCCGCCAGAACCTCGGGATAAACCGCTCCGAAACGCAGCGCCGTCGAGACCAGTTCCTTCGGATAGTCGATTTGCGCCGCCGCTTTCGCGAGTTCGCCCTCCGTGCTCTCGCGCAAACGTTCATCGAAATCTGCGGGCGCATATTCCATGAACGCCAGCGGCGTCAGGGACTGCACATAGATGAGCCGGATTTGCGCCTTGGCGATCTTCGCGATCTCGATGGTCGCGGCGATCCCCTTTTGTGTCATGGCCGGCTCGCTCAAGTCGATCGGCGTGAGAATTTTTTGATACAATTGCCCCTCCTTGAACTTCGCGGCGACCCCTCGCGATCCCCGCGACGAGCTTTAATTATATCCAATAATGACGACGCCCGCGGGGGCGCGGTCAGCTTTCTCGATCAGGCGCTCTTTTGCCGCACCTTTTCCTATCGATCATTGGACGGCCTTGGCGCGCAGCGCCTCCTGGATCGCCGCCAGCGCGGCGTCGATCGCATGCGCGTCGGGACCACCGGCCTGCGCGAGGTCCGGCCTTCCGCCGCCACCCTTGCCGCCCAATCTTTCGCTGGCAATGCGCACGAAGTCGACGGCGTTGAATTTAGCCGTGAGGTCGTCGGTGACGCCGACCACGACGCCCGCCTTGCCGTCCGCGGAGGCGTTGGCGATGGCGACGACGCCGGAGCCGACGAGTTTTTTGGCGTCGTCGACGAGGCTCTTGAGATCCTTCGCTTCGACGCCGCTGACGGCGCGAGAGAATAGCTTTACCCCGCCCACGTCGATGATCGGTTGGCTCGCGTCGCCGCCGCCGCCCATCGCGAGCTTGCGCTTGGCGTCCGCGAGCTCCCGCTCCAGCCGCTTGCGCTCATCGAGCAGCGTCGCGAGCCGCTCCGGCGCTTCTTCCAGCGGGGCGCGGACCAACGCGGCGATTTCGCGCAAGGCCTTGGATTGCGCGACGAGCTGGGTTCGCGCGCCTTCCGCCGTGCGCGCCTCGATCCGGCGCACGCCCGAGGCCACCGCGCTTTCCGAGACAATGTTGATGAGCCCGATGTCTCCAGTGCGCCCGACATGCGTGCCGCCGCACAACTCGACCGAAAAGGCCCGCGCGCCGGGGGTTTTGGCGCGTCCCATCGAGACGACGCGGACTTCATCGCCATATTTTTCGCCGAACAGCGCGCGAGCGCCGGTCGCGATCGCTTCCTCTTGCGCCATGAGGCGCGTCTCCACCGCCGCGTTGCCTTGCACGATCTCATTGCCAAGGCGTTCGACCTCGGCCAGCTCTTCTTCCGTCAACGGCTTGGGATGGGTGAAATCGAACCGTAGGCGGTCCGGCGTGACCAGGGAGCCCTTCTGCTGAACATGGTCGCCGACCACCTGGCGCAGCGCCTCGTGCAAGATATGCGTCGCCGAGTGATTGGCCCGCGTGGCCAGCCGACGCGCGTGATCGACCGCGAGCTCCAGCGTCTGCCCGAGCGCGATTTCGCCCTCATCGACCACGCCTTCGTGCACGATGATGTCGCCGAGCTTCTTTTGCGTGGCCTCGACGCGAAAACGCGCGCCTTTCGCGCGCAGCTCGCCAATGTCGCCGACCTGGCCGCCGGACTCGCCATAGAACGGCGTCTGATTGACGATCACCGCGCCGCGCTCTCCCGCTCTCAGCCAATCCGTTTGCGCGCGGTCCCGGATCAGAGCGGTTACGACGCCCTCGCTTTTTTCGGCGTCATAGCCGAGAAACTCCGTCGCGCCGACGCGCTCCTTGAGCGCATACCAAACGGCTTCGGTCGCCGTCTCGCCGCTGCCGGCCCAGGCCTTGCGCGCCTCGGCGCGCTGGCGCTCCATGGCGCGGTCGAAAGCCTCCTTGTCGACGCCGACCCCGCGCGGGCGCAAGGCGTCCTCCGTCAGATCGAGCGGGAAGCCGAAAGTGTCGTAAAGCTTGAAGGCCGTCTCGCCCGAAAACCGCGCGCCGGCGGAAAGGCCCGCGGTTTCCTCGTCGAGGATCGCGAGGCCGCGCGTCAGCGTGACGCGAAAGCGGGTTTCCTCGGTCAGCAGCGTGTCGCCGATCAAGGCTTCGGCGCGTTGCAATTCCGGATAGGCGGAGCCCATTTGCGCCACCAATGTCGGAACGAGACGCCACATCAAGGGATCCGCGGCGCCCAGCAATTGCGCGTGGCGCATCGCGCGGCGCATAATCCGGCGCAACACATAGCCCCGCCCTTCGTTCGAAGGCGTCACGCCGTCGGCGATCAGGAAGGAGCAGGCGCGCAGATGATCGGCGATGACGCGGTGGCTGGCCGCCTGGGGGCCGCTCGCGCTCACATTGGTCAGATCGGCGACGGCGCCGGTCAGGGCTCGAAAAAGATCGGTCTCGTAATTGGAGGCGACCCCCTGCAGCAGCGCCGCGATGCGTTCCAGCCCCATGCCGGTGTCGATCGACGGGCGCGGCAGCGGAACCCGCTCGCCGGGCGCGACCTGCTCATATTGCATGAAGACGAGATTCCAGAACTCCAGAAAGCGGTCGCCGTCCTGCTCCGGACTGCCGGGCGGTCCGCCCGCGAGCGCGTCGCCCTGGTCGTAGAAGATTTCGGAGCAGGGGCCGCAGGGGCCAAGGTCGCCCATGCTCCAGAAATTGTCGGAACTGTCGATGCGGATGATGCGCGATTCGGGAAAGCCGGCGATTTTCTTCCACAGGTCGAAGGCCGCGTCGTCGTCGTGATAAACCGTGACAAGCAGGCGGTCGATCGGCAGCTGGAATTCGCGGGTGATCAGATTCCACGCAAGTTCGATGGCGTCCTCCTTGAAATAGTCGCCAAAGGAAAAATTGCCGAGCATCTCGAAAAAAGTGTGATGCCGCGCGGTGTAGCCGACATTGTCGAGATCATTGTGCTTGCCGCCGGCGCGCACGCATTTTTGCGCGGAGGCCGCGCGCGTGCGGCGGCGCTTTTCGACGCCGGTGAAGGCGTTCTTGAACTGCACCATGCCCGCGTTGGTGAACATCAGCGTCGGATCATTGTGCGGGACGAGCGACGACGACGGGACGAGCTCATGATCGTGGCGCGCGAAATAATCGAGAAAAGCCGTACGGATTTGATTGACGCCGCTCATGATCTTCTTGGCTCGCTGTCGCTCTTGACGCTTGTATCGTCGCGGTTCTCGCTTCGGGCGGCGTCATCGCGCGCGCCGCCCGTCGCTATCTCCTTGCGATATGCCAGTTGGGCGAGGTTTCGGCAATGGGTAAGGGCGGCCGGGAGGCGGCGGCCTCCTATCGGGCGCGCTCGCGGACCGGACCCCGGGAAGAATATTGATGGGCGTTAACCATTTTGCCGGCGCGGCCCGCGTGGCCGCGCCGGAACGCGTTAGGGCGAGATTTCCAGCGCGGCCCTTTTAGGCCTCGCTCTCCGCTCCTTCGTCGTCCGCGGCGACGTCGAGAATCCGCTCGGCGATAATCCCGGCGTTCTCGCGGATCGCCTTTTCGATGCGAGCCGCCGCCTCGGGATTTGACTTCAGGAAGCTCTTGGCGTTTTCGCGGCCCTGACCGAGCCTCTGGCTGTCGTAGGAGAACCAGGAGCCGGATTTTTCCACGACGCCGGCCTTGACGCCGAGATCGATCAATTCGCCAAGCTTGGAGATGCCTTCGCCATACATAATGTCGAATTCGACCTGCTTGAACGGCGGCGCGACCTTGTTTTTGACCACCTTTACGCGGGTCTGGTTGCCGGTCACTTCCTCGCGGTCCTTGATCGCGCCGATCCGGCGGATGTCAAGGCGCACCGAGGCATAGAATTTCAGCGCGTTGCCGCCCGTCGTCGTTTCCGGCGAGCCGTACATCACGCCGATCTTCATGCGGATCTGATTGATAAAGATGACCAGCGTGTTGGAGCGTGAGATCGAGGCGGTCAGCTTGCGCAGCGCCTGGCTCATCAGCCGCGCCTGCAGGCCGGGCTGCACATCGCCCATTTCGCCCTCGATTTCGGCGCGCGGCGTCAGCGCCGCGACCGAATCGATCACCAGCACGTCGACCGCGCCCGAGCGCACCAGCGTGTCGGTGATCTCCAGCGCCTGCTCGCCGGTGTCCGGCTGCGAAATCAACAGATCGTCGAGCTGCACGCCGAGCTTGCGGGCGTAAATGGGGTCGAGAGCGTGTTCGGCGTCGACGAAGGCGCAGACGCCGCCGGCCTTCTGGGCTTCGGCGATGACATGCAGAGTCAGCGTGGTCTTGCCGGAGGATTCGGGGCCGTAAATCTCGACGACTCTTCCGCGCGGCAGGCCGCCGACGCCGAGCGCTATGTCGAGTCCGAGCGAGCCGGTCGAAACGGTCTCGATCTCCACGGCTTTCTGGTTCTTGCCGAGCCGCATGATCGAGCCCTTGCCGAAGGCGCGTTCGATCTGCGACAGGGCGGCGTCCAACGCCTTGGTTTTGTCCACGGACGATCCTTCCACGAGGCGGAGATTGGCTTGGCTCACGGCGAAATTCCTTCTGACACGGGTTAACCGGCCGGCGCAACGGCGGCGCGCGGGTTTAATCAAAAATGCCGCACAGCCCACATTGTGCATGCTTTGTTCTGTTCGCCAAGTTCTTTTTTTGTCGCGATTATATACTTTACTGAATAGCCCGCTAGGGTAGGTAAAATACTGCCCTTACGGGCAGTTTAGTTGTTGTTACAGGAACATCAACTTTTTAATTTGCATTTGTATCCGTACCGGGCTAT
>Ga0181527_1002367_pt1 | contig 17883 bp, 15 predicted proteins | sample PEATcosm2014_Bin_30_FD_119762 | JGI IMG/M metagenome (GOLD analysis project Ga0181527, IMG submission 119762) | Peatland microbial communities from MTU Mesocosm Facility, Houghton, MI, USA - PEATcosm2014_Bin06_60_metaG | ecosystem: Environmental > Terrestrial > Soil > Wetlands > Peat | place...
GCGACAATTCGAAAGCGGCTCGCGTTCGCGCTCGTCAAAACCCTGTATCAATGCCCATGCTGCAAAACGATCCTGCCAACGAACATCGCCTACCACAACAGTTCGTGACGCAGTAGAACTAGGCGCCTGTCTGCGTAAAAATTACGCTGTTGCCTAAAAAACGCTTGTCATCGGTCAAAATGCGCGTATCTAAGTATTGCCCAAATCGCACGTGCCTGTGGTCGTGTGTCGGTTGGTGGGGATCCGGACAAGAGGCCGGTTAACCACCCTTCAGAAAAACCGGCAGCCGGAGGCGAACCGGCGAACTCCGTCTGTACGGAGGATCGCGACTTAAAGCAACGACGGACCGGGCTTTTTCGTCTCTGTCGGCCCTCCAAAGGTCGGCTTACCGAAGAGGCTTGTCTTTCTTGCCGGGCGTGCGGACGGGACCAAACCCCCTTCCAAACGATGGCTATCCAGATGACCGTCATGCGCGTCATGCGTATGCCTGTTCTCTTTGGATCGCCTACGGCGCATCACCGGATCGCTGTCGCGCGGCTTGACGCGCGGCGTCGATCTTGAGGATCGCGGACTTAACGACGTTCGTCGCGTCTCCAACGCGCGCGAGCGAAGGACGTCCGCTGTCCGCCGAAGCCTGTATCTTGGCGCGGTTTCGCCCGCGCCCTTCGCTGGGGGATGCCGCGATGACCGATCGTATCCAGGAATTTCTGCGCGCGCGCCGTCTTGAAGGCCGCGACATTGGCCCGTGCCTCGTCGTCGATCTCGACGTCGTCCGCGACAATTATCGCGCCTTCGCCAAGGCGCTGCCCGACACGCGCGTCTTCTACGCGGTGAAGGCCAATCCCGCGCCGGAGGTGCTCTCGCTCCTGGCGACGCTGGGCTCTTGCTTCGACACGGCCTCGGTGGCCGAGATCGAAATGTCGCTGGCCGCCGGCGCGAGCCCCGACCGAATCAGCTTCGGCAATACGATCAAGAAGGAACGCGACATCGCTCGCGCCTATGCGCTGGGCGTGCGGCTGTTCGCGGTCGACTGCGAGGCCGAGGTCGAGAAGATCGCCCGGGCCGCGCCCGGCTCCAAGGTGTTCTGCCGCATTTTGTGCGACGGCGCCGGGGCCGAATGGCCGCTGTCGCGCAAATTCGGCTGCGCGCCGGAGATGGCGCCGCAGGTGCTGGAACACGCCCATGCGCTCGGCCTCGCCGCTCATGGCGTGTCGTTCCATGTCGGCTCGCAGCAGCGCAACCCGCGCATGTGGGACGGCGCGCTGGCGTCCGCGTCGGCGATTTTCCGCGAACTCGCGGAGCGCGGCATTCAGTTGCAGATGGTCAATCTCGGCGGCGGCTTCCCGACCAAATACCGGAGCAACGTGCCGGCGGTGAAAACTTACGGCAATGCGATCTTTCGCGCGCTGTCCAAGCATTTCGGCAACCGCATTCCCGAAACGATCATCGAGCCGGGGCGCGGCATGGTCGGCAACGCCGGCGTGATCGAGGCGGAAGTGGTGCTGATCTCGAGGAAGTCGCAAGAGGACACGCTGCGCTGGGTCTATCTCGACATCGGCAAGTTCAACGGCCTCGCCGAGACCACCGACGAGATGATTCGCTATCCGATCCGCACCGAGTTCGACGGCGACGCCGCCAGCCCTTGCGTGATCGCCGGGCCGAGCTGCGATTCGATCGACGTGCTCTACGAGAAGGAGCCGTATGAGCTTCCCGTGAGTCTCGAGATCGGCGCCAAGGTGCTGATCGAGGGAACGGGCGCCTATACGACGACCTATTCCTCGGTCTGCTTCAACGGCTTCGCGCCGCTGGAGTCATTCGTGATCTGAGCGATCTCCTCTCCCGTGAGCGGGAGAGGAAAAGCCTCGAAACCCTTCGTTCCACTTGTCCCGGCCGGCCGGCGCTGCTTACCCCAGCGCGCGGCGCGAGGGTCGCTTGTCTTCCGATGGAGGCAGTGATGACCTTTGATCTTGCCCTTCACGCCGCTCCCCGCGCGGCTTTCGCGCCCGGCGGCTTCGTCATCGACGACGAATCGCCGGACGATGTCTTCGCGCGCGAAAAGCTGCTCGACGCCTGTTTCGGGCCGGCGCGATTCCTCAAGACCTGCGAGAAGCTGCGCGCCGGGCGGCTTCCCGCGCGGGGCCTCGCGCTCGCGGCTCATGACGGCGCGCGGCTCGTCGCGACCTTGCGGCTGTGGCCGATCCAGGCCGGTCCGGGGCGCGCGGCGCTGCTGCTCGGGCCGCTGGCGGTGGCGAGCGATTATCGCTCGCTCGGCCTTGGCGCGGCGATGATCGAGACGGGTCTCGACCGGGCGCGCGCGAAAAATCACCGCGCCGTGCTGCTGGTCGGCGACGAGCCCTATTACCGGCGCTTCGGCTTCGAGCGGGCGCTGACCCAAGGCCTCGTCATGCCGGGATGGGTGGACGAGGCGCGTTTCCTCGGCAAGGAGCTGGCGCCGGGCGCGCTGCGCGGCGCTCAGGGACGCGTTGGCGCGGCGGGCGCGCGCGCGCCGCTCGAGGGCGAGGGGCCGCGCGCGCTCAGGGTGGCGGCGTAAGGCGGGCGCGCGAAGCCGCGCCCGGCAAAATTTCTGCTGCATCGCCGTTCTCCCATGCTATAGAGCGGCGCGACGCGCCGGCCGAAGGGTGTCCTTAGGGGCGCCCTTTTCTGCTATATGGGTTGCCGAAGATGGGCTGTAGCGCGTCCGAACGACGGCCGTCGCGGGCGTGGCGGAACTGGTAGACGCGCCGGATTTAGGTTCCGGTGACGCAAGTCGTGGGGGTTCGAGTCCCTCCGCCCGCACCAAGGCGCATCCGCCATTGAAAGGGCTTCGAGCGCTTCGGCGACGAGGAATTTGGACAAAATGCTCCGGCGCCGGAAGCCTGTTAAAGGCGGATGCGCCGATCGAAATTGACGTTGCAGAAGGCGAATGACATGCAAGTGACGCAAACCCTGTCCGAGGGCTTGAAACAGGAATTTAAGGTCGTGCTGCCGGCGGGCGATCTCGCCGCCAAGCTCGAGACTCAGCTCGCCGAGATGCGCGCCAAAGCCCAGATCAAGGGGTTCCGCCCCGGCAAGGCGCCGATCTCGCACCTCAAGAAGCTCTATGGCAAGAGCCTGATGAGCGAAGTGTTGCAGGAGGCCGTCAACGAGGCCAACCGCAAGATCGTCGACGACAACAAGCTCCGCATCGCCGCCGAGCCGAAGCTCGATTTCCCCGGCGGCCAGGACGAGGTCGAGAAGGCGCTTGAAGCGGCTGGCGATTTCTCCTTCGTCGTGACCTTCGAGACGCTGCCGAGCTTCGAACTCGGCTCCTTCGACGACATTTCGCTCGAACGTCCGATCGCGCCGGTCACCGACGAGGATGTCGAAAAGAGCGTTCAGGCCCTGGCCGACCGCGTTCGCGAATACGAGCCGAAGCCGGAAGGCGCCAAGGCCGAGAAGAACGACAAGCTGACCATCGACTTCACCGGCAAGCTCGATGGCGTCGCCTTCGAAGGCGGAACCGGCGGCGACGTCGATCTCGTTCTGGGCTCCGGCTCCTTCATCCCCGGCTTCGAGGAGCAGCTCGAAGGCGCGGCGGCGGGCGAGCAGCGCCTCGTCAAGGTGCGCTTCCCCGACGAATATTCGGCCAAGAATCTCGCCGGCAAGGACGCCGAATTCGACGTGACGGTCAAATCCGTCGCCGCCCCCAAGGCCACGGAGATCGACGACGAATTCGCCAAGAAATACGGCTTCGATTCGCTCGACGCGCTGAAGACGGCCGTGCGCGGCAATCTGGAGGCCGACTTCGACAAGGCCTCGCGCGACAAGTTCAAGCGCGCGCTGCTCGACGCGCTCGACGCCAGATATAAGTTCGAATTGCCGGCGAGCCTGGTCGAAAACGAGTTCGCGGGCATTTGGCGCGAATATGAAGCCGAGCGCAAGCGCGCCGGACAACCGGAGGCCGAGGCGGACAAAAGCGAGGACGAGACGCGCGCCGAATATCGCGCCATCGCCGAGCGTCGCGTGCGCCTGGGACTGGTGCTCGCCGAGATCGGCCAAAAGGCCGGCGTCACGGTCGAGGAAAAGGATCTCACCGACGCCGTGGTCGAACGCGCGCGGCAGTTCCCCGGCCAGGAGAAGGAAGTCTGGGACTTCTACCGCAAGAACGAGAACGCGCTCGCCTCGCTGCGCGCTCCGATCTACGAGGAGCGCGTGGTCGCCCACCTCGCCGGAATCGTCGCGGTCTCCGACAAGACCGTGACGCGCGAGGAACTCTTCGCCGAGGACGAGGAGAAGCCGTCCGCCGCCGCGTGACGGGGCGGGCCCGGTCGCGCCCTCTCCCTTTAGGGGGAGGGTCTAAACGCCTTGGCCCGTCGCTTGCGACGGGCGCGACCCGCCCGCTCAAGAGGAGGGTGGGGAGCGCGGTTCGGTTTTGCGCCTTGCCGCGCGGACGAAATGTGACTAGAGGCTGACGGCGAACGCCGCGCCCTCGCCTTCAAGAGGCTGGGCGCCCGATGGACCGGGGACGAGAGAGGTTTTCTGAGAGATGCGCGATCCGATCGAGGTCTATAACCAATATCTCATCCCGCAAGTGATCGAGAACACGTCGCGTGGCGAACGCGGCTTCGACATTTACTCGCGGCTGCTGCGCGAGCGCATCGTGTTCCTGACCGGCCCAGTCGAAGACCACATGGCCTCGGTGATCATGGCGCAATTGCTGTTTCTCGAAGCCGAGAATCCGAAGAAGGAAATCTTCCTCTACATCAACTCGCCGGGCGGCGTGGTGACTTCGGGCCTCGCGATCTACGACACGATGCAGTTCATCAAGCCGAAGGTGTCGACGCTCTGCGTCGGCCAGGCGGCCTCGATGGGTTCGCTCCTGCTGTGCGCCGGCGCGCCCGGTCTGCGCTTCGCGCTACCCAACGCGCGCGTCATGCTGCATCAGCCGTCGGGCGGGTTCCAGGGTCAGGCGTCCGACATTCAGCGCCACGCCGAGGACATTCTGAAGATCAAGCGGCGCCTCAACGAAATCTATGAGTTTCACACCGGCAAGGATTACGACACCATCGAGCGCACGCTCGATCGCGATCACTTCATGACGGCGCTGGAGGCCAAGGACTTCGGCATCATCGACCAGGTGCAGACGAAGCGGCCGGAAGACGAAGCGGAAATCAAGGCCTAAGTAAAAACAAGAAAACCGGCGCCCGCCAGTTTCCTGGGGAGTGGGAGGCGGGCGCGTCGAACGCTTAAGGTTGGGGCGCTTATGTTTCGTAAAATTCTGATCGCCAATCGTGGCGAGATCGCCTGCCGCATCATCAAGACCGCCCGGCGGCTGGGCATCGCCACCGTCGCCGTCTATTCCGACGCGGACGCCGACGCGCTGCATGTCGAAATGGCCGACGAGGCCGTGCATATCGGCCCGCCGCCGGCCGCGCAGTCCTATCTGGTGATCGAGAAAATCATCGACGCCTGCAAGCGGACAGGTGCCGAGGCCGTGCATCCCGGCTACGGATTCCTGTCCGAGCGTGCGGCCTTCGCCAGGGCGCTGTCCGACGCCAATATCGTCTTCATCGGCCCCAACCCGCGCGCCATCGAGGCGATGGGCGACAAGATCGAATCCAAGAAATTCGCCTCCAAGGCCAATGTCAGCGTCGTGCCGGGCTATCTCGGCGTGATCAAGGACGGCGAGGAAGCCGTCAGGATCGCCAATGAAATCGGCTATCCCGTGATGCTGAAGGCCTCCGCCGGCGGCGGCGGCAAGGGCATGCGCGTCGCCTACAAGGCCGACGAAGTGGTCGAGGGTTTTACGCGCGCGCGCTCGGAAGCCGCGTCGTCCTTTGGCGACGACCGCGTGTTCATCGAGAAATTCATCGTCAATCCGCGCCACATCGAAATCCAGGTGCTCGGCGACAGCTACGGCAATGTGATTCATCTCGGCGAGCGCGAATGTTCGATCCAGCGCCGCAATCAGAAGGTCATAGAAGAGGCGCCGTCTCCCTTGCTCGATCCGGCGACCCGCGCCGCGATGGGCGCGCAGGCGGTGGCTCTCGCCAAGGCGGTCGACTATAATTCCGCCGGCACGGTGGAGTTCGTCGCCGGACAGGACAAGAGCTTCTACTTCCTCGAAATGAACACCCGCCTGCAGGTCGAACATCCGGTGACGGAGCTCATCACCGGCGTCGATCTCGTCGAGCAGATGATCCGCGTCGCGGCCGGCGAGCCGCTGCAAATCAAGCAGGAAGACGTGAAGATCAACGGCTGGGCGGTCGAGAGCCGCATTTACGCCGAGGATCCGACCCGCAACTTCCTCCCCTCGATCGGCCGCCTGGTGAAATACCGCCCGCCGGAGGAAAAGAGCGCCGGTGGAATCACCGTGCGCAACGACACCGGCGTCACGGAAGGGCGCGAAATCTCGATCCATTACGATCCGATGATCGCGAAGCTTGTGACCCATGCGCCGGACCGGCTGACCGCCATCCAGGCGCAGGCCGACGCGCTCGACCGTTTCGTGATCGACGGCATCCGCCACAACATCCCGTTCCTCTCGTCGCTGATGATGCATCCGCGCTGGCGCGAGGGACGGCTGTCCACCGGCTTCATCGCCGAGGAATATCCAGGCGGCTTCACGCAGCCGGAGCCGGCGGGCGAATTGGCGCATGTGCTGGCGGCGGTCGCGACGCTGATCGACCATATCGGCAATCAGCGCAAGCGCCGCATCTCCGGCCAGTTGCGCAACGGCGCGCCCGTGCAATTCGCGCGCAACCGCGTCTGCCTGCTCGGCGACAAGCCGTTCGGCGTGGCGCTGGAGACGCAGGGCGAGGCTCTGCTCGTGCATTTCGAGGGCGAAGAGGGGCGCGCCCACCGCGTCTCCTCGAACTGGCGTCCGGGCGATCTGCTGTTCCAGGGCGAGGTCGACGGCCGGCCGGTCTATGTGCAGACCAGGGCGATCCTCAACGGCTTCGAACTGTCGCACCAGGGCGTCAGCGTCGCGGCGCGCGTCTACACCATCCGCGAGGCCGAACTCGCCGCGCTAATGCCCAAGAAAAAGGACGCGGGAATCTCGAAACATCTGCTGTGCCCGATGCCCGGCCTCGTCAAGACCATCGACGTGGTGGAGGGCCAGGAGGTCAAGGCCGGCGAGGCGCTGTGCATGGTCGAGGCCATGAAGATGGAAAACGTGCTGCGCGCCGAACGCGACGCGACGGTCAAGAAGATTCTGGCCAAGGCGGGCGACAGTCTCGCGGTCGACGCGGTCATCATGGAGTTCGCATAGGCGGCGCGCGGGGGCGGCTGCATCATGCGGATCAGCCGCTTGGCGAGCGGACCGCGTTGGACTCTCCATCCGCGGTTTCATCGCGCGATCTAGCTTCGCCATCGTGGCGGCGTCTATTCGCGGGGTCTGCTTGACGGGGAGCGCATAGCTTTCGGCTGGTGATCCGTCCCTCGAAGATCTCGGTCCGCGCGTCGGTTCTTTCAGCGGCCCGCCATCGCCCGTATCTTCCGTCTTTATCGAGCGCTTGACGCGCGCGCCGTCGCCGATTTTGGTTGTCGTTATCAACCCTCGCGGGCGCTGGCCATCAGGCGAGCCGCGGCCAAGGAGTGTTTCGATGCGCCCTTATGCGCTCGTCATCGCGGCGCTCGCCGCGCAATAAACTTTGATCGACAATCGGAAATGATACCACAAAATGCTTGATCGACCCCGAACGCCCTTATTGCTCCCCGAAGCCTTGGGAAGCTGGGGATACAAGGGCATCGAAGCCGATCAACCATTTTTGTGTGAGACTCTACGCCGCGACAGCGTGGAGGCCGACATCCATTTTGCGCGGAACCGGACCGCTAGGCGGCGCCGATCAATCGCTTGTTGTCGTGATCAGAGGCGCGTCAGAGTCGCGGCGCAGATGACGATCATGGCAAGCATGCATATGGGGACGAGAAAACCCATGTTTAACTCCCTCTTTTGATTGCGCCATTTAACGGCGTCCTTATTTACAGCTTTGCAGCCATGTTCAACTTCACCGAAGGGCCGGGCTTTGTCAAGGGGCGGGACGATGGCGTCGCGATCGCTTTTGCAAACAAAACAATCCGCGTAATCGGCCGGGCCTGTTGTAGCGCCGCTGTTTTGGAGTTTCGGCGGGGAAAAATATTTCCCGCCTTATTCCGCTTCCCGGAGCCCCGCCGCGAGTCATTTCAATGAAGCCGCATCGCCTCTTCGACCCGCGCCCGAAATTTCACGCGCCATTCCCCGCGGCGACGCCTTGCGCCGCGGTCAAATTCATGGAACGCTTCGCATAATGCCTTCGGTCTCGCGGAAGGACGAGTCCGCGAAGCAATCATTATAGCGACCGTTTCGCGCGGTCTATAAACATATTATATTGGGAGGAACGATGGACGGCGCGAACGAGCAAGACCCCTCCGCTCAAGGCGCGAGGTTCCGCTTTCCCATGCGCTATCTCACATGGCTGATTAGTTCAATTGTCGCGTTAGTTATCGCGGTCACAAATGAAGTATCCATATTAACAATATTACTTATGCTGGCGGCGATCTTTTGTCTCCAAAGTTTTACCACGGAGATTCTCGGTGTCGCCGTGGATGAAACTGGAATTACGATCCCAAACCGATTACTTCCGGGGAACCCGTGGATTGTATTTTGGCGAAGACGGTTCAAATGGAGAGAGATAGAGAGAATTTGCTCCCTTTCGGATCGGCGCGTCCAACTCATTTCCGTCCAAACGCGCGCGAACGCGACCCTCAGGAATCGCGACGAGAAATTGAAGTTTTTTAGAACCGTCAGAAAATTTCGGCCGTCGATCCGCATTCAGAAGAAGCCATCGGTTCGCGATGAGGACATATAGATTTTCACGAAGAATACGAATCGCGGCGCCGGAGCCGACGCGGCCGCCTCTCCCACGCGCGGGATTCGGCGAGCGGCGAGCCGTCGGCGCGAGCGGACATGAAGACGCGACGGCTCGGCGCCCGTCATCCTAATCTCATGCAGGACAAGGGAAACCACCCGCCGCGCCGCTCATCGCGCCGCCTTGCATGCTCGCGCGAAGCCGGCTAGGCAACGCGAGCCTCCGCGTCGCGCGATATTCGCGCGGCGCCGGAGGATACGTCAGTTTCCTCGCCGCGACGAGCCGCGCCGAGGGGTCGCTTAGGAAGGCCACATGAGCGCATTTACTCGCCGCCAAATGCTCGGCGCCATCGCCGCGGCCGGCGCGCCGGGCGTCGTTTTCGCGCAACCCACGCAGCGCTCGGGCGCGAGCGCCAAGTCGCCGCGTTTTGGTTTCGAGGAGGTCATCGACCGCGCCCGCGAACTCGCCGCCGCGCCGTTCGAGGATTCGCCGACGCGGCTTCCCGAGGCGTTCGACAAGCTCGACTATGACAGTTGGCGCGACATCCGTTTTCGCAAGGATCGCGCCCTTCTCGGCGACACCGGCGGCCCCTTCAGGCTGGAGACCTTTCACCTCGGCTTCCTTTATCGGCGCGCGGTCACGATCAATATGATTCGCGACGGGCTGGCCTCGCCAATTCCCTATTCTCCGGCGCTGTTCGACTACGGCCGGGTCAAGCCGCCGAAAGATCCCCCGGTCAATCTCGGCTTCGCCGGCTTCCGCCTGCATTATCCCCTCAACGATCCCGATGTGAACGACGAAGCGATCTCCTTTCTGGGCGCGAGCTATTTTCGGTTTCTCGGACGCGACCAGCAATATGGCCTGTCGGCGCGCGCCCTCTGTGTCGAGGCGGGCACGGACAAGGAGAGCTTTCCATTTTTTCGCGAATTCTGGATCGAGACGCCCGCGGCGGGCGCCTCGCGCGCGACGATTTACGCGCTGCTCGACGGGGAAGCCGCGACCGGCGCCTTCCGTTTGGAGCTGGCGCCGGGGCACGAGAGCGCGCTCGACGTGCAGGCGACGCTGTTCCCGCGGCGGGAGAATGTGAAATTCGGCCTGGCGCCGCTCACCTCGATGTTCCTGACGGGCGAAAACGACCATCGCATCAGGGACGGTTTTCGCGCCGAGCTGCACGATTCGGACGGGCTGCTGATGCAGACCGGCGCCGGCGAGTGGCTGTGGCGTCCGCTCTCCAACCCGACCAGCGCGCGCACGACCTCCTTCATCGACAAGGACAATAAGGGCTTTGGCCTCATGCAGCGCGACCGCGCCTTCGAATCCTATCAGGATCTCGATCTCGCCTATGAAGCGCGGCCAAGCTATTTCGTCGAGCCGCAAGAACCCTGGGGCGAGGGCCGGATCGAACTGATCGAGCTCGCCACCGAAGACGAGACCAACGACAATATCGTCGCGAGTTGGACGCCGGCCGTCCCGCCGGAGCCGCGAAAGGCCTTCGCCTACAATTATCGCATAACCGCCTGTCTCGATCTGGCCCGGCTCTCGCCCAACGGGCGCGCGATCAACACTTTTCGCGCGCCGGCGCGCGCGCTAGGCTCGTCCGAGGCGGTCGCGGTCAACGCGCGCCGCTTCCTCGTCGACTTCGCCGGCGGCGACATGGCCTATTATGTCCCCGATCCGAGCCAGGTCGAGGTCGTCGCCACCGCCACGAATGGCCAGATCCTGCGCACCAGCCTCGTCGCCAACTCCCATATCGACGGATTGCGCGCGATGTTCGACGTGTCGGTCAAGTCGGGTCAAACCACCGATCTGCGCCTGTTCCTGCGCGCGGGGACGCGGACGCTCACGGAGACATGGACCTATCCCTGGACCTCGCCGTGACGAGAGGCCCTTCCTTCTCCCATTTACCGGAGAAGGAAGGGCGCGGATTGATTGAACAGTAAAAATCCAGGTCGCGACGGCGGCCGCCCGACTTCGGTTTTACCCCTTATTGCAATTCTCGTCGTAATCTCGCTTGCGCCGCCGGTGATTCGACTCGGAATCCGGCGGGTTATTCGCAGCGGAATTGGCGCCATGACGCTTACGACACTTCCGACCGGCGTTGTCCCGGAGGATTACGAGCGCATCGAGGCCGCCGTCATGGAGACGGCGCGCGGGCGCTGGTTTCTGATGGAGTTCGCGCGCCGCCAGCGCGCCGCGGAAACGGCGACGCTGCTCGAAGCCATCGCGCGGCTCGAAACCCGCGTCGCGAGCCTCGCGCGAGAGTCGGCGCCGCCCCGCGAGCCGGAAAAGCCGCGAGCGCCTGTCGCCGAACCCCGCCCGCCCGGCGATCCGCGCCTGTCCGCCGATCCGCGCCTGTCCGCATTGTCGCGGCTGGATCATCTTTCGCTCGAAGACAAACTTTCGCTGTTCTCCTGACGGATCATTGGGCCGTGGAGAGCCGGAAAGGGCGGGCGCCAATGTCGTCGCCTGGATTTGGCGAGCGGTCGCGCCAGTTAATCAGCGTCCGCCAGCCGCAGCGAGCATGTCGCGAAACGCGAAGGGGAAACGGCCATGTCCGAAGGCGCGAATCGACGAAACCCGCTAAAGGCGCCGGAGCCCAGTCAGGCTCCCCTGTGGTTCGTCATCGTCGGGTTGGGCCTCGCCCTTTATAGTCGCACCGTCAACGACGAGCGGATCGCGGAGGTTGTCTTTTGGTTTGGCGTCGTCTTTTCTTTCGTCGCCATGCTGTATTGGCTGTTTCGTCCAAAGCACGGAATGCGTTAAGCGGCCTTGCCGCCGCGCGCGGTCGCGGGATGGCGCGAAAATCAGTCGATCGACGAAATCCGGATCGCCGCGCCGGTGTCCGCGTGGACCACCTTGATCCCGGCCTTTTCGACGGCCGCCTCGCTCGGATACCACGTCGATTCGTGATCGAGCCCGCCGTATTTGTTAAAGACCATCACATATTTCGCCTTGTGATCCACCTCGCAGCGCAAGCCTTTGCCGGGCTGATCGATCGGGCGCAGCTTCCCGTCCCAATCGATGAAATAGCCCGTGTGCGTCTTGCTTGCGTCAGACATTGCGTGTTCCCTTTTGAACAAAAGCTGTTTGAGGGAACGAAAGCATGTTTCGGGCCAATTCGCGGCTTCTTCGGCCCCCGTCCACGCGGCCGCGTTGAATCCTCCGGGAGGAGGGCTAGATGACGACTGCCGGGCGAAATTCGCGGCTGCGTTCAAGCGATCCGGAATGGAGGGGCCATGACAAACACAAACAATGACGGCAATCCCAACCTTGGCAATGACGGCAATCCGAATCTTGGGAAAAATCGTTACATTTTCGCTGGCGCCGGCGCCGTACTCACCGGGCTCGCGGGCGCGGCCGTGGCGGGGGGAGTGGGAGCCGTCGTCGGGGTGCTTCTTGGCGGCGCGGTTGGCTATAACTTGTTGAAACGGCTCTGACGCCGGCCGGTTTGGCGATTAAGGTTCCTGGCGGGGCCGCCCGAAACGACGCGCCGTCGCGCGGCCCCTCCAAATAGCCCTTAACGCATCGCTCTAAATCGGCAGTCCGATTTTGCTCAACCCCGCCGCGTTCTGTTCTCCGGGTAGCGACTTTTCCCCGAGCAGCGGGGCGCCGCGCGCCATATCGATATTGTCCAAAAACTGCCGGGCGCTGTTTTCCCAGGTGAAGGTCAGCGCATGGGCGCGGGCGATGCCGCGGTCGATCGTCAGCGCCTTCAGCGCCGCCGCGCGCAAATCCTCGTCGAGCACGCCGGCGCCGCTGGCGCCCACGACATCGAGCGGCCCCGGCGTCGGAAAGGCGGCGACCGGCGCGCCGCAGGCCATCGCCTCCAGCAACACCATGCCGAAAGTGTCGGTGCGGCTCGGAAATACGAACGCGTCGCAACTGGCGTAAAGAGTCGCGAGTTCCGTCGCCGTCTTGACGCCGAGAAAGCGCGCGTCCGGATATCGCGCCTCGAGGCGCCGGCGCGCCGGGCCGTCGCCGGCGACGAGCTTTGTTCCGGGTAAATCGAGCGACAGGAAGGCGTCGATGTTTTTCTCGACCGCGAGCCGGCCCGCGTAAAGAAAGATCGGCCGCGGAAAGTCGAGCGCGATCGCGGCCGCGGGGTTGAAGGTCGTGTGATCGACGCCGCGCGACCATCGCAACGTCCGCTTGAAGCCGCGCGCCAGCAGTTCGCGCGACAGGCTTTGCGTCGACACCATCGTGCCGCCGCCGGCGTTATGAAACCAGCGCAGCATGGCGTATGTCACGCTCAACGGCACGCCCGCCCGCGCGTGAATATATTCGGGGAAGCGCGTGTGGTAGCTCGTGGTGAAGCAGCGGCGATCGCGGAGGCAGCACGCGCGCGCCGCGAGGCCCACCGGGCCTTCCGTCGCTATGTGCACATGGTCGCAGCTCGCGTCGAGACGGCGGCGCACGGCGCGCGGCGTCGCGAAGGCGAGATCGATCTCGGGATAGGTCGGCATCGGCATGCAATTGAAATCGCGCGGCGTCACGAAATCGAATTCAGCGCCCATGGCCCCGGCGGCCCGAGCCATCGACTCGAGCGAACGCACGACGCCATTCACTTGCGGACGCCACGCGTCCGTCGCAATCAAAATACGCATCAGGCGGCGGCTCTTTCGGTTAATCGCGACGGCTCGGCCTTCGCGGGCGCGCGCTCTTCGGCCGTGCTCCGCCAATGCAGGATTTCAAATCTTCCGTCCGCGTGTTCGGCGATCGCCGTGCAGCTTTCGACGAAATCGCCGATGTTGACATAGAGCGCGCCGTCGATGGTCTTGATCGTCGCGTGGTGGATATGGCCGCAGATCACGCCGTCGACGCCGCGCTTGGCCGCTTCGGCCGCCAGCGTCTGTTCGAAATCGCCGATGAAATTCACGGCGTCCTTCACTTTAAGCTTCGCCCAGGCGGAGAAGGACCAGTAGCCAAAGCCGCAAACGCGGCGCAGCCGGTTGAAATGGGTGTTGATCCACAGCGCCCAGTCATAGGCCCAGTCGCCGAGAAAGGCGAGCCAGCGCGCGTTGCGCACCACGATGTCGAACTGGTCGCCGTGGATGATCAGCATTTTCTTGCCGTCGGCGGTCTCGTGCACGGCGCTGTCCATAACCTCGACGCCGCCGAACACGAGGCCGACATAGTCGCGCGCGAACTCGTCGTGGTTGCCGGGCACGTAAACCACGCGGGCGCCCTTGCGCGCCTTGCGCAGCAGCTTTTGCACGATGTCGTTATGGGATTGAGGCCAATACCAGCCGCTCTTCAGGCGCCAGCCGTCGACGATGTCGCCGACGAGGAAAATGGTGTCGGCTTCGTTATGGCGCAGGAAATCCAGCAGGAAATCCGCCTGCATGCCGCGCGAGCCGAGATGCAGATCGGAGAGGAAGAGAGTGCGATATTTGGTGGCCGCGGGGTCATCCATTGTGAAATCCGTGTCCATGCCAGCGCGTTTGGCGCCGGCGATCCAAGCCGCTGGACCGTAAACATCAGATTCGCATTGCGGGAACATGACAGCCGGCCCCTCCCCTTTTTCCCGTTCGATATTTCGAACAAAACCGGCTATTATTCCGTCCATCGCGGGGCTGGAGAGGCGAGCGCCATGGGCGTCGAGGGTCGCGACAAGCAGAAGATTCTCGAAGCCGGCGCGCTAGCGCTGTCGGGTCAGCTTGGCGCGACCGTGCAGCGTCTGCGCAAGACTTACAATCTGTCGCTGTCGGAACTGTCGCTGCAATCGGGCGTCGCCAAGTCGATCATCAGCCAGATCGAGCGCAACGAGACCAATCCGACGCTGGCGACGATCTGGCGGCTGGCGCATGCGCTCGACGCGTCGATCGAGGGCCTGCTGCAAAGCGCGCAGGACGCGCCCTTTCTCGAAAAGACCGCGCGCGCCGACACGCCGATGCTGGTCTCCGACGACGGCAAATGCCGGCTCGCCATCATCGGCTGGATCAAGACCGTCGAATGGCTGCAAGCCTATGAGTTTTACGCCGAGCCCGGCGGCGTGCTGGAGTCCGAGGCGCATCAGCGCGGCTCGGTCGAGAGCCTGTCGGTGCGCGAGGGCGAGCTTTGCGTCGAGGTCGCGGGCGTCAAGGAGACGGTGAAGGCCGGCGAGACGCTGCGCTATCGCTGCGACCGCCCGCATGTGATTCGCAATTTGAGCAAGACGCCGGCGCAGGCGACGATGGTCTGCATCCTCAAAGCGGCGGCGATGGAGTGAGTCTGTCGTCGTCCGTCACGCGGGCGCGCGCCGAGGACGAGCGCGAGGAATGGCGGCTGTCGGCCCTCACGGCCTCGATTTACGCCATCGTCGGCGTGCAATTGCCGTTCTTTCCGCTGTGGCTGCATTCGCGCGGCCTCGGCGCGGACGAGATCGCCGCCATCCTGTCGGCGCCGCCGCTGCTGCGCATTCTGTCGATGCTGATCGCCTCGCGCCGCGCCGACAGAAGCGGCCGCCATGGCGAGTTTCTCGTCGGCTTCGCGCTTTGCGCCGGCCTCGCCTATGGCCTGACGGGTCTCGCCCAGGGCTTCGCGGCCATTCTGGCGACGGTGGCCCTGGTGGCGCTGGCGCAGGGGCCGATCAACATATTGGCCGACGGCATTATTCTCGGCGCGGCGGCGCGGCGGCGCGCCTCGAACCGCCCGCTGCTGCATTATTCCTTCGTGCGCGGCTGGGGCTCGGTGTCGATCCTGTTCTTCCTGCTGGCGAGCGGACCCGTGGCGCGGGCGCTGCCCAACGCGGCGCTGGCCTGGCTGCTGTGCGGCGTCTCCCTGGCCGCCGCCGCTTGCGCCTTTATCGCCTTGCGCGGCGTCGGCGGGGGCGCCGCCGCCGAGGCGCGTCCCCCGATGGGCGAGATCGCCCGGCCGGGACTCGTGGCGCTGACGATCGCGGCGGCGGCGCTGATCCAGGCCAGCCACGCGATGGTGTTCGCCTTCGGCGCGCTGCACTGGAAGGCGAGCGGCCATGACGAGACTTTCGTCTCGCTGGCCTGGTCGGCCGGGCTCGTCACCGAGGTCGGATTTTTTCTGCTCGCCGGCCGCTGGTTCGGCGGCGAGGGCCGCGCCGCGACGCATATCGCGCTCGGCGGCGCGGCGGCGACGCTGCGCTGGCTGCTGATGGCCGGCGATCCCGGGACGGTCGGCATATTCGCCGCGCAAGCGCTGCACGGTCTCTCCTGCGCGGCGGTGCAGCTTGGCCCCGCCTATCTGCTCGCGCGCCTCGTCGGCGCGGGCCGCTATGCGCAGGCGCAGGCCTGGCTGGCGGCGTCCGTCGCCGCTGGGCTTAGTCTCGCCACCCTCGCTTGCGGTCCGCTGCAAACGAGCCTTGGCGAGCTTGGCTATCTCGCCATGGCGGCGCTGGCGGCGCTGGGCCTCGCGCTCGCGCTCGGCCTCGGTCGGGCGCTGCGACGCGCGGACGATTTGCGCCAGGCGGCGTGACGGGCGCTCCGCGTCGTCAGGCGCGCTCATCCAAGTGGTGGAAATCGAACGCTCGACGCCCCGACATGGAACATGCAAGGGGGCGCCCTTGGACCGGTTTTGACCCTAACCGGTCGTTCCCCTCGGCCCCGTCCAAGCCGCAAAATCAGAGATCAATTCCGCACCGGAGTTTCGCACAGAAAACACTCTTATTTTTCAATTCCTTGTATTTGGAACGAAATTCTTGCAGACTGTGTGAAAACTCGCGTTTCGCCCGAAAACGGGCTCGCTCGGAGCGAATATTCGCGATCGGGGCGGCCTCTGATCGCCCAAAATTCCACGAAATTTCGATCGATCATAAAGACGCCAGAGTTTTCACACGGTCTGCTTGATTAATGCACCGAACGTTTTTTCAAATTTTTCTTTTTTAGCAAAGCGAGAACTTGATTGAAGCCCTTCATTGTGAGTTCGTAATTCGTTGGGTCAGTTTGCGGCGTCAATTCCTTCCGCGCCTCGCGATAGGCCGCGACCGCCTCCTCCAGACGCGCCGTCCCGCTCTCACGCTCCCCGAGCTTTCGGAGCGCGATTCCAAGATTTGTCTGCGTCCCCGCCCAGTAGAGTGGAACGCGTTCGCGGGTATCTTCCTTCAGCGCCTCGCGATAGGCCGCGACTGCCTCCTCCAGCTTCCCCGCTCCGCTCTCACGCTCCCCGAGCCTTCGGAGCGCATTGCCCAGATTGTTCTGCGTCACCGCCCATTGGAGCGGAACGCGTTCGCGGGTCTCTTCCTTCAGCGCCTCGCGAAAGGCCGCGACCGCCTCCTCCAGACGCGCCGTCCCGCTCTCAGCTCCCCGAGCGTTTGGAGCGCACTGCCGAGACCCGTCTGCGTCACCGCCCAGTCAAGCGGAACGCGCTCGCGGGTCCTCTCCTTCAGCGCCTCGCGATAGGCCGCGACCGCCTCCTCCAGCTTCCCCGCCCCGCTCTCCCGCTCCCCGAGCCTTAGGAGCGCATTGCCCAGATTGTTCTGCGTCATCGCCCATTGGAGCGGAATGCGTTCGCGGGTCTCTTCCTTCAGCGCCTCGCGATAGGCCGCGACCGCCTTCTCCAGCTTCCCCGCCCCGCTCTCCCGCTCCCCGAGCGTTAGGAGCGCACTGCCCAGATTGTGCTGCGTTCCAGCCCAGTCAAGCGGAACACGTTCGCGGGTCCTCTCCTTCAGCGCCTCGCGATAGGCCGCGACCGCCTCCTTTAGACGCGCCGTCCCGCTCTCCCGCCCCCCGAGCGTTTGGAGCGCATTGCCCAGATTGTTCTGCGTCGCAGCCCATTGGAGCGGAACGCGTTCGCGGGTATCTTCCTTCAGCGCCTCGCGATAGGCCGCGACCGCCTCCTTTAGACGCGCCGTCCCGCTCTCCCGCCCCCCGAGCGCTAGGAGCGCATTGCCGAGACCCATCTGCGTCCCAGCCCAGTAGAGTGGAACGCGTTCGCGGGTATCTTCCTTCAGCGGCTCTCGATAGGCCGCGACCGCCTCCTTTAGACGCGCCGTCCCGCTCTCCCGCCCCCCGAGCGTTTCGAGCGCAATGCCGAGACCCATCTGCGTCGCAGCCCATTGGAGCGGAACGCGTTCGCGGGTATCTTCCTTCAGCGCCTCGCGATA
>Ga0181527_1002369_pt1 | contig 17875 bp, 10 predicted proteins | sample PEATcosm2014_Bin_30_FD_119762 | JGI IMG/M metagenome (GOLD analysis project Ga0181527, IMG submission 119762) | Peatland microbial communities from MTU Mesocosm Facility, Houghton, MI, USA - PEATcosm2014_Bin06_60_metaG | ecosystem: Environmental > Terrestrial > Soil > Wetlands > Peat | place...
GTTCACGTCGGCCAGAAGCTGGAGTTGCTGAACCACCAGTTCCGGGTGAGCGGAATCGTGGAACACGGCAAGGGCGCACGCAAGTTTCTCCCCATCAAAACGCTTCAGGATCTGATCGGCGGCCAGGACAAGGCTTCCATGTTCTACGTGCGGCTGGATCATCCGGCGAATGCCGACGCCGTGGTCGCGGCAATCAAGAAAATTCCGGGAATGGAGCGGTATTCGGTGCGCTCGCTCCGCGAATACCTGTCGCTGATGACGCCGGGAAACCTGCCCGGATTCTCGACATTCATCAACGTGGTGATCGGCGTAGCCGTGGTAATCGGGTTCATCGTGATCTTCCAGTCGATGTACACCGCGGTGATGGAACGCACGCGCGAAATCGGAATTCTGAAATCGCTCGGCGCAAACAAGGCATACATCGTCGGGGTGATCATTCGCGAGACGCTGGTGCTGGCCTTCGCCGGAATCGTCCTCGGGATACTGATCAGCTTTGCGGCACGAGCCGGCATCCTGCACCGCTTCCCGCAGATGCGGGTCATGATGGACGGCCCCTGGATTCTGCGAGCGGCCGGCATTGCCATCTGCGGCGCCATCCTGGGCGCAATTTACCCGGCCTACAAGGCGGCGCAGAAAGACCCGATCGACGCGCTGGCGTACGAATGACAGGTCTTGCAGGCTGCGAGCGCAATTAGGGATGATGTATCCCAACCAAGACTGTCATGGCGAGCGAAGTCGAGCCACCTTTTGTTTTCAAGTTCCAGACAAAAGGTTCCTCCACTTCGCCGCGCTTTGCGCGGCTCCGGTCGGAATGACATTCTTTAATTTTTTAATCCGGATACATCAATTCTGGTGCTGCTTCCAGGATTTCAGCGCTGCGAGGTTTGGCCGCGTGCCCCGGAGCCGAGCTTCATCGGCACAGTCTTCCAAGCACGCGACCTACTTGGCCTCGCGAATGAATGCCGTGAGCGCCTGGTTGAACTTCCCGGGCTGCTCGTAGAACAACAGGTGACCGGCGTCTTCGAACGGGTAGAAGCTGGCGCGAGAGATTTGCGCCGCTATGCTTCTGCCCATCTTGATTCCTTCCTGGTAAATGCCTGAATCGGCCGCAAAGACCGCGACGGGCAGCTTAAGGGTCGGCAATATCCGCGCACAATCGCTCATCACGAAGTCGGAATAGATGGCCATCGCGATCCATGGCGGAGTCTTGGTCAGCTCGGCCGAAATCCATCGTACGTCTTCGTCGGAAGCGGTCCCGCCCTTGAACATTTTGCGAGTGAAGGCCGCAGCGAATTGTAACGGGTCCGCCGCATAGGTTGCGAACACCGCGTTCAGTGCGTCGTGGTTGTGGTTCTTCAGGCTGTGACTGTTCCATGACGCGGGGCTGAACGGGTAGGGCGCGGTGTCGATCAACCCCAGAGCCTTGAGGCTGCTGTCGTCCCTGTATTGGTCGTAGTACGAGAGGACGACCGGGCCGCCAAGCGACCAACCCGCCAGCGTCAGCTCTTCCAGTTGCAGCAGTTCGATAATTTCCCGGACGTCGCGCGCGTATTGCGCAATCGTGTGCCCGCTCAGTATCTTCGACGAGTTGCCGTGCCCGCGAAGATCGAGGGTGATGACGCGGAACTCTTTCGCTAGTTCGGCGACGTTTTTTTGCCAGAAGCGGGACGAGCAAGTCCAGCCGTGTACCAACAGTATCGGTTGTCCCTGTCCCCGATCTTCGTAATAAATCCGGGCGCCGTCCCGCATTCTCGCGACGTGTGCCGCCCGCAAAACATCATTGCTGCCGCTGGTCATAGTTCCTCGCGCTGCCATTGATACTGGCCGCCGCACGCCATCGTAGGCCAGCGGACGGCGGAAATCCAGAGTTGAATATCCCGCGAGTTGTTAGTGCAAAACGAGAGCCCTGGGGTCAGGCGTGCTGAACCGCCTGCGTTAGTTGCATCAGCGAAGATTTGGCATCGCCATAGAGCATCGTCGTCACCGGCTTGTAGAACAGAGGATTCTCCAGTCCGGAGAAGCCGCGGCCCTGGCCTCGCTTCAGCACGATGACGGACTTTGCGCGATCCACTTCCAGGATTGGCATGCCGGCGATCGGACTCTTCGGGTTGTCGCGCGCATCGGGATTGACAACATCGTTGGCCCCGATCACGACCGCGACATCGGTCGAAGGAAACTCCGGATTGATCTGCTCCATCTCGTACAGCGACGAATACGGGATGTTGGCCTCGGCGAGCAGGACGTTCATGTGTCCCGGCATGCGGCCGGCGACCGGATGAATGGCGTACTTCACCGTGACGCCCCTCCCCTCCAGCAGATCCCCAAGTTCGCGCACCGCGTGCTGCGCCTGCGCCGTCGCCAGTCCGTAACCGGGAACGAATATGACCCGGTTTGCGTATGCGAGTTGGACCGCTGCGTCCTCCATGTTGATCTCGCGCATAATGCCGCCCGTGTCGCCGGCGGCGGCCGATACCGCTCCGAAGCCGCCGAACAGAACGTTGGTGATCGACCGGTTCATGGCGCGGCACATCAGCACCGAGAGGATAAGGCCCGAGAAGCCGTCGAGCGTGCCGGCGATAATCAGCACATTGTTCGACAGCACAAACCCGGTGGCGGCCGCGGCCAGGCCGGCGTAGGAGTTCAACAGCGACATGACCACCGGCATGTCGGCCGAGCCGATCGGGATGACCAGCATCACTCCAAACAGGGTCGCCAGGCCCACCATCAGGTAGAAGGCCACGGCGGCCGCCGGATGCAGCAGCACATAAACGAAGCTCGCGACCGTAGCGCTGAACAACACCAGGTTGAAGATATGCTGGCCCTTGAACTGAATGGGGGTGCCCCGGACAAAGCCTTGCAACTTGCCGGCTGCGATCAAGCTGCCGGTGGTCGTCAGCGAGCCGAGCATGACTTCAAGCCCGAGTGCGCCCAGGGTGAAGCCTCCCATGGTTTCGCCGTGAATGCTGTACTCGGCGATGCCCACCAGGGCGGCGGCCAGGGCGCCGAAGGCGTGCGACAACGCGGTCCGCTGCGGCATCGCGGTCATGGGGACCCATATCGCCATCAGCGCGCCCACGATCGAGCCGATCACCAGGCCGGCAATGATCCATTCGTAACTGACGATCTCGTGATGCATCAGCGTCCCGATGATGGCCGCCAGCATTCCGGCTTCCGCCAGGAACATGCCGCGACGCGCCGTCTCGGGATGGCTCATCGCCTTCAGGCCGAGCACGAAGAACACCGACGCGAGCAGATAGGTCGCTTCGATGAAGTAGTTCGCTGTGCTGACTTGTGCACCGACTTCTCTTGCTGCCGCTTATGGAATATCTTCAGCATGCGGTCGGTGATACCGAAGCCGACGAATACGTTGACCGTGGCGGTAGTGACCGCAATGAAGCCCAGCATAGTGCTGAGCCGCGTATGGTGCGCCCCGGCGATCACGATGGAACCGATCAGCGAAATGCCGGAGATGGCATTGGTGGCCGACATCAGCGGCGTGTGCAGCAACGGGGGAACACGGGAAATAACCTGATAGCCAAGAAAAGCAGCGAGTACGAAAACGTAAAACGAAGCGATAAGTACCGCGGGATTCACGGTGCCTCCAGTTTCCCAGTTACGGGAGAGATGATGCCTGCAGCCAGTTTTGCGGCAAGGTATACCCCATGAAGCAGTCTGGCCTTCGGGGTCCCCGGCAAGCGCTTGGCGTTTGCCGGGATGACTCGCTCTAAGCGCGCGCATGCAAGGCTTCGGCAACTCGCTTGTTGACGATTTCGCCCTTGTGCGCAACGCATGAATCGCGAATGATTTCATCGTTCATGTCGATGTTGAGGGCGCCATCGCGAACCAGCAGTTGCAGAAAATTGCTGATGTTCTTCGAATAGAGCTGGCTGGCATGCACGGGAACGGTTGCGGGAAGGTTCACCGGACCGATGATGGTGACGCCGTTGTGATGAACTTCCTCTCCCGGCTGGGTCAGTTCGCAGTTTCCACCGGCGGGCGCGGCCAGATCGACGATCACCGAGCCCAGCCGCATGCCCTCGATGGCGGCGCGATCCATCAGCCGGGGAGCGCGCCGTCCGGGCACCTGTGCGGTGGTGATCACTACGTCGGATGTGCGTGCGGTCTTGGCGATTAATTCCCGGCCGCGCGCCAGTGCCTCTTCCGTGAGTTCTTTGGCGTAGCCGCCCTTGTCTTCGGTTTCTATGCCGCCAAGGTCAACTTCCAGAAACTTGGCGCCCAGCGATCGCACCTGTTCGCCGGCGGCGGCCCTGATGTCATAACCGAGAACGACGGCTCCCAGCCGGCGCGCGGTCGCAATCGCCTGCAGGCCGGCGACTCCGGCTCCCAGCACCAGCACGTGCGCGGGAGGCACCGTTCCGGCCGCCGTCATCAGCAAGGGGAACATGCGCGGCAGGTGAGCGGCCGCCAGAATGGCGGCCTTGTATCCGGCGACGGTTGCCATCGAGGAGAGTGCATCCATGGCCTGGGCTCGCGTGATGCGCGGCACCAGCTCCACCGCGAACAGGGTGGCGCCCCGCTCAATTGCCGGTTGCAACGGCGCGGGATCGTCAAGCGGACGCAGGAACCCGATAATCACCGCTCCGGGCTTGAGCAATCCGAGGTCGCTGCTGTCGGGGCAATTCACCACCGGAATGACGTCGGCGGAGGCCATCAGCAAATTTCGGTCGGAGGTCACGGTTGCTCCGGCGCGAGCGTAATCTTCGTCGGCAGAGCCGGCCGCGATTCCGCTGCCGCCCTCGACCATCACCTCGATTCCCTTCGAGACCAAGGCACGAACGGCATCGGGCAGCAAAGCCACCCGGCTCTCACCTGGAGAGATCTCCCGCAGGATCGCGATTCGCAAGGCGTTCCTCCTGTCTATCAAAGAGATGCGTCTGGGCGCGAAAGAGCTTCTCTCATTTGCTCTCAAGAGCCGTTATGCTGTTGCGTTTTGGGAATCTTGCCCTGTAGAGGGGCCGCCATGGCCCCGAGAGGCCTTCGGACCCCGAATTCGCTGGGCGGACCGGGGCAGAACATTCAACTTCCAATGAAAAAGGCAGCCGCTAAGGCTTCCGCGATATCCGCTCGCAACCAACTACCCCACGTCAGCCAACTGCGGGCGGGACGTGGGGCACCCGGCAAGTGAATTTCCACTCTTGGGTGATTATCACCGGCGGTGGCGCGCGGTCGGAGGTCAAGCGCTGAGCGCTTTCATCTCCGCATAGAGGTCCGCTTTGCCTTCAAAGCCGATGCCCGGCAGCTCGGGCATCAGAATGGAACCGTTCTCCACCTTCACTCCATCCGGGAACCCGCCGTAGGGCTGGAACAGGTCCGGATAGGACTCATTTCCGCCAAGACCCAAGCCGGCCGCGATGTTCAAGGACATCTGGTGTCCGCCATGGGGAATGCACCGGGAAGGCGACCAGCCGTGCTCGCGGAGCATCTCCAGGGTGCGCAGATACTCCACCAGCCCGTAGCTGAGGGCGCAGTCGAATTGCAGCCAGTCGCGGTCGCGGCGCATGCCGCCATAGCGAATCAGGTTGCGGGCATCCTGCATGGAAAACAGGTTCTCTCCGGTGGCCATGCTGCCCGCGTAGTGCTTGCCCAGCTCGGCCTGGAGCTGGTAATCAAGCGGATCACCGGGCTCCTCGTACCAAAAGAGGTTGTACTTGGAAAGAGCTTCGCCATACTGGATGGCGGTCTGCAGGTTGAAGCGGCCATTGGCATCGACCGCCAGTCTCTGCCCAGGCTTGAGGATGCCAAGGACAGCTTCAATACGGCGCTGATCTTCGCCAAGCGAGGCTCCGCCGATCTTCTGCTTCACCACGGTGTAACCCCGATCGATATGCTTCAGCATCTCCTGCTTAAGAGCCTCAAGATCCTTTCCCGGGTAGTAGTAGCCTCCGGCGGCATAGACGAAGACGCGGCGGTTCGGCTTGCCGTCGCCGTACCTGTCGGCGAGAAGCTGGAACAGCGGCTTGCCTTCAATTTTGGCGACCGCGTCCCAGACAGCCATGTCGATGGTGCCGACGGCAACGGAGCGTTCGCCGTGTCCGCCGGGCTTCTCGTTGGTCATCATGCAGGCCCAGACCTTGGCGGGGTCAAGATTGTTACCGCTCTCGTCCAGCAGGCTGTCGGGCTTGGCCTCGAGCACCCGCGGGCGGAAGCGCTCGCGAATCAACGCTCCCTGTCCGTATCGTCCATTGGAATTGAAGCCGTAACCGACGACCGGCTTTCCGTCGCGAACCACATCGGTGACGACCGCGACCAGGCTCAGCGTCATCTTGGAGAAATCAATGTAGGCATTGCGAATCTGCGATTTGATGGGCTTGGTTTCTTCGCGTATATCGACGATCTTCATTCGGATTCCTCTGGGGTCGGTTCCCGGCGCACACGATAACCGCTGTCGGGTCGCATGCGTTAGGGAGCGGTGATTTGCATGATATGCTAAAGCCAAGTGCTGGTCACTGCCGATGGCTTCTTTCCCTATCAGGCGGCCTCTCTTCTAGATCGCTTAGATCGCTCTTAGAGCAGGTCTTTCCGAGCTATCAACCTTCGTCGGATGCACCTTCCGCAAGCTTACAATCTAGCCGGCTTGCTGGAGACTTGGGACACACAACACAAGAGGCGAAGCAAGGAATCAAATCACTGGAAGTTATGTCTGAAGCAAATGCAGTGTTAGGGAAAGCGCCACTTCCGCCGGAGTTGGAGGTCGCGGCCATGCCACGGCGCTCGCGGCTGGCCATGGGATTCCGTGCGCTCACCCACCGCAATTTCCAGCTCTTCATGAGCGGACAGCTTATTTCGCTGATCGGCACCTGGATGCAGAACATTTCCCAAGCCTGGCTGGTCTACCAGCTAACCGGTTCTTCGCTTCTGCTCGGCGTGGTCGGCTTCTCTTCGCAATTCCCGATTCTTCTTCTAGGTCCCGTGGGAGGCATCGTCGCCGACCGCTGGAATCGCCATCGGGTGGTGATCGGAACTCAGGCGGCGTCAATGATGCTGGCCTTCATGCTTGCGGGGCTCACCCTTACCGGCAAAATAAAGGTCTGGGAAATCGTCACTCTCTCGGCCCTGCTTGGCTGCGTGAACGCTTTCGACATTCCGGCCCGGCAAACGTTTCTGATGGACATGGTGGGCCGCGAAGATCTGGTGAGCGCCATTGGACTGAACTCTTCCATGTTCAACAGTGCGCGCATTATCGGTCCCGCCATCGCCGGACTGCTCGTCGCCTATATCGGCGAGGGCTGGTGCTTTTTTGCCAATGCCGTGAGCTACATCGCGGTGATTGCAGGGCTGCTGATGATGAAGCTCGGTCCTGTTGTGCGCGAAGAAACCAGCGCCTCTCACCTGGAACGCGTGGTCGAAGGCTTCCGCTTTGTCCGCAATACCGGTCCGATATTCGCGCCTCTGCTCCTGCTCGCGGTTGTCAGCCTGGTTGCCTTGCCGTTCAGCGTGCTGATGCCGATCTTTGCCGACCGCATTCTGCACGGTGGTGCGCGCGGGTTGGGCATCCTGATGGGCGCGACCGGGGTCGGAGCCGTGCTCGGTGCGCTTACGGTCGCTACCCGTCACGGAGTTCGTGGACTTGCCCGCGTAGTGGTGCTCGCCGCCGCCGGCTTCGGTACGGCGCTGATCCTGTTTTCGGCCTCGCGCTGGTTCTGGGTGTCGGCGGCGCTGCTGGTGCCGGTCGGCTACTTCATGATGCTGCAGATGACCTGCACGAACACGCTGATCCAGACCCTGTCGCCCGACCGCCTGCGCGGACGCGTCATGTCCGTCTATTCGATGATGGTCATGGGAATGATGCCGTTTGGCTCGTTCTTCGCCGGGGCTATTGCGGAACATCTAGGTGCTCCGCTAACGGTGGCGGCCGGCGCCCTGGGATGCTTGGCGGCGACCGCCTGGTTCGCGCGCCACCTGCCCAAGTTGCGCCAACAAGCGCGCGAGCAACTGGCCACCGGGCAAATCGTCGGGGATCTGCCGTAAAGGTCTCAAGGTTGCAGCGTTCCAAGTTGGCGGGCGGCCACTTTGTTGTCATCGGAATTTGTCTTCTCGCGAGTCCTCCCGAAAAGACGCCGGAGCAGGCCGAAGCCGCCCGTCCCGGCCACTTTGTGCCATAATTTCATCCATGAAACAAGTTGTACACGCCGCCTGTCCGCACGACTGCCCGGACGCGTGCGGCGTTCTGATCACCGTCGAGGATGGGCGCGCAACGCGTATACAGGGCGATCCGGCACATCCGGTCACGCGCGGGTTTTTGTGCGCCAAGGTAGCCAAGTACCTCGACCGCGTTTACTCGCCCGGCCGCGTCCTCTACCCGCTTCGGCGGGTCAAGCCGAAGGGTCCGGCGGAGGCAGCCGGCGCTGTCCTGCATGATGGGCAAGATGATGCGTTCGTGCGCATCTCCTGGGAGGAGGCGCTCGGCGAGATCGTGACGCGTTTCCGCCAGATCGCCGAGGAATTCGGGCCGGAGGCAATTCTTCCTTTTTCCTACGGCGGCACCTTGGGCGCGCTGAACAATGCCTCGATGGATCGCCGTTTCTTCCATCGCCTGGGCGCATCGCAACTCGACCGCACCATTTGTTCGACCGCCGGGGAGGCCGGACTTATCGCCGTGCTTGGCGGCAAGATCGGCACCGAACCCGAGCAGTTCCGCCACTCGCGCTTCATCCTGGTGTGGGGAACCAACGTCCATGCCAACAATGTTCACCTCTGGCCCTTCATCGAAGAAGCGCGCCGCAAGGGCGGCAAGCTGATCGTGATTGACCCCTATCCCACGCGCACGGCCCGCTGCGCGGATTGGTACCTGCCGATTCATCCGGGCACCGACTTGGCGCTGGCGCTGGCGATGATGCACGTTATCATTCGCGAGAGTCTCCACGACTCAGACTACGTTGCCCGCTACACGCACGGCTTCGACCGGCTGCGAGAGCATGTCGAGGAGTGCACGCCCGAGTGGGCAGCCCGGTGGACGGGCATTTCCGCCGAAGACATCCGGCGGTTGGCGTACGAGTATGCCACCGCTAGACCGGCGGCAATCCGCCTTGGCTATGGTGTGCAACGCGGCGAAAACGGCGGCCAGGCAATCCGGGGAATTTGCATGCTGCCGTGCCTGACCGGCTCGTGGAAGGACGTCGGCGGCGGCTTGCAGCTCTCCACCAGCGCATTGTTTCCGCTCGACAAAGCGGGCCTGCAGCGTCCTGACCTGATGCAGCAGGCGCTTGGGCGCCCAGCTCGCGTCATCAACATGGTGGAGTTGGGCAGCGTCCTGGAAAAACTTGCCGATCCTCCGGTAAAGGCACTGTTCGTCTATAACTGCAATCCCGCGGCGGTGTGTCCCGATCACAACGCCGTGGTGAAGGGCCTGTCGCGGCCCGACCTGTTCACCGTGGTACACGAGCAGTTCCTGACCGACACCTGCGACTACGCGGACATCGTTCTGCCCGCCACAACGTTTTTCGAGCACAAGGACCTGCAAGGTTCCTACGGCACCTATTTCCTCCAGGTCTCGCACAAAGCCATCGAGCCGCTGGGCGAATCGCGGAGCAATTTCGATGTTTTCGCCGAACTCGCGCGGCGCATGGGCTTCACCGAAGCCTGTTTCCACGAGTCCGTCGACGACGCCATCGACCTTGCGCTCTCGACCAACCACCCGAGGCTGGCGGGAATCGATCGCCAGCGCCTGGAACGCGAAGGCCACGTCCGCTTGAACTTCGCGGCCGCCGCGGCCGTGGCGAGCACTTCGCAAAGCGCGCCGACGCCCGATGCGCCCTTTTTGCCCTTCGCGAACGGCAATTTTTTCACCCCAAGCGGTAAGGCGGAGTTTTACAGCGAAAGTTTGGCGGGCGAGGGGGTTGATCCTCTACCTGTCTTCCGCGCACCCCGCGAATCGCGGCACTCCGGTAACAAGCGTTTCACTTTGGAGTTGCTGCCGCGCAAGCCCGACAATTGCCTGAACTCGACCTTCTGCAATCTGCCGTCGCATCAGGCGCTCGAACCAGAACCTTGCCTGGAAATGAATCCGCTGGACGCCGCCGCACGCGGCATCAGCGACGGCGCGCGCGTGCGTATGTATAACGACCGTGGAGAACTCGTGCTGCCAGCTAAACTGGATGCATCGCTTCAGGCGGGAATGGCGGTCGCACGGCTCGGGTGGGCCAAGCTCGCCTCCGGGGGAGTGAACGTGAATGCCCTGACATCGCAGCGCCTGACTGACCTGGGCCGTGGGCCTACGTTTTACTCAACCTTGGTGGAAGTCGAGCCATCTTGTGGGCAATGAGCGCAGGGGGAGCCTGCGGGCGAAATCCTGAACGCATGCCAGGCCGGCAGGGTTCAAAAGCGCCCTCCCCTTTTGTGCCCTTTGCGACATTGCGGGACGCAACTTCGTTCGTGAGAGGTGTTTACTTAGCCAGCTCACCACGGCATTCTTTGGTTTCCGAGCTGCACTCTCGTATAATTAACAATTCTGCGCTCCAAAGTTCCTGTACTCGAGGTTTTGCTATCTTCGGAACTAATAATGTCTGTCCTGCGACTCGGAATTGTCGGCTGGCGCTTTTGGGGCGCTGCTTTGCCTTTCGCCTTTCGGCGGTCCTCCTGCTGTTGTGCTCGATGGCGCTGGCGCAGGAGGGAGTAATCGCTGACATTGTGCCGAGAGGAAACCGGCGCATTCCGGTTGACACCATCAAGTCACGCATGACCACTCGCCGCGGCGATATCTACGACCAGGTGGGACTGGAGCGTGACTTCAACGCGCTCTGGAATACCGGCTATTTCGACGATCTGCGTTTCGAACGCGAGCAGACGCCGAAGGGCTGGATCATTTACGTTTACGTCAAGGAAAAGCCCACCATCCGCGAGATCAAGTATGACGGCCTGAATTCCTTTTCGCAGAGCGACCTGCTAGACAAGTTCAAGGAACGGAAAGTGGGTATCAGCCAGGAGAGCCAGTTCGATCCCACGCGAATCAAGAAGGCGGAGGTCGTAATCAAGGAGATGGAGTCGGCTCACGGACACCAGTTCGCCACCGTGCGAACCGAAGTGCGCCCGATTCCTCCAGCTTCGGTAGGCGTCACCTTCGTGATCAAGGAAGGCCCCAAGGTTAAGGTCGGAAAGATCAGCTTCGTAGGCAACAAACGGGTCAGCTCCCGCACCTTGAGGCAGGCGATGAAGAACACGCACGCGTTTGGTATCCCCAAGAGCCTCATTTTGGAGAACCTGTTCGCGCGCACGTACGACGCCACGAAGCTCAGTGAAGACGCTGAACGAGTCCGCTACGAGTATCAAACGCTGGGCTACTACAAGGCGGTTGTGCAAGATCCGAAAACGCAGATTCACGACAAGACTGGCGTCACTTGGTACCTCCCGTTCAAGCCTAAGCACGGCAAAGTGGTCGATATCACCGTCCCGGTAGAGGAAGGCGCGCGCTACCGCCTCAAGCAGATCACATTTTCCGGCAACAAGACGATCACCAACACGGCAGTCCTGCGGAGGCAGTTCCGCATGAAGGACGGCGAGATTTTTAACGCCGACATGGTGCGCAAAGGCCTCGAGGATCTGCGCAAAGTCTATGGGGCGCTTGGGTATATTAATTTCACCTCGGTACCGGACACTACCTTAGACGAAGAACATAAGTTGATCACGCTGAAGATCGACATTGACGAAGGCAAGCAGTTTTACGTAAGGCGGATAGAATTCCAGGGCAATACGACAACGCGAGATAAGGTGATTCGGCGCGAACTGGCGATCGAAGAAGGCAACCTCTACAACAGCCAACTCTGGGAGCTTTCGCTTCTGCGTTTGAATCAGCTCAGCTACTTTGAGGCGCTTAAGCCCGAGCAGGCCTCGGAAGTCCACCAGAACGTGGCCGATAACTCCGTCGATATCACGCTCAAGTTGAAGGAGAAAGGCAAGAATTCGATCGGCCTCACCGGCGGCGTCAGCGGGATGTCGGGTACATTCATTGGCCTTAGTTTCACTACCAACAACTTTCTCGGTCTTGGCGAGACTCTCCAGGTTCAGGGAACCATCGGTCAGTACGAACGAAATGTGATGTTTGGGTTCACCGAGCCCTATCTTTTCGACCGGCCCTTGCAGACGGGCTTTACCGTTTATGCCCGGCGCTTTGATTACAACCAGGCGAAGCAGGCGAGCCTTGCCTTTGGCACCAATCTGAACCTGCCGTTGGCACTTGCCAATTCGCTGCAAAACTACTCGCAGGCGAGCACCGGCGCCACGGTTTCGCTCAGTTATCCCATTAAGCGTTCGTTCAAGCGCGTGGGGCTGACTTACGGATTCGACGTTTCCTCGATCTCCACGTTCACGACCGCTTCGCAACTGTATTTCGAGGACGTGACTTTCCGCAATATTTCCGGGCCCAATGCGCTCAGTGGCATCAAAACCAGCAAGATTACGCCGAATTTCAGCTACAACCACATTGACTATCCAATGCGGCCGCATAACGGGAAGAGCTTTTTCGTTGGCACGGATATCTCGGGGCTCGGCGGCAATGTAAAGAGCATCCGGCCCGTCGCCGAGTACAAGCAGTTCATCCCGATGAAGGGGCTGATCCCCAAATACGGGCATCCCGCCGAGGGACGCCAGACATTCGGATTCCGCATCCAGGCGTCGCACATCTCCGGATATGGCGGGCTTGGCGCTTCACCGTTCGAGCGCTTCTTCCTCGGTGGCGATACCGACTTGCGCGGCTTCGATATCCGCGCGGTATCTCCGGTCGCGTTCCTGGCGGGTTCGCAAAGTATTACGCTGCAGAACCCCGACGGTTCCACCGTTCCACTCGATGCCAACAACCTCAGACGCGGCAATACGATCGTTCAAGTCCCGGTTTACCAGCTCGTTTTCCCCGGCGGCGACACCAGCATAATCTCCAACATGGAATATCGGATCCCGATTGTCGGCCCCGTCACCATGGCTGCCTTCGTTGACGCCGGGTGGAACATGGCGTTGCGGCAATCGCAGTTGCAAGTCTCGTCGGACGTCCTGAGTAACCCAACGACCGGTTTGAACAACCTGACCTACGGCTGTGCCGTAGTTACTCCCGCTTTCACTTGCCAGGGAAACACGCTGACCGGTTTGGGGCTCTCGCCAATTGGCGCCAATCTCCGGCCGATCTCTGGCACTAACGGCATCATGCGTATGTCTACCGGATTGGAGTTGCAGGTCATCCTGCCGGTGGTCAATGCGCCTTTCCGCATCTATTACGCGGTGAACCCGATGCGCATGAACACCATTGCCCAGCTGCCGCAGCAGACGATCACCCGGAGCATGTTCCCGCCGGGCGGGGCTGGCGACTACACCTATCAGCAGGCGATCGCGACTTATGGCGTTGGCTACCGGTTGCGCGAACCTTTCAACACGTTTCGCTTCACCGTGGCGACAACGTTTTGATCCTCATCCCAACCGGCGCAACCTGGGCCGGCTGGGCGCATTGGAAGCAGCGGAGGCAGGCGGTTTGGCAGAGACTCGTGTTTGACCGCCGCTGCCCGCAAATCTATAATTGCAGCATTCGTCTAGAGAGATTTGTCCGTTCGACAGCTGCCTAGGCTGGTCCTGCTATTGCAAAGTTTCGGTCCGAAATCCTCAGAGGCTCCAAGGAGTCAAGCAACTCAATGACACTTCATTCTTCTCGTTTCGTTCTGGTTGTTGTGGCCGTGCTTTCAATTGCCACGTTCGCACAAACTGGGTCGCCAGCGGCAGCCCCGGCAGCAACAGCTACGGCAACCCCCTCAAGAATTGGGATAGTGAATATCCAGGCCGCAATTATCGGTAGCAACGAAGGCCAGCGCGATTTCGAGTCCTTGCGAAAGAAATTCGACCCGAAACGCAACGAACTTGAGTCGCTGAACCGCGAAGTCGAAGATCTAAAGAGACAGCTCAGCACCACCGGTGACAAGCTGAACGAAGATGCCCGCGGCAACTTGCTGAAGCAAATCGATAATAAACAGAAAACGCTGCAGCGCAGCTACGAAGACGCCAACAACGACCTCCAGGCCCAGCAGAATGAAATTGCCACCCGGATCGGCCAGAAAATGATGGAAGTCCTCGACAAGTACGCGAAAGAGCACGGGTACTCCATCATTCTCGATTACTCCGGTCAGGCCAGCCCGGTACTGTGGGCTGCAACCTCGGTGGACGTGACCCCGATCCTCATTGAGGCATATAACAGCGTATCCGGTGTGCCTCCCCAGCCCAAGACGGCTGGAGCTGGCCCGGCCACGACCGCGCCCAAGACCGCTCCGGCGATCGCTCCGAAGCCCGCTGGCGGTGCGGCTACTGCTCCGAAGCAGGGCGCCCACTAGCGCAGAAGCGATGTAGCCCCGCCGGACTGCTTCGTGGATATAGCTTTCGCGAAGCTGGTCTCCGTTTGGCGGAGCCCCGATCCGTTTTCAAAGGCCGCCTGACCAGGCGGCTTTCCTTATTTGGGAAGGAGCGCGATCGCGCAGTTTCGGTGGGGCCCAAAACGGTAGGCAAATCCTGACATAAGGCTGTGGAAATTTCTGTGGAGAAAAGTGCTGCCGCACTTAAAGAAGGGCAAAAACATGCCCACAAAAGGGCGTTTATTACAGATTGATTAAAGAAAAAAACCTATATATTTAACGACTTACGAGTAATTTATACTTTCTTCTTGGCCGATGGACATTCAGTTGACAGCCATGTTCCCAAAAAGGAGTTTTGCACATTCATCACCTTAAGGGGCGATCGCCATGTCCCGGCTAGGTACGCTAAAACCGTCAGAGACAATGCCTTACAGTGTCGGGCAGCAACACTGGAAGTACCAGCCGCTTTGCACCAAAATAGGGCAGAGTGCCGCAGGTTAATTTTAGCGGGCTTTCAATCGCTATCGTCGCCCACCTTGAGCACCGCCAGGAAGGCTTCCTGGGGAATATCGACCTTGCCGACCCGTTTCATCCTGCGCTTGCCCTCTTTTTGTTTTTCCAGCAGCTTGCGCTTGCGGCTGATGTCGCCGCCGTAGCATTTGGCCAATACGTTCTTGCGGAGCGCGGCGACGCTTTCGCGGGCGATGACCTTGGCGCCGATGGCGGCCTGAATGGCTACTTCAAACATCTGCCGTGGAATCAACTTGCGCATTCTGCTGACCAGCGCCCGGCCGCGCTCGTAGGAGTGGTCTTTGTGCACGATGATCGAGAGCGCATCCACGGCATCGCCCGCCACCAGGATGTCCAGCTTGACCATGGGCGATTCCCACCAGCCGGAAAGGTGATAATCCAGCGAGGCGTAACCGCGCGATATGGTTTTCAGCCGGTCGTAGAAGTCGAGGACAATTTCGTTCAGCGGCAACTCGTAAGTCAGCAACACGCGGTTGGAACTCACGTATTCGAAGTTCTTCTGCTTGCCGCGCTTTTCTTCCACCAGCTTAAATATCCCCCCCACGTATTCCTCGTTGGTGAGGATGTTGGCGGTGATAATCGGCTCCTCGACCTTGTCAATCTGCGTCTGGTCGGGCCATTTGGAGGGATTGTCGACGTCAAGCACCTGGCCGTCGGTAAGCGTTACTTTGTAGCGGACGCTCGGAGCAGTGACGATGAGTTCGAGGTTGAACTCGCGCTCCAGCCTTTCCTGGATGATCTCCATGTGCAGCAGGCCAAGGAATCCACAGCGGAAACCGAAGCCGAGAGCGGTGGAACTCTCCGGCTCGAAGAAAAACGAGGAATCGTTGAGCCTGAGTTTCTCGAGTGCATCGCGCAACAACGCGTGCTCGTGCGAGTCCACCGTATAAAGTCCGGCGAACACCATCGGCTTGATCTCTTCAAAGCCGGGCAGCGGTTTCGGGGCGGGGCGGTCATCGTCGGTAACGGTATCGCCTATCTTTGTGTCCTGCACGTTCTTCAGGGTTGCGAAGAAGAACCCGACCTCACCGGCCGTCAACTCGTCGATCTCGACCGGCTTGGGCGTGAGCACGCCCATGGTCTCCACCTGGAAGGATTTGCCGTTCGACATCAACCGGATCTGCTGCCCTTTTTTCATGCGGCCGTTTATCACGCGCGCCAGCACACCGACGCCGCGGTAGGAATCGAACCAGGAATCGAAGATCAGCGCTTGCAGCGGGGCATCGATGTCCCCTTTCGGAGGAGGAATCTGGCTGACGATTCTTTCCAGCACCTCGGGCACGCCTTGGCCGGTCTTGGCGCTGATGGGAAGAGCGTGGCTGGCATCCAGGCCGACGGCGCCCTCGATCATTTCCTTGGTGCGCTCAATGTCCGCGCTCGGCAAATCGATTTTGTTGATGACCGGGATGATCTCCAGCCCGTGATTGATGGCGATGTAGGCATTCGCCAGCGTCTGCGCTTCCACGCCCTGCGCGGCATCCACCACCAGCAGCGTGCCTTCGCACGAGGCCAGCGAGCGGGAGACCTCATAGGAAAAATCCACGTGCCCCGGAGTGTCGATCAGGTTCAACTGGTAGGTGTTGCCGTCCTTCGCCTGGTAGTTCATCCGCACGGCATGAGCTTTAATGGTGATGCCGCGTTCCTTTTCCAACTCCATGGCATCCAGAAACTGGTCATGCCCCAGCATCTCGCGCGCCGAGAGCGAGCCGGTCAACTCCAGCAAGCGGTCCGAGAGCGTCGTCTTGCCGTGGTCTATGTGGGCAATGATGGCGAAATTACGAATGAATTGACGGTCCATGAACTCCAGTCAGAACAAGGGCGAGGCGATCAATCGCCGGGGTCCCCGGCATGCGCCGCCGTTGCGCGTGCTGGGGTGGAATCGCGCACGGGCGAACCTAGTGTGCTGTCCCGGAAATTCGCTTCATATTTCCTGAGGTGTCATTCTGAACGAGCGAAGCGAGTGAAGAATCTATGTATTTGTTTTTTGAATACATAGACCCTTCGCTGCGCTCAGGGTGACATTCCTGAAATATGGCGCAAATTTGCGGGCACGACACTAGTCGATTGTAGCATCCAGTTCAGGCCGCCAAGCGCAACGGCCTCTGCTCCCAACCATCGCCTTCCACAAGCCGACTTGTCAGGACTTTCTATTTCTGGCGGTTTAAATTTGGGTCGCGGACTGGGAAATCAAGCTTCCGATGCGGCATGGGAAGGATAGTTCCACGCATGCTTTCCCCGAGAGAATTCTTTGAAAAGAACGCTCTTAGCCCCTCCACTTTGAGATGAACATTGTAAAGAATGGCACTCGATGCTACGGAATACGTGCGAATGAGATCGCCATTAGAAATGAAAGCGTGAAGTTTCTTATCTGAACCTGCATCATCGTCGATGCTGAAATGCGCTATCCCATTGCGTAATCGCAGATAGTGCTTAAGGAGTTTTTGTACCTTATCCAGTGGCGAAGCCTCCTCTTTTGTCATGCCTAGTCCGATCAGAACCAGCGGGTCTACATCCTGTTCTGGCGGGAGTTTTATATTAAGTCCGCGCTTGAGCATGATGGTGCGCATCAATGCTCGCAAATCATCGCACGCATCGTTCATTCTGTATCCGCAAAGAAGACGATAAAAAGGGCTTGATGAGACCAGAGCCTCTCGCCAGATGGCGTCTGCGGGAATAAATGCGGGTTCAACTACTATCCCACCCAGCGGCCCCATAGAAAGCCCCGATGAGTTCGGAAGCAGAAGGTTATATGCGATCACTTCCCCGGAATCTGGACTCAGCAACTCCAGACGGCTAATGACCAGGGGCAGCGGATAGGTCCGAACAATGCTATCAAGCAAGGTACTGAACGGTTCCCATGCGAGCCTTATTGCTTTGTCAGGAAGATCGGTTTCCACCCTCAATTCAATGTGCGAAAGGCGATTGTCTTCTCCGGCTTTCAGATCAAAATAGACGGCATTACGGCCGTTGAAACTGGTATAAATCGTGAGCGGGTTCTCGTTGAGCAA
>Ga0181527_1002371_pt1 | contig 17859 bp, 19 predicted proteins | sample PEATcosm2014_Bin_30_FD_119762 | JGI IMG/M metagenome (GOLD analysis project Ga0181527, IMG submission 119762) | Peatland microbial communities from MTU Mesocosm Facility, Houghton, MI, USA - PEATcosm2014_Bin06_60_metaG | ecosystem: Environmental > Terrestrial > Soil > Wetlands > Peat | place...
CCCCGCCGATCGCAGAGCACCTGATCGACCACCTCGGCGAGGCCGATGCGCCGCAGCACCGAGATGGCGGCGGCGAGATCACCGAAGGCGAGGTGGCGGGTGCGCTCCGGCAGCACCTGCGCACCACTCATCGCCGCCTCGATGTCCTCGGCCTTTCCGAGATAGCGCTCGGAGACCATCTTCGGCTTGCCGCCCACACGGGCCATCTCGCGCAGGTAGTAGTAGGTCCCGCCGTTCACCTTCTTGGAGATGATCGAAGCCATGCTTTAGGTCATACACCATGGCGTCACAGATCGCGAGCCTTTGAGCAGCACAAACGCGCTGGTAGCGCGCGGTTTTTGGAAAGAGCTTCGCTTGCCCGCGAGGTCAGCTCAGGGCGCTATCCCGGAAACTCCCGCTAGCCCGGGATCACCCGCGGCACCCGCGGGCGTCAGGAAACGATGTTCACGAGATGCGGCAGCCGCACGACGACCCGGCGGGGTTTCTTGCCCCCGAGCACCTCGGCGACTTTCGGCGAGGTGAGGGCGAGGCGGACGGCGTCATCTTCTGAGATCGATGCGTCGACGACGATCCGGTCGCGCAATTTGCCGTTCGTCTGGACGATCAAGGTGACCTGCGCGTCGACAAGGAACGACGCCTCGGCGACCGGCCAGGACTCCTCGTGGACGTGCCTGCCGTGCCGGCGCTCCCAGGCCTCGGCGGCGAGGTGGGGCGCCATCGGCGCGAGCAGCTTGAGCAACGTGTCGACCGCCTCGTCGCAGAGCGCCGGCTCGGCGCCGTCGCGAGCCGCGCGGTAGATCGCGTTCGTGAACTCCATCGCCGACGAGACGGCGGTGTTGAACTCGTAACGGCCGAGATCGGTCGTGATCGAGTCGATCGTGCGGTGCATGACGCGGCGCAGGTCGTCGCCGGCACCCGGGCGCGCGGCCGGGTCTGCCGGCCGGGCCAGCTCGGTCTCGTCGTCGGGGGCGGCGAGACGCCACACCCGTCGCAAATAGCGGGCGCAGCCTTCGATCATCTCGTCAGACTGGGGGGTCCAGTCGAAGTCGTCGACCGGGGGCGCGACGAAGAGGTGGAAAAGACGAAGCGCGTCGGCGCCGACGGTGGCGAAGTACTCGTCGGGGGCGATGACGTTGCCCTTCGACTTCGACATGGCGGTCCCGCCGAGCCGGATCATCCCCTGGCAGAACAACTGAGTGAACGGTTCGCGGATCTCCGGCGGCGAGAGGCCGAGGTCGCCGAGGGCGCGGGTGTAGAAGCGGGCGTAGAGGAGGTGGAGGATGGCGTGGGTGATCCCGCCGATGTACTGGTCGACCGGCATGAAGTGCCGGGCCGAAGCGAGATCGACGGGCTCCGAGTGGTCGCGGGGCGAGCAGAGCCTCAGGAAGTACCAGGACGAGTCGACGAAGGTGTCCATCGTGTCGGTCTCACGCACGGCCGGGCCGCCACAGCGCGGGCACGTCGCTTCGAGGAAGCCCTTGTGGCGCTTGAGCGGCGACTCGCCGGTCGGCAGGAACTCGACGTCCTCGGGCAAAAGGACGGGCAGGTCGGCCTCGGCGACCCCGACGATGCCGTCGGCGGGGCAGTAGACGACGGGGATCGGGCACCCCCAGTAGCGCTGCCGGCTGATCAGCCAGTCCCGCAGCCGGTACTGCACCGAACGCTCGCCGAGGCCCTTTTCGACGAGCCATTCGGTCGCCCGTTCCTTCGCCGTGTCGACGTCGAGGCCGTCGAGGAAACCGCTGTTGATCTTCGTGCCGGGCCCGGTCCAGGTCTCGCCCGTGAAGTCGTCGGGGGGCGCGACGGTGCGGACGATCGGCAGGTGGTGGGCGACGGCGAAGTCGTGGTCGCGCTGGTCCTCGGCGGGGACGGCCATGATCGCCCCGGTGCCGTAGGTCGCGATCACGTAGTCGGCGACGTAGATCGGCACCGGATCACCGGTGAACGGGTTGACGCACCGGCTCCCGGTGTAGACGCCGCGTTTGGCCGCCGCGACGTCGCCCTCCAGGCGCTGCCGGTCGGATTCGCTCGCCGTCGCCCGGCAGAGCTCGGTCACCGCGGCGGCGCAGTCCGGGGTCGTGAGCTCGCCGACGAGCGGGTGTTCCGGCGCGAGGACGACGTAGGTGACGCCGAACCCGGTGTCCGCCCGCGTCGTGAAGACCTCGATCGAGACGTCGGGGCGGTTCTCGACCGGGAGACGGAAAAGGACCCCCTCGGACCGTCCGATCCAGTTCCGCTGCATCGTCTTCACCCGGTCGGGCCAGTCGAGCCAGTCGAGGGCGGCGAGTATCTCGTCGGCGTACTTCGTGATCCGGAGGAACCACTGCTCGAGGAGGCGGCGCTCGACGACGTCGCCCGAGCGCTCGCAGGTGCTGTCGGAGAGGACCTGCTCGTTGGCGAGCACGGTCTGGCAGCCAGGGCACCAGTTCACCGGGGCCTTGCGCCGGTAGGCGAGGCCCGCCTCGAGGAACCGGAGGAAGATGAGCTGGTTGAAGCGCATGTAGTCGGGGTCGTGGCTGCGAACCTCGCGGCGCCAGTCGTAGACGGCCCCGAGCCGGAGCACGCTCGCGCGCAACTCCTCGATGCGGGCCTCGGTGTACTCGCGCGGGTGCTTCGCGCCCCCCTTGATCGCCGCGTTCTCGGCCGGCAGCCCGAACGAGTCGAACCCGAACGGCGAGAGCACCGCGTGGCCCTGCATCGTCCGGAACCGAACCAGCACGTCGCCGAAGGTGTAGTTGCGGATGTGGCCCTGGTGGGCGGGCCCGCTCGGGTACGGGTACATCGAGAGGACGTAGTAGGGCGGGCGAGGATCGTCGAGGTCGACCTCGTACGTGCCCTCCTCCGCCCAGCGCCGTTGCCAGCGCGGCTCGGCTTCCGCAAAGTCGTAGTTCGCTCTCATTGGGGCCAAAGACTACCGAGTGGGGACGGGGCGATCACCGGAATGGCGCGCCGGTCGTCGCGACCTAAGATCGCAACGCCCGAAGTTGACGGGTGCGCCTGACCGGGTCCCGAGACCGCGGCAGGTGGCAAGAAGGGTCGTCTGGTGATCCGGTGAGGAGCGTCTCGGGGGCGTAGCTCAGTTGGTAGAGCGCTTGACTGGCAGTCAAGAGGTTCGCGGGTTCGAATCCCGTCGCCTCCACGAGTTGGCCTGGTGATACGACATCTCCCGAGGTGTGATGGCGAGCGGTAAGGCCGTGTCAGTCGTCGTCGAGGGCGGCCTGCGCAGCCAGTTCCTTAGGCAGCTCTCGGAGATTCCGAGATCCTCGGCGATCTTCGCGATGGGCTTTGCTCGCTCACGAGCAAGCTCGACAGTGCGGCGGTGGAACTCCGGTGGATGGGGATGGGGCATGTGGACTCCTCTCCGAGCTGGGTGGCGCCCAACTCAGAAAAGGGTAGGTGTCCGTCAAATCAGCGACAGCTCACCGGGCTCCGCGGCGGGTTGGGCGTTTTTGCCGTCTACCCGATCCGGCCTTGACGGTGCGTCTCGGCTCCACACTCTGGACGGCAAACGGCGGGTCACACCTTCTGCTCACTGGGTCGCGTCTTCAAGTCCTTTTCTCAGGGGCGATTACCAGGCAGAGACTTCGGGGAAATCACGGGTCCACCCGACAGACGGCGACAAGCCTGCGAGGCGCCGCATGGTCGCGCGCTGGGGCCAATTCTCGCCGCACGCGATTCTTGAGTTCCAAGTGAAAGGCTATAATTTATGTAACAGAGCGGCAGAGAATCAATCGCCGGTCACAACAGGTTCGGAGGAGGCCATGTTGTACAACGCCAGCGGTAGGCGGGTACACCCGAGGATGCGAATTACCGGCGCCGCGCTCTTGGTTGGTGCCGTTTTTCTCGGCGCAGTAGGTGGTGGGATTGCCAGCGCCGCGAAGTCTCCTTCGAAGGGTGGTCCCACGACCACCTTTACGGTCACAGGGAAGTACCACGGCACCCTCACGTTGTCTGACCCGATGAGGAACTGTTCGCTGACGAACGGACGGCACATGGCTGGGCTGGGAGGTGCCTCAATCGACGCGACCCTCCACGGCAAGTTGTCGGGCCTCAGCTACAGCACCTGGATCTTCCTCGCGTCAGCAACAGAGGGCGGCACGAACATGATCCAGAAGGGACTGTCTCAGACTTCGGCGTACGGCGCCAGCCTGCAGCCCGTCATTCCCGGCGGCTCCAGCAACCTCGGTTTCTTCGCGTCATCGGGCAAGATCACCGTCGGCAACCAGAAGGGCGCGGCCACCTACAAGATGTCGTACGACAACGGCAGCGGCAAGGCGAACGCGGGGAATGTGACGATCTCGGGTACCTGGGACTGCCCCGTGACCATCCAGTCGTAGCTGTCGTTAGTCAACGAGACTCGTCAAATGACACCGGCGCCGGGCTGTACCTGGCGCCGGTGTTTCATGTCTGGAAGGAGGCTTGTCGCCCGGATGGACTACTGAGCGGCGTCCCGTCCGCCTGGTCCACGGCTCCGGGGGAGAGACTCGAACTCTCAACCACACGGTTAACAGCCGCGTGCTCTGCCAATTGAGCTACCCCGGATCGAACGACGGCACGTTAGCAGCGCGCACAGCTTGCGGCGATCGGTCCTGGATAGCGTTCCGGCGGCTGTTCGATACCGACGGTGGCTTCGTCTGACGAGAATCGCGGGAATGACGAGAATCCTGCTGGCCACGACGGGTGGTCGGCAGGAGACCGATCCGGTTCAAGGGTCCGCCAGACGACGTTCCGGCGACGCTCAACTGTCTCCGGACCCTTCTGGCGCCCAGTTGACAGCGTGGGCGATTAGGTATCAAGTGGCCAGACCGGGAGGATGCGCTTTTCCCACGTCGTGTTGACGACACCGGCAGGCGGTGACGTCCTAAGTTCCCTATAAACGGTGTTGCGGCTCATGTGGAGCTTCTCAGCGATCGCCGTCTTGGACCACCGCTCAGGCAGAAGAGGCGATGGACTTCGGCCCAATCCTTCACGTCGTGCACCCTTCCTCCTCAGCTCGGCTCGAGTTGGGGATCGATCAATCACTACGCGAACTGGTGGATCGCGCAGTTTTCGACCGACGTCAGGTGCCCAGTTTTCAGGCGTCGTCGACAGACACCACCATCGACGGCAAGATCCAGAGCCTCGCATCGTCATCATCGGGGTCGACGTCGCGCCGTTGGTGGAGGCCGAGCTGGATCGTCGGCACCCCGACCGCCCCAAGTTCCGACCGACGACCCCCGAGGGGTTCCGGGAGGCCTGGGACCTCAACGAGCGGCTGTGGGAGTCAACGCTCGCGCGGGCGCGCCGACTGCCCTCGGAAATGCTGCACGAGTCGGTCGGCGGCAAGTGGTCGTTCATCCAGACCCTGCGCCATCTCGCGTTCGCGACCGAGTCGTGGGTCGGCCGCGGCATCCTGGGCGATCCCAGCCCGTGGCATCCGCTGTCCCTGCCCTGGGACGAGATGGGCCCCCGACCGGGTGTGTCGCATGAACGTGAGCGCGCCCGTCGCTCGACGAGGCGCTCACCTTGCGGCTGGAGGCGATGGCGATGATGCGGCGGGTTGTTCGACGGCCTGACCGACACCCAGCTCGACAGCCGGTCCGACCCGCTCGTGGGTCCCGGCTGGCCGGACGAGGGCGAGACCTTCCCCGTCCGCAAGTGCCTCCTGGTCGTCCTCAACGAGGAGTGGTGGCACCGCCTCTACGCCGAGCGCGACCTGGCCGTCCTTGAGAAAAGCAACTGACCTCGAGGAGCTCGTCTTCGCCGGCAGAAGCTCTGGCCGAGTCTGTCCTGGAACCCTGCGAAGCCCTCCCGGTTCGATTCCCGGTGCCGGCTCCAGCGAGCTCAGATCTGTCGTGGCGGTTCCGGGTTGGTTTTTGGTCTGTCCGAGTCCGACTGGCGCTGATCGCCGGAGCCCCCTCAGAGACCCTGATCAGGGTGCCGGATCCTTCACGCGCGTTTCGCCGACCGTGAACGGAACGTCACGAATGAGACGTCGTCGGACTTGTTGTCGTCGTGTCACTCTTCGAGTTCGGCGTCCACAGGCTGTACCAGGAGAACTTCTTGCCCCGGTTCGCGCCGATCGTGCCGGAGACCTCGCCGAGATAGGTTCCGCGCGAGTCGTATACGAAGCAGCTGAACTGCTGGCCCTTCGCCCATGCCGAACCCATGAAGCAGCGCGTCGAGCGCGCCGAGGCGACGCCGAAGCCTTCTTCTGCCCGGGAGCGGACCTGCTGTTCGATACGCGCCTCGAAAGCCGCGAGCGAGACACCTGGCGGGAGGCCGTTCGGCGATGCCTGCGGGTGCGTGAAGAGAAACTTCGCCGACAACAGGGCGGCATCGGCGAGCACGACCACGACAACGACCAGAATGAACACCCAGTGGCCTTTGCTCTTGCGCGTCTTCGTCGCGGAACTGGGATCTTCGTCCAGCTCTCCACCGCCGGTCGAAGACGCACTCGACGCTGAGGGGCCGAGGACACGTTCCGCCTCTGCCTTCTCCTTCTCGTCCGTCACGCTTGCTGAGTCTAGGAGCGGCGGGGGACCGTGGCGAAACGCGGTGCCTGGGACGCGAGTCCTCGTGTCCGTCTGCGATTCCCGGCCTTGCCGGCCACATATGCCCAGTTCTTTGCTGATCTGCTCCCGCCGACCGGACGATGCTCCGCCGTCGTTAGGGTCATCCCGATTGCAGGTTTCCAACCCGAACAACGAGCAAGGGGAGCCCTGTGGCCGACGTCATCGTTCTCGAATTCTCCGCACCAAACGCGGTCGACATCTACAACAAGGTGAACCACATCCTCGGCTTCGACGGCACATCCGATTGGGAGCACTGGCCGAAGGGCATGCTCAGCCACACCGCCGGGGAAGCCGGCGACAGATTGGTCGTCGTCGAAGTGTGGGCATCCAAGGCCGACCAGGAGGAGTTCGTGCGCGCCCAGCTCGGCCCGGTATTCGCCCAGGCCGGAGCGCCCCAACCGTCGAAGGTCGAGTGGCTGAACAGTGCCGGGAACGCCCACCGCCACTGAGATCCGGCAGCACCCGGACGCCACGGCAAGTTCGCGCGCCTGACTCGTCGCCAACCATCTGTCGTCACGAGCTCCCCGCTCGTCCCCGCCGAACGGCATCCGTTCGGCGGAGAATCGAGGCGAGCAGCCGCTCCGAGAGCTATCTCCGGCGGGGCCGGGAACCGAAACCGCCGGAGGAGTTCGGCGTCGGACTCGGCGACGACCGGGAATGGTTCTCGGCGATGCTCGAAAGGCGAGTGACGGGATCCCGACGGTGCTTGCCCGGATCAGCACGTCGCTCGGCGGGAACGAGGGCGACTGTTCGTCGGGAGACGCCGGAGCTTGAGTCGGAGCTGACCCCGGGACGGAAAAGCGATCGCGCCTACACTCGGCAGCACGATATGACTGACACCGGAAACCCGGCCGAACAGGGCGAGCCGAACGGGTCGTCGTCGCAAGCGGCGCCGAGCGAGCCACAAGTCCAACCCATCACGGCGCAGCCTTCGCCAACTTCCCACACCCGGACCAGCGGCCACTGGGCCTCGGTCGTCGTGGGACTGGTCGTCCTGTTCGTCCTTCTCGTCTTAATCCTCGAGAACGGCCAGACCGCCCGTGTCACCTTCTTCGGGTTGCACGGTCACCTTCCCCAGGGAGTGGTGCTTCTCTTCGCCGTGGTCATCGGCGGTCTGTTTGTCGTGCTTGCGGGCACGGCACGGATCCTGCAACTGCGCCTCCGGGCCCGAGGGCCCCGCCCGGCACACCGCGGCGCGCATCGGATGAGAAAAACCGGACCGCGACGCGAGCCCCCCAAACGGCGGGCGAGGAAGGCCTCGCCGCGACTGATCGCAACCGCGTTCAGCCGGTCGGCACCTTGTTAAGCCGGTCGGCTATCGGCTGGGCGGAGTGGTGCTTCTAGAGCTTGACCCAGGCATAGGGATGGTCACGGAATCCGCCGGGCTCGCAAAGCGGCGTGCCGTCCCCGGTCACCGGCAGACGGTGCAAGCCGTGAAGTCGACGCCGATGCCGATCACCTCCTCCGCCCGGACTCCTCCGGATTCCAGCCCTTCGGGGATTCCCTGGTAGAAGACCACCAAGTAGTCACCGGGGTCCTGCAGTGTGGTGTCCGGCGGCAGCTTCACGCTGGTCACGGGCAGCCTGGCATCGATCACGCCATGCGGGTAGGCGACCTCGGCGATCGCGACCTCTTCTCCGGTGCGCAGATCGAGAAGAAGGACTCGACCTGACATCGTTCCGAAGCCGAAGCCGACGCCGATCGCCACTCGCCGGTGCCCGCCGACGGTGAGGTGCTCACGACTCACCTGCCGAGCTGGGCAGACCCGCGACCCTGCGCACCCTTATGGACATCTCCCATCCTCCTGAACGAGGCGTCCGACTTGATATCCGTGGCTCGTCGACACGCCGCCACGGTCGGAAACCCACACAGGAGTCCCCGGCAACGGGCTCTACAACATTGACACCAGGCACCGTGATTCCCCAGATCCCTGGCAAATCACCCTGCCGACGCGCCGCGCGACAAGCAACGCACGGCAACAAAGGGGCCGCTTGCCACTCAGGCGTCGCGCCAAGGATCTGCTGAGCCACGCACCCATCGTCTCATCCGGTCACTGACCGACAGAACCGGTTAGTGACCGGAGAGACGAACGTCCCACTTCTCAGGCAGGCATAACGGCCAAGTGGCAGGCGGCCCCTCGATGGGACCACCTGCCACTTGGAACCTGCCTTTAGTTACTTAGAAGTCGTACTGCTTTTAGAAGTCGTACTGCTTGTAGTTGGCCGGGGTGAACTCCAGCGGCGTCGAGGTGATGATCGTGTCCTTCGCTCCCACGGAGGGCACGCCAGCTGTCGGGCCGGACAACACGGTGAACTTGCCAAGGCTTCCCGCCGTGAAGGTCGCACCCGGGAACAGCAGGTGCTCGTAGGCGTCCTTGGCCACGTACATGACGAGCTTGCCCTGGTTGACCTCGTTCCAGAGGAACAGGGCCTGCAACGAGCCGTTGGCAAAGTACGGCTGGTTCGGCAACGGGTCGCCAATGCCGAAGACGCCGATCTTGCCGGCTTCTCCGAGGTCACTCACCGCTTCGGCGGTACCGACCACAGCCGCACCGTCGATCGGAAGGAGCGCGTTGACGGACGGGTAGGCCTTGATGATGCCCTCAGCCACGGTGAGCGAGGTCGCCGTGTTGGACTCGCCATAGCCAGTCGTCAGGATCTTCACGTTCGGGTACTTGCTCGCGATGTAAGCCTGCATGGCCGAGATCCACGCCAACTGGATGGTGGCGTCTGGAGTCGAGGACATGATCGCCAACTGCGCACTCGTCCCGTACTTCGCCACCGCCGCGTTAATGACGGCCGCGGCGATCGTGGTGTAGAGGGTGTCCTGGACGAAGAAGTCACGTGCCTTCGGGATCACGTCAGAGTCCCAGCTCACGACCTGAATCCCAGCCTTCATCGCCGCTTCTAGCGCCGGAGCCGGGATCGTCGGGTCGTCAGCAGACAGACAGATCACGTTGAACTTCTCCGAAATCATGGTCCGGAAAATTTGCGCTTGACCTGTGGCAGACGCGGTCACCGGAGCCGTGTAGTCCAGTGAAATACCCAGCGACGGGGCAACTTCCCTAGCGCCCTTGACGTTGGCCAGGAACACCGGAAGCCCTAGGAGCTTCGGGACGAAACCCACCTTGATCTTTGGAGCGCTGGCAGTCGCTGACGGTGCGGCCACCACGGCCAGTACCGACGCCGCGGTCAATCCCGCGCAAACGACTGCAATACCCAGCCGCATTCGTGCAGAAATATGCATATATCTCCCCTTTTCATTTTGGCCCCGCTTCGCGGGGACCAATCCACCGAGCGGAAACCCTTTCAGACTCCATCTGTTCATCTGGTGGCCGATTGACACGCCTCGGGTCGCCAGTTGGGGCGCCCCAATGCCGTTCAATTCTGGCGGTCTTCTCGGTCCTTTCAGACATCGGAGGAAACCGTTGCTTTGCCGAGATGTTGGCGAGCGAAGAAGCGGGCCAGGGCATCTCTGAAGGCCACCCCGCCCCGTCGGTCGAGGCTGATCTTGATGATCAGCCCGACGATCAGCACAATTCCTTGCACCATAGTAACAGTCAGCGGGGTCGAGCCGCCATCGAGGAGTCCCACGCTCACATAACCGATGATGATGCTGGCAATGATGACTCCACTTATGCGGCCCTTCCCGCCAAAGATGTCCACTCCTCCGAGCACGACGATCGTGACCGAGGGAAGCAGCAGAGGGATGCCGACGTCGTCGCGCACGGCGTTGTAGACCCCAGCGATCATGATCCCGGCGATCGCCGCGAACACAGCGCTCCCGATGAACGCCCAGATCAGCGTGCGAGACACGTTGACACCGGAGTAGCGAGCCGCGGGCCGGTTGTGCCCGACCAGGACGAGCGATCTTCCGTAGCGGGTGCGCGACACCAACAGGCCTATGAACAGCGCGAGAACCGCGAAGATGATCAAGTCCGCCGGAATGGGGCCTATCGACCCAGTCCCGGTGATCGTCAGGAACGCTTTCGGGAACCCGTAGGGCGGGGATTCACCGCTTACCGCGGTGGCAACGCTCGAGAAGATGAACTGGGTAGCCAGCGTGACCAGCAGCGAGCCGATGCCGAACTTGGTGATGATGAACCCGTTGAGCGCGCCGAGACCGGCCGCCATCACCAGGGTGATCAGGGTGGCGAGCCAGATGTTCAGGCCCTCGACATGCCAGAGCTGGGCCATGACGATCCCCGACAGGCTGGCCATGGCCCCGATGGAGAGGTCGATCTCCCCGGCGAATATGACCAAGGCCAAACCCAAGGCCATAACTGAGACGTCCAGGAACTCGCTGCTCGCAGAGAGCATGCCCGAGCCGCCTCCCCAGAAGCCGGTGGAGGTGAGGGAAAAGTACAAGAGCTCCAACCCCAGGAGAACAACTAAGACCCAGACCCACACCTGATCGATGGAGGCACGACCGCGCCGATTCGCGGAGAGATCGACCGGCGTGCCCGCCGACACCGTTCCTCCCGGATTGGCGCTCATGCTGCGACCTCGGCATGATGCCGCGTGCGCAGGGCCCGCCGTGTCGCCGGCCCGCTCTGGCGGTCAGTCACCACGGCCAGCAGGATCAGGACTCCGACCCCCGCCGGCTCCCAGATAGGGAGGATGCGTAAGACGACTATCGCAGTATCGGCCACCGACAGGAACACCGCGCCAAGGGCGGCGCCGATCGGGCGGCCGCGCCCACCAAGGAGGCTGGTCCCTCCGATCAGGGTGGCGGCAATGGAAATCAGGTTCACGTTGGTATCCGTGCCGGTGGTGGAGCTGGCGGACCCGATGTAGCAGAGGTAGACAAAACCGCCAATGCCCGAGAGGAGGCCACAGATTATGTAGGTCATGAAGAGGGTGCGGCGCACCGGAATCCCGGCGCGATACGCTGCATCGGCATTGTTGCCCACGGCGTAGATCGCCCGGCCCCAAGGGGTGAACTTCAAGAACAGCTCGGCGACAATCACGATGCCCACACCGATGAGGAGCAGCCAGGGGATCCCCGGCACTATATCCTCAAGTCCCACGGCGATGTAGTCGTGGGGAAGAGATATCACCGTTAAACCGGAGGTGAAAACGAACTGCAACCCGCCGTAGACGGAAAGAGTGGCAAGGGTGGCAATGATGGGTGGAATTCCCGCCACGGTGACCAGCAGGCCATTGCCGACTCCCAGGGCGATGCCAATCAGAATCACGAGAACCAGGGCAACGAAAATGTTCAAGTTATGGTTCTGGGCCGGGAATCCGATGGCGATCGCGGCGATACCGAGCATCGGAGCCACCGAAAGGTCGATCCCACGGGTGATGATCACCATCGTCTGGCCGGTAGCAACCACCATGATGACCACCGAGCCCGCCAACATGAACGAGATGTTGCTGGAGCTCAGGAATTGAGGACGCAACACGTCAACGATTCCTGACATCAGCAGGAGAGCGACCAGGAGTTGGACCTCACGACGCATCAGGATTGCCACCAAGCGGGACCGGGCCTTCTCACCGGTCTCACCAGGCATCTGCTGGTCCAAGTAGCTCAGTGCTTGCCCTGTTGCGGTCATCGGGCCACCGGCCCCACCACCATGGCTCCCAACCGCGCATCGGTGATGTCGTCTCCGGTAAGTTCACCCACCACAGAGCCCTCGTAGATCGCCAAGACGCGGTCACATATCATGGTTAGCTCCGTGAGCTCAGACGATATTAAGAGACAAGCCAGCCCCTCATGGGCCAGTTTGATCACCAGGGTCCAGATATCATCCTTGGCCCCGATGTCGACTCCCCGGGTGGGCTCGTCGAATATGGCCACCTTCGGCTCGGCGAGGAGCCAACGTGCCAACATCGATCTTTGTTGGTTTCCTCCCGAAAGGGTCTTCATCAATGCGTCGATCGTGGGCATACGGACCGCCGTCGTTTTCGTGGCCTCCTCTGCCATGCGACGCTCCGCCGCCGGTCGCAACAGCGGACCTCGCCTCGGGAGGCGGTGGATGACCCCGGCGGTTACGTTGCGGGTCACCTCAACCTCGGCAAATATCCCGTGCCTGCCTCGATCCTCGGGCAGGTAGATGAGACCGGCATCGACGCAATCCCGGGGAGTGCGATGCGCCAGCGCAACGCCCTCCACCTCGACCCTCCCCCGCTCGGCCGAACGGAGACCGTAGATCGTCTCGGCAATCTCGGTGCGGCCACTGCCGACGAGCCCGCCCAGACCAAGAATCTCGCCCTCACGCAGGACGAAACTGATGTCACGAAAATAGGGTTCCAAGGTCAGATTGGTCACCGCGAGCATTTCCTTGTTAGCGGTCAGATCCTGCTCGCCGCGCTCGCGCACCCGGGTCACGATCTCCCGGCCCACCATGGCAGAAACGACGGCAGGTCGCGCGAACTGGTCGCGGGTCTCCCGCATCACGATCTTGCCGTCGCGCAACACCGTTAGCCGGTCACTGATGGCGAGCACCTCATCGAGGCGGTGACTGATGAAACCCAGGGTGAAACCAGAATCGCGCAGGTTCCTCATCACATCGAACAGGGTGTCCGCCTCATGCGCGGTGAGCGGTGAAGTTGGCTCATCGAAAAAGAGCACCTGGCAGCGGTGCACCAGCGCGCGGGCGCACTCGACGAGCTGCTGCTGGGCGACACTCAGCTCGTCGGCGCGCATCTCGGGGTCGATGTCGAGGCCGACTCGCTCCAGGTAGCCGGACGCCTCACGGCGCATGGGCCGCCAGTCGACGAGGAAAGGAAATCGCCTGCGTCGAAGGATACCGACGAAGAGGTTTTCCGTAACCGAAAGAGATTCCATCAGCGACGGCTCCTGGGGAACCAGGTAAATCCCTCGCTGCTGGGCGTTGTGGGGGTGGAGACCGATCAGTCGTTCTCCTCCGAGAACAAGCGTCCCCGAGTCGGGTTGGTAGATGCCGGAGAGGATCTTGACGAGGGTGGACTTCCCCGCTCCGTTCTCACCGACGATGGAGTGGATCTCACCCGGTTCGAAAGTCACCGTCGCGTCGTTCAGGACGACGGCGCCGTCGAAGGACTTCGTGAGTGATGTGCCGACGTAACTGACGCCTTGCAGCTTCGTCGGGGAAGCGACTCCCTCCGTGGCGGTGGCGCTCATCTCCCCGACCGCCGGGGGGGTGCGACCTCGGGGGTGGGACGGGCGGAGCCGGACTGATAACAAAGACTGGATTCAGCTGGATGGGTCAAACCCGGCGGGATCGCCTCCCTGGCGATTGTCTTCACGGACCCGGCCGCACCCCTGCCAGGGAGCCGTGGCAACCGGAGACCCTCGGTGCTGATCCCCCCGGCAGGAGACTTCACCCCGGAAGCGAGCTGGACACGATTTGACACGTGGTTTACCACCTGATTTCGGAGTTCCTGAAATTTTCGGACGTCACGTTACTGAAACATTCTGTGACAAGCAAGCGTCGGACATCCGGGTCGTATTCACCCGCCGAACAGGCCGTCGCTCACGGTGCTGTTCCTGTTCCTAGACGGACGGCCGCGAGCCTATCCGGGGTCGGGGCGTGAGGCAGGCCTGGGTAGTGGCCTAATTTGGGGACTGACATACTTGACGCACCCAGCTCACTCGTCATACTCGGGGGCTGGCTCGATCAAGCCAAGCCACATCCCGACGCGGCTGACGAGACAGAACGGGCAGCGCCGCGGGTGATGGGTCTTGCCGATCGGTGCCCAATGTGACGGTTCGATCTGTTCGATGAGCAGTGGGCGCATGAGACTCCTAGGCTGCGCGTGATGCCGTGGATACGGACACCTCGGTCAAGAACGTTCATCGAGGTCTGGTACACCCCGAGCACAAGACGGCTGATGCTTCACTTCCGCAAAGACGAGACGATGTACGCATACCGTGGTGTGCCGGATCAGGTCTTTGCGGCATTCATGACGGCAAAGTCGATGGGTGCCTTCTACTCCCGGCGAATCAGGGGTAAGTACCACGCCGATCTCGTCGGCTGATCACACACGACGCGAGGAGGACTCATGGCGGGCGAACCAGGACATTTCCAGTTCAATATCGAAACGGGACCCACCGACTACCCGTTGGTCAACTGGGCGTTGATCAATGACACAACCGGTGACGTGATGGCCGTCTCCTTCGTGCCTCAAAGTGGGAGGTCGGCAAAAGCGACGACGCAGTGGATCATCGACAACGCCAAGGACTGCAAGATCATGGAGAGGGTCGTCCGACCTTCTCGGTAACCCACCAGCCATAAGGACCTGACCCAAGATCCTCAAGTGACACCTCGTCCGCATCCGCAAAGTCTGGATGCGTAGTCACGATGTCGCGCTTGTCTGTTGACATCGGAATCATGACTTGATCTTGCATGACTTGACCTGCGCTTTCTCATGATATTACATGCTTGTATTTCCCCTGCTAAGGGGCCAAATGATATAGCCATTTGAGACAATAGGGGCATGTCAGAGAGTCGGGAACCCAAGAATCTTCTAGAGGCCATTCGTTACTTCTCGGATGAGCAAGTGGCCTTTGATTTCGTCGTCAAACTGCGTTGGCCAACGGGTGAGCCGACTTGCCCGCGGTGCGGGTGCCTCGACAACTACTACCTGAGCACCCGCCGCATCTGGAAGTGCTCAGGTTGCAAGCGTCAGTTCTCGGTCAAGGTCGGGACGATCTTCTAAGACTTACCGGTCTTCGCTTCCTGCTCGTCAATCTCCCGCTTCGGGACCGCGACCATGGCTCGGGCGAACGCAGCAAAGTTCTCGAACTCAGCCTCATCGCTGTCATCGGAGGGTAGCGCCGAGAAGTTCATTGTGGTGTTCATGTCTTGGTTGGTTACGACGGTTTCATGCTGTGCCATTCCACTCCTCCTCGCTGATCCCTGCCGATGTGAGAATCTTCGCAAGTTCCCAGTTCTGGATTTCTCGTCCAGGGCGATAATTCTGGATACACACCCTTCGTGTACCGCGGCCCTGGATGAACGTTTCCCTGCTACGTCCTTTTGGAAGTTGCGGACAATTGAGCTTCGCCAACCGTCGTAGCATTTCCCTTCGTTTGGTAACGGCCGGGAGAGCCACGACGTGGTGTTATAGGACGTTCAGGTCAATACCGTCTACAACCGGGATATCACCGTCATGATTGATGACCTTGAACATGGTCCAGTCAAAAAGGATGTCGGGCAGCAAAGCGCTCGCCTCTACCTCTGTCTCTCCCTCAGACCATGCGCCGTCAAGCCCCACGACTTCTCCAACCCAGGTGCCATCGGGGACTCGGTAGAGCCTGGCGTGACGCATCGCCGCCGCCGCGTAGTCTTCGACCAGTTTTTCTGTGTACGCCTTAGCGACTTGGCGGCGCGCAAGAGGTTCTTTCGTTTCTGTCGAGTGCACCAAGGTCAATTTCGCCGGACCAGTGATGCCGTTCAACGATGAGAGCGATGTGCGCGTCGGCTGTTCCGCGTCGGGAACATCTGACCGGTTGGTCGTAGACAGTGAAATCGCAGGAGTCATGACGATTCCCCCTTTCGCAGGTTGTCGGGCGCGCTGACTTTGAGCACGTTCGTCGAGGTGAGTACGTACACAGGATTCCCTTCAGTGTCGTACTGGTCTTCGAGGCGATATGCGGCCGTAACGACGAGTTTCAGCCGAACGACCGTGCCATCATCGAGCAAGTATTCGGTCCATGGTTCGTTAAGTGGACGAAATCCCAGCTCATCTGCGTCGACCGGACCATTCGGTCCAGGCACGCGACGTTTAGCCACCTAGGCGTCCGTTCGACCGAGCGGCTCGCGCCAAGCCGCGGGGCGCGAGTTGGTGGGTGGCTTCTTGGGCGACGGCCCAGGCGACCTGGGACGCGTCGCCACACCGAGGGGTGTCCGCCATGGTCTCCCTCTCTCTAGGTGACCTAAACGGTAGCCGACTTCCGCGCCCTCGGCGCGCGGCGCCTCGGGCCGTCGAGGCGTTCCCTGAGTGGCAACCCGGAGCATCAGGCGCGGGTGCGTCAAGTATGTCAGTCCCCTAATTTGGGCACTGACTTACTTGACGCACCTGGCCCGGTCGCGGGGCGAGTACGATGACGGTAGTTGACCGCTCTGAACTCACCATGCTCGGGTCGGGCGGTCATCATCTTGTACCGGGGCAATGGCCCGAGACACTGGCCATCCTGCCGGAAGGGGTGAAGCGGCCGATGCGAGTACCCGAGGACATGTTGAGGTGCGTCGCGTTCCTTTACGCCCGCTTCGGTGGCGAGCCGCGACCCATGGGAACGGCCTTTTGGCTTGCTCTGCCGATCCCCGGTTATCCTGACCGAATTGTCACGGCTTTCCTAACGGCGCAGCACGTGATCACGGACTGCCAGGACTCGGATGACGGGAAGGTGTTGGTTCGCGTCAACACCCATCACTCAGGAACAAAGTTCGTGGAGACCAGCATTGGCGATTGGGTCCAGCCAGAAAGGTCCATCGACGTAGCGATACTTCCAAACACCGATGTCCTTGTCGGGGATCGGGACTTGGAGTTCGGAGCGTGGCGGGCGTCGAATGTCGCGACCAATGAGGTCATGCGCTCCGAAGGAATCGGCATCGGTGACGAGGTGTTCATGGTGGGGTTGTTCCACCGGCACACTGGGCGTGACCGCAACGAGCCGATCATCCGAGTGGGGAACATCGCGGCGTTCCCGTCCGAACCTATCCTCGGAGCCAATGGTCCCATGCAAGCGATCCTCGTCGAGGCTCGCTCCATTGGTGGCCTGAGTGGATCGCCAGTGTTCGTACATATGGGCTTCGCCCGTTGGCGCGATGGCGAGATGTACAAGTCGGGCACCGCAGCGCCGTTCTTCCTTCTTGGTCTTGTTCACGGGCATTGGAACATTGGCGAAGATCGAATCGACTCGGTTACCAGCGAGCGGGGCGAACCTCTCAATACGGGAATAGCTGTCGTCGTGCCAGCCGAGCAAATAGCGCGGCATGTGCTGTCGATTGTCGAGGAGGCGGTACAGATGAAGCGCAAAGGTCTGGACGACGAACGAAGGCCGGTAAAAGATTCCGCCCATCCCGGCTCTGCGACTGCGACCGCCGACCTATTGGGGAAGCTCCTGCAAGTGCCGAAGTCGGAGGCTGACGAGGTGCATCGCCAGCACCCTCAATCGTGATCGGTCAACTGCGCCCACGTCAAGCGGTGCCCGTTCGCGCCAGCTATCGCAACGCGCAACCTGGTCAAGTCGCTGTCATCCCGGTGGTTGTAGGAGAATGTGCGCTCAGTGACGTAGCGGTCAAGGTGAGCGCGGTCGACATGGGTTTGGGTTCCCTTGAGCGCACGCTTGAGCAGCGACCAGAAGTTCTCGATGC